>Ga0182792_1002765_pt1 | contig 11994 bp, 14 predicted proteins | sample Passage237B_FD_130497 | JGI IMG/M metagenome (GOLD analysis project Ga0182792, IMG submission 130497) | Cellulose adapted compost microbial communities from Newby Island Compost Facility, Milpitas, CA, USA - Passage2 37B (version 2) (version 2) ...
CGCGCCATGTCCTGATCGAAACGCGATAGGGTTTCAATACCGCTGTTGACCAGCTCCGTCTGTGTAAAGGATTTGCTGAACATTTCCGGTGTCTGCGCCGCGAGTGCGGCGGCGGATTCCTGAAGCGCCTCTTTATATGACGTCATGCGCCGTGCCCCTGAAAAAACAAAAAAAAGGCCTGTAAAAATACAGCTCCATATTAAGGAATAAAGGTTAACAATGAAATAATTATATGAAAATCAATGGAATTGCTGCTGGCTGTGCCACCACATATTCAGCAGTTTTTTCTGGGCCATCAGTGTTTGATAGGTATGGCGCAGGCGGGGGTCCTGTTCTACCGCAAGGCTGACGCGGGCGGCGGTCTGGGGGTCGAGTTCGTTATCGACAAGGGCTTCGATATCCATTCTGGTAATCCTGAGATTCATGGCACTGTGTTTTGTGGTTTTGTCGCGTGAATTTTTCGGTTTTGTTTCCGCTTTGTAACAGGTCCAACGTGTATCCATATATCAGAGTTCCTTAAAAAATTGCCTGAACCTTATGTTTTTCGGGCCGTTGGCTTTGGCAGATAAAAAATAAGAAGGAGAAGGAAAATGTTGAGAATGGCCCTTGCTTTCCTGATTCTGGCCCTGATCGCCGGTTTTCTGGGATTTGGCGGTATTGCCGCAGTATCTGTGGATATTGCCCGTGTTCTGTTTATGGTCTTTTTGGTGCTGTTCCTTGTGGCGGCGCTGTTCCATGTGCTGCGCGGCAAAGCGCCGCCTGCATAAGGAAAGTTTTATAAATTATTGATATAAATATCAAAAACATCATCCTGCGCCGGGCTTTTTTACGTGCTATCCGGCGCGGGATGTGCTTAAATCAGCCTGCGACGAAACGCGACATTCCAGACAGGCAATTTTGATGAATTTGGCGGGTTTGAAGCCGTACAGACTATATGGGGTATTTGTCGGGGTGCTCATTCTGGGGCTCGGCATCCTTGGCCTGTTCGGGGTGCAGGGGGCCAAATCCCTCGACCGCGCCATGCAATGGGTGGATCATACCCATCAGGTCATTGCCAAAAACCAGGATCTCGGCACCGAATTCGAACGGCTCGCAGGGGCGCAGCAGCGTTTCGTGCTCAGCGGCGACGAAAAATACATCAAAGCCTATGACGACAGCAAGGCGCGCATTTCCAATATCATTGCCGAACTGAACACAATGATGCAGTACAGCACGGCGCAGATCAGCCGGCTGAACGAATTGCAACATTATTTCCTGAATCTGTCCGAACGTCTGGACGAAGCCATCCAGATTTTCCGCGATGAGCGCGCCGCCGAAATGGCCGCCTTTGCCGAAACGGAAGGCGTCAAAACGCCTGCGAAAAAACCGGAGCAGGAAAAGCCGCCGCAAAAAGCAACGGATAAACCCGATGAGCCGCCGTTGCATACCGTGCTGCCGCTGCCGCCCAAACCGCGGCCGACGATTGCCAGCATCGATACCATCCGCGAAAACATCGCTCGCGTGAGCGGAGAGATCATGCTGACCGAACAGGCGACCTTGCAGGAACGCACACGCCTGATGCAAAAGCAGGGATATTATTTCCGTCTGGCGCTGCTGGCGGGCTGTGCGGCGATTGCCTTTATTTTTCTGATCGGCATTGCCCTGCTGGGCCGTTTGAAACCGCCTGCCGATGAAGAGGGCGCCGGCCGCGACGGCGGGATCGAGGAAATGTTCCGCCTCGCGATCGAAGGCTCCAGCGACGGGATTTTCGAATGGAACCTTGCCAAGAACACGGCCTTTTATTCGCGCCAGTTCTGGGGGATGCTGGGGTATGAGCCGGGGCGTTTTCCCTCCACCATGCAGTCGTTTCAGGATTTGATCCACCCGGAAGACAAGGAACGCGTGCAGGGGCATATGGATCGCTATTTATCGGGCGAGATTCCGGATTACCTCATCATCTTCCGCATGAAGCATAAAAGCGGCCGCTGGGTCTGGGTGAACGCGCGGGGCAAGGCGCTGTATGACGAGAGCGGTAAGCCGTACCGCCTTGTCGGCGCGCATACGGACATCAGCCATATCAAGGCCTATGAGGAAAAGTTGCAAAAGGCGAAGGAATCCGCCGAAAAGGCCAACCGCGCCAAAACCGATTTTCTGGCGCATATGAGCCACGAGATCCGCACGCCCCTGACCGCGATCAGCGGCATTGCCGAGATTTTCGAAAGCCATCAGGTCAACCTCGACGACAAGCAGCGCCAGCTGGTGCGCACGTTGAATTCCAGTACCCAGTCGCTGAAAGAGCTGATCAGCGACATTCTCGATTTCTCCAAGATCGAAAGCGGAGAGCTGGAGATCGAGGAAAAACCTTTCGGCCTGCAAAACCTGTTCGAACAGGTTATCAGCATCGTTTCCGTCAAGGCGCAGGAAAAGGGCATCGATTTCATTTTTGATTACGAAGACGTGCGCAAGCAGAAATATCTGGGCGACCGCGCGCGCCTGCGCCAGGTTTTGATCAATCTGATCGGCAATGCCATCAAATTCACCGACAAGGGACAGGTGGAGGTGACCGCGCATCGTGCCGTGCAAAACGGCGTGGCCTATCTGCGCATCGATGTGCGCGATACGGGCATCGGCATTGATCCCAAGAATTTTGAAATGATTTTTGAACGATTCAAACAGGCGGATTCCTCCGTTTCCCGCAAATACGGCGGCACGGGGCTGGGGCTGCCCATTTCTTTGCGCCTTGCGCGCCTCATGGGCGGGAATATCACCGTGGAAAGCACGCCGGGCAAGGGTTCCGTCTTTACGCTCATCATGCCCATGCGCACCGAAGAAGAGCAGGACGAGGATGAAAGCGACCTGCGCCTATCCAACCGCCTCAGCGAGGATATCCGCGGCGAAATCGACCAAAAGCGCATCCTGCTGGTGGAGGATTACGAGGGCAACATCGTGCTGCTCAGCTATCTGCTGGACGGTCTGGAATGCCATTACGACGTTGCGCGCACCGGTCTTGAAGCGCTGAACATGTGGAAGACCAATCATTACGACCTGATCCTCATGGACGTGCAGATGCCGGAGATGGACGGTTTTACCGCCACCGCGCAGATCCGCCATATGGAGAAGGAAAAGAACCTGCCGCGCACGCCCATTATCGGCATGACGGCCCATGCGCTGATCGGCGACAAGGAAAAATGCATCGAGGCGGGGATGGATTCCTATCTGCCCAAGCCGATTGTCGAGATCGACCTGAAGGCCAAGATCATCGAATATCTGTCGCGCAAAAAACGCGTCGCCTGATTTTCTTTCCGTTTGGAACAGCGATACAAACGAACAAGGCCCGGCGGGGGAACCGGGCCTTGCGTCGTCAGGGCTGTGGTGTGGATGTGAACACACGGGATGTTCACATCAGGGTATGGCTGCGGCGGGTATCGAAGACATGGCGATCATTCTCCGCCAGCCGCAGCAGGGCTGAAACCGTAGGAGGCGCCATCAGGCCGCCGCCGTGCGGGATGCGTAATCCGTACTCCGCAGGGCTGCTGCCGGCGGTGTCGTCTCCGGCGTGCGTCCCGATGTATCCAGCATGTCCTGCAACTGGCGACGGGCGCGGGACAGGCGGGAGCGCACGGTACCCACCGGAATGTCCAGATGCGCGGCCACTTCCTCGTAACGCATGCCCTTGATGCAAACCAGCACCAGCATGTCGTAGTGCTCCTTGCTCAGTTGCTTCATGGCCTGGCGCACCAGTATCAGATCCGTGGACATTTCCTGCGGGGCGTCCACCGGCGAATTCATGATATGCGGTTCGGGATCGTACTGGCTCTCGAACTTTTTTTTCCGGCGGTATCCCGTCACAAAAAGGTTGAACATGATTTTGGATGTCCAGCTGAACAGATTTGTACCTTCCTGAAAGTAGTCTTTTTTCTCGATCGCCCGCAGGAGGGTGGTCTGCACGAGGTCTTCCGCCTCCGTCACGTTACGGGTCAGGCGCAGTGCGAACTTGCGCAAGTTCCCCATTTCGTGTACCAGTTCTTCCTGTTTGAACATGAGAAAAGCTCCTTTGTTTTGTTGCTTACATCTTCTAGTCTAGGAGGGGCCTGTAGCGGGCATTTGGCGGAGCTGTTTCAGGTTGGAAAATTTTTGTTTCCGTTTTGTAACAATTCGCGTATATCTGGAAAAAGATAAGCAAAAACAGAGATTTATTTTTCGTAAGGTGTGTCTGTGCCGTTGAATAAAGGGACCGTATTAACCGTCGATGACGATCAGGACCTGCAGGTCGTGATTCGCCATTATCTGGAGCAGGAGGGGTATCAGATCCTCACGGCCTCCAATGGTGCGGAAATGCTGGCCAAGCTGGAAACGGCCGTGCCCGACATCATTTTGCTCGACCTGATCCTGCCCGATAACGACGGGTTGACGCTGCTCGGCCAGATCCGCAGCAAGAGCAAGGCGGCGGTGATCGTCGTCAGCGGCAAGGACGAAACGGCAGACCGCATCGTCGGCCTTGAAATGGGCGCGGATGATTACCTGACCAAGCCTTTTGAAATGCGCGAGCTTTCCGCCCGCATCAAGGCCGTGCTGCGCCGGACGAATAATGCCGACCCTGCGCCCGCCAACGACAAATCCGAAACCGTCATGCAAAAGGCGCAGCGCATCGCGTTTCACGGCTGGGTGCTGGACCGCCGCCAGTATCAGCTTTTCGATGCGGAGGGCAAGACAGCCGATCTGACCAGCGGCGAATTCCGCCTGCTGGAGGCGCTGGTGCTGGCGCCGAACCGCGTGCTCAGCCGCGAGCATTTGTTTGAACTGACGCGGCAGGGCGAATTCGAAGCCTATGACCGCGCCATCGATATCCAGATCGCCCGCATCCGCAAAAAGCTGGATGACGATCCGCGCGATCCGCAGCTCATCAAGACGGTGCGCGGCGTGGGCTATATGTTTTGCGGCGAAATCTGCGCCGTGGCCGAGAAGGCCTGAGCGGCCCGCGCCTTTTCTGAAATAAAATCCGCATAAAAAAAGGAAGGCCCCCACGACGAAACTCAAGAGGGCCTTCCCGGGATCGATGCAGGTTGTCAGAGTTACCCGCATGTCTCCCTATCATGTTCTGTCCGCGTTTTTATGCCCGTTATGCGGGACCGGGGACAGATTTCCAAAAGCAGTCCGATGAAACCTTATCGGGTGGTTCTGGACTGTTTCAATTGCTCGAAGCGGATGCTGCCTTTCGCATCCAGCTTCAGGTCAACGACGTCCTTGTCGCCGTTTTTCGCAAAGGTGGCGTTTTTAAAGCCGAGGGCAACCGTTTTCTCGCCCATGCCGGGATCGGTCAGGATCATGTCGGCCTTGCCGGCTTTGAAGGTCACGTCCTCGATGGAGGCAATCTCCTTGCCTGCGGCATCATGCAGGTTGCCGTCCAGCAATTGCGCGACACTGATGCCGCCCGCGGGGATCAGACGGGTCGATCCATCGGTATCATCGGCGTCATAGGTGAATTTGGCGGCGCTATCGATGTCCTTTTTGGTCAGGGACGTCAGCATTTCCGCCTTGCCGTCGTTCTTGATCACGGTGCCGTAATCAAAGGCCGCCAGTTTGCCGCCGAAGCCCAGCAGGCCGCTGTCTTTTACGACAACCAGACGGGCAACACCGTCGGCATCGACGATGATGTCTTCAACCGTGGCGATTTTCTCGCGTTTTTCGTTCAGCACGGGCTGGCCGATGATGGCTTCTGCGGTGGAACGCTTGTCATAGGTGACTTCGGTGCCAAGGCGTGACTCTTCATCCAGCAGCGCGGCCTTCATGTCCTCATAGGTTTCCTTGACGGCGTTTTTGGTATCGCGCCAGCCTTCCTTGATATCCTGTTCGGTCACGGTATCCACGGGCGGCGTATCGGGGTTATTCGCCTGTACGCGTTCGGTGCCTTGCGTTGTGGCGCGCGCGCCGGTTTCGGCTGCTTGCGACACGGCGGGTGCCGCCGCCAAAAGGGCGATCAGCGAAACGGCCGCCAAAAAGGGTGTATGCTTTTTCATTGCGATTCTCCTTCAACTTGTCCTGATAGGATTGAAAAGAACGGCTCTTGCATCATGGCCGCCATTGTCCTACCTACGCCTATGCGGGGTTTTTGTTCCTGCATGGAAGAAAAGCGAATATTTATAAGGTGTTCCGCATCTTGCTGTTTGTGCGGCACTTTTTTGTTCGGCCGGCGTTAGCGGAAAAAGGCGAATGAAAAGGAGATTTACGATGAAACGCAATTTCAAATTCTTTCTGGCCGGTGCGGCCGTGACGGCACTTTTGTTGCATGTATCCCCCGTGCAGGCGGAAGAGCTTGTCGTGCGTTCCACCACGGTTACCCAAACCCGGCAGATTATGCCAGAAACGGGCACGCGTCTGGTGAACTTCAACGATTTCGATCTTAATCAGGACGGAATCCTGTCCACGTTTGAAGTCGGTGAAATGCTGTTCAAGCTGTTTGATGCCGACGGCAACGAAGTGATCGACAACGTGGAATTCGAACGCCGCAATGTCATGACGCTGGTGCCGATGGAAAAGGAAACCATTACATCCTACGACTTTGACAACGACGGTCTCGCCGACCGCGTCGAGCGCAGCTATGAGCGCGTATTGGAAGAAACGCATCTCAGCCGTTTCGATAACGGTGGGGACGGGATTTCCCCGCGTGACTTTGTTGGGAAAAGCTTCCTCGCAATGGACGTGAACCGCGACAAGGCCATTGAATTGTCCGAATGGCGGGGCGCGTACATCGAAAGCATCGCAGAGAAAAACGCGCGGCATGTGAATCTGAACGATTAAACGGATGACCGTGCTTCCCCACGGTTGAACTGCCCGGCCTTAAGCGCGGCCGGGCAGTTTTTTATGCGCGAACTTTATCGCGGCCGCAATCGTTGGCCGGAAAAGAGATAAAAGGAGGAAGTCATGCGAAAAGAATATATGTCCAAGACGAAAGCCCTTGTGGCCGTACTGGCACTGGTCGCCATGACCGGTTGCAGCAATATGAGCAAGAAAGAACAGCGCGTGCTCTCCGGCGCGGCCATCGGCGCGGGCGCCGGTACGGTCGGCGCGGCGGCGACGGGCGGATGCGTCAGTTGCGGCGCGGCCATCGGTACCGCCGTGGGGGCAGGCGCGGGTTATATTTTTGACGAAACGCGAAACGACTAAGCTTCTGCCCGAGATTTTCCGCGCTTCCGGTGCGGTTTGAAACAGGCAGCCGCCGGTGCAAACATCCGCACCGGCGGTTGTTTTTGGCGCAGGGCGGATAAGCGCTTGAAAAAAAGCGCCTGAAATTCCAAAATAATGAAAACAGACGCGCAAGCATTTAGGAGAAACCGGCATGTTGAAGGAAAATCTGGGCAGTTTTTACGATAAGACCAGCGATTTCCAGCAGCAGCAATTTTATTCCCTCTGCCAGCTTATTACCGGCACGGTGCCGGGGTATGAGGAGATTAAAACCATGCTCGATATCGGCTCGGGCAGCGGTGCGCGCACAAAACAATGCCTTGATCTTTTTACGGGCGTGGAAAAACTTGTCGCCATCGAACCCGATTGGGAAATGTTCGATGTGGCGCAATCAAAATACGCCGATCCGCGCATTATCTATAAAAAAATGCCGGCGGAAAAACTGCCGGATCTGAAAAGCGAAAATATGGTTTTCGATGCCGTCATTTCCAACTGGGCGATCCACTGGGTCAGTAACAAGGAAGAGATGATGAAAAACATCAACGACCTGACCCGTTCGGGCAGTGTTTTCATGTTCAGCACCTGCGAGGCGCTGCCCGTGTTGCTGACCATGATCGACAACTATGTGCGCAACGAGTTCAAGATCACTCCCGGCAACAGTCCGTTTTTCTATCTCAACAAAATGGAATGGCGCGACCTGCTGGCGCGTCACGGCTGGGAGATTTTGGGGCTGAAAACCTATACCGTTGACCGGGAAGTTGAAAATACCGAACAGTATCTGGAGCATTGGTTTACGGCCTCTGCCGCGAAATTCATGTACGGCAAGCACCTCATCGAAATGTCGCCCTGGGCGCATAGCGATTTGCTGTGGATGATGAACCGCGCCTTCCCGTCAAAAATCCATCCCGAAGGGCTCAGCTTTTCCGAAGACGTGATGTTCGTTACGGCGCGGAAAAAATAATCCGGCCTGCCGCATCGATCTCCACGGGACGCGGATCATTGATGATGCCGATAAAATTACCGTTTTCATCGTTGTTTTCAAACGACAGGAACACATGCCCCGTGCCGGTATCGACGATTTTGCCCGAATAGCGCGGGCAATGCGGCGCGCCATCCAGAAATTTTCCCTCCGCCACGCGCCACGGCCCTTTGGGGTGGTCGGCGACAAGGTAGTGCGTGCCGCCCGCGCCCGGCGTGCCATAGGCATCGGCATAGCGGCGGGACCAGAAATTTTCCGTCGTCGCAAACAGGCAATACCATTTATCGCCAATTTTCTGCACTTGCGGCACTTCCAGCTGGCCGAAATCGCCGCCGGCATAGACGGGCGGCTGTAGGTGCCATGTGTAAAGATCGTTTGACGTGGCAAGACCGATGGCGCCGGCGCTATTGGCCTCCGCGCAATCCGGCACGCGGGCGGTGAAGAACATCAGCCAGCCCGCACCGTCCGGATCGGGAATGATCCAGGGATCGCGAAAGGCGCGGTCGTGCCAGAAGCCGGGTGTATATTCCTCGTACAAGGCCGTGTCGATATCAAGCATCAGGCCGCTGCCCACGCGCTGCCAGTTGTGCAGATCGGTGCCGGTCGCATGGCCGATGCGTTGCTTCATGCCTTTGTCCGCATGGCTGGTACCGGTGTAAAAGAAATGCCATGTGCCGTCCGGCCCCTGCATGACGCTGCCTGTCCATGTGGTGCAGTCATCCCACGCGGGCGCAGGCGCGGGCGAAAAACAGGTGCCGAGATAATTCCAGTGCCGCAAATCCGCAGATGTCGCATGCCCGACGGAAACATGCCAGTGTCGCAAATCGGGATCGCCCAGCGATTTATCCGCCTGCAGAAAAAACATATGCCATGTGGCCCCGTCACGGGCGAGCCAGAAGTCCCAGAGCCATTTGTCAGGCAGGGCGAGCATGGGCGTTATCCTTTCGCGGCTTCAATATCGCGTTTTTTGCGCTGGCGGCGGCGGGCGAGGATGTTCAGCGCCTCCACGCCGGCGGAAAAAGCCATGGCGGTATAGATATAACCCTTCGGCACATGCGCGCCGAAACCTTCGGCAATCAGCGTCATGCCGATCATGAGCAGGAAGCCCAGTGCCAGCATGACCACGGTCGGGTTGGCATGGATGAAATCTGCCAGCGGGTTTGCGGCCAGCAGCATGACGGAAACGGCGGCAATCACGGCAACCACCATCACGGGGATATGGTCGGTCATCCCCACGGCGGTGATGATGCTGTCGATGGAGAAAACAAGGTCGAGCACCAAAATCTGCCCGATGGCGGCGGCAAAGCCGGGGGCGACGGATTTTTTCTCGAACAGGTCATCGGCGGGGTCGGGATCGACGTTGTGGTGGATTTCCTTGGTCGCTTTCCACACAAGGAACAGCCCGCCTGCAATCAAGATCATGTCGCGCCATGAAAAAGCGTGATCGAAAGCGTGGAAAACAGGCGCGGTCAGCTGCACGATCCAGGCAACGGAGGCAAGCAGCAAAAGACGCAGCACCAACGCCGCCGAAATGCCCAGGCGCCGCGCTCTGACGCGCATATGCTCAGGCAATTTGTTGGACAGGATGGAAATGAAGATCAGGTTGTCGATCCCCAGCACGATCTCCATCACAATCAGCGTGCCCAGCGCCGCCCAGACGGTCGGGTCGGCGGCGAGTGTCAGCAGGCTATCCATAGGTTACCTCTTGGTACGTCAGGCATTGTTGCGCATTCAATCATAAAATGCCGCGCCGTCAAACGGAAGCAAAAGCGGTATCGGGCAGTGTGGCAAAAAAGCGGCGCAGCGTTTCCAGAACCGCTTCGCCATCGTCCAGACGGTTGATCTCGGGGCGCAGCGCCGCGCCGCCCGGCAGGTTTTGCAAATACCAGCCCAGATGTTTGCGGGCAATCTGTACGCCCTGCCGCGGGCCGTAATAGACCAGCATGTCTTCATAATGCTTTTCAATGACGGCCAGCATTTCGGCGGGCGTCGGCGGGGGCGGGGCCGTGCCGCCTTTCAAAAAGGCGGCGGTTTCGCGTAGCAGCCACGGCCGCCCGTAACAGCCGCGGCCGATCATCACGCCATCCGCGCCGGCGGCGGCCATGGCCCGCTGCGCATCGGCGGGGGAGAGAATATCGCCGTTGACCACCAGCGGCAGGCGCGTGGCCGCGCGCACGCGGCGCACGGCATGCCAGTCGGCCGTGCCGTTATAGAGCTGGTTGCGCGTGCGGCCATGCACCGTCACCATTTTGATGCCGACATTCTCCGCCGCGCGCGCCAGTGCGGGGGCGTTGAGCGAATGTTCATCCCAGCCGAGCCGCATCTTGACCGTGACGGGCACATCCACGGCCTCGACTACCGCCGCCATGATGCGAGTGGCCAGATCCTCGTCGCGCATCAGGGCGGAGCCTGCATAGCTTGTCACGATTTTTTTGACGGGGCAGCCGAAGTTGATGTCGATGATGGCCGCGCCGAGGTCGACATTGATCTTTGCGGCTTCGGCCATTATCTCCGGCTCGCAGCCCGCAATCTGCACGGCCATGGGAAATTCCTCCGCGTAATCCACGCGGATTTTCACATTGCTTTTCCATTCCTCGATTACGGAACGGCTGGCGATCATCTCCGAAAACACCAGCCCCGCGCCAAAGCTTTTCACCATGCGGCGAAACGGCAAATCCGTCACGCCCGACATGGGCGCAAGAAAAACCGGATCCGCAACCGGAATATGGCCGATGCTAAACGTCATGCGCGTTACAAATTCTGCCTGCTGCCCCGCTTCCCAAAAACCCGCGCATTTTAGGGAGAAAACGGCGCGCGTGCAATAGGGAAAATACCCGGTGGAAGTGTGTAAGGAAATGTGCAAGTCTGTAGGGTGTATGCGGATTTCCGTGAGAAAAAGGCAGGAATCCATCAAAACAATCCGACATAGAGTTTCTCCCAATTTACTTGACACTAAAATTACAAATTTTCTTAAACTTTCCGCTCAGAAGGTCAATCTGCTCAAGAGCGACAGGTGGCGCAAAGAGATTAAGGTTACTCATGAACTGCCTTTACTGAAGTTTATAGAGGATGGATGTGATGAGTTGGAAATCAGTGCGCGTGATGCAAAAAATAAAGTGACGGATATATGTTTATCAAGTATTAAACGCGAAAGAAGGAAATGAGATAGCTATCTTCGCTAAAGTTATCTGCAACATTTCTAGTGTAAAAGTGATTAATTGGTAAAAGGAGGGTGGGTTGTTTTTTCGTATAATATCTTTGTGTTTATTAGTGTGCGTTTCTATTTATATTAATACGCAACTTGTCTTCTCTATGCCTCATAAAGAAGAAGGGGGGGTATCTCTAAAGCAAAAGATGCTTTTAGAATTTCAGCCCTATTTAGAAGCCGAAAATAAAGAACGTGAAAGTCTTCCCGATTTGTCTGTGCTGGGTAATGTTTCATGGGATTATATTTGCTTGACAGGCTATTACGATGATGGCGTTCGAACTGTTTCCCGATGGGCTAAAGGGCAAGATTTAAAAGAATTCTCTTTTGACCCAAAGAACTTTACCATAGATGATGAGTACTTTTTAGATGCGGAAACAGGACTTGTTTTCCTTAGTTTTAGTAGGCGATTTCTTATCACAATAAAGGTTGATAATGTAACGAGAGATCACCAATCGACAGTAGGAAAAAAGAAAAGAAATAGTCCGTGCCTTCCTGCCGAAAACATTGATTTGGTACCAATTAGTGTCGGTGGACGGCACTATCTAAAATTTCAAAATAGGGCAAAGGAGTAGGCAATGTCTATTGAAAGCATAAAATATAAAATCATGGGGTACGCTCAAGAGTTGGGAAACTCCCTTGCGGAAGC
>Ga0182792_1002771_pt1 | contig 11970 bp, 9 predicted proteins | sample Passage237B_FD_130497 | JGI IMG/M metagenome (GOLD analysis project Ga0182792, IMG submission 130497) | Cellulose adapted compost microbial communities from Newby Island Compost Facility, Milpitas, CA, USA - Passage2 37B (version 2) (version 2) ...
ACCGGCTCCGCGTCGGCTGCGCCATCGCCGCTGCCGCTCGCATCTCTCGCCTGTCCGGCTTCCTGCCGCGCCTGCTCCCGCAGCGCCTTTGCCTGTTCCTCGCGCAGCAACCCGCAATGCACCACCACCGCGCCCATGTGGTCGATCGACACCACGGCCCCGGCCAGCGGCACCACGCCCGGCGCGTACACCAGCAGCCCTTGCTCGATGGCGTCCCGTTCATCGCGCAGCCGGTCGAGTTCCTCATGCAGCGCCTTCGCGCCGTCGTCGGACAGGCCGGCGTCCTCATCATGGAGCCGGTTCCGGATGCGCGCCTGCTCGGCTTCCAGCTTGGCGATGCGCCTGGCCTCGGCCTTGCCGGGCGCCCGGCGCGTGGGCCGCGCCCGCTGGAACTGGTGCAGTTCCGCCGACGTGGCACGCGGCACGGCCTCCACCCAGCGCCAGCCCTCGGCCCGCACCGATTCCGCCACCGCCTCCAGCCTGTCGCGCGCCAGTGACTCCAGCAGGCCGGCATCGGCGAGGAACACGCCGTTTTGTTCGTCCGCGAACAGGTCGCGCCGGATGCCGCCGCCCGCCGCCTCGTAGACCTCCACCCCGACGAAGCGCGCCACCGGATCGCGGCCGGCGTCGATCTCGTCCTGCGTCAGGTGATCGCGCAGCGCATCCGGGCTGCGCTGCCATTGCGGGGCCTCATACCATGCCGCCTCCTGGGCCTTGTGGTCATCCGTGATCGCCAGCGCCATCAACTGCTCGATGGAAACCTCCCCGGCCTCGCACGCGGCCAGCAGCCGGGGCGAGACGTTGGCCAGCCGGAGCCGCCGCCGCACCACCAGCGGCGTGACGCCGAAATCCGCCGCAATGTCCTCGATGGCACGGCCTTCGGCCGCCAGCGCCTTCCAGGCCCGCAGTTCCTCGATGGCGCCCATCGAGACCCGCTGCACGTTCTCCGTCAGGCTCACGGTGCGCGCCGAGGCATCCGGCACCAGCAGGCAGGGCACCGGATGGTCGCGCCCGATCCTGCGTCGCTTGGCCAGCAGCTTCAGCGCCGCCAGCCGCCGCTTGCCCGCCACCACCTCGAAGGACTCGCCATCGGGCGAGGCGATGACGGTCAGGTTCTGCAACAGCCCGACGCGCTGGATGCTCGATGCGAGCGAGGGAATGCTGGTGCCGCCGCTCTTGCGCACGTTGCGATTCGATGGCCGCAGCTTGGACAGCGCGATCAGGTGCAGTTCATAGGGTGCCACCTCCGGCACGGTGATGGCCTGGGCCTGGGCCTCAGCCTGCGCCTGGGCGCTGGCGCTGGCAGCCGCAGCAGCGGCCACGGCCTGGACTTCGGAATGGGAAACGGTGTTCATGTGAAATCTCCTGTCCCGCTCGGGGACGTGGTGAATGAAAGAAGGAAAAGGGATGGATTCACTGGCTGGTCTGCATAGGCGCTCTCCTTGGAAGTTCGGGCTCCGCAGGGGCCGCGAAGCGCTTTCGCGGCCATGAGGGCCGGCTGGGGCCGGCGCGGGTGCGCCGTCAAGGGAGGAAGCGAAGGCGCTGGCGCGGCCCGCAGGCGAAGCCGAGGACACGGGCGCCGCAGCGGCCCTTGACGGGGGAAGCGCCCGCAGAGGCCAGGCAAGCCGCCGGAGCGCATGCGCAGGCGGTGCGCAGGTGGCGCGCAGCGCCACCGGAGAGAACAAGATCGACGGGGGGAACGAGAGGAACAGGCCGATCCGGCACGGCCGGTTCGGCGAGCTTGGCAGGGGCGCCAAGCGAAGCGCGGCGGGGATGGGCTGACCAGCCGATCCCCTGGAGGCAAGCGCAGCGCGCAGCGCCGCAGGCGCGAAGCATCGACACCCAGCGCAGCAAAAAAAGTGCGCCGTCCCGAAGGACGGCGCACCGTGGGCATCAGCGGCAGGTCAGTCCGCCGCTGGCACCACCATCGCCTGCAAATGATCGAGCACGCCCGGCTCGACGAACACGCAGGCCTGCTCGGCCGTGATCGGCGTGTTGAACACCTCGGCAAAGGCCGTGCGCCGCAGATGCGCCACGCGGCCCGTCCGGTAGGCCTGCTCGGGCTTCAGGCGGCCACCCGCCGCCGCACCGCTGCGCTCGGGGTCGCATTCGACCAAGGCGACGAAGCCGTCATCGAACAGCTTCTGGTGCTCGGGACACAGGCCCCAGCCCGTGGTCGTATGGCGCTTCATGCTCGCGCGCAGGCGCTTGTCCAGCAGCAGGCTGCCGGTGTCGAACGAAGTGCCGCACACGAGGCACACGCGCTGTTCCAGCGAAACGTAGGATTTGTCGTCCATGATGGTCTCCGGTCATCGGGCGGGATTGCCCAGAACCGTGGCCAACACGGCGCAGCGCACGCCGTCAGGGGTCGAAGGCGCAGCCGCAGACGGCCGCCAGGCCGCAAGCGCCAGCGGCGCGCCGCCCTTGAAGGCGGAGAACGCCGTGATACGGTGAAGGGGACAGCAAGGCCGCCCCCCTTCATGCGAAGGACCGAAGCCTCCCAACTCAAAGCAGCCCGTGCTCCGCGAACGACAACACCGTCGCCCCCGCCACGATCAGGTGGTCAATGACCCGCACGTCCACCAGCGACAGCGCGGCCTTCAAGGCCTGCGTCAATGCCTCGTCGGCCCGCGACGGATCAGCCAGGCCGGAGGGGTGGTTGTGCACCAGCAGCAGGGCCGCGGAACCGCGCGTCATGACATCCTTGACGACCTCGCGCGGATACACCGACGTCTGGCTCACCGTGCCACGGAACATTTCCACGTAGTCGAGCACCCGGTGCTGCGCATCCAGATGCACGACGGCAAAGATTTCGTGCGGCAGCGCCCCCAGCCGCATCCGCAGAAAGTCCTTGACCACGGCAGGCGAGTCCAGCAGGTGGGTGCCGCGCACCTGGCTTGCCAACACCCGCTGTGCGGCCTGCAACACCTCATCGGCCACCGCCGGCCGGTACTGGCCGGCGCCCTCGCACACCAGCAGCGGCGAAGGGGAAGCGGAAGCGGAAGCGAAGGATTCGAGAGAAGAAAACAGATCGCGCGTCATGGCGGACTCCAGTGATCGGGCGGGATTGCCCGAGACCGGAGACGGCACGCCGCAGCGCAACGGTCACAGGTTCGCTAGACGGCCGCAGGCCGCAAGCGTGCAGCGCACGCGCCGACCTTGACCGCAAGACCGGCGTGACAGGATGGAGGGAACCAGCAAGCCAGCCCACACCGCCATGCAACCCGCATGGCAAGCGCAGCGCGCAGCACCACGGGTGCGGAGGCATCAGCGATGGGAGCCGAAAGGTCGAGATGCCGCAGGCGGCTCGATGCGGAGCACGTACAGCGCAGCCGGGAGATGCACTACATCCGGACCCTCAGGCGTCGCGCGCGCTCTTTGAATGCGGCTTCGCCACCTTCCAGGATTTCGCAGACCTGTCGCCGGATATCCGGATTCTCCAGTCCGCCACTCTGGTAGCTGATCTCCGGCAACTGCCCTGGCCGATGCGGACCGCATTTGGCCACGATGACCTGATCGGCATCGGTGTTGACGATGAGATTCGCGTTGTGCGTGACGATGATGATCTGGCGTCGAAGTCGTGTCTTGCGGAACCGGTCCACCAGTTCATCGAAGATGGACTTGGGGTCCAGGTTCTCTTCCGGCTGATCCACGATCAACGGCCGATCGTCTTCCTGGTCGATCGCCAGGTACAGCAACAGTAAGACGATCCCGCGCGTACCGGGCGACAATTGCTCGATATCGACCCCTTCGTACTGCACGCCATAGGTGATCTTGATATGGTCGGTGCTGTAGAGTCAGGACGAGATACGTCCACCCCATTCGCGGAACGCCTCCGCATCTGAACGCTCCACAGGAGCATGGTCCACCAACTGCGTTTCATGCGCCGCTCGGAACTCTGCCATTGCCGTGGCGACCTCGGCGCTCGTGCCGGTTTCCCAGGCGGCCAGTAGCCCGTCCTTTGCAGCGGCCAGCAGGGCTCCCCGGCCTTTGAAAGGCCCGGCCTTGCGCAAGTCCAGCAATTCCTCGCCCCGATGCGCCCATGCCTCCAGATCAACGGAGCGCCTGATCGAGAAAGCAAGTTTTCCCAATGCGCCATCTTCGGCAGCGAGACGCTGCTTCAAGGGCTCGTAGAGCGCGGACAGCTCTTTCTCCTCTTCGAGAATTCCATCAAAGACGGCGGCATAGCTGGTCCGCCGCTCTTCGAGCAATTGCTTGATTCGGGCGTCGGCCTGGTTCGCCGCTGCGATGTCGCGGTCGATCTTGGCCAATGCAGCGTCGTCCCGGGAAATCTTCTCGGAAAGACGCTTGAAGGCCTTTGCCGCCTGCTCGTCCACATTGATCAGGGCGCGCAGGCGCGCCGCCTCCCGTTCCAGCAGGCCCAGTGTCTGCTGGTTCAGGTCCGCGCCTTCGGGCAGGAAGGATGTCGCCGACGGCGGGGCTCCCGGCACAACCTCGGACTCTTTGAAGGGGACACCGATCATGGCCGCGATCTGATCCTCCACTGTTTTGATGGCGGCCGCGAGGATGCCATCGACATCGCCGGAGAAGTCCAGCAGGAATGCCTTCCAAGCATCCGAGGCCAGCCCTGCATCGGCGTGCGCCTGTTGAAGCTGGCGCAGTCGCAGCGGCGCTTTGTTGGCCCGGGTGTCGGTCACTTCGTCGCGCAGCGCCACGAGGGCCTGCCGCCGTCGGCGCGCCTGCTCGACGCGAGAGCGCACGACTTCCGCCGCGCCGGACACGACATCGAACTGACGCGCGCGCTCCTCGCTGCCCTTGCCGATCAGGCTCTCTCGATCCTTGCGATCCTTCACCAGACCTGCCGCCTTTTCCTGACGCTGGCGCTGCAACTGTGGCAGTGCGGCACGGCGACCACGCTCCAGGTTCAGTTGCGTCGTGGTTTCCGCAAGAACTTCCTCCTGGCTTTGACGCATCGAGCGCCCACGCGCCGCCTTGAGATCGAGCAGTTCACGGAATGTCGTCGTACCCATCCGATCTTCGCTCGGATGGGCCATATAGATGATGCGCTCGATCTCCCCCAGCAGTTCGTCCGTCATCCCCTCGGCGGAACAAAGCCGATCCACGAACTGCTGCGACAGGTATTGCACACGCGGCGACTCAAACAAGCCCGCGCTTTCCAGGTCGCCCAGGGTGGCTTCTGTCGGAGTACCGTCTTCCCATGCCAACTGGGCGGTGCTGCCATCAAGATGCCGGCGGGCGCGGCGGACGAAAGACCGCTCGTCTAACTCACCGGACAGCGCGAAACCGGCGGCCGCGATCAGATCCGCCAATGCAGTCTTGCCAGAACCCCTGGCACCGATAATGCCCACGAGCCCCGGGTTGAGCGGCACCGAAGGCGCGGTCATCCACTGTGCGTCGGTCAGGCCTATCGAGGCGATGACATGCGAGGGCAGCGCCCCGCGCGGCGGCTCGGCGCCGATGAAGGCCCGCGTGCCCGGCTCCAGGCACACCTGCCGCAGAGAGTCGAAGCTGACGTCGCCCTTGATCCAGCAATACCGCTCCAACCGGGGCTCACCAACCTGCTCGGGCGCATGAGCGTCGCTACCGTGCAGGCAGGGCTTGCATCCGTTCCAGTCGGAGACCAGTTTGTCGATGGGCACAACTCCCCGCCCCAGCCAAAACTCACGCTGCTTGGGCTGCGACGAAAAGATGATGTGTGCGAAGCGCTCGATCTCCTTGCGAAGTATCGCCAGCGATGCATCGCTCTGAAGGCCGGAAGAGCCGTCCGTACTGCCCGCAGCCACCGCGACCAGGACGTTCTCCTGCACCCAAGTGCTTCGCTTCCATTCCGCACGCAGTTGGTCCGGATTGACCTTGAAATGATTGGCGCCGACCGCCAATGCGGCCCGTTCGTCGATCAGTGTCGCATCGTGTGCACGCCCCAGCCTTATCAGGTCCGGCGAGTCGCAACGGAAGGTCTCACCATAGGCTTCGAAGGTGAGCGCGCGAAGGAAGCGCCGGATCTGTTCTACATGGTCGGGGTCTTCCGGCGAGACCAGCAGGTGGACGTTGATGGGCGAACCTTTAGCGGTGCCGATCCCATAGCGCATCTCGACGTTGGCAAAGATGAGGTCCACATCCGGCAGCCGCCCCGCCTGCTTGTGCGCGCACACGGCAACATACGAATCGACACTGTAGTAATCAGTGATGCCGATCGCCCGAATGTGGGGAGTGGATGCTTCGAGCTTCGCAAGAAACTGTTCCCAGGCATCCTCGCCACGGTACTGATTGTTCAGGATCGTCCCGGGGGCGTGTAAGTGTGGGTCCCAGCGATGCCATTTGGCTCCCCGTGGATCGGCCTTTCCAAGCATCGCACCATCTCCTTTTCTCAGTAGTTGCTCTTACCGCTGCCCGCAGGGCAACGCTTCTGTGACAAATTGAATCACAAAAAAAGCAGGCTACTGGATGATTGGCACTTGGGAGCCGCGTGCCGCGAGCACGATGCTGCGATGCAGTCGGTCGGTGCCGGGTTGTACGAGTGGCGTGATCACCATTCGTGCCATGCGGGCGATGCCGTCCCTGAACAGGCACACACAGCCGTGATAGGGATGCTGCGCGGAGGCATACAAGACACCATGTGCGTCTAGCCGCCGACATTCCGCTGCGAACGCCTGGGTCGATTCGTAGCGCAACGATTGCAACACGGGGAAGCGCTCTTCCAATCCGCGCAAGTCCACCAGGCGAAGCCTGCCGGTCGTGCGAAAGCTGACCAGGGCGCGCTCCCTGAGCCGGTCGAGGGCACAACTGCGCGCCTCACGACGAAACAGTGATTCGTATAGCGCCGTCAATTCGCCATCGGCCAAATAGGCTGTCGCCTCGTCTTTCAGGTCGAAGCGCCCGGACAACGTGCCGGCAGGGGGCAGTATGAAGCCCCGCGTGCGCACGCTACCCGGAAGCGCCTTCAGACGCTGGATGCGATGCCAGACCTGCTGTTGGGGCAGTTCGATGAACGGCGGATTGAGATCGTTGAGATTCATGCAATGGGGTCAATGGGCCTCCGCCGTTGCCAGCGCCAGGATGCGCTCGCCGGGCACGCCTTGTTCGAGCGCCGCGCGCGGCGTCTGTCCATCGAGCGCCATCGAGGGCGCCTCCAGGAAGGACAGCAACTGCCAGCCATCGGTGGTGCCCAGGCGCTTCGCCAAGGGTTGCAGCAGCGGCCAAACCGTGGGCTCGAACTGCCAGCGCGGCAGCTTGAAGCCACGACGCAGATTCGACACGCCGATGCAGCGCCCCGCCTTGATCCAGGCGTTGATCGTGACGCGGCTGGTGCCGGCCAGGTCGGCGGCTTCGTCCGTGGTGATCATGTCGGCAGCCTCCATGCGATCGCGGCGGTACTGCGCACCCGAACGCAGCAGCGCGGCCGACTGGGCCGCGGATGCGTAGGGGTCGGCAGGCGCATCGCGTCGATCATGGGCATTACCAGGGGCATACGGGGAGGTGATGGAAAGAGTGTTCATGCGTCTATCAACCGTGGTGCGCTCAAGGCGCATTGCGCAAGTTCGGCTTCACAGCCGAAAAGAATCCCCGTCCCGCACCGGCGCCGATCCGCATCCCAGTACCGATGCTCCGCTGCATGCAGGCCCCCTGGGCGAGCGCCGCCCGTTTGAAGTCGAGTGCGAGCAATCCGAGTTGGCGAGGCCAGCAGGACACGCGCTCGGCAAAGGAGAAGAGCAGTTCACCAAACACTGATGTACGCGACCGGAGCCCCCTCGATATCTTGAGGAGTGCCAAGAACACCTTTTTCATGGCCTCGACCAACGGGTTGATCTCGAATGGAACCACTGCGCCCTCGCGGCGAATGATCTGGTAGTGGGCAAAAACCTCACTCACCCTCGGTGCGTCGGACTTCAAAACGATCATCACGAATCTCCTTGCAGGCACATGCTTCGGCCTGTGCCGAGCGCTGTGCATGGTTGGAGTCTATCGCAGATCGTTAGTTTGGGAAATTTCGTTAAGCTAGATAATCAGGCTGCCAAGACTGTCGATGGCTCGGCCGACCGATTGCCCGTCTGGCCCTGTACGGCAGCAAGCTCCGGACGCACCATATAAGGAGGTACCCCCGCAGGAGCCCGGGCGGCAGAGGATTTCCCGCCTTCACGGAGCTGATCCAGGTAGTCCGCCCATACTCCCATCATCTGCTTGCGCTGATCCAAGAACTCTGCCCGGTCATAAGCCGAGCCCAGCGGTCCGCTCTTGGCGTGCGCCAGTTGCGCCTCGATCACGTCCGGCGGCACGTTGGTCCGCTCGACCAACAGCGTCCTCGCCATCGCGCGGAAGCCATGCGGGGTCATCGTTTCGCTGTCGAAGCCCATCCGGCGCAACGCCAGCCGCACTGTGTTGTCGCTCATGGCGCGCTTGCTGCTGGTCAGGGACGGGAAAACATAAGGTCCTTTTCCCGTCAGCGGCTGAATATCGCGCAGGATGGCGATGGCCTGCGGCGCCAGCGGCACCAGGTGGGGCCTGCCGTTCATCTTGCCGGCCACGGTACGCTTCATCTTCTGTGCAGGAATCGACCACATGGCTCGCTCGAAGTCGATCTCGGCCCATTCCATCTGCCGGATGTTCCCCGGCCGCTGGAACAGCAATGCCGACAGCAGCAAGGCGGCGCGGGTCGTCTCCTGGCCCGCGTAGCCGTGGATGGCCCGCATCAGATCGCCCACCTGATCCGGTTCCAGCACGGCCGCCATGTGCTTAGTCAGCACTGGCCGCAGGGCGCCCCGCAGATCGGCCGCCGGATTGCGCTGGCAGCGTCCGGTGGCCACCCCATAGCGCAGAGTCTGGCCGCAAGCCTCCAGCAACGAATGCGCCAGTTCACGCACGCCGCGAGCCTCGACCCGGCGCAGTGTTTGCAGCAGCAGTGGCGCGGTGATCTGATCCAAAGGCAGCGACCCCAGCCAGGGGAACACGTCCTTCTGCAAGCGTTCCAGCCAGCGCTTGGCGTAGTGCTCGCTCCAGCCCGCGGACTTCACCTTATGGAATTCGCGCGCAACCCCCTCAAAGGTGTCGTCCGAGCTGATGCTGCGGGTGAGTTTTTCCAGGCGCCGCTGTTGCACGGGGTCGGTGCCACCGCGCTGCTGCTTGCGCGCGTCGTCGCGAGCGCTGCGCGCCGCTCGCAGCGACACCTCCGGGTAGCTGCCAAGGGCCAGGCGCTTTTCCTTGCCCTGGAACAGATACTTCCAGAACCAGCGCTTCGAGCCGTTCGGCGAGACTTCCAAGTAAAGTCCGCCGCCATCGGTCAGGCGATGGCGGCTTTTGCCCTCTGGACATAGGGCGGTTCGGCACTCGGTATCGGTGAGCATGGGGAACAAGCCTCCGGGGAACACGGCAAAAGGCCGTTTGTTCCCCATCATGTTCCCTGCTTTTGGCCGCGCTGTCTCGATACCCATCGAGACGTTGCGGGCACAAAAAAGCCCCTAAGTTGTTGATTTACTTAGGGGCCTGAGCAGTTCTGAGAATCTACGGAACCGCTCGAGATGGTTTCTTGGGGTGGCTGATGGGACTCGAACCCACGACGACCAGAATCACAATCTGGGACTCTACCAACTGAGCTACAGCCACCGGAGAATCTGCAATTGTACTGTGAAAACGGTCAGGATCCCGCGGGCTCGGCCTGTCCGGCCGGCGCCGGGACCAGGATCTTCACCTTCAGCCGCTCCTTGAGCAGCTCGTAGTAGGCCTGCGCCTCCGCGCCGGCCACCGCCTGCGCCAGTTGGGTGCGCTCCTGCAGCTTCTGCTCGTCCGTCGGCGCGGGCCGGGACACGCCCTTGTTCACCTTCACGACGGCATAGCCCTGGGCGCCCAGGTCGACGCCCACCCAGGCCGGCAGCTTGGCGGCATCGGTGCGCAGCGCGGCCTCGATCAGTGCGGCCGGCTGCGTCGATGCCACGCCGCGGGACACGGTCGTCGCCGCCCCCAGGCTGGCGCCGGCCGCGTTCGCCTGCCACGCCTTGAGCTTGGCCTCGCCTTCCGCCTTCGCCAGCGCCGCCGCCCGCTCGCTCACCAGCCGCTCGCGCACCTGCGCCTTCACCTCTTCCAGCGGCAGCGTGCGCGCCGCGGCGTACTGGACCACGCGCCCTGCGGCGAGCTGGTTGGTGCCGACCTCGATCGCCTCGGTGTTCTGCTTGCGCTGCAGCGATTCCGGCGCGAACAGGGCCGAAAGGAAGTTGCGGCTGGCCAGCGGGCCCTTGGCGCCGGCGGCGGGCGTGCGCGTGACGCCTTCGGCCTTCTGGATGGGCAGCTTGAGCTGATCGGCCGCGCCCTGGAGGCTTTCGGGCTGCTGGTAGACCAGATCGCTCAGCGTCTCGGCCTGCTTGGCGAACTCCTGCGTCGCCTGCTGGGTGCGCACGTCGTCCTCGATGCGTGCCTTGACCTGCTCGAAGGGCGGCACCTCGGCCGGCTTGATGTCGTCCAGGCGGATGATGTGGTAGCCGAACTCGGACTCCACGACGTCGCTCACGTCGCCCTTCTTCATCGCGAACATCGCGTCCTCGAACGGCTTGACCATCGCGCCGCGCGCGACGAAGTCGAGCTGGCCGCCCTTCTCCGCCGAGCCCGGGTCCTGCGAGTTCTTTTTCGCCAGATCGGCAAAGCCCGCCGGGTTCTTGCGCACTTCCGCCAGCAACTGCTCGGCCTTTGCCTTGGCCTTCTCGCGCTCGGCCGCGGGCGCGTCCTGCGGCGCGGTGATGAGGATGTGGCTGGCGCGCCGCTCTTCCGGCGTGCCGAAGCGCGACTGGTTCTGCTCGTAGTAGCTCTTCAGGTCGGCCTCGCTGACGGTCACCGCGCGCTTGGCCGCGTCCAGGTCGAGCACGATGTACTCGATGCTCGCCTGCTCGGGCGCCAGGAACTGCGCCGCATGTTCCTTGTAGTAGGTCTCGAGGTCGGCGTCGCTGACCGTGACCTTCGCGGCGAACTGCGCGGGCTCGAAGCGGGCGACCTGGATCTCGCGGCCGGCGTAGACCGCATCGAGCAGCACGTCCGCCTGGGCCTGGCTCACCAGCGCCGTGGAGGTCACGCCGGCCAGCACCTGCTGGCGCGACAGGTCCGCGCGCACCGCGGCCTCGTACTGCTCCGGCGTCATGCGCGTGGCCTGCATGAAGCGCTGCCGGTCGAACTTGCCTTCGGCATCGCGGAAGGCGGCCAGGGTCGGATCCTCGGCGAACATGCGCGCGAGCCGGTCGTCCGGCACCACCAGGTGCTCGCTGTTCGCGGCGGCGACCAGCACGCGATCGCGCACCATGCGCTCCAGCGTGGCGTAGCGCGCGGCCTCGGAGTCCAGCAGCGACGGGTCGGCCGAAGGCATCTGCTGGCGCAGGCGGTCGGCATCGTTGCGGTGCTGCGCCTCCCAGTCGGGACGGGTGATCGGGTGCCCGTCGACCACCGCGACCTTGTCGCTGCCGCGGGTGAACTCGGTGTAGCCCTCGACGCCGAACAGCACGAAGGACGGGATGATCAGCAAGAACAAGAAGAACATCAGGATCTTGTTGTGCTTGCGGAAGGTTTCAAACATGCCTGGACACTTTCTCTGGCAGCGCGCCGCAGCGCCGTGAACGACGAAGCCAAGAAAAAAGGCGAACCGTCGTTCGCCTTTTCTTCGGGTGGTGGGTGCTGACGGTCTCGAACCGCCGACCTACGCCTTGTAAGGGCGCCGCTCTACCAACTGAGCTAAGCACCCCACCGTCGGTTTCCCATCGGTTCGGCGCGTCAGTTCAACGCGTCTTTCAGCGCCTTGCCGGGACGGAACTTCGGGATCTTGGCGGCCTTGATTTTAATGGCCGTGCCGGTGCGCGGGTTGCGGCCGGTGCGCGCGGCGCGCTTGCCCACCGCGAAGGTACCGAAGCCGACGAGCGAGACCGAGCCGCCTTTTTTCAACGTGGTGCGGATGGCACCGATGGTGGACTCCAGCGCCCGGGTGGCGGCCGCCTTGGAGATGTCGGCGTTCTTTGCGATGTG
>Ga0182792_1002775_pt1 | contig 11960 bp, 7 predicted proteins | sample Passage237B_FD_130497 | JGI IMG/M metagenome (GOLD analysis project Ga0182792, IMG submission 130497) | Cellulose adapted compost microbial communities from Newby Island Compost Facility, Milpitas, CA, USA - Passage2 37B (version 2) (version 2) ...
GTTTAAGTGTTCCTGTATCAGGCATTTCCGGCGTAAATTACCGTCTCGCTGCTGTGTGGAAGGTACAGAACACCGGTAATATAGGAACCGTAAGGGTAGCCTGGAGAAAAGGTTTCACCAATCTGAAGCTTCTGGTGAGTGACAGTGATAACTTTACCAGTCCTGTCGTAACCGATATGAGCGCAACCCAGAAGGTCAATGGGGTGGAGTATGCCTATGCAGACGTGACCTTGGAGGACGGCCAGTATTTTACCTTTGCGGCTATGATCTATGGTCCCGGTGGGGTAACCGAAAACCTGGCTTACTGGTACCGCGGAGATATGGCGCTGGAATCAGATGGTCATGAAACTCCCGCCTACCGCTGGACCGACATCGTTGCCGGCGCTACTACCTATCAGCTGGAAGGTAATGCGTTGCCCATGTATTACAAGGGTGATGCTACCAACCTGAACTTCAACCCATCCCTGCATTTTACGGCCAACAACCAGACCCTTGGAAATATTTCCATTAGTACGCTGAATGGGACTCAGTTCGACATCTTCTCCGTAACAGGTCCGCAAAGTCATAGCGGTCGGTTCTTTAACATCGGTCGAAATAACACGGTTAGGAGTGGAGACAACTGGGATTCACCGGGTCTGTACGGCAACGGCAATATTGCACGAAGAAACTCAACCGGTACGCTAAACAATATCTCAATTAGTCCTGGTTTTATTACCACTCAGCCCAATATGATGTACTATTCCTTCACGGAAACGACCACATCCAAAGGGCTTAACGGAAGTGCGGTCGCGACGGCTACCCATCCCGTAAAAGATGCGGTTACGGGCGGTCATATTTTTGGGGCGAACTCAGGAGATGGTACGGGTGGTGATGATGCCGGATATGTGGGTAAGCTGGGTGAACTAATCCTTTACAGCAACAATATACCCGACGAAGACCGCCAAAAAGTAGAGTCATACCTGGCGATCAAGTACGGAGTCACGATGCAAAATTCCCGGGATTATGTAAACTCACAGGGCATTGTGGTATGGAGTGCAGCCGCCAATACCGGATTCTATAACAACGTGGCCGGAATCGGTAGGGATGATCTCTCGCTGTTCCATCAGAAACAAAGTCGCAGCCAGAATACCAACTCGAACAACCAGGTCATTATCGGTATAGGAGACATTGCCGAATCCAATCCCGAAAACCTAAATGAGTTGAATAACGGACAATACCTGGTGTGGGGTGACAATGGAATTACTCAGGCTATGACCAACAGTACTTCCACCTATGTGGCACTCAACTATGCAGGTAGTACAGACAACGGACGTCGGATGAGACGTATCTGGAAGGTAAACAATACCAATGGCGTGGGTGAAGTAAAAGTTAGGGTTGCTAAAGCAACGGTTGGTACAACCACCTTCCCTGTAGCCGACGTTTGCGCCGATTACGTGCTCATTACGGCCTCAGACGCTGACTTTACGGAAAATGTGGAGGTCGTAACCCTGGCCGAATTCCAGGCGGAAGGCGATGAGACGGCCAATTACTATGACGGCATTGTAACCTTCCCTGCAGGACCTTCCTTCTTCACCTTCGGTAAGGTGAAACCATGGAATCAGGGCATCGTATATCTCCCTAGCGAAACAGAAAGCTCACGTAATTTCGACAATACCTGTGATATCGGGGAAATCAAGTACTTCCGCAGTGAAACTGACAATTCGCTCAAACTGATCGGTATGGTTGGTTATTCTACGACCGAGTTGAGTAATTTGGAAGTAGTCATTAATCCGGAGGGCGTTGAATATGAAGATGGTTCGCGATTCACCCGGGTAATGCCGCGGGTCACCACCGTCCTGAACGAAAATACCGATCCGCTTTCCAACGGTAAGGTACGTATTTACTACAGCCAGGAAGAATTGGACGCAACGACCGTTCCCGATGAAAAATCAAGTGGCTGGTTTAAATACGATGGGGATGCCGATGAAGTAGCCATTGATGTGTTCTCCGATGGTCTGTTCGATCCTACCAAAGTGGTTGCCCTGGTACCGTCTGCTACAGGCGTCGAAGATGGAGTGCCGTATGTGGAATTCTCGAACATCAATTCGTTCAGCAGCTTCATTTACATGTCAACCAGCGAATCGTCGCCGCTGCCTGTGAAACTGGTAGATTTCAGTGTCAGAGCTGAAGGAGATCTTGCCGTACTGAGCTGGTCAACGACCAACGAATTCGAAAACAGAGGTTTCGAAATTCTCCGCAGCAGTGACGCACGTACCTGGACCAGCATTGGTTTTGTGGAGGCCGGTGAAGGTGAAAGTAACCAGTACCGCTTTGTTGATGAGATGCCGATTCGCGGCATGAGCTACTACCGACTCAAGCAAATCGACCTGAACGGCAGAGAAGAGCTTAGTCATGTGGTATCGCTCAAACTGCAGGCTCTCAAAGGTATGCTTTCAGTTTATCCGAACCCCGCCAGCGAAGGCTATGTCGAATTTGAAATGACTCGGGCAGATGCCGTAAGCGTGAAGGTTCTGAATATGCTGGGAGTGGAACTGCCAGTCAGTCGAAGCGGAAACCGGTTGAACGTGAAAGGACTGCCGGCCGGTCAGTATATCCTTCAGATAAGGACCGCTGACGGAGAGTCTTACACCAAAACTTTCCTGATCAACTAAGTGCTTCATGGTTCCTAAAAGCCGGTGGTATAATATAGCCCTGCCACCGGCATATTTTTCAAAAAGAATAACCCCCGGGGACAGACTACTGAATCCGGGGGTTATTCTATAATCTCCAGGGTAGGAGAATAATCAGCGGTTTTTTATTTTCCCGAACAATCTTTGATGATTTTCTCGAGGGTGAAAACATAAGACATATCATTGGCCTCCTTTGCTCCCGGTAATGCTGCTTTGGCATCTTCGAGTGCTACATCGCACTTGCCGATCCTGGAAGCAATTTTAGCCCGGGCGGCCAGTGCCCAGAACGCCTTGTTGGTTTCCACGGCTTTGGAAGCCCATGCATAGGCCTGATTCAGATCCCGGTTGGTTTCCAGGTAATAGTTCGCGGCACCCAGCAGTACACCCGCATTGGCGTCTGAACTTGCAGTCAGTTTCTTGATCTGATCCATGATCTCACTGTCGGGATCGTGTTTGATCGGGAATTTAACCCGGGTGTTTTCCCATTCGATGACCAGATTTGCCTCGGTAGGGGTGAAATCATCGAAGCGGATGGTGAAGTGTTCTATGGTCGACTTGAGCTTCTCCGATTTTACCTTGAACCGCAGCACGTCTTCCGATTCCTTATAAGTATAGGCGCCCCAGGCTTCAGCTTCCTTGTTCAAAATGATGGTCCATTCAGTGGTGGATGGGATGGATAAAAGCGCGTACCGTCCGGCGGCTACTTTCAGTCCATTGATCTCCATGTCCCGGGAAAAGGTAATGTTGGTCACCTTGTTGGCACCTGTACGCCATACGGAATTGTATGGTACCTGAGCACCAAACATTTTACGGCCTTTCAGCGATGGGCGGCTGTAGTCGATTTTGACTTCACCCAGTCCGATGCCTTGTGTTACGACCGAAGCAGGGCTGGCAGCCGGCAGAGCAAGCTGAGCCAGGGTAATTCCGGGCAGGAAAATGGTAGCTAACCACAAAAGGGTAATAGTAATTTTTTTCATACGGTTTATGTAGTTGTTTAACAGTTTAGCCAAAAATAATGCCGAGTTCCTTCGAAACCAACATGCATTTTTTCTTCACGTCCATATATTGTGCCTGCAACTCAAGGATCTTGTCGTCGTCCTGAAGCCCTTTCATTTCCTGAACCAGTTTTTTCAGTTCTTCCTCCAGCGAGTGTTTAAGCAAGCGGAAAAGGGTCTGAAAACTGCTTTTGGGAAGTACATCCAGTTCGGTAGGCACGTAGATCTCATGTTTGTCAAACCAGAGCTGACTTACCTCGTATTTGGGCGTCACCCAGCTGATAGCGGTGGCCTTGATGGCCTCATCGGGGTGGTGAATGAAGAAGTCGGTGTCGGGGATGACACCTTTTCTGGCCTCCTCTCTGAAGATGGAGAGAATGGCCTGGAACGTAGGATCCCGGAAGGTCTGGTCATGGGTTTCTTCCAGGATATAATCACTGACGGTTATGCCTTCTTCTATTTCGATCGTTCCATACAAAACCAGGAGTCTGACACATTCCTGTTCCACACCGTGTCTTGCCTGAGCGGTGTTGTCAACGACCTCTTCCGCAGGGCCCGCAAAAAGGTCATGTGGAATCTCAGGGGGCGGTGCGAGCATATCGGCTACTCTTTGGGCCGAATCCTGCTGCTTGTCTTTTTGTTTGGAAGTCTGTTGTTTCCGCAGGATTTTGTTGCCTTCACTGATGAGCGTCTGTTCATCGATTTTCATCAGTTCCGACACGCGGGCATAGAATACCTGTCGGGTGATGGCATTGGGGATTTTGGCAATACTGCCGACCACTTCCGTGATTATTTCGGCGCGCTTGAAGGGATCATTCCCCGCATCCTGCAGTAAAACTTCCGTCTTGAAACTGATAAAATCCCGCACGGCGGTCTGCAGGTGCTCCATAAAACGGGCACTGCCGACCAGACGCATGTAACTGTCAGGGTCATGGTTTTCCGGGAAGGTAACCACATTCACGTTCATGCCCTCCTCCAGCACCAGGTCGAGCCCCCGCAGGGCTGCCTTCACCCCGGCAGGGTCCCCGTCATAGAGTATGGTGATGTTGGGCGTAAACCGGTGAATGAGCCTGATCTGTTCAATCGTGAGCGACGTGCCTGAGGAAGCGACCACGTTTTCAATTCCTCCCTGATGCAGGGAGATAACATCCACATAGCCTTCCACGAGATAGCATAAATCGGCCTGACGGATGGCATTCTTCGCCTGAAACAGGCCATACAGAACCTCACTTTTGTGATAAACAGCCGTTTCAGGGGAGTTGATATACTTGGCCGTCTTCTTGTCTGCTTTCAGAGTACGCCCCCCGAATGCAATGACTTTCCCTGAAATATTGTGAATGGGAAACATGACCCTTTCGCGAAAGCGGTCGAAGTGCGACTCCTGACCCTCTCGTCGGATCGACAGACCCGCGTTTTCCAGCATTTCTGCCGTATAACCGCTCTTCAGGGCATGGCTGGTAAAGCTTTCCCAGCCCGACGGGCTATAGCCCAGCTCGAATTTTTCGATCGTCAGATCCGAAAGGCCTCTTTCACGGAAATAGGAGAGGGCAATGGCCCGGCCTTCGTCGGTATCGGTCAGCTGCTGCCGGAAGTAATTTTTGGCGAAATTCAGAACGATGTACAGACTTTCCCGTTCGTTCTGCTTCTGGGTAGCCTCGTCCGAGATCTCTTCCTCCTGAATCTCGATATTGTATTTGCCGGCCAGATGCCGGAGTGCTTCCACATAGCCGATCCCCTCGATGTCCATCACGAACTTGATGGCGTCTCCCGCAGCTCCGCAGCCGAAACATTTGTAGATCTGACGAGCCGGATTAACGTTGAAGGAAGGAGTCTTTTCGTGATGAAAGGGACAGCATGCCTGGTAGTTCGCGCCCCTTTTTTTGAGGGTAACATAATCGCCGATCACCTCCGTGATTTCCACAGCATCCTTAATCCTATCAATCGTTTCGGAGTGAATCTTCATCAGCTATTCGGTTTTCGGCCTGCAAAGCTAAGGCTTCCGTTCCGACCTTAAAAGAATTACCAGCTTATTGGAAACCAATCATTCAAATTTATCATTTATGCGCATTATTTGCCTATTTTTACGACCTACAAAATTCCAATTTCACAAATGTCTCAAATCGAGATCTTTAAATCTGCCCTGGACGAGGAAATAGAGAGCTATGCTTACGGGACGCACCCCCTGGAATTATATGAGCCCATCCGGTATCTGATGCATCTGCAGGGAAAGCGCCTGCGCCCGATGCTAACGCTGCTGGCAGCCGGGATGTTTACCGAAGACTGGAAGCATGCGCTGAAACCCGCCCATGCGGTGGAGGTATTTCATAATTTTACCCTGATGCACGACGATATCATGGATAATGCCCCCTTGCGGAGGGGTAGTCCGACCGTGCATGCTAAATGGAATACAAATACAGCCATTCTCTCTGGAGACGTGATGCTGGTACAGGCCTACGAGTTGTTTCTGAACAGCCCTGAGGGGCTCTTGCCGAAGATCCTGAAACGCTTTAACCGCACGGCTGCGGAAGTATGCGAAGGACAGCAGCTGGACATGAATTTTGAGACCCGTCAGGAGGTCAGCATTCCTGAATATATCGAAATGATCCGCCTGAAGACATCGGTATTACTGGGTTATTCCCTGGAGCTGGGTGCAATTCTGGGTGGGGCGGAAGACACGTCTATCCGGAGTTTGTATGAAGCCGGTGTGAACATGGGCCTGGGTTTTCAGTTGAAAGACGATTTGCTGGATGTCTACGGAGATCCTGAGCGTTTTGGCAAGCAGGTAGGAGGGGATATTCTCGCCAACAAGAAAACCTATCTCTATCTGAAAGCGCTGGATAAGGCGGATGAAGATACCCGTCAGGAACTGCTGGTACACTTTGGGAAGCCGGCTGCGGATGCCCGGGCCAAAGTGGAGGCGGTTACCGCCATCTACAATCGGCTCGGTATCCGGGATATCACGGAAGAACTTATCAGATCTTATTTTGAAAAGGCGTTAAAGGCGATTGAAGGCCTGCCGGTTGAAGAAGACAGGAAGGTCCATTTGCTGGGCTTTGCAGAATATTTAATGAACAGAGACAAATAGCAGATTGTCAGACCCACTGAAAGATAATTTATGTCCCTTACACTGATAATAATCGTAATTACCATCGGGATCTCCTGGTACGCTTTCGATCACTATGCATTCATGGATAAGCTCCTGCTTAATCCGGTGAAGATTCGTAAAAACAGGGAATATTACCGCTTCATTACTTCCGGATTCGTACATGCCGATTTTGGCCATCTGCTCTTCAATATGCTGAGCTTGTGGTTCATTGGCGAAGGGATTGAACGTCTGTTCGGGTACCTCTTCGGAGGCGCTGGAGGGACCTATTTCCTGGCATTGTACCTGCTGGGAATAATCGTATCTGATTTCCCTTCTTTCTGGAAGAACAGAAATAATTCGGGCTACAACTCCCTGGGGGCTTCCGGCGGGGTGGCTGCCGTACTTTTTGCGGCTATTCTGTATGCACCGCTCCTGGATATCTATCTCTATTTTGCGATCAGGATGCCAGGCTTTATCTTCGGAATACTCTTTCTGGGGTATTCCCTTTGGCAATCGAAGCGGGGTGGAAGCTATATCAACCACGATGCCCACATGTACGGAGCCTTATTCGGCATGCTGTTTATGGCGGTAGTACACCCTGAATCCGTCCCCAACTTTTTCAAGCAGCTGGCTACCTGGAGACCTTTCTAAAAGCACAACTTCGCCATGAAGCTGTCCTTCAAAACGCTGGGGAATGGGCCAAGGGTACTGTTGGCCTTTCATGGAGTGAGTCAGACGGGCGCTGCCTGTTTTGAGGTTTTTGCCCGCCATCTGGGGGATATCTTCACCATCTATGCTTTCGACCTGCCCTTTCACGGACAGAGTGCTGCCTATTTTTCGGATCCGCGCTGGGAAAAGGGTGACCAGCCGATCAGTATAGCGGAATTCAGGGAATTTTTGGAGGCTTTTCTCAAGGATAGACAGATCGATCGGTTTAGCGTAGCCGGATTTAGTCTTGGCGGTCGGTTTGCACTGGCCGTCATGCAGTTATTATCAGTACAGATCGATGAGGCCTACCTGATAGCTCCAGATGGCGTTCAGCCTCATGTCATTTACCGTATTGCCACAGGTAGCAGGTGGATGAGACGGTTATTCCGCTGGGTAATGCATCATCCCGGGGTGTTGGAGAGGCCGGCAGTCATGCTCCAAAAAGCTGGTTTGCTGCATCCTTCAGTACTGAAAATGTATCGTCATCTGACCGCCACCGATGAGCGAGCGCTGACCGTGTATTATTCGTGGGTTAATTTTCGAAAACTGAAATGGGGGATCGATGAAAAATCAGTGAAAATGAGTGGATTAATTAGCAATACCTATATATTCGTAGCGCAGTTCGACTATCTGGTCAAGGAGAAAGATCTTGCACCACTTACCGAGTATATTCCCGCTCATCATGTCATTCCTATGTCGTGCGGTCACATGGGGGCAGTGGAATTCGCAGTGCCTATTATTAAGAAAATGATAAACTAAACCCTTGCTATTTGTGCTATTGCAAACTTCAAAAAAATATTCTACCATAAAATTACAACCGATTTAAAGGTAAGATGTTCTTACGTTCTAAATTTGTTCTAATTTCCTGGTCGGGTGTTCTTTTAATAACCAACGGTTTATGAAAAACTTTATGTGTTCTCAATGTCAACCGGATGTTGGCCACAATCACTGTATCCCCACATTTTTGAAATCAATTTTTTCCATTCTTCAGTGCTTTGAGAAGGGTATAAACCACGATTTAAGTGCTTGATTAATAATTAAGAGCCGTTAAATTAAACCGCTTTAATATATCGGAAGTTTATGCTGATTCTTTTCCTGCTGAACTGGATCGTAGGAGTTAGCTTTTTTGCGGAAAAAGAGAAAAACTCGGATTACTATAGGGCGTTAGGAGAAAAACTGTATGATCAGGAGAAGTACGAGGAAAGTCTCTCGAACTATCGGAAGGCATTTGATTTGGTGAAAGATCACGACCGGATTCGTGCGGCCAATCTGTGCAATGATATCAGCAGTGTCTTTTATGCCCTGCAGAAGCCTGATTCATCCATCCGGAACTGTTACCGGGGACTGCATCTGTTGGGCAGTGTCGAGGTGGGCAACCGGCCCGATTCGCTTTATTTCAAGCTTTATTCCAGTTTGGGTACCATGTACCATAGCCTGGCAAATACCGATTCCTCCGCCCACTATTTCCACCTTTCCGACAAACTGATTGCGAAGAATGAAAACCTGTCTGACCAGATTCCGGAATACGTACTTCATCACTATCTGAATCAGGGGATCTCACTCTGGAGCAAACACCGCTATTACGAAAGCATTTCTTATTTCGAAAGGGCGATGGAATTGTCCAGGCGTAAAAACATGATCTCCGAACTGAGCTATGTTTACAACAGCCTGGCGGTAGTATACGACCTTCTGAACCAGCATGAAAAGGCCATTGAAATGAGGAAATATGCGCTGAGCCAAATGCCTTCCGACCGGTTGCAGGGAATCCAGGCGGCTTTGACCGGAATAGGTCGTTCCTACCGGAAAATGAACCGAACGGATAGTTCCCTTTACTGGTATAGCAAATCTTATCAGACCCTTTCCCGCTTTACGACGAAAAATGTGACCTATCACATAGAACATGTTTTTCTTCTGGTTGAACTCAGCAACCTTTATCTGCAGAAAGGGGAAATCAGTCTCGCACGGGACCGGGTGCAGGATGCTTTGAAGCACTATCAGGCCAATAAGCTCGATAACCAGAAACTCGTCAGCAATATTTATCTGACGCTGGGTGATCTCGAAAAAAAGCAGGGTAACCTGAAACAGGCTATGGAGAATTATCGGATAGCCTATGGGTATCTGGTCAATCCTACTGATCCTGTACAGACCCAGTTTCCCAGGCATCTCATCCGGGTGGTCCTCTCCCAGATCGATGTATATGAAATGCTTTATGAACATTCCAGGAACCTCAGCGATCTGGAAGCAGCACTGAAATTATACGATCGTATTATCGAGATCAAGAAGCACAGCTATAAGCAAATCATCAGGAGTGACAATGACCGGTATTTTTACCTGGCCAGTAATCAGACCATCATGGATCGGGCCATCCGCAATGCCCTCGATTATTTTGAAAATACACAGACGGATGCAGCTCTGGAAAAACTCTTCCACCGGTTGGAAGATGCCAATACAACCCATTTGATGGATATCATCGTCGAAAATATCGGTGATCAGGAAATCGACCTGTCGGTAAAGGATATTGGTATCGGCCGCATTCAATCGCAGATGGACCCTAAGACGGCATTTATAACCTACCGGCTTATCGATAATCTTCTCGTAGCCATGGTTGTCCGAAAAAACGGTGTCTACGCCCACAAATGGGTCATTGATACGACAGCATTCAATGCCAATCTTACCGGACTACTGCAGGAAGTAAAGCAAAACCCAGGACTCGGCGTATATGGTGCATCCTCCAGGGCACAGGCTTGCTATAAGGTATTGATTTCGCCGCTGGAACCCTGGTTAAAAGGGACCCGGCGATGGGTCGTGGCCCGTGACTGGAAATTCTCTTCCCTTCCCTTTGAGGTGCTGGAAAGCCGGCAGGATCATTTCCTGGCCGATGATTACTCGATTTCCTATACGTACACCGCCTCTTTTTTCTGGGATCACCCTACATTACTGCGGACGCGTCCGAAAACATTCGACGCCTTCGTCTACGCACCCTTTGTGAATCACGGTGAAAACAGTATTGAAGGCTGGAAATCGATTTCCTCCATGACTGAGGTCAGAAGCATGGGGCAGGACTACGTTTACGGAGAAGAAGCAACCAAACAGCATTTCCTGAAATTTGCTCCCGATCATTATGTCCTGAATCTTGCCACCCACGCATTTGCCGACCTTAAAAACCCGGTATCTTCCTATGTGCAGTTCTATCCCGGTGCCGATAGTAAACTCTATCTCGACGAAATAATGACGATGAAACTGCCGTCAACCCGCCTGGTTATGCTGAGCAGTTGTTTTGGCAATGAGGGTATTGAATATGCAGGAGAAGGAGTGATTTCCCTGGCATATGCTTTTGCCCGCGCGGGATGTCCGTCCCTGGTTACCACATCGTGGGAAGCCAATGAGAACACGACCGGTTATCTGACACGAGTTCTATCCGAATACCTCGAGCAGGGTATGCCCATAGACGAGGCATTGCAAAAGGCTCGTCAGGCCTTAAGGTCTGATCGTAAATACTTCAAATATAATCACCCCTATTTCTGGGCTAATCTTAGTCTGTTAGGTAATCACTCCCCCGTATACGAGCGCCAGGGTTTCTTTCACCTGTACGGCGTCACGGTGTTGCTCATCATCCTTGTAATCGGATTGATTCTGATTGGGTTACGTAGGGTCAACAGTGATGGATGATTAGTCCCCTTCGTCGCACATGGCACCTCCGCAATTGGTTTTCGGGGGTTTGTCATCAAAGGCTTCGTCCATCGGACCAATGTTCTGCGGATTGCAGGCGTAGAGAAGTGAGATACACAGGATAGACAGGAAGAAAAATAACTTTTTCATGATGGAGTAATCTGGTAAGTGGTTGGTATGAATTGCATTATTTAGTGAAAATTCTTCAGAAGAGGTGAGTCGAAATTCGGGTTTTTAATCTCCTTCATCGCACATGGCACCTCCGCAGTTGGTTTTGGGTGGCTTGTCGTCAAAGTCTTCATCCATCGGATCGATGTTCTGCGGGTTGCAGGCATACAGCAGGGAGATGAACATAATAGAGAGGAAGAAAAACAACTTTTTCATGGTTGAGAAATCATTTAAATGGTTGAATATGAATTGAATAGAGGTTGGAAATAAATACCGATGAACCGAGTAAGCTAGTCGCCTTCATCACACATGGCACCTCCGCAGTTGGTTTTGGGTGGCTTGTCGTCAAATGCTTCATCCATTGGGTCGATGTTCTGCGGGTTGCAGGCATACAGCAGGGAGATGAACATAATAGAGAGGAAGAAAAACAACTTTTTCATGGTTGAGTAAACTGTTAAAAGGTTGATAATGAATTAATCGTTGAAATAGTTAATAGATGAATCGTGTCTGCTAGTCTCCTTCATCGCACATGGCACCTCCGCAGTTGGTTTTGGGTGGTTTGTCGTCAAAGGCTTCATCCATCGGATCGATGTTTTGCGGATTACAGGCCGATAAGAGCGATATGAACATGACAGATAGGAAAAAAAGCAGCTTTTTCATGATTGA
>Ga0182792_1002776_pt1 | contig 11959 bp, 12 predicted proteins | sample Passage237B_FD_130497 | JGI IMG/M metagenome (GOLD analysis project Ga0182792, IMG submission 130497) | Cellulose adapted compost microbial communities from Newby Island Compost Facility, Milpitas, CA, USA - Passage2 37B (version 2) (version 2) ...
CAGCCGGTCGGAGGCCGCAGCCGAGGCCGACCGGAGCCCGACCGGAGCCGACCGCCGGTCCCACGGGCACCGACCGCGGCGACACGGCCCCGGGCGCGGGAGGGCCCCGAGGTCACGTTCGACCTCGGGGCCCTCCTGGACGCGGGTGCCGGCCGGTGGGCCGGCGGGCCGAGCGACCTCAGTCGATCAGCGACTCGGGGATGGCGGTGCCGCCCTCGAAGTCGTAGACCTCGTCGAGCGCCACGAACGCCTTCTTGGCGAGGTCGTACTCACCGATCTTGGCGGCCTCGCTCAGGAAGCGGTCGTTCTCGCCGGTCTTGACGGTGATGCCGTCGTAGATGATGCCGGGCGAGGCGACCTCCAGGTTGTTCAGCGACGCCATGACCGCGGAGCGGGTGGCCGACTCGGCGTTCTCCAACGCCTTCACGAACAGCTCGCCGAGGGTCCAGCCGTAGCCGACGACGCCGTTGGTCACGTCCGCGCCGTCGTCACCGGTCTTGGCCTTCCAGGCGCTGACCGTGTCCTTGAAGGTCTTCATGCGCTCGTTGCCGTCCCAATCGGTGTTGGCCGGGTCCATCACGTTCGACGCGGTGAGCACGCCGTCGGCGGACTCCCCGGCGGCACCGATGAGCGTCTTGGAGGCGCAGGTGCCGGACACGTACTTGATGGCCTTCCAGCCCAGCTCGTCGGCCTTGGTCATGCCGTTCGGGCACGGCAGGAGCGTGGCGCCGTTGAAGAACACGTCGGCCTTCGAGTTGGCGAGGTTGGTCACCTGCGACGAGACGTCGGTGGCGAGGCCGGCGTCGTAGCGCTGGGTGGCGACGACCGTGATGTCGCTGCCCTCGATCGCCTTCTTGAACGACTGCTCGTAGCCGTCGCCGTACTCGCCGTTCTGGAGGAGCATGGCCACGGTGGCGTCGGGCTTGTTCTCCTTCAGGTACTCGGCGAAGGCCGCGGCCTCGGTGGAGTAGAGCGGCAGCGACGAGCCGATCATCCACGGGTAATCGGGGTTGCCCATCGCGGGCGAGCCGGTGCTGGCGAAGATGTTCGGGACGCACAGCTCGCCGAGGTCGTCGCGGATGGCGAGGTTGTTGGCGGTGCCGACCACGCTGAACGCGGCGAACGCGCCCTTGCCCTCGGGACCGAACTCCTTCGAGATGATCTCGGTGGTCTCCGGCGGGTTGTAGTTGTCGTTGAAGCCCTCGACCTCGATCTGGTACTTCTTCCCGGCGATCTCGACGCCACCGGCCTCGTTCACCATGTCGAAGTAGGCGTTGTAGCCCTTGGCGATCTCGGCGAAGGCGGCGAGCGCGCCCTCCTGCGGGTAGCTGGAGATGAGCTTGATCGTGTCGCCCTCGATGCCGGCGGTGTCGGAGCCGTCCGGGCAGTCCTCCAGGACGTCGTCGATCTGCTCGCTGACGTTGCCGGACTTGCCGTCATCGCCCTTGCTGTCGGACTTGTCGTCCGAGCTGTTGGTGCACGCGGCGCCGAACAGCAGGAGGGCTGCCGTACAGAGCGCCGCGGCCTTCTTCGGCCTGGTCTTCATGGTTGAACCTCCGAGGTTGCCGGGGTGTGGTTGGGTGAGGGGTCCGGTGCGCTCGGCGGCCGCCGCAGCCGAGCCACGAGCTGGCGCAGGCCGCCGAGCAGGCCGCCCGGCAGCAGGTAGACGATGGCCACGAGCACCGCGCCGAGGATGAACGGCGCCATGCCGACCTTGTTGCCGCTCCACTCGGGCGCCTTGTCGTCCAGGTACTGCACGAGCATCCCGCCGAGGATCGGGCCGGCGACGGTCGCGGCGCCGCCGACGACGACCGCGACGAGGAAGTAGATGGAGAGCTGGAAGTAGGACAGCGCCGAGGAGGCGTCGGCCTGGCCGCGCACGAGCACCGACAGCGAGCCGGCGAGGCCGCAGTAGGCGGCGCTGATGGCGAACGAGGCGATCTTGGCGCCGGTGACGTTGACGCCGGCGGTGGCCGCCGCCACCTCCTGGTCGCGCACCGCGATGAGCGAGCGCCCGGCCCGGCTGTTCACCAGGCTCTTGGTGAGGACGTAGACGACGATCAGCGCCACCAGCGGCACCAGGTACTTCCACTGGCCGTCGGTGAGCGAGTCGACCGGCGACGCGAGGTGGCGGCGCTTCGGCTTCCACAGCGCCACGCCCTTGTTCGACCCGTACTTGAGCAGCAGCGTCGGCACGAGGATCGCCAGGCCGAGGGTCACGAGCGCCAGCGCCGGCCCCTTCACCCGCAGCGCCGGCAGGCCCACGAGCGCCCCGAACGCGGCGGTCACCGCGATGGCGATCGGCAGCGTGGCGAGCACCGTCAGGTTCTGCTCGATGATGAGGTTGGCGGTGATGTAGGCGCCGATGCCGTAGAAGGCGGCGTGGCCGATGGAGATCTGGCCGGTGTAGCCGGTGAGCACGTTGAGGCCCATCGCGCCGATGCCCATGATGAAGCCGAGGCTCAGCAGGCGCAGGTCCTCGGGCTTGTCGTGGACGAAGGGCAGCACCAGCGCGGCGGCCATCACGAGCACCGCGAACGCGGCGGTGGCCGTGGGCTTGGAGCGCACGGGGGCCGCGACGGTGAGCGCGCCCTCCGGGTTCGGTGGGGTGACGGTCTGGTCGCTCATACCCGCTGCACCACCTTCCGGCCGAACATGCCCTCGGGTCTCAGGAGGAGGACGAAGAAGATCAGGAGGAGCGGGACCACGATCGGGATGCCCTCCACGGCGTCGACGTAGGTGACCGCCATCGCCTCGGCGATGCCGACGATGAAGCCGGCGATCACCGCGCCGAGCGGGCTGTCCATGCCGCCGAGGGCCGCCGCGGCGAAGGCGTAGGCGAGGATGAACTGCATCAGCGACACGTCGAACTGGTTGCTGCGGCTGGCGAGCAACGCGCCGGCGAGGGAGCCGACCGCGGCGGCGAGGCCCCAGCCGACCATCAGCATCGTGCCGACGTTGATGCCGACCAGCCGGCTCGACTCCTGGTTGGAGGAGAGCGCCCGCAGCGACAGGCCGAGCTTGGTGCGCTGGAGCAGCACGTAGAGCGCCAGGCACTCCAGGAGCAGGATGGCCACGAGCCACACGGTGAACCACTTGAGCTGGGCGCCGGCGATCTCGATGGTGCCCCGGGTGGGCCACGGCCTCGGCATGGAGAACGGCTCGCTCTGGGCCCGGCTCGGGGGCCAGATGAGCTGGCAGAGCGCGTTGAGGGCGATGAACAGGCCGATGGTGATGATGACCGTGCCGAGCGGGTTGCCCTTCTGCTCCATCGGGCGGATGAGGGTGCGCTCGACCAGGGCGCCGCCGACGAAGGACAGCGCCATGCCGGCGATGATCGCCACGAGGATCGGCGCCGCCTGGGCGATCTGCCAGGTGACGAAGGTGGAGAGCATCGCCATCTCGCCCTGGGCGAAGTTGAACAGGCCCGTGGTGCGGAACACGAGCACGAGCGCGAGCGCCACCGCGGCGTACACGGCGCCCATCTCGATCCCGTTGAAGAGCTGGTTGAGGAAGAGCTGCATCAGAACCCCAGGTAGGCCTTGCGGACGCCCTCGTCGGCGGCCAGCTCGGAGGCGGGACCGCCGGCGACGATGCTGCCGGTCTCGAGCAGGTAGCCCCGGTGGGCGATGCCCAGGGCCAGGGTGGCGTTCTGCTCCACGATCAACATGGTGAGCCCCTCGCTGCGGTTCAGCTCGCCCAGGCGCTCGAAGACGTCCCGGGTGATGAGCGGGGCGAGGCCGAGCGACGGCTCGTCGAGCAGCAGCAGCCGGGGCCGGGCCATGAGCGCCCGGGCGATGGCGAGCATCTGCTGCTCGCCGCCCGACATGGAGCCCGCCGCCTGATCCCGCCGCTCCGCCAGGCGGGGGAACATCTCGTAGAAGCGGGCGAGGTCGCCGGCCACGCCGGGGTCCGAGCGGGTGACGGCGCCGAGGCGCAGGTTCTCGTCCACGGTGAGGTCGGTGAAGGTGCCCCGGCCCTGGGGCACGTGGGAGATGCCGAGCCGGGCCACCTGGTGGGGCGCCACCCGGCGGAGGTTGCGGCCGTCGAAGGAGATCTCGCCGTCCACCTGCTTGAGGCTGCCCGAGATGGCCCGGAGCGTGGTGGTCTTGCCGGCGCCGTTGGCGCCGAGGATGACCGCGACCTCGCCCTCGTCCACGTCGATGTCGATGCCGTGGAGGACCTGGCCGGCGCCGTAGCCGCCGGTCACGCCGCGGAGGCTGAGCAGGCTCATGCGGGTGCCCCCAGGTACGCCTCGATGACCTTCGGGTCGTTGCGGATCTGCGACGGCGGGCCGTCCGCGATCTTGCGGCCGAAGTCCATGACCACGATGTGGTCCGAGATGGCCATCACCATCGACATGTGGTGCTCCACGAGCAGGACCGTCAGCTCGAAGTCGTCGCGGATGCGGCGGATGGCCTCGCCGAGCTGGTCGACCTCGCCGTGGGTGAGGCCGTTCGCGGGCTCGTCCAGCAGGAGCAGCTTCGGCTCCGCCGCGAGCGCCCGGGCGAACTCGATGCGCTTCAGCGTGCCGAACGGCAGGCCGGCGGCCGGGCGACCGGCGAGGTCCGCCAGCCCGAGGCGGTCGAGGATGGCGGTGCAGCGGGCTCGCAGGCGGCGATCCTCGGCGTAGCCGAAGCCGAGCATGCCGCGCACGAAGCCGACCTTGCCGGTGGTGTGGGCGCCGACCATCACGTTCTCCAGCACGGTGAGCGCCGGGAACAGCGCCAGGTTCTGGAAGGTGCGGGCCACGCCCAGGCGGGCGATGCGGTGCGCGGGCGCCCCGAGCAGGTCCACGCCGTCGAAGCGGATCGAACCGGTCGAGGGCTCGTAGAGCCGGCTCAGGCAGTTGAACAGGGTGGTCTTGCCGGCGCCGTTGGGGCCGATGAGCGCGCAGATCTCGCCCTCGGCGACCGAGAAGCTGAGCCCGTCGAGCGCGACCACGCCCCCGAAGCGCACCCCCACATCTTCGACTTCGAGCAACGTCACGAGCGTGTCGACCCCTCACTTCTCACCCCGGGCGGGTTTGTGACGGCCGACACTAGCTGACCCGGGACCCCGTCCGGGTCAAGGTGCGGGGTCGTCACGCTCACCGGCCGCGAGCCACCTCGAAGCAGGCGATGGCGCCCGCGGTGGCCACGTTGAGGTCCGCCACGCGACCCCGCATCGGGATGCGGACGAGGCGGTCGCAGCGCTGCCGGACGAGGCGCCCGAGCCCGCCGCCCTCCGCGCCCAGCACGAGCGCCACCGCCACGTCGCCGAGGTCGAGGTCCCACACCGAATCGTCGGCCCGCTCCTCCAGGCCGACCACCTGGAGGCCCGCTGCCTGCATCTCCCGCATGGCGGTGGGCAGGCCGCCCACCAGCGCCATCGGCAGGTGCTCCACCGAGCCCGCGGCGGCCTTGGTGACCGACGGGGTCACGTGCACGGCCCGGTGCTTCGGCAGGACCACGCCGGTGACCCCCGCGCACTCGGCCGAGCGCAGGAGCGCCCCGAGGTTGCCGGGGTCGGTGATGCCGTCGCTGACCAGCAGGAACGGTGCCGGCCCGCCGGGGCGGGCGGTGAGCAGCGACGCCAGGCTCGCCTCCGGCAGCGGCGCCGCGAACGCGAGCACCCCCTGCGGGGCGTCGGTGCGGGCCGCGGCGTCGAGCTTGCCCCGGCCCACCTCCTTCACGAGCACCCGGGCATCCGCGGCCAGCTCGCGGATCTCCTCCACGATCGGCGCCCGGTCGAGGTCTGCGGCGAGCCAGACCTCCTTCGTGGCCCGGCGGCCGGCCAGCAGCAGCTCCCGCACCGCCTGGCGGCCCTCGACCTGCTCCCCGCCGAGGCCCTCGCGCGCCTGGCGCCGGGGCGCCCGGGCCTGCGGGCCCATCGGGTCGAGCGCGTTGCGGGCCCGCTTGCCGGGCCGGCCCTGGCCGCGCGGCGCGCCGCCGGAGCGGGGCGCGCCGCTGCGGGCGGGCCGACCGCCGGACCCACGGCCCCCGGCGCCGGGGCGGCCTCGTCCTGCGCTGCTGCGGCTCATGCTGCGGTCCTCTCCTCGGGGCGGGTCACGGGTCGATCCTCGGGGCGGGTCACGGGTCGGCGGGTCACGGGGCCGGGCTGGGGGCGGCGGTGCCGACCACGAGCGCCACCGCCCAGGCGGCCACGCCCTCGCCCCGGCCGAGCGCGCCCAGGCCCTCGGGGCGCTTGCCCTTGACGGTCACGGGGGCGCCGACGGCCTCACCGAGCCGCCGCTGCATGTGCGGGCGGGCCGGCGCGATCTTCGGCTCGTCGGTCACGACCGACACGTCGACGTTCGCCGGCGCCCACCCCGCCGCCCGGACGCGGCGGACGGCCTCGGCCAGCAGCACGATGCTGTCGGCTCCCGCCCAGCGCTCGTCGGTGTCGGGGAACAGCTCACCGATGTCGCCCAGGCCGGCCGCGCCGAGGAGCGCGTCGGTGCAGGCGTGGGCCACGACGTCCCCGTCGCTGTGGCCGCGGATCGCCCGGTCGCTCACGAAGGTGACGCCGCCGAGGACGAGCGGGCGCGCCGGGTCGTCGACGAACGGGTGCACGTCGAAGCCCTGGCCCACCCGCAGGGGCGGCAGCACGGGATCGGTCATCGGGCCTCCAGGATCGCTTCGGCGACCAGCAGGTCGTCCGCTTCGGTGATCTTCAGGTTCCAGCGCTCGCCCTGCACCTGCCGCACCCGGCCCGACGCCGCCGTCACCAGCGTGGCGTCGTCGGTGGCCTCGACCCCGGCGGCGTGCACCCGGCGCAGGACGGTGCCGTCGAACGCCTGCGGCGTCTGCACCGCCCGCAGCGACTCGCGGTCCACCGGCACGCCGGCCAGGTCGGTGAGGGTGTCCACGATCGCCGCCGCCGGCACCGCCGCGTCCGCGCCGGCCAGCACCGCGTCGACCACCGCCCGGAACAGGCCGTGGGTCGCCAGCGGCCGGGCGCCGTCGTGGACCACCACGACCGTCGCGTCGTCGGGCACCGCCGCGAGGCCGGCGCGGACCGACTCGCTGCGGGTCGCCCCGCCCGCGACCGTCGCGTCCACCGCGGGCTCGTCGGCCTCCACCTCGGCCGGCGGCACCACGAGCACCACCCCGTCGGCCACCGACCGGGCCGCGTCGATCGACCAGTCCAGGACCCGCCGCCCGGCCAGCGGCGCGTACTGCTTCGCGCCCCCGAAGCGGCTGCCGGAACCGGCGGCGACGACGATCACCCACACGGTCGGGGCGGGGGACGGGCTCGACATGGCGGCCCACGCTAACGGCCCGATCCGACCCCCGACGTGGCGACACCGTGGTCCGCTGTGACAGGCGTTACGATCAACCCTCGTGGCTGACATCGATCTGCTCCAAGACGTCGAACTGCTCGCCGACCTCAACGCCGAGGAGATGACCCGCGTCGCCGCCTCGGCGGCCTCGCACCGCTACCTGCGGGGCGACGTGGTCTTCGCCGAGGGCAGCGAGCCCGACAAGCTCTGCGTGGTGGCCTCCGGCCGCATCGCCATCGCCAAGCGGTCCGTCGACGGCCGCGAGTCGATGGTCGCGCTCATGGAGCGGGGCGACGTGTTCGGCGAGATGGGCCTCTTCGACGGTGGCGGCCGCTCCGCCGAGGCCCGGGCCCTCGAACCGTCCGAGCTGGTCGAGCTGCCCTACGGCCCGCTCAAGGCCGTCTACGAGGCCCGGCCCGACCTGCTCTGGGGCGTCGTCCGCCTCCTCGGCGCCCGGCTCCGCTCCACCGACTCCGCCCTCGCCGACTCGGTGTTCCTCGACGTCACCGGCCGCACCGCCAAGCGCCTGCTGGAACTCGCCGGCGACAACGACGAGTTCGCGCTCCCCATCACCCAGGAGGAGCTGGCCGGCATGGTCGGCGCCTCCCGCGAGCGGGTCAACAAGGCCATCGCCAGCTTCGTCCGCCTCCGCTGGATCGAGCAGCAGGACCGCCGCTACCGCATCACCAACCGCGACGAGCTGGAGCGCCGCGCCCGCTGAGCCCGGCGCGGGGCGCTCGCCCGCCGGCATCGTCGGCCGGTCCCGAACCCTCCACGACGCCCCGCCGCCTGGCCCTCGACTCGCCGCTCCCCGACCGCGCCGGCGGCGAAGCCGGCCGGGCGTCGACCTGCCGGGCCGAGGTCGGCCAGGTGGTCAGTACCGATCGAGGATGGCGGACTCCGCGATGCGGCTCAGGCCCTCCTTGATGGCGGTGGCCCTCGCCTGGCCGACGCGCTCGACGTCGTCCAGGTCGTCGATGGTGGCCCGCATGATCTTCTGGAGCGTGCCGAAGCGGGCGACGATGTTCTCGATGATCGGCTCCGGCAGCCGGGGGATGCGCGACAGCATCCGGTAGCCCTTCGGTGACACCGCGGCGTCGAGCGCCGCGGTCGGCAGCCGCAGCGCGGCCACGATCTCGGCCGGGTCGATGAGGTCCTCGGTGGTGAGCGCGGTGAGGTCGTCCAGGATCTCATCGAGGGCGACCGACGGCGGCCCGCCCCGGTAGTCGCGAACGATGTTGCGACGGTCGTGCTCCACGCCGCCCATCAGCTCCACGAGCTGGAGCCGGACCATGCGGCCCTCGTCGCCCAGCTCCACGATGTAGCCCTCGATCTCGCTCGCGATGCGCTCCACGCCCTCGATCCGCTGGAGCACGTTGACGACGTCACGGATCGTGACCAGGTCCTCGATCTCCAGCGTGGACAGCGACGACGCGTCGTCCTCCAGCCGGTTGCGGTACCGCTCCAGGGTGGAGAGCGCCTGGTCGGCCCGGTTGAGCAGCCGGCCCGGCGGCTCGATCTCGTGGCGGGCGTCGCCGATGTAGACCGAGATCGTGTTCATGCGCTGGGACACCGCGACCACCGGCACGCCCAGGGAGCGGGCCACCCGCTCCGCGGTGCGGTGGCGGGTGCCGGTCTCGGTGGTCGGCACCGACGAGTCGGGCACCAGGTGCACGTTCGCCCGGGCGATGCGGCTGCCGTCGCGGGCCAGGATGATGGCGCCGTCCATCTTCGCCAGCTCCGAGAGGCGCTGGGGGCTGAAGGCGGCGTCGAGCAGGAACCCGCCCGAGCAGATGCTGAGCACCTCGGGGCCGTCGCCCACCACGATCAGCCCGCCCATGCCCGCCTGGAGGATGCGGTCGAGGCCGGCCCGCAGGTTGCGGCCCGGTGCCACCTGCGCCAGCGCGGCGCGCACCTCGGGGGACAGGCGGGACGACGGCATTGCCGCAGGCTACCGGACCCCCGGCGCCGACCACCGGACGCCGGGGGGCGCGCTCAGGAGACGGCGCGGGGGCTGCACGCCCGCTGGCCCAGCCCGAGCCGGTCGACGGCGTCGGCCAGCGAACCGACCCGGATGGCCTCGATGCCGGCCGGCGGCTCGGGGGCCGAGAACGGGACGACGGCCTGGCGGAAGCCGAGCCGCGCCGCCTCCGCGAGCCGGCGCGAGGTGTGGGCCACCTGGCGCAGCTCGCCGCCCAGGCCGACCTCCCCGCAGGCCACGAGATCGCCGGGCAGGGGGCGGCCGACGATGGACGACGCGGTCGCGAGCCCGAGGCCGAGGTCGGCGCCCGGCTCGGCGATGCGGACGCCCCCCACCACCACCGAGTAGACGTCGAGCGGCGTGCACGGCACCCCGACCCGCTTCTCCAGCACCGCCAGCACGAGGGCCAGCCGGTTGGCCTCGGACCCGGTGACGCTGCGCCGCGGCGAGGGCAGGTTCGACACCGCGGTGAGCACCTGGAGCTCCACGAGCAGCGGCCGGCTGCCCTCCAGGATCGGCACCACGACCGAACCCGGCACCCCGATCCGGCGGTCGGCCAGGAACAGCCCGCTGGGATCGGGCACGCCGGTGAGGCCCTTCTCGCCCATCTCGAACAGGCCCAGCTCCTCGGTGGAGCCGAAGCGGTGCTTGACCGGCCGCAGCAGCCGCAGGGCGTGGTGGCGGTCGCCGTCGAAGGCCAGGACCGTGTCGACCACGTGCTCCAGGACCCGGGGCCCGGCCAGGTTGCCCTCCTTGGTGACGTGGCCGACGAGGATCACCGCGCACCCCCGGGACTTGGCCTCCTGGACCAGCCGGTGGCTGCAATCGCGGACCTGGGCCACCGAGCCCGGCGCCGAGGACAGCTCGGGGTGCACGAGGGTCTGGATGGAGTCCACGATCACCACGTCGGGCGCCACGGCGTCGATCGCCCCCACCACCTGGGGCAGGGACGTCTCCGCCGCCAGGTAGAGCGAGGGGTGCAGCGCGCCCAGGCGCTCGGCCCGCAGGCGGATCTGCTGGGGCGACTCCTCGCCCGACAGGTAGAGGACGGTGCGGCCCGACGCCGCGACCTCGGCGCTCACCTGGAGCAGCAGGGTGGACTTGCCGATGCCCGGCTCGCCGCCGAGCAGCGTGACCGACCCGGGCACCAGGCCGCCGCCCAGCACCCGGTCCAGCTCCTCGATGCCGGTGGGCCGGGGCGTGAACTCGGTGGGGTCGACCTCGCCGATCGGCACCGGCGCCACCGCGGGCGCCAGGGACCTGGGCGCCACCGCCGCCGGGGCGTCCAGCTCCTCGACCAGGGTGCCCCAGTCCCGGCAGCCCGGGCACTGGCCCACCCACTTCGGTGCGCTGGCCCCGCAGGCATGGCAGCGGAACACGGTCCTGACCTTCGACATGGACGACACCCTACCGAACCCCACCGACAAGCGAACGGTTGTTCGCCCGTTCGGCTGCCGGGCACACCGCGTCAGGGCAGCTCGCGGCGGTCCAGGACCCGGGCGGTGAGGAGCACGAACAGGACCGTGGCCGCGATCGGCCCGACGACCGCGGTGGCGAGCGACAGCTCGGCGTGCTCCAGCGGGTGGTCGGTGAGCCGCGCCAGGAGGGAGCGCAGGTAGCCGGTGACCGTCAGCGCGGAGCCGGCCTTGCCGACCTGGGCCACCACCCCCTCCCACAGCACGAGGAACGCGAGCCCCACCGGCAGCGCCCGCTTCACGAGCACCCCGAGGAACCCGAACAGCGCGACGTAGGCGGCCACCGCGAGCACCGCGGCCAGCAGGCTCGCGCCCGCCAGCCCGTCGCCCGAGTGCACCGCGACGACCGACCCCGCGGCCACGAGCCCGAGCGGCAGGCACCAGGTGGCCGCCGCGGCCCAACCGGCGGCGGCGAGGACCCGGCTGGAGACCGGGCGCAGCGCCAGGTACACGATCGAGCCGTTGTCGTACAGCTCGCCGAGCACCGCCGAGGCCAGCACGAGCGCGCCCAGCGCCACCGCCTGCGACAGCCCCGCGCTCGCCTGGTCGAGCCCGCGGCCGAGCGAGGTGCCGCCGTCCGACGACGCCGCCAGCGCGGCGAGCGCCACGGTCAGCAGGCCGAACACCGAGAGGCAGGCCAGGCGGGCCGTCGTCCGCACCGAGCGCAGGAGGGTCCGGTAGAGGACGACGAACGCGGCCCACGACGACAGCGGCCGGCGCGGCACCCGCTCCCCGCCCGGGCCCGGACCACCCGGTGGCGGTGGGACCGGCGGCCGTGCCGAGGCGGCTGCGCCCGACGCGACCGACCCGGACGGCGGGACCGACCTGGACGGGGGCGGTGGCGGAGGAGGAGGTGGCGGGGTGGCTGCGGTCATGGCTGGATCAGGTAGCGGAAGACGCTGTCGAGGTCGTCGTCGAGCGGGCGGATCTCGTGCACGGTCACGCCCTCCTCCACGCAGCAGGCGGCGATCGACCGGCGGAACAGCCCCGCCCGGTTCGTCTCCACCACGAGCGCGGCGCCCTGGGTGTAGGTGGCCGGCTCCAGCTCCACGCCGCGCACGCCGTCGAGGTCCAGGAGGCGCCGGGCCAGCCGGCGGGGGTCGTCCACGCGGAGGCGGATGCGGTGCGGGTGGTCGTCCATCAGGTCCCGGATGGCGGGGAAGTCGCCCATCCCGGCGAGGCGACCCTGCGCGATGACGAGGATCCGCGAGCCGAACCGCCCCCCCTCGTCCAGGACGG
>Ga0182792_1002778_pt1 | contig 11944 bp, 15 predicted proteins | sample Passage237B_FD_130497 | JGI IMG/M metagenome (GOLD analysis project Ga0182792, IMG submission 130497) | Cellulose adapted compost microbial communities from Newby Island Compost Facility, Milpitas, CA, USA - Passage2 37B (version 2) (version 2) ...
AGCGCCTCGAACAGCTCGAGGAGGCGGGGATCGTCGAACGACACACGGTCGCGGGCCGTCCGCCCTACACCGAGTACGCCCTGACCGAGCGTGGTCGACAGGTCGCCCTCGCGGTCGCCGCCCTGCTCGACGCCTGAGCGCCGCCTGACGCGATCAACTCTTCGGGATCCTTTTTTGGGGTTCTACTCGGCGGGGGAACCGGATGGGTCGGGACCGGGACCGCCCGGCCGGCCCGGCCTGAATTCATCGCACCCGAGGGGCTTCGAGGTCGGCGCTCAGCCCGAGTATGCGGCCGCGCGATCGCGAATCAGCGCGATCGCCGGCCGACTGGCACCAGAGCCGAACGGCCCAGTTCGCGGCCGCTTTCGTCGTAGGCGACTACCTGGATCTTGCCGTCCACCGATGGCACGGCTATCGCGGTCTCGAGGTTGCGCCAATCCGCGCTCGCGGCCAACGCCAGATGGTCCGTGTCGGATCCGGTCAGTACCTCCCAGCGAGCGATGTTCCCGGCTCCGTTCCAGCTGGCATAGACGGTCACCTCGTCGCCTTTGCCGCGGCGACTGGCGATCGCCGGTCGACCGTTCGGGATGCCTGCCCACTCGACTTTCCGGGCGCGGTAGGAAGATGATCCCTGTCGGGCGTGGAAGAGCACTTTCCCTTCCGGGCTGAACTCGGTCAGCGAGTCGGTGTTGCCCCAGCCGGCCAGCACGTTGCCATCCGGTAACACCTGGGCGCCACCCGTAGCGGCGCTGGCTGCGTGATCCGGGTTGCGATAACGGGCCACCCTGACCGCGCGGCGCTTGCGGCCCTTGCCTTTCAGTTTCAGGATCAGCACGCTGGCCGCGTGGCGGCCCGGCACTCCCGCGTTGTCGAAGAGGGAGATCTCGCCGTTCGACAGGCGCCTCACATCGTGCTGACCGGTGAACCGGGCTCGAGGGCCGACCCTGAAATCCGATTTGCCACCGTCGCCGCGCAGGGTCCACTTGACCCGGCCGGTGGCCCGGCCGATCCGGTAGATCGAGCTGGCCCACCGCGAGGAGACCAAGAAAGAGTTGCCGTCCGGTTCGATCGAGTTGAGGTGGAAGGCGTCCCACGAGCCCGGGCCGGCGCGTCGCTCCCGGCTCCGCCGGAGTCCGATGTTGCCGAGCGCATGCCACTCGAAGAGAACCGCCCCGGTCTTCAGGTCGATCTCCTGAACCACGCAGTCGGCAACCGGTCCGTCGGCCGGCCCACCGACCGCTTTGAGGTTCCAACGGGTGGTCCGGTACGAGAGCATCAGCGCGGTGCCCCGCCCGGTCAGGTGGAACTCGTGCATGTCGGCCTTGTAGCCGCTGCCGGGGGTGACTTCGGCGATCTTCCGGTAGTGCCGGTTGAGGATCACGTAAGCCCCGTCGCGGTTCGGGGTGGGGGTGCGGAAATAGGTGAGGACCGGCCGGCCGTGGAGGGTCTGCGGTTCGAAGTTGTTGAAGCCGAAGACGGTCGGTTTGAACCAGGTGACGCGGCCCTGGTTGTCAACGATCGTGAGGCCGCCGTTGCGGAAGCCGAGGAAGTAGTCCCCCGGTGCCTCCATCGTCGAGGTGCGGGCCACCTTGATCCTTGGCAGCTTCAGATCGGGCCTTGATTTGAGCCCCTTCTTCGGTGGCCGCAGGCGATGCGATGTCTTCTTCGAGCCCCCGGTGAACCGGCCGATCCGGATGCGGAAGTCGCCATGCCTCGCCAGGCGGATCTCCCGGTTGGTGCGGACCCGGACGATCTCCCCGTAGGCGAACCGGCGCCTGGGCACGAGACTGACCCCACGCCCGTCGGAGTGCCGGACCCGGCGGGCGATCCCGTGGGGTCCGCTCACCGATCCGGTGATCTCCACCGCGCCGAGCCAGCCAGGTTTCAACCCGCGGAAGCTGAAGGTTGTTGTCTCCGACGCAACGGGCGTCCCCGGGGAGGGGAAGACCGAGACCTTGCCTGATGCCGAGGGCACACCGAGCATGCAGGCGAGCATGAGCGCGATCACGCCAACCAGCGGCAGGCGTATTTGCCGACCGCAGTCCATCTCTGATCGCTGTCGATCGAACCCGCTCATCCCGTTGGTTTCCAGAATAGGCCAGGTCGCTACCGCTCGAACAGGGGAGCCGGCCTAATCGCCCGCAGGGTAGAAGATCCGGTTGTCCGGCTGGACCTGCGCCCCGCCCGAAAGCTCGGCCGGCTTGACCTGATCGCCACTCATGATGTGAGAGACCTTCTCTCCGGCGGCGAGGAGGTGGTCGGCGATGATCCGCCGATGGCAGCGCCACCAGACGGCCTCGGAGCACATCACTGCCAGGCGACGGGTGCGGCCCTGCTCCCGCAATTCCACCAGCGCCTCCCGAAACTCGTCCGAGAGCGCATGGTCGGCGTAGTTGTGGAAGCTCTGGTTTTTCCACCACGCGTTGACTTCGGCGGGTACGGTCTTGCTCTTCGGCCGCCGTCCCGTCAGGCCCTTCGCCCAGGAGTAGCCGATCTCTTCTTCGGCCAGTGCCGCGGCCAGGTCGTCCTGGTTGAACTGTGGGAACCGGTTGGACCCGGGCGGCCGGCGAACATCGACCACCATCTCGATCGCGGAGTGCCTGAGCAGCGCGACGAACTCCGACAGGCTGCGATCAGAGTGGCCGATCGTGCAGAACCGGAAACTCTCCGTCTCCGAGTTTCGGGCCTCATCGTCACCGACCGATAAGCGATCAGGCATTTGGAAGCTCCTTTCCTCGAAGACCATTGAAGCACTCGGGCCAGGCCGGGTCGCGGCCTGATCGGATAGAAGTCCAATCATGGGCAAGAAGAAAAAGAAGGATTCGAAGAGCAAGAAAAAGCGTCCGTCCCTGACCGAGCTTCATCACAAGGCGGTCCGAAAGTCGCTCGACATCCTTCGTGAGACGCCCGGCTATAAGACTCTGGAACCGGCCAAGGTCGAGTTCGGCGGCTTCGAGTACCCGCTGGATGGGGTCAACTCCACCGGCAGTCGTATGGTCGAGGTCAACGCGCACGCCGGCAAGCTCGAAAGCATCGACTTGCCGAAGGTGACCGAGGACATCCTCAGATTCGCGGCGATCAAGCGGCAGCCCGGCCGCGAGAATGCCAAGTGCGAGATCTATTTCGTCGATCCGCGGGCCCGCGACTCGATCGCCGGCTGGATTAGGCAGGCCGCCGCGGAGCTGGGTGTGGGGCTCGAAGTCGTAGAGGGTTTCCCCGAGAAGCTTCTCGGGAAGCTGACCAAGGCTCAGAAGAGCCGAACCAAGATCACGGGTAAGAAGCAGGCCCTCGAAGATCGCCTCCGCAAAGAGATCCGCAACGAAATCGAGATCCAGTACCTCCTCTCACAGGAAGCCTGACAACGAAATCGAGATCCAGTACTTCCTCTCACAGGAAGCCTGAACTGGGGCGCGAGGCATGATCGGGCCGCCCCTGGCTCCGCCGGATCAACCGCGAAATCGAATCTGTCAGCAAATAACGCTGACAGATCCAATTTTCCGTCCCAACAAAGCGGACAAGCAACGGTCTGCGCCTGAATCCGACGACCGGCGTCGGCGCTGGAATCCTTCCTCAGCGATACCGGACGATCTCGTGGCCGGCGTTCGTAGAGGTCACGCTGAAAGCGAATTTCGCTTTACCTGATTTCTTCGGCTTCACCTTGGCCTTGACGGTCCGGACGCTGCCGACCGGAATCTTTCCAATAACCACCTTGACCCGAACTCCCCTGCCGTGAACCTTCAGCTTCACTCCAGTAGCCGCTGTGTTCCCCGAGTTTCTGATCTTCACTTTGAAGGTCGCCACTTTGCCCTTCCTGACCCTGGCTGGACCTTTGACGGTCACCTTGTCGAGCACGGCCTTGTAAACGGTCGGGTCGGGTGGGTCGGGTGGGTCGGACGGGATCGCTTTCCCGTCATCGGTTCCCGGGGTGTTGTCTGAATCGTCGGTCACGGTGCCGGTACCCAAGTCGCCGTCTATTCCTGCTGTTTCTTCCCCGTCGACGACCGTTACCGGAGTAGCGGCCGCGAGCGTTGCCATGTTGTCGTAGAACTTGCTCGGTAGGCCAGGGAGCAAGCAATAGACGGCCCTGGCACCGACACAGACGATGTACGGATCGGGGGGCGGGCCAAGTCTGAGGGAGCAGTCAATGAATTCAAGCCGGTATTCACCTGGACTCAGCCCGTCGATCTTGTAGTGGCCGTCGCGGTCTGTGACCTGGTAGTCAACTTGGTCACCATCCGAGTCATATGCCGCGACGCAAGGGCCCGGTGTCAGAACTGTCCCACCCGTCGCTCCCCCGGTCACGGTGCCCGAGATCGAACCGGTCCCGGCGGCCCCCGCATACCCGGCCAGGAGCCCGAACAGAATCGCCCCCACGGCCAACACAGATCCCAAGTAACCGGAAATTCCAGTCCGAGAAAAGCACCTTCTATGCGTTTCCGAATTCACTCAGATCCCCAATGCTGCTGAAACTGCCCTGGGAACACCCTATCCCGATACGGGCACTCCGCAAAACTCCCTCGCCCCGGCCCAACAAGCCGAGAATCCCGAAGCCGACGACCGGAGTCGAACCGGTGACCCCTTCATTACGAGTTTTGATCTGGGCGTTCGGCTGGTTTCGGCTGACAACGGATTCAGTGCGATCAGGCCGAATCTCCCCAAGAGAAGTTCGGCTATGTTCGGATGGGATGTTGACCCCGGTGTTGACCCATTGCGTACGGACTCGAAGCGTGTCGTGGGGCAGCGGAGCAGCGGCGGGTTCGGAAGGCGTCCGCCGGATCAGCTAGGTTCCGATTTCAAGACCTCAATTGAGGTAGAATAATCAGAACCAGACGAAAGGGGGCTTGGAGTGCGACCCAGCCCGATCTTACAGCGAGAATCACTCACAACATCAGCAAGCCTTGAAAGAATGGGCCTTGCTCAGGATGTCCTCCACGAAGCTGTTCTGGTGGGGCACGAGGAGCAGGGCAGATGCACCGAGAACGATGTCGCAGCTATGTCCGGTTTTGTTGGTTGGGGTAAACCTCTGCGCTCGCTCCGTGACCAGCTTGCACCCTTGGGCTGGACTCGACGTCGAGACCACGGCTTTGAGTCCGTGGTGAGTCCGGACGGTAGCTGGCAGATTGCGTATGCGGCAGGTAATGCGGCGACTGGTCGTCATGACCGTATGCCTGCTACTCGCCTAGACAAAGGTCCTCGAACCGGTCTTGCCGTCGTGGAGAACGGACAGATTCGCTTTCCTGAGTCGGCCTCGGCTCACTTTGCTCCTCCCCAGAATCCAAGCATCGAGACGTGGTTTCTCCTCGCTTTCTACGACGAAGTGGTGGAAGAGATTCGTTCAGAGCTATCGCGTCCTGTGAGATTTGCTCCTCTCTCTAAGGGGAATAAGCGGGGAGAAAAGAGTAGGCGAGGGTATCTCGATTCGTTCGATCCGCGACTGATTCTTGACCCAGTTTCTCTTGTTGAATCGGCAGACGTGGAAGACCTCCACAATGAGCCCATTGATATTGATGTTCGCCGCCGTAGTGGCTAAGGGGTGTGATGGAAGAGTTCAACTATTCGCGGGTGGATCTGGCTCGTCGGCGTCGAGGCTTCACGAAGACGAGGCTTGCTGATGAGGCCAAGATCTCAACGCGAAGTCTCACGAAGTACGAGCGCGATGATCAGATCCCTTCTGATGCGACGATTCAGCGATTCGCCGAGGCTCTGCAGTTTCCCGTTGAGTTTTTCTATGGCGACACGCTTGACGAGCCACCTATCGACGGCACTAGTTTCCGCTCGTTTAGCAGCCTCTCTGCTAAACAAAGAGATCAGGCATTGGGATCGGGTGCTCTTGCATTGCAGCTTTCTCAATGGATCGATAGTCAGTTCAAACTCCCTGACCCAGCCGTGCCAACGTTCCGGGACCGAGATCCCGAAGCTGCGGCCGAATCAGTTCGCGAAGAATGGGGCCTAGGGCAGCGGCCGTTGCCGAATCTTGTCCATCTGGTTGAGGCTCACGGCGTCCGAGTGTTCTCGCTAGCAGAGGAAAGCAGAGCCGTCGACGCTTTCTCCTTTTGGCACGGTGACACTCCTTACGTCTTCCTCAACACGATGACGACTGCTGAGCGGAGCCGCATGGACTGCGCGCACGAGCTTGGTCATCTAGTTCTGCACGTTCGTGGAGGTCCGCAAGGAAGGGAAGCCGAATCGGAAGCACATGCTTTCGCGGCGGCCTTTCTCATGCCAGCTTCGAGTGTTCTCGCGCGAATCCGTAAGGGGGCGCGCCTCAAAGACTTGATCCGACAGAAGCACTTCTGGAAGGTTTCGGTCGCAAACCTTGCTCGGCGTTGTTTCAGCCTAGGTCTCTTATCTGAATGGCAGTACCGATCTATTTGCATCGAACTCAGCAAAAGAGGGAAAGCAAACGAGCCCAATCCGATGAGGAGCCGAGAGACTTCGCAGATTCTCGGCAAAGTGTTCAAGCAGCTTCGTAGCGATGCCGTCTCACGCGCGACGATTTCGCAAGCACTCCGAATACCTATGGATGAACTAGACAAGGTCGTCTTTGGCCTGGTTTTGGTTTCCGTGGACGGTTCGAACGAAGCAGCAGACGAAAAGCCCTCCTCCCGAAGGACGGTAAATTTGCGGCTGGCCTAGCTGTTGCCGGTATGAAGGCTCAGTAACCGTGGCGCACAGAAATCGAGCGCAACGTCTTCGCCCAGAGTCCCAGTGCGCGCGCTGCCGTAAGCCCGGTGCGCTAGCCTTAGGGCATGGACTATCCGAACGAGGTAGACAAGGTTAGGATGACCGAAGCGGAGATCAAGGGCGTTTTCCAGACTCTTCGCCTCAGCGGCAGTTTGTCCCAGTTTGAGCTTGATCCGACAGAATCGCCCAAGAGCGATTCCGGAGATTCCCCGAGAATCTACTTTCCGATCTCCGGGGATACCAAGCCGCTGGGCAGCTAGGCCAGCACCAAAGCACGACGCTAGAAAAAGGGGGAGGCCATGCCGAGCTGGAAGCATTTGCTCGCGGAGATTCAGGGTGTCCAGTCGACGGGAACGGCTCAGGACCAGGTTAGGCGGAAGTATCTCGCTGAGTTGAGCGAACTAACCGGCCGCAATACGATCGTCTACTACTCAGCGTGGCTAGACAAGGGACACTTGGCGTCTCAGTACCACCAACCCTTCTCGGTGAACGACAGCGACAAGAACGCGTTCATGACGGCCATCCACGGGATGGATCGAGACAAGGGCCTAGACCTCTTCCTCCACACTCCAGGCGGTGACGTTGCGGCGGCAGAATCGCTTGTCCGGTACCTCAGGGCCATGTTTGACCTTGATATCCGCGCGATCGTCCCGCAGCTAGCGATGTCAGCGGGCACGATGATTGCCTGCGCCTGCAAAGAGATCGTTATGGGGCTTCATTCGAGCATTGGGCCGATTGACCCCCAGTTTCGTGGAATGCCAGCGCATGGAATCGTCGAAGAATTCAATCGCGCGAAAACGGAGATCGCGGCAGATCCGGCCAGCATCCCTGTTTGGCAGCCGATTATTAGCAAGTATCACCCAACGCTCATCGGTGAATCTGAGAAGGCGATTGCTTGGTCACAACAGATCGTGGAAGAGTGGCTTGCGACCGGAATGTTCGAGAGTCTTGGAAAGCCGGGAGCAGAGGCCAAGGCGAAGCAAGTAGTCCAGTCCCTGGGAGATCCCCAGTTTACCTACTCCCATTCCCGCCACATTGACTTTGATGCTGCGAAGCAAATGGGTCTGAAGGTCGTGGCAATGGAAGATGACGACAAGCTTCAGAATGCACTGCTCACCGTCCACCATGCCTGCATGTTGACTCTCTCCGGGACCTCAGCCGTGAAGCTGGTAGAGAATCAAGATGGAGATGCGATCGTACAGGCCGTAGAGCCGATCTAGACCCAGAACAGGTCCTCACTTAGCGTCGGAAAGAATCTCGTCCACGAACGCCATCGATTTCACCCTCTCGACCTTCACGTAGGTCTTCATCGCTAAGACCCCGCCGTCGGCATGACCCAGATGCGCAGCAATGTGAGGGGGCGAATAGCCGAGTTCGGCCATCATCGTGGCGAGACCGTGACGGAGAGCGTGTGGCCTGGCCCACGGAACACCGGCACGCTTTGCCGCAGGAACGAATACTCGATTTCGGAAGTTGTGAGCATCCATCGGAAGTCCGCTACGTGTCGGAAAGATCGAGTCGTCGTCTGACGAGAAGTCCGATTCAGCCCGACGTTTCAAGAGACGCCGAGCGGCTTCGGGAGAGATCGCAATTCGTCGAACTCCGGAAGCCGTTTTCGATTTAGTGATTTGGAGTGTAGGGCCGTCGGCGTCAGTCCTAAAGTCACTCCAGGTAAAGGCAAGGCACTCCCCGATACGTACCCCGGTTGAGGCAAGCAGGTAGACGAGGTCGCTATATCCGGCAGGAATCTCGCTCAGGAGATCCTTGGTCTGTTGGGCAGACAAACGCCGCTTGTTTCGCCGTCGATCCTCGTTGTCCCCTCGAACGACGACGCGGAAGCCTCGCGCCGGATTTGACCTGAGCAATCCATCCCCATTGGCGGTCCCGAGCAAGGCACGAACGGGAGCGAAGTACCTTCTAACCGTGTTGGGGGCGAGTCCCTTGTTTGCAAGATGCTGGGTGTACTCCCTGAGGAACGGGGGATCTATCTCTTCGAGCTTGATCGCTCCGAAGAATGGGAACGCGTGCCGTTCGAGGGAGTCGCGATAGCTGGCCCTGGTTTCTTCGCTGATTCCGTTGCTCGTTCCACCTTCGTAGGTCTCTAGCCAGCGTTCCGCGTAGGCGCTGAACCTCTCGCGAGAACCGGTGAGAGTGTCTCCTGACGCGACTTGGCCTTTGAACTGGACCGCCTCGGTCTTGGTTCGGAACGTCCGAGTGCGTTGGCGTCCCTTGTGTCGGAACCTGACGTGAAACCGATCACCCTTGCGGTAGATCCCAGGGTGATTAGGAACTCGAATAAGGCGACGATGCTCCGGCGTAGCCGGGGCGGGTCTGCCCCGGGTTTGGTTGACACCTGATGTGTGAGGATCGCCTCGCACTGGAAGGATGGTCACCATGCCGAAGCCGTTTCCGAAGGAGTTCCGCGCAGATGTTGTTGCCGTGGCCCGTACGGGCCACGCACCGATCAAGCAGGTAGCCAAAGACTTCGGGATTTCCGAAGCTACTTTGCATAACTGGTTGAAGAAGGCCGAGATCGAGGAGGGATCGAGGTCTGGTTTGACCGAAGCCGAAAGGGCTGAGATCAGGGAGATCAAGAAGCGAAACCGTCTGCTTGAGGAGGAGAACGAAGTGTTGCGGCGGGCGGCCGCTTATCTTTCCCAGGCAAACCTGCCGGGAAAATGATCTTCCCGCTCGTCCGTGAGATGGCCGCTGCCGGTGCCCGTGTTCGGGTGCCGGTGGTGGTGGCGTGCCGGGTCCTTGGGTTCTCGACCCAGGGGTATTACAAGTGGCTCAAAGAGCCGGTCTGTGACCGGGATCGTGATGACGCGGGGGTCCTGAACGTTCTTCACGACCTTCACCAGGACGACCCCACGCTTGGCTACCGGTTCCTCAAAGACGAGCTGGAGCATGAGGGCATCAACTGCTCCGAGAACCGGGTCCATCGGCTTTGCCGGATCGGTGGTTTATGGGCTTCCCACGCCAAGAAGAAGGGCAAGGCCGGGAAACCCGGCCCGCCCGTTCACGACGATCTCCTGGCAACAGAGGATGAGCATGGACGGATCCGGCACCGGTTCACCGCAACGGGCCCGAACCAGGTCTGGCTGACCGACATAACTGAGCACCCAACCAGGGAAGGAAAGCTCTACCTCTGCTCCGTGAAGGACGTGTTCTCGAACCGGATCATTGGCCACTCGATCGACATCCGAATGAAGTCCTCCCTTGCCGCCCGGGCGATCCAGCACGCAATCACCTTGCGTAACCCTGACGGCACGATCTGCCATTCCGATCGCGGCAGCCAGTTTCGCTCCCGGAAAGTCACCCGGATCCTCCGTGAGAACGGTCTTCACGGCTCAATGGGCAGAGTTGGCGCCGCCGGAGACAACGCCTCGATGGAGTCCTTCTACTCACTGCTCCAGAAGAACGTTCTGAACACCCGCACCTGGGACACCCGGGACCAGCTCCGCCACGCGATCGTCTACTGGATCGAAGCGAAATACAACCGACGCCGCCGCCAACGCGGCCTCGGGAAACTCACCCCCGTCGAATACGAAACAATCCATCAGCCCGCCATGGCGGGCTCAGAAACCACCAAGAACACTAAACCCCGAGTGACAACCTAACTCGGGGCAGACCCGGCCTTAGGCTGGTCTTGCATTGCGACTCCTCTAGTAGTCGTGTGCCATGCGCCCCGGTAGTTGCTGCTACGCGGGGCGCAATTTGTGTTTCGAGGAAGATTAATGCTTGTGGCCGTGCTCATGGGCTCACACCTCCACCGTTCCGAACGAACTCGTCCAGGGCCGCGCGGTTGTAGAGATTGCGACTGCCGTCTTTCTCTCTCGGCAGGCTTCCGACCATCGTGAGCTTTCTGATTCGCGCCTCCCCGCAACGGAGGTACTCGGCAGCCTCTTTGGTCGTCATCCATGGCGAGTTCTCCTGAGTCTCTCGGCGAGCTATTCGGTTCGCTACGACCTCCACCAGGCTGTCCAAAGCGTGGCGGTCAAGTTGGAGGTGCAGACTCGACGCTGCGGCGGGTGAGAAGCTTGCGCGAGCGGTCATCGGTCTCCTCCCGAGGAGGGCTTGTTGAGGATCTTGAACCGTCCGCTCGTACTGATCAGAAAGGACTGGTTCTTCGTCGGAGTTTTGAATCCGCGACTCTGGAGATATTTCCGCCGACCCTTTGTGATCCCGCACGGCTTCCATTGCCGGGAAAGGCGAACTGGTTGAGCCCTACCGACCCCACCCTGTCTCTGCCATTGGGCGGTCTCTTCGGCTCCCTTGGTTACGTAGTTGGCCAGCCTGCGGGCGTCGTCTTTGGATCTGCCGGTCTCAGACACCCAGACTCCTCCCAGTCCAGCTTTTGAAGAGGCCCGCTTTAGCCAGCTGGTGTGGATGTATTTGCCGCCGACCGTGAGGACGTTCACGTGCGGTCGTCCTTCGATGACTTCGATTGCTTCGGCCTGACTCTCGAACTTGCCCTTGGCAGTAAAGGATCTGCGGAACTTGCTCCAGCGTGCCTGAAACTCTTCCGGCGTCATCTTGCCGGGGAGAGAGGTAATGACGAAGTACCGAACCCGGAGGTCAGTCTCGAATGCTTCGAGCAGTCCCTTCTTGATCAGCCAGGCACAGAGTCGAGTGTTGAGGCGGGCGCAGGTTGAACAGGACCAGCATTTGCAGGAGGCGCGGAATGCCTTATCGTTTGTCTTGCTGAAGATCAGAAGATTCTTGGCAGCCTTACAGCGCGGAGCTTGAACCTTGGTCGATGCCGCTTCGACTTGATCGAAGAACAGTTGATCTTTTCTAAGGTTGTTCTTACCTGCAGAATCAAGGTAAGGGTCTTTCTTTTCCGGTTCGCTTCGTGTCATTGACGCCTCCAAGTAGTCATTTCGTCCTCGATTCGAGGACCGATCAGGGTGGCATCAGATCACCTGTGGGAGCTAAGTCAAGGTTTTTCGAGGGCGGATGCTGAGAGAATTGACCACCAGGGGTTTACTGAAATTGACTACCTCGGGTTTACAAATCTCAGATGTTTGCGAATCGAGAGAGGGGCTACTTCGGAGACGCTTTTCGCTTCGGTTTTAGGGACGGAGACTCAGGAAACGGGTAATCGGCCCCAAAACCTACAAAAACCTATAAAAACCTAGTCTCAGCCAGGAAATTGACGATTCTGATTTATAGGTTTCTCACCCACTGAGAACCGACGATTTATAGGTTTTCGTAAGAGCTGCAAACCGTCATGATCGAGTACGGCTAGCGCATCAAC
>Ga0182792_1002781_pt1 | contig 11939 bp, 14 predicted proteins | sample Passage237B_FD_130497 | JGI IMG/M metagenome (GOLD analysis project Ga0182792, IMG submission 130497) | Cellulose adapted compost microbial communities from Newby Island Compost Facility, Milpitas, CA, USA - Passage2 37B (version 2) (version 2) ...
CAGCAGGATGTTAACCGGTTATTGATTGCTGCACACTTTAACCGGATGCGGACTACGTTGCTTACCACGTTGTCTGTATGCTGTAGTCTCACGCCGTTCCTGTTGGAAGGGCAACATGAAGTTTTCTGGTTCTCTTTTGCGTCAGGCACCATTGGCGGATTGTTGTTTTCTTTACCGGTCATATTCATTCTGCTGCCGCTGTTGTTGTGGAAAGGGAAGGCGAAACAGCGGTAGATATTATTGCTTTTTCAAGATGGCTGGCTGTAAAAGGTTTTGTCTTCCGACCATTAATAAAGCCGCAGTGATCGCTGCGGCTTTATTGTTATTCAACTCTTGGTCTTGTAAGCTTTATACTACTATCAGGCACAGGGTTTTTAAATATTTCCTCGTCGGTCAATAACTGATATAACAGAGTGATCAACCCTATATAATCACTATTATCTTTTTGCGGGTCTAATACTTTTGCAATTCGCCACGTATTTGACCGGCTAATTATTAAACCTCTTTCGGTATCCAAAAAATGTGATACTTCCCCATCTGTTACACCTTTATCCTGCACAAGTTTGAGTAACCGAAACGACTGTCCGTTTACTATAAAATTTTTTTCGGTCTCCAGGTCGAGAGTTGCAGTATCATTATTAAACACACCCTTGTAAATTCCGTTTATGGTATCAAGTAATAACACAAAGTGGTCCTTATCGCTACTATAGAAACTCCCCGAGGATAACAAAAAATTTGTCCTTAATCTCATTGACATGGCACTGCGCGACTTTAAAGTAAAAAAAGCGCATGCTTCATAAAAATGCGCAGCTGCCTTTGTTAAGAGCGGCTACGCATTTTTCTTAATTATATCGTCTCCAAAAATTAATAACTCAATTGTAAACCACAGTATCCTTAAGCACCTGTGCAATCTTATTTTGGTTGTTAAAAATAAATAAGTATTTCATCGCAGTACCAAAATAAGGAGTTTTAAGGTTCTTTAAATTGTAATGTCCGTTGCGAACCTCAACCAATAAAATATTTCCGACAGGTTTAGAAAAAAGCAGGTAAGTATTATATGTCTTAGCATTTGAAAAAATTGTATCAATACTTTTATTTATAAATGGATCGAAGTAGTTTTTTTTATAAAACGTATCCTTATCTTTTAACTCCGCTGCTATTATTTCGTCCCCTAAGTTATCCAATCCATTTAAGAAAGTGCCAATACTGATATAACGAATTACAGGACTCACGTTCACACTTCCTTCTATTCCTTGTTTTATACCTTTAAAGTAGTTATATACTTCAATGTATTTCCTATCAACATCCTGCGAATAAAGAATGTTAATAGAAAAAGGAAAAAATAAAAAAAGGGAAAGAAGATATTTCATTCAATTTAGAATTTTAAAAATTTAGAAGTAGGAACTTTACCGTTCTTTAAATCTTCCTCGGCTTTTTTATCAAAAGGCATATAATAATGCCCGTCTGGCGCGCCAAAAGTATTATACGCTTCTCTTTGTCCCCAATTTGATGAGCCAAACCAATTATAAGTTCCCATCTGACGTCTAATCCTATTACCTAATCGCTCATTTGCCCCTGCTGCATAGCTCGTTCGACTTGAGGGATCCAGTTTCTCACCACCTAAAACCGTATGGCCTAATTCATGCAAAAAAATCATACCGGCACCAACGGTTTCTTTATTCAATCCAGGTGAAACCGCACCTTGAACAATTCCTACTTCTAAATGATCAAAGTGGATCTCTTTAGTATTGGAACCTGGAACATGATTACCACCCCCCGGGTCATCAACAACTGTTACGGTCTCCTTAGATTTTATAGCTTGTTTAAGAAAGCGCCTCGCCGCACGGCTTGTTGTCTTAAATCTGTCAACCTTTGCAGTTCTAATTCCAAGAAATCCCTTTTTTGTTTCATATGAAAGGTTTCCATTCGCATCTACATTCAGATGAAGTCCAGTTAATGTTTCAAGATCACCCTTTACATCTTGAAGGCCAGTTGGATTCTTTGTTTGAACGTCTTTAACATTGATGGAATCGCCATTTATATCAACAAGCCTTATAGGATCGTTGCCCGCGTATTGATATGGGCTGAGGCCATAGTATTTATCTGCAAATCGATCTTGCACATGGAACCTTCCGATCTGCGCATCATACATCCTGGCCCCGTAATCATACCACTCCAACCCACTACCATCACTGAACTCCTTATTCTGCTGCTCCTTGCCGTTATAGAGATACTTGTTTTCAGCGTAATTTGGCTTCAGCGCTTTGGAACTGATCCCCGCCATCGTTAATCCAAATGGATAATAATGCGTCTCCTCAAAGAGCGACCATGAATCAATTATTCCATACTTCACTGTCCCAGAATCTTATGTCATCCAAATTATATTTGGCCTTTGGATTCCGAGTTTCGTTAAATTCTTGAAAGTGTAATTCCCTTATTCTATACGAAGCACTTTCTAAATTTTCATACCGGGAAAGATTATAAGCACTTAGCCAACTTATATCAAAAATTTCGTCGTTTAAAGAAATATGCCCAATGAAACAATGGGCATCATAGTGAAATTCATTCCTATTGCCTCCGCTCAATAGTTTGTCGTTAGAATTTTTCGCTATCACAAAGAAGGCGAGCTTATTTTTTGATGGGCTATAAATTATTGTGTCAATAAATACTTCTGTCAATGAATCATATTCTTTAACATTGAATGGTTCAATTCCTTTTCCAATAATTGACCTAATATAGCCAAAAAGATATTTTTCATGTTTACCATAAATTTCAGGTTGCACTTTGGAATAATTTCTATATTTTATTGGAGTAGTATCATTCAAGTTGCAACCATTACAAATATTGCTTATAACACAGAACAAGATGATCAATATCTTCATTTTTTTTCTTTTGGCTTTTGATATTCCCACTGCTGGGTTTGTTCGTTCCATTTATATGTTCCTTCCTTTAACTTACTTATGTCATCAAAAAAGGAAAAAATACTATGATCGCCTTTTGTTGGTGACTCATAATATTCAAAGTCTCCGTTTTCCTTTTCATTTGCGAGCCATCCGGTAGAACTACCTTTCCCTTTGTGAGTAAATTGCTGTTTCTTGGTTTTTCCATCATTATTAATTGTAGCTGCCTGATATGCATCAAAATCCGCCACCAACGAAATAAGAACTTGTTTTTTTAACTCTGGATGCTCGTCTAAATATTTTCTGATTCCAGCTATATAACCGTCGCCGTATACTCCTCCCATACTATGAGTAATAAATTTTATTGATTCATCAATCACGCCATTAGTTCTATGAAGGCTTTCTATGATAGCTGGTGCGTCATCATAACCTTGCCTCTTTCCTGCTTCCCGCCTTGAGCCCGCTCGTTGCCCCGCATGCCCATCAACATACATCAAATGATCATCTCTCAATTGTTTCGACACTTCCAAATCAAAAGCACGGCCTGTCTGGACAGGACCCACCTCATAGTCTCCCCTGTCAAAAGGCCAGTCATCAGGGTCTGGATACCTACTATAAATTCTCATAGTTTTGTATTCTCTCCAATACCATTCGGATCCTTTTTCTCTTGAAGACAGGGTAAGTCCATTAACAAAAATTATAAGATTTCCATCTGGGTCAATCGCATTGGTTGGCTGGTTAGCAGCATATGCGTATGGTGTCAGGTTCTTATATAATTCAGCTTTTTTATCCATTACATGCCATCTTCCTATCTGCGCATCATACATCCTCGCACCGTAATCATACCATTCGAGGCCACTGCCATCGCTGAACTCCTTATTCTGCTGTTCCTTGCCGTTGTATAAATATTTGTTTTCAGCGTAATTCGGCTTCAGCGCTTTGCCTGATATCCCCGCCATCGTCAATCCAAATGGATAATAATCACCGTCCCCATTTTATAGCTCCTCCGGATTTTGGGGAAGCCATTTTTTATAGGTCGCTCAAAGAACTAACTGCTTCCAAAATAGGTTTTTTTATTTTTCAATTGAAAAAAAAATCCGGGAGCTACCCCGGATTGTGGTTATGCACTTTTCCATTTTTCAAAGTTCAGCAGCGCTTCGTGTAAGCTGCTGCCGCTGGTAATGACCTGGTCGCCGTAGGCTGCTAAAAAACTGGCTTCATCAGCCTGCTTTACTTTAACCACGGTGTAATCATGACCGCCGGTGTTGGGTTCTTTTGGATACGTGATGTAATACTTCATAATAGTAGTTTTTTGGTGATAAAAAAGGAACTGCAGCAAAAACTGCTTAGCGACCAGCATTGGCGGCGTGCGCGCAAGGCCAAAAGGAAACGGAATAAATGCGCGGATTGCTGTCGCTGACTAACTTGATGCAGCTGGTGCGGGATATGAAGCTGAGAACATATTCTGTCGCTTTATGCCGTAGTCTTTTGGCAGGCCTTGTGCGTGGGCACGCCGCAATATCTTTGCGAGGCAGTTTTTATGCAGCCGGATGTTACCTTCTATTGTTGCAGCAGTCATTAACCGCTTATTTTTTCATTTGAGTTTTACCCTGTATCGATCGGAGTTCCTGTCGATCATAGCTATAACCTGTCGCTGACCGGAGTTCCAGGCGCCCCCACTGCGCCATGCCCCCGTCGATGGCTACGCCGGGAGGGGCGCTGTCGCGTGGGGTCTTGTGCGTGAGCCGCGCCCCGAAGGCGGAGCAAAGGCCCCTGGCACCTTATTAATCGCCCGTAGCGCAGCGAAGGGCCAATCATTAGATAAGGGCGGCGGGGGCACAGCAGGGGGCGCACCGAGTGGAGGAGGCCGCCCGGCTGCATGGTGCGCTGGCTTCTGTGCGGTGGCCATGCAGACGGAGAAGCGGCTGGAGTGCAGGGCTGCGAAGGGCGGGCAAAAACCATGACAGGTACTGTAGCGTGGGCCCTGTGCGTGGGCTACCTGGCGTGGATTTTTGTCGCGCGGGTGCAGCAACTGCACACCGCTATACCTGCAGATGATAAGGATTACTTTCGGACGATAAGGAGTATTACTGAAGCTGACCGAAGCCCTGTCGCCCGGTTCACGCCATCGGGTGATGATGCCCGAGTTCATTCGTTAGATCATCGAGGTTGTTGAGCTGATATCGCTGTGTTGAACTTACGAACTTATGGCCGGCCATATACTGCACCTGCCGAAGATTATTTTTCCGAAGCCAGTGCGTGATCACGCTGCTGCGGATCTGTTTTGCGTTGATCACTTTGGGATTAAGTTGCTTTAACTGATCGAACATATGTTTTATCCTGTTGTCAATGTTCCTTTCGCTCACTTCCTTTTTTCTTCCTTCTGTAAACAATGCACCCTCTTTCCATTTGTTTTTGTCCAGGTATTGCTGTAGCTCGATCACCTGACCGGCATGCAGATCGAGCATCCGTTCATTCGTTCTTCCGGTTCCTTTGATCTTTATTTTTCCTTCTTTCAGTTTTATATCCCTGCGTTCGATTCTTGCGAGCTCTCCAACAGCCAGGCCCTGGTATATCATTAAGCCGAGCATGATCTTTTTACTGCGATCAACATTTAACTGTATGCTGTATTGCTTATACAGTTCTTCCAACTCCTCGATGCTTAGCAGGTTTGCCGGTAATTTTCTTATTAGTCCTTTGATGAACACGCCGGCAGCCGGGTTATCGGTCCGTTTTCCTTCATGGATTAAGTAATTGCAGTAATGACGGACCACGCACAGGATGTTGTGCAGCGTTCGTTTGGTCATACCGTTTTTACCTGTATGCTGCATGAACGATAACAGGTCGCTATAAGTAAAGGCTGCCGCATCGATACTTTCGGCAGTGAGCCAGGTTAAAAATTTTTCGATGTAATCCGTGTAATGGTTAACAGTGGCATCACTGTATCTTTTTTGCTGTAAGTAACTGGTAAAATTCATATGGCTTCGTTTGCAAGGTGTGTATATATCTGTGTACTATCGAGCACGCTATGACCTAAGAACTCCTGTATCTTCTCGAGTTGCATACCGCTTTGCAAGAGGTGTGTCGCTATCGAGTGGCGCAATGTATGTGCGCCCACTTTCTTTTTTATTCTCGCTCGTTTCACTAACTGCTTTACCCGAACATACAGGCTCTGCTTATGCATCGGGTGGCCTTTATTGGCATCGATAAACAATGCTTCAGTTTTATATTCCTGCAAGAGCTGCGGTCTTGCGTAATCCATATATAACCGCAGCTCCTCGTAGTTCTTTGCCGCTATAGGTACATACCGTTCCTTGTAACGCTTCCCTTTCCTGACGTGCAATAGTTTTCTGTCCGGGGTTATATCCCGAAGCTCGAGGTTTGCACCTTCATTCAATCGCAACCCACAGCCATAATATACCGCTAACATTGCGCGGTCCCTTATCCCTAACACACTGTCGCCGGTAACTTCATATAAGGCTTGTATTTCAGGTTTCGTTAACCATGTCGGTTTACCGCTCCTTTGAGGCAAGTGCTCCAGCATAAAGCCTATATTGCTTTTACCAGCTTGGCGTATATATTGGCTAAAGAGGTTCAATGCCTGCACGTACTTATTGAGATGGCTGGCGCTGAACGGCCGCCCGGTCCGCTCACCGGTTTGCTGCTGCAGGTGTTTGATAAATTCACTGGCGTCTGTAGCTTGTAGTTGTTGTAACGATGGTTTACCGGTTTGCTCCTGGTAGTATAAAAAATCCCGGATGCTGCCCACAAGACCCGGTATGCTGAACCCGGAGTAGTTTAACAGTTCCAGCCACTCTTTGAACGACTGGAGCAATAGGAGGTGCTCACTGCTTTTGAGTGCTTTTTTCATAACCGTAAAAATTTTTGCTAATAGTCTTTGGTGAGTGAACCACTGAACCACTGACGGTAAATGCAGTACTGCCCTGCGTTTGAGTGGTTCATTTTGGTGAGTGAACCACTACTGAACCACTGAACTACTGACCTTATTTGCGGGGTGGTTCTTAATTTCCTGCAGGATGCATTGTAAATGCTGCTCTATAGATGATTTTAAGGCCTCATATTCGCTTGCATTTACGATCACGTATTCATAGCTGCCTTTGCGGTAACGGTTGCCATTTGCCTTTATATAGCCATAACGAACCAGTTCAGCCAGGTACCGTTTCATATTGCCGGGATTGATGCGTAAGCGTTCGCGGATGCTGCGAGCACTAAAGCTCTCCGCCCCGCTCTCATTTTGCATCTGCTTTAACTGCTCTAAAAAATCCCGTGTCGCTTTGGTCAGCTCGTCGCTCTTACTGAACAACACATTTTTCAGCAAGATAAACGCGGCTTCTATATCCTGCGGTGTGGTCTCGATGTAGAGCTGGCCCGTGGGATCCTTTTTCACTTCGCGCTGGTACTGGTGATAAAACGTCACCGCTTCGATAAATCCCAATAACAGCGTCATGGTGCGGCGCGGCTTAAACACCTGCTGCGGGAGCTGGATGTATTTTGCATACGGATTGATGATACTAATGGGCTGCAATACCCGCTGCATGTTTTTAAACAGTTCCTTATACTGCTGCTCCCGCTGCCGGTTCACTTCGCCGGCAGCTACCCGTGTTTGGTATTCATTAATCCGCTTGTCCTGCTCCTTGCTCTGATCGGTATACAAGAGTACGCAGCGGTTGGCATTGTCCTCGTAGATCTTTTCTTTCGTCGTGCAGCCGCTCACGCATACCGGGCCTTCTACGGTAAGGGTGATCGTTTTTAAGTTGCCCTTGCTGTCTTTGAGCGTTACCGTTTTTGATATCCGTCTTTTGGTTTGCAACTCCCGGAGCGGATAAAACACCGTCATGGCGCCATCAAGGTCCTCGATCAGGATCAGCCTGTTTTGCAGTTCATGCTGCTTAAAGTAATACAGCGCATTTTCAGTAATCTGTGTGATCTCGATCTTATCTTCCTCCGGGATCAGCTCGCTGATCTTTTCCTGCAGGTACGTTTTGCCGCTGCCGCTCGCACCCAGGAACATAATATGCAGCGGTACGGCTTGTTTACGCGTGCCATACACCAGGTATGCGATCAGACTGTTCGTTTCTTCCCCTACAATGCCGGTTTGTTTGATCATCTGCGCGGTGCGCTCCAGCAGGTTCGGTTTCTTTAACTCACTGATGGCAGCTTGTCTTTCTGATGCTGTTAACTCCGGCAGTTGCTCCTGTTTTGGTTGCAGGGCTTCAATCTTCTGCACCCGGTAACTTTCCAAGGCGCTTGTAAGTTGCGCCAGTGTGTTAGCCGTGGATTGTGTGCCCAGCTCGAACGCCTCGGCAAGGTTATTCACCAACTGCTCGCGCTGGCCGTGGTTATACAGGTCAAGGCTGTGCCAGATAGGTAAAGTCGCTTTGTCTTTATGCAGGATTTTCAGGGTTACTTTCATCCGGTCCAGTCCCGTAATCTTGATGCCGCCCAACACTTCTATATGCAACTCGCAGTTGTCGTAGATCAGCAGCTCCGGGTTCGTAGTAATCAGTTTGTTATCTGCCCGCTGCAATGCAGATACAGCAAGGATTTCAGCAGATTGATTTTTCTTTTCAATTGAAACAAAAAATTCAGTGCGCTGGTCAATCAGGTCGGATAACACTTTCGCATTATCATGCGTACACAACACGCTGTTTACATCTTCACCCGCTGGTAATGTTACTTTAGTGATTGTTACCTGTGGTAACAGTTGCTTCAGCGTGCTGCAATGCTTCACCGTGGCCGCTTCGCCTGGCTCGTCGCCGTTCAGCATAAGGATGATCTCCTGCAGGTCCTTCAGGCCGGCAATCGCCTTCCGGTGCTCTTCAGTTAATCCGTTCGTTCCATACAGGGCAAGGATTTCGTAATGGCCGGTTATTTCCGGTTGCTGTAGTAAACTCACGGCATCAATGATGCTTTCCGTTAGGATCAGCCTTGTGGTGTCTAACTTCGGGTAACCCGGGTATAACCCTTCCCTCCCGGACAAATAAAAATGCCGCTGGTCGGTGTTGTTGGTAATGCTTCTCCCGTACAGTGATATGATTTTGTTATCCGCATTCTTTAACGGGAAGATCACGCAGTCCTTTGCCCATACGCTGTACCCACCGGCAGGGCGGGGTCTCAGCAGACCATACTGCACCATGCTTTCGGTTAAGTGATGGTTCTTGCTTTCTACATGCAGCCCGCCACTGTTAAACGCTACTTCTGTTTGCTTGTAATCAATGCAGCGGCTTTCGAGGTAGGCCACTGCTTTTTTCGAAGAAGGCAGGCCACTTTTGTAATACGCAAAAAATTTCGTGAGTACCGCTATTTTATCCAGGTTGGTTTCAATAAAAAGTTTCGCGGTCGGCATAGGTGGTGACGGTTGTACAACGGAAGCATTGCCGCCGGCAAGGGCCGTGGCTTTTAACAGCGCCTCATGTTTGCTGCAGTTCTCTTTAAGCTGTATAAACTGGATCACGTCACCGGTGCCGGCATGGCAGTTACTGCTGAAGCAACAGTATGTATTGGTCTTCGGATAGATCTGTAAGGAAGGCGTTTTGTCATTGTGGAACGGGCACAGCAGCCGGTTATGCTTATCCGGCTGCAGCCCGTAATGATGTAATACCGTTTCAATGCTTAAGCGTTGCTTAATGGTAGCTATCTCCATGGGCGGACCGTCTTTTTATGGTGAGTACCTTATTACCTACGGTGATCTCGATCGGGTGACCCACTTTAAAACCTGCTTTTTCCAGCCATACTCCGCTTACATTTAGCCAGGGTACATTGCGGCCGCCCCGCCAGTCCCTTTGCGATGCCCGGTATTTACCATGTAATTTGCCGCGCCTTACTTTTTCTTTTACCATGTGAATAAAATTTTAAAACATTTTTGTATTGCAATAATACATAGTTGTTTTAAAGTTTCATACTATTATGTTTTATATTTTATCCACAATGTTTTAAACACTGGCGCTAAAAGGTAATTTTGATGTATTGAGGTTACAATTACAAACCTAAATGTTTTAAAACATGACCGTTGGCGAACGTATTAAGGAACTGCGGGGGCAGAAAAAGCTGACACAAACAGAACTGGGCAAGCTGGTGGGTCTTACCTATATCCAGATAGGCCGCTATGAAACAAATAAATCCAACCCCTCCGCTGACGTGTTACACCGGCTGGCCGCTGCCCTGGATACTACGACTGATTTTTTAATGAAGGGAACCGAAGATGAAGCCGTGGCCGCTCAACTTACCGATAAGGAACTACTCAAACAATTTAAACAGGTAGAACAGCTTAGCCCGGAAGATAAAAACCTTATTAAAACTTTTATTGACGCTTTTCTTACCAAACGACACATACAACAACTCGCTCAATAACAACAAAGCCGCAGTGATCACCGCGGCTTTTGTTGTTATGCTATTTAATTTAATCATAAACGCTCACTCTATTTAAACCTAAGCTTTTATAATGCTCCTTATATTTATTAATTTCTTCGGGGCCATTGATCTGAACTTGCCTTATTTTAACGCTTGTGTTCATCGTACTTGGTACATCTGAAAGTGAGGGTGTATATATTATTAATGTATCCTGCTTTTGCTCATAATAAATAGTTGGCTCATAGAATATGTAATTTTTAGTACTATCGTACGATCTATTTATCATGGGAAAGGATGATACCTGTATTTGAATATGGTCACCTGTAAGCCCCCAGGATGACGCCTTAATAAAAACTGTGTCATTAATATCATTAAACGTAATCTCATAGTCCTTATCCGTTGCGGTTTCTTGTAACCCATCTAACTTATTGTATAAATAAAAATAGATGGCTATCCCGGCAAATACGATCAGGCCAATAACAATTAAGCTGACTTTTAAAACACTGCTCATTTTAATTTACTATTTACTTTTTGGGTTCGGGTATCCCATCCCTTTTTACTCATCCGATATTGATACATAACTTCCCCATAGGCCGGGGGTGGTCCATAAGAAGTACCAAAAAGAACAATGCCAGCCATTTGACGCTTTGTAAGCTGTTTCCCTTGAGAATCCATTACGTGAAGAGCTCCAGCTAATTTCTGAAAGGTTTTAAAGGAAATACCCAAGCCTCCCACCGTTGCCACAGCTGCATTATATCCGGCTAAATAATTTCCGGCAGAACGTGATGATGCATATTTACCATTCAATAACCGCCCCTCGTTAGAATGGTTCTTTTTAATATCAAACTCTTTTCCCGGCTTAGAATTCTGCGCTATTTCAACCAGATCCATGCCCTTAGCTTTCTCTGCTTTTTCTTCAATAATGCCATCCCAGGATTCGCCAAACTTAATAACAGTATTTGTCATCTCTTCGCCGGTCTCCGGGCTGACAAATTCATCCCAATGCTCAGTTTCACCCATCCATTCCCCTTTTCCTCCTAACCGATGATTGTCCCTTCTTTCTCTGTCTACTTGTTCTTTGGTCGTCGCCTCCGTATGCTTATAAACACCTAAATCTCCATCATCATAGACCGCTATTACTCTTCCTGTAGAATCTGTGTGTGTTGATTGACCACTACGTCCATCAGGGTCTATAAAGTTTACGGGATTGTTTAAAGCGTATGTGAATGGAGAAAGTGAATAGGTCTCTTCAGACAACGGGTCAATAGTCATCCATCTTCCTATCTGGTTATCGTACATCCTCGCTCCATAATCATACCATTCAAGTCCTGATCCATCACTGAACTCCTTGTTCTGCTGCTCCTTACCGTTATACAAGTATTTATTCTCAGGGTAATAAGGCTTCAGCGCTTTTGAACTTATCCCCGCCATCGTTAACCCAAACGGATAATAATGCGTCTCCTCCAACACCGGCCCCCTCGTATGAATCACCTGCAGATTATCAAAGAACACATTTACCGGGCTCTCATTGCTCGCGTACACATAAAGATAACCATTTCTCGGAACAGTTATATTCTGCATAGACGCATCATCGTAATGGTTCTTCACCCCATTGGCAGCCCCTACACGGCTAAAGTTGCCCGATACAAACCGGAAATGCTCATCCAG
>Ga0182792_1002788_pt1 | contig 11924 bp, 8 predicted proteins | sample Passage237B_FD_130497 | JGI IMG/M metagenome (GOLD analysis project Ga0182792, IMG submission 130497) | Cellulose adapted compost microbial communities from Newby Island Compost Facility, Milpitas, CA, USA - Passage2 37B (version 2) (version 2) ...
GCTGCGGGGGCCGCTCCCGGCTCCCCGCCGCCTTCGGGCGGGGGCTGCTGCGCAGCCGGTGCGGCAAGCGTGTCCGCAGGCCCGGCCTGCGCGGCCTCGGGCGCCCGCTGGCACGAGCAGTGCGCCAGGGAAAGGACCAGGAGCATCGGCAACCACCGGCGCATGCGGACCCCGTCGTGTGGACAGGGGGCAGCATAGCGCGGCGCGGCTCAGCCGGCGGCACGGGGCGCCATCCGCGCCAGCAGCGCGGCCAGCGGCGCGCGCAGTTCGCGCAGCGGGTCCTCGCCCGAGCGCGGGCGTCGCGCCAGTCCGTCGAGCAGGCGCAGGCCGACGGCCAGCGCGGTGCGTTCGTCGCCGCTCAGGCCCGGGAGGCGCTGGCTGCCTTCGACCAGGCGCATCCAGTCCTGGTCGCTGGCCTGTTCGAACTCGATGCTGCAGCGGCCGGAGCAGGGGAGGCCGCCCTTCTCGACCGGGGTGACCGTCACCCGGTAGCGGTGGGATGGGGAAGTCATGGCAGGAACGCGAGTGGGGATGGACCCAAGATAGGTACCCGGCACGCCGCGCGGGAGCCCCGCGGCCACGATGGACCGTTCGAGCCGGCGGGTCGACGGTGGCGAATCCGACCCCCAAAGGTTGCCGCACGCAGGACGCACCGAAAGCGGGGGCCGGCGCCGCGCGTCGCCGGCTGCGGCGTCCGCCGGCGCCGCGCCTTCGCCCGCGCATCCCGGCGCGCTGCCGGTCCCCGGACAAAAAAAGGGGCGGCATCGCTGCCGCCCCCTGGAAACCGGATGTCGCGCGGATCAGGCCGCGGCGTCCTTGAGCTTCTTCAGCGGACGCACCTTGACCTTCACCGAAGCCGGCTTGGCGGCGAACCACTGCTCTTCCTTGGTGAACGGATTGATGCCCTTGCGCTTCGGCTTGGCCGGCACCTTGACCGCGGTGACCTTGAACAGGCCCGGCAGGGTGAAGCTGCCCGCGCCCTTCTTGCTGATCGCACCGGAGACGGCGTCCTCGAGCGAGGCGAGCACGGCCTTGACGTCCTTGGCGACCACGCCGCTGGTCTCGGCCAGGTGCTTGATCAGGGCGGACTTGCCCAGCACTTCCTTCAGCGGCTTGCCGGCAGCGGGAGCGGCCTTCTTCGGAGCGGCGGCCTTCTTGGCCGCTTTCGGCGCGGCCTTCTTGGCGGCCGGCTTCTTGGTGGTCTTCGCCATAACTTTCCTGTTCCGTTCGATTGGATGGTTTTGGGTTCACCGACGGCGTCGGCATGGCGAATGTAGGCCATGCGCGGGCCGCCGCCAAGAGGAAAAACGGGGAAAACGTGCGGAAAACCGCGGCCGGGACGGAGACCGCCGCGGCCCGGCCGGCGCCGGGCGGTTTCAGCCCCCGCCGCCGGCCTGCCGGGCGCGCTTGCGCGCGTCCAGCCGCTCGCCCGCCTCGTGCTCGCGCGCGCCACGCACCATTTCGGTGAGCCAGCCGACCAGGACGTCGGTGTAGGCCTTCTGCTGCGGCTTGCCGGAGAAGGCGTGGTCGGCGCCGGCGATGCGGCGCTTGGTCAGCGAGCCGGCGCGGGAGAAGGCGGCCGCGTAGTTCTCGCCCACCGTGTGCGGCACGGTCTGGTCGTGCTCTGCCTCCACCAGCAGCACGTCGCCGGTGAAATCGCGGCAGGCGCGCAGCGCGCGGTTCTCGTGCCAGGCCACCGGGCGCCGGCGGAACGCGTGCAGGTCCGGGTCCTCGTGCAGGCGGCGCTTGGGCAGCTCCCAGCCTTCGTCCTTGTAGAGCGCGGGCGAGCGCAGCGCCAGCCAGCGCACCGGCCGCAGCGCGGTCAGCAGGCTGGCCAGGTAGCCGCCGTAGCTGATGCCCACCACTGCGATGGACGATGGGTCCACGTCGGGCCGCGCGACGAACCAGTCGTAGGCGGCGACCAGGTCGGCCAGGTTCTGCGGCCGGCTCACCGTCTCCCACTGCGCGGCGTTGCGCTCGTGCCCGCGCAGGTCGAAGGTCAGGCACACGCAGCCCAGGCCGGCGGCCAGCCGCGCGCGGCCGAGGTCGTGCTCCTGGCTGCCGCCCCAGCCGTGGACGAAGAGCACGCCCGGCAGCGCCGTGGCGGGCGAGAGCAGCGTGCCTGAGACGTGGTCGCGTTCGACGGCGATCTCGACCGGGTCAATCCGGATTTCCAATGGCGGCTTCCACGATGGCGTACTTGAGCACCGGGCCGCGCGGCGCCGAGGCGTCCCGGTAATGGACCTCGGCGCCGTCGGGCGGCGCATGGACGGGATCGTGCGACTCGTGGCACGAAACTTCCAGCACCTTCGCCGCGTCCGGCCGCAGGAACGCGGCCAGGGCGACGATCTCCGCCGGCGAGGCCCCGCCCAGCCGCCACGACTGCTCCAGCACGCCGCAACGGCGGCGGCCGGACGCGTCGGTGCCCACGATCACGTCGTAGTTGCGGCGCGAGGCGAAGAAGCCGGGGTAGGCCGCCTGCACCGCGGCGTCGTAGCGGCGGGCGTGGCGCAGCGCCTCCAGCTCGGCGTCGTCGCGCGCCAGCGGCTCCAGCGCTTCCGGCCCGCCGGCGACCACGCGCAGGGTCGAGCCGCCGTACACCTCCACGCCGTCGCGGTCGGCGACCTGGCGCTGGGTGCCCAGGTAGGACAGGCGCAGCCCCGCCACCCGCACTTCGCCCACCGAGCAGGTGGTGGCCCGCGCCAGGTCCTGTTCCAGCACCAGGCCGTGGCGGCGGACGCATTCCGGGTCCAGCGCGGCCGCGGCGGCCTGCAGTGCGTCCGGGTCGGCGACGCGGCGCTGCCCGTGGCCGCCGCGTGCCTGCGCCGGCTTGAGCCGGATGGGGCCGCCGAGCGCCAGCAGCGCGCGGCCTGCGGCCTCCACCGCGGCGGGGTCGAACACGCTGAAGCCCGGGAGCACCGCGTCGTGCAGGTGCGCGGCCATCGCCTCCTGCCAGCCGGCCGGCGCGGCGGCGCCGGCGGCCGGCAGCGGGTGGGTGATCACCTTGCTGGCGACGAAGGCGTGCGGCACCACGCCGCCGAACAGATCGCCCTCGCCGGCGATGCCCAGGCGCCGCGCCTGCGCCCCGGTGAGGGTCTCGTCGGGGACGAAGTAGCACGCGCCCGCGGGTGGGCGGTCGGGGTCGAACTCGCCGCCGTAGCGCCAGCCCAGCAGCCCGGCGAGCCTGCGCGCCACCCATTCCTGGGTGGCGCATTCGTGGCCTTCGCGGCGCTGGCCGCTGGCGCAGAGGGTCAGGACGGTACGCGCGGCGATGCTCTGGCTCGGCCCCATGCGGGCGCTCCGGGGAAAGGTGGCGCCACGCTGCCGGCGGTGCGGTGAAACGGCCGCGAAGGCGGTGTCCGGCGGCCTTCGCGCCGGGGCCACGCGCGCGCGCCTAGCCTCGCGGCAGGATTCCAGCGGAGGAGCGTCATGGCCGGCAAGGCGAAGAAGAAGGTCAACCCGCCGCAGAAGCAGCGGCGGCAGCCCGGCGTGCAGTCGCAGATGCGGCCGCAGCCGGTGGTGGTGCGCGAGGGCTACCGCGGCAGCGGCCGGCTGCAGGGCAAGGTGGCGCTGGTCACCGGCGGCGACAGCGGCATCGGCCAGGCGGTGGCGGTGAATTTCGCGCTGGAAGGCGCAAGGGTGGCCATCGCCTACCTTTCCCCGGACGAGGAAGAGGACGCCCGCCGCACCGTCGGGATGGTCGAGGAGGCCGGCGGCGAGTGCCTGGCCGTGCGCATCGACCTGCGCACCCCGCAGCGCTGCGCGCGGCTGGTGCAGAAAGTGGTGGACCGCTACGGCCGGCTCGACGTGCTGGTCAACAACCACGCCCGCCAGTACGAGGTCGACGCGCCGGAGGAGCTGGCGCCGCAGCGCCTGCGCGACACCTTCGAGAACAACCTGTTCTCGTTCTTCTACCTGGTCGACGCCGCGCTGCCGCACCTGGGGCAGGGCGCGTGCATCATCAACACCGGCTCGATCACCGGCGTGCGCGGCCACGCCACCCTGCTGGACTACGCCGCCACCAAGGGCGCCATCCACGCCATGACCTTCTCGCTGGCGCAGTCGCTGGCCGAGCGCGGGATCCGAGTCAACGCGGTGGCGCCGGGGCCGATCTGGACGCCGCTGATCCCGGCCTCGTTCGACGCCGACAAGGTGGCCGAGTTCGGCTCGGACACGCTGATGAAGCGGCCGGGCCAGCCGGCGGAAGTGGCCCCGGCCTACGTGTACCTGGCCAGCGACGACGGCAGCTACGTCACCGGCCAGGTCCTGCACGTCAACGGCGGCAGCCGCCTGGGCGGCTGAGGCCGGGCACGCCGGCTCAGCGCATCTGCGCGAACAGCACGCCGTGGGCCGGCAGCGTGGCGCGAGCGCCCTCCACCGCGGCGCCCGGCATGCCGTGGCCTTCCAGCAGCGTCCACGCCCCGGCCGGCAGCGCGAACGCGGCCGGCGCGCCGGACAGGTTGAACGCGGCCAGCAGGCGCTGCCCCCCGGCCTGGCGCACGAAGGCCAGCACCGGCTCGCCGGCGTCCAGGAAGGCGATGTCGCCGTGCACCAGCGCCGGTTGCGCGCGGCGCCAGCGCATGAAGGCGCGGAAGGCGTGCAGCACCGAGCCGGGGTCCGCTTCCTGGCGTTCCACCGCCAGCGCGCGGTGCGAGTCGGGCACCGGCAGCCAGGGACGGGCGGCACTGAATCCGGCGTCGGCCGCGGCGGTCCACGGCATCGGCGTGCGGCAGCCGTCGCGGCCCTTGAAGTTGGGCCAGAAGGCGATGCCGTAGGGGTCCTGCAGCGCCTCGAACGGGACCTCGGCCTCGGGCAGGCCCAGTTCCTCGCCCTGGTAGAGGCACACCGAGCCGCGCAGCGAGCAGACCATCGCCACCAGCATGCGCGCCAGCTGCGGCGACGGGTCGGCCCCGCCCCAGCGGCTGACCGCGCGGCGCACGTCGTGGTTGGAGATGGCCCAGCACGGCCAGCCCTCGGTCATCGCCGCCTCCAGCCGCGACACCGTGCCGCGGATGTAGGCGGCGCTGAAGTCGTCGACCAGCAGCTCGAAGCTGTAGCCCATGTGCAGGCGCCCGGCGGCGGTGTACTCGGCGGTGGTGGCCAGCGAGTCCTCCGAGGAGATCTCGCCCAGCGCCACCGTCCCCGGGTAGCGGTCCAGCAGCGCGCGCAGTTCCTCGAGGAAGCCCAGGTTCTCCGGCTGGGTGTTGTTGTGCCAGTGGTACTGGTAGGCGTAGGGGTTGTCCGGGCTGAAGCCGCGCCCGGTGCGCTCGGCCTTGGGCTTGGGTGGGTTGTCGCGCAGCAGCCTGTCGTGGAAGCAGAAGTTGATCGCGTCCAGGCGCAGCCCGTCCACGCCGCGCCGCAGCCAGAATTCGACGTTGTCCAGCACCGCGGCGCGCACGTCCGGGTTGTGGAAGTTCAAGTCCGGTTGCGAGGCCAGGAAATTGTGCAGGTAGTACTGCTCGCGGCGCGGTTCCCATCGCCAGGCCACGCCGCCGAACAGCGACATCCAGTTGTTGGGCGGCGTGCCGTCCTCCTTCGGGTCGGCCCACACGTACCAGTCGGCGCGGGGGTTGTCGCGGCTCTCGCGGCTCTCCCGGAACCAGGCGTGCTCGACCGAGGTGTGGCTGAGCACCTGGTCGATCATCACCTTCAGGCCGAGGCGGTGCGCCTTGTCCAGCAGCCGGTCGAAGTCGTCCAGCGTGCCGAACAGCGGGTCCACGTCGCGGTAGTCGGCGATGTCGTAGCCGAAGTCGGCCATCGGCGACCTGAAGAACGGCGAGATCCAGATGGCGTCCACGCCCAGGCTGGCCACGTAGTCCAGCCGCTCGATGATGCCGGGCAGGTCGCCCACGCCGTCGCCGCTGGCGTCCAGGAAGCTGCGCGGATAGATCTGGTAGATGACGGCACCGCGCCACCAGGGAGATTCGGACATACGGGGAACCGGTTGGAGTGTCGCCGGGACCGGCGTCCCGGCGCGGGGCTATGGTAGTCGCGGCCCCCGGCGCGCGAACGCACCTGCATACGTATTCATCGCCCTGCGCCGCCGCGCCGGTCCCGCCGCGGCCGATACTCCGCCCGCCACGCGATCCGCGGACGGCGCAGGAGGGGAGATGGAACCGAACGGAGCGCGCGGCCTGTTCCGCGCCTGTTGCATCGCCGCGCTGGGCATGGCCCCGGCCCTGGCCCATGCGGCCTGCGCGGGGCAGGCGCCCGCGGCGGACGCGCCGGACTGGCGCGACCAGGTGATCTACTTCGCCATGATCGACCGCTTCGACGATGGCGACCCGTCCAACAACGACCAGGGCGCGGGCGAGTACGCGCCGGACGACAACGCGCGCTGGAGCGGCGGCGACCTGCGCGGCCTGCGGCGGCGGCTGGACTACGTGCGCGGCCTGGGCGCCACCGCGCTGTGGATCACGCCGCCGGTGGCCAACCAGTGGTGGAACCCGCGCGTGGGCTATGGCGGCTACCACGGCTACTGGGCCGAGGACTTCTCCGCGGTGGACGCGCATTACGGCAGCCTCGACGACTACCGGGCCCTGGCCGACGCGCTGCATGCCTGCGGCATGCTGCTGGTGCAGGACATCGTGGTGAACCACACCGCCGACTTCTTCCACTACCGCGCCGGCGAGTGGCGGGCGGACGCGCCTGCGCGCGGCTTCCGGCGCCATGCCGACAGCCGCGGCCGCCTGGCGCCGTCGCAGCCGCCGTTCGACCGCAACGACGCCCGCTCGCGGGGCGACCGCCGGGCCGGCATCTACCACTGGACGCCGGACATCGCCGACTTCGGCGACCGCCGGCAGGAGACCACCTTCCAGCTGGCCGGGCTGGACGACCTGGACACCGGCAACCCCGAGGTGCGGCGCGCGCTGCGGCGCACGTACGGCCAGTGGATCGCACGCGTCGGGGTGGACGCGTTCCGGATCGACACCGCGTTCTACGTGCCGCAGGAGGACTTCCGCGACTTCCTCCACGCCGACGACCCGCAGGCCCCGGGCATCCTCGAGGCCGCCCGGCGCGCCGGCCGGCCGGCCTTCCACGTGTTCGGCGAGGGCTTTGCCGTGGACCCGGCCTATGGCGAGGCGGGCGCACTCAGGATCGAGGGTTACGCGCGCGACGCGCAGGGCAGGGACCTGCTGCCGGGCATGATCAACTTCCCGCTGTACGGCACGCTCGGCGACGTGTTCGGCCGCGGCCGCCCCACCGCCGAGCTGGCCCACCGCATCGCCAGCACGATGCGCGTGCACGCCCGGCCGCACCTGATGCCCACCTTCGTCGACAACCACGACGTGGACCGCTTCCTGGCCGGCGGCAGCGAGGCGGGGCTGAAGCAGGCGCTGCTGGCGATCATGACCCTGCCGGGCATCCCGACGATCTACTACGGCACCGAACAGGGCTTTGCCGTCCAGCGCCAGGCGATGTTCGCCGGCGGCCACGGCAGCGGCGGGCGCGACCGCTTCGATCCCGGCGCGCCGCTGTACCGCTACCTGCAGCGCGCCATCGCCCTGCGCCGCGGCGACCGCCTGTTCTCGCGCGGCGTGCCCACGGTGCTGGCTTCCAGCCAGGCCGCGGCCGGCGGGCTGGCCTGGCGCGTGGACCACGAAGGCCGCAGCGCACTGGTGGCGTTCAATTCGTCCGACCGCCCGGTGCTGCTGGCCGACGTGGACACCGGGCTGGCACCGGGCACGCGGCTGGTGCCGCTGTTCGCCATCGACGGCCAGGCGCCGCCGCTGGTGGTGGACGCGCGGCGCCGCATCGGCCTGGTGCTGCCGCCGCGCGCCGGCCTGGTGTGGGCGGCGCAGCCCGGCGCGGCGGTACCGGCCGCACGCAGCGAACCGGCCATCGTGCCGGACCCGGTGCCGGCCCGCGTGGAGGGCGACCTGCCGGTGTCCGGCACCGCGCCCGGCTTCCCGCGCCTGCAACTGGTGCTGGACGGCGACCTGGAGAACGCCGCCGAAGTGGCCGTCGCCGCCGACGGCCGCTGGCATGCGGTGGTGGATACGGCGAGCCTGGTCGATCCGGCGCCGGAGCACGTGCTGGTGGCGTGGTCGCCCGAGCGCGGGCAGGCTTCGACGCCATTGCGGTTCCGCGTGCAGCGGCAGTGGCGGACGCTGGCGAAGGTGGCCGATCCGGCCGGCGACGACCGCGGTCCGCACGGCCGCTACCGCTACCCCACCGAGGCCAGCTGGCAGGGCCGCCGCGTCCTGGACCTGCTGGGCGCCGAGGTGGCCGCCTCCGGCGGCTCGCTGCGCATCGACCTGCGGCTGCGCGACCTGGTCGCCGACTGGAACCCGCCCAACGGCTTCGACCACCTGCTGGTCACCGCGTTCCTGGAACTGCCCGGGCGTGCCGGCGGCGCCAGCGCGATGCCGCTGCAGGACGCGTCGCTGCCGGACGGCATGCGCTGGCACTACCGCCTGCGCGCCGGCGGCTGGAGCAACGCCCTGTTCGCCAGCGAAGGCGCGGGCGCCGGGCACGAGGGCACGCCGGCACCGGCGGCCGCGCGCCTGGAGGTGGACCGTGCCGCCGGCCGCCTTCGCCTGCTGCTGCCGGCCGACGCCATCGGGCGGCCGCCGTCGCTCTCGGGCGCGCGGCTGTACGTCACCACCTGGGACTACGACGGCGGCTACCGCGCGCTGGGGCCGGAACCGGGCGGACACACCTTCGGCGGCGGCCGGCCGGACGCGCCGAAGGTGATGGATGCGATGATGATCGTGCTGCCCTGAGCGGCGTCGGCGCATCCGGCGCCGGCAGCGCCGGTGCGCGGCCCCCGGAGGAAACGCGATCCGGTGCCGGAGGCGTCGCCGCAGCCGCCGGCCCGACCGCTGCATCGACGGAAGGCCGGGTGCGGCGGACCTCAGAGCGGCACGAAGCGGATCGCCTGGCCGCCGCCGCGGCCCAGGCGCAGTTCCAGCGTGTCCTCGCGGGTGACCTCGCGGACCTCGCGCACGAAGGCGAACGGGCGGGTCTCCCAGTCCGCGCCCTCGCCATCGCGGTAGATCTCGGCGCGGTAGCGGCGGCCGGGCTCGAGGAAGGCCAGCGGCGCCTGCAGCACGCGCGGGCGGTCGTCGCCCACGCTGCCGAGGAACCATTCGCCGCTGCCGCGTGCCTTGCGCGCCAGGGTCGCGTACTCGCCGACCTCGCCGTGGATCACGCGGCTCTCCTCCCAGTCCACCGCCACGTCGCGGATGAACCGGAGCGCCTCCGGTTGCCGCGCGTAGTGCTCGGGCAGGTCGGCCACCATCTGGATCGGGCTGTACAGCACCACGTACAGCGCCAGCTGCTTGGCCAGGGTGCTGCGCAGGCGCTGGCCGTTGCGGCCTTCCAGGCTGACGATGCCGGGCGTGTAGTCCATCGGCCCGGCCAGCATGCGCGTGAACACCAGCGTGGCCTCGTGCTCCGGCGGGTTGGGCGGGTCGGCCCATGCGGCGAATTCCATCCCGCGCGCGCCCTCGCGCGAGACCCAGTTCGGGTAGGTGCGGCGCAGGCCGGTGTCCTTGATCGGCTCGTGCGGGTTGACCGCGATGCGGCGTGCGGCCGCCTCGCGCACCACGCGCAGGTGGTGGTTGCTCATCCACTGGCCCTCGTGCCACTCGCGCACCACCGGGCCGCCGGGCCGGTCCTGGCGCTGGATGTCGCCGGCGTCGCAGACGTAGCCGGTCTTGACCACGTCCACGCCATGGCGCGCGTACAGGTCCAGCGCCGCGGGCAGCTGGCGCTCGTAGTGGCTGACCGCGCAGGCGGTCTCGTGGTGGCCGACCAGGTGCACGCCGCGTTCGCGCGCGTAGGCGGCCAGCCCGGGCAGGTCGAAGTCCGGGGTGGAGCGGGTGAAGTCGAAGCCCCAGCCGTTGGCGAACCAGTTGCCGTCCCAGCCCGGGTTCCAGCCCTCGACCAGCACCCCGCGGAAGCCGTTGGCCGCGGCGAAGTCGATGTAGCGCCGGGTGTTGGCGGTGGTGGCGCCATGCCTGGGCCCGGTGCCCCAGGTCTCCTTCTCCAGGTGCAGCGACCACCACACGCCCACGTACTTGGACGGCACGAACCAGCCCACGTCGCCGATGGCGTTGGGTTCGTTGAGGTTGAGGAGCAGGCTGGACTCGACCAGGTCGCCGGCGCGCTCGCCCACCTGGATGGTGCGCCACGGCGTGGAGAAGGGCGTGGCGCGCACCACGGCGGCATCCCCGCCGCCGGGCGTCAGCGCCGCGCGCAGCACGTCGCCGTCGCCACGGGCCAGGTTCATGCCGGCGTAGTCCACCAGCGCGGCTTCGTGGATCGAGACGTGCAGGCCGTCGTCCGTGCGCAGCGTCAGCGGCGTCTGCGCGGTGCCGATCTCGCGCAGCGGCGTGCGCCGGTACAGGTATTCCTCGCGGTTCCACTCGAACGCGGGGATCCACCAGGCGGTGGCCGGGCGCGCCAGGGCGAACTCGGTCAGCTCGGCGCGGATCCGCACCTCGTCCGCGCCGGGCCGGTCGGGGAACTCGTAGCGGAAGCCCACGCCGTCGTCGTACACGCGGAACACCACGTCGAACCGGCGGCCGGGATGGCGCGCATCGGCCGGCTTCTCGGCGAAGCGGGCGCGCAGTTCGTTGTAGCGGTTGCGGGTCAGCCGGCGCTCGCCCCAGGGCTGCTCCCAGGTTTCGTCGAAGCTGCGCCGCGACTGGCCGACCAACATCAGGTTGCGTTCCAGGCGGCCGTCGCCGAGCAGGAAGCCCAGCCGCGACGGCGCGATCACGGGGCGGCCGTTGCGCTCGACGCGGTAGGCCAGCCGGTTCTCGTGCTGCGATTCCAGGGTCACGACCAGCACCTCGCCGGGCGAGGCGATGCGGGCCAGGGTCTCCGCGGCGGCGGGCAGGGCGGCCGCCCAACCCAGCAGCACGGCGAGCGCGGAGATCGCCAGCGCGGGACGGCGGCGCGTCCCGTGCGGGGCGGTCGGGTGGGGATGGCCGGTGCGGTGTGGCATGGCGGTCTCACTCCAGGACGTAGACGAGGGCGGTGTGGGGCGGCACGGTGAAGCGGCCGCGGGCGGCGTCGAAGCGGGCCTGCGTGCGCGGGCGCGCATCCGCGGCGGCGGGGTCGAGGTGGACGGGGTGGAGCGCGTAGCGCTTGCCGCGCTCGGAAGGCAGTTCCAGCACCTCGGCCCGGGGCGAGACGTTGAGCAGGTACAGCACCTGGCGGAAGCGCGCGCCGGGATGGCCCTCCCCGTCGAGATGGCCGGCGATCACCCGCGGGTTCTGCCCCGGCCCGCTGTTGGGGAAGCGCAGGCGGGCGCCCACGTCGGCGGCGGTGCGCAGGCGGAACAGGGAGCTGCTGGCGCGGATGCGCAGCAAATCGCGCATCGCGTCGCGGGCGAAGGCGATGTGCGCCGGCGCCGGGCGGATCGACGGGTCGGCCAGCCGCGGGGCGATCCAGGGCCAGTCCTCCCCGTTGCCCGGCGCGGGCGGCAGGCCGGTGCCGAAATGGTTGTCGCGGTAGCTCCAGTCCAGGCGGTTGAACCAGTCGCCGGAGTCGTAGCTGTTGCGGTCCATGGACTTGGAGCGCAGGGTGTCCACGCCGGCATGGAAGTAGGCCACGCCCTGGCTGAAGGCGGTGAAGGCCAGGCCCAGCACCTGCACCCGCGCGCGGTCGCCGGCGGTGGTGGCGCGCGGAAGCTTCCAGGCATTGAGGTCGAACAGGGTTTCGTTGTCGTGGTTCTCGACGTAGTTGACCACCTCCGCGGGCGAGGCGGCGTAGCCGGCCGGCTGGCCGTTGTAGTCGAGCTCCGAGCCCTTCTTGACTGTGCCGTCCGCGGTGACCAGCTCGTAGTCGCGGGGGTTTCCCGCGAGTCCGAGCTTGACGAGGTCGGTCTGCTTCGCGAGGTCCGCGAGCGCCTGGTCCGCCGTCCCGTTGATGGGGTCGCCGTTGGGGTCGGTGCCCAGGCCCGTGCCGAA
>Ga0182792_1002789_pt1 | contig 11920 bp, 12 predicted proteins | sample Passage237B_FD_130497 | JGI IMG/M metagenome (GOLD analysis project Ga0182792, IMG submission 130497) | Cellulose adapted compost microbial communities from Newby Island Compost Facility, Milpitas, CA, USA - Passage2 37B (version 2) (version 2) ...
CATGGGGCTCACGCTTTCGGAACCGCCGGCTGGGCTATGCCTTCACGTAGTTCGCCGAATTATGCTTCTTCATCACGTCGTCGAAGCGCCGCGCGAACGCCTCGTCGGCGAGCTTCTTGCGGCGCGGGATGTCGGCGGTGGCGACCATGTTCTTCTCGTGCATTTCGAGGAGATCGCCGATGTGCTTCTGCGCCGCCGCGCCGATGCCGGCCATGGTTTCCTCCGCGGTGGTGTCGACCTGGCTGCCGAGCGTGTTGATCTTGTGCGCCACGTCCTGCTGGGCCGCGGTCTTCAGGCTGTCCTCCAGCGCCTTGTAGAGGACGATGCGCTGCTCGGTGTCGATGGTGAGCTTGTTGATCAGCGTCGCCTGCGCGGCGATCTGGTTGTTGAGCGAGTCCACGAAGGTCTGGAACATCGAGGTGTAGCGTTCCAGCGTCTGGCTCTCGGCCAGGAGCTCCTGCTCCCTGGCCTGCATCTCGTTGTATTCGGTCGCGAGCTTGGAGCGTTCGCCCTCGAGCTGCGTGCGCTCGGTCTGGCTGGTCGATGAGGCGATCCTGTTTTCCAGGTCGAGCAGCATCGGGTTGAGCTCCTCGATCCGCTTCTGGGTCGCCGTCAGCTTGTCGATGGTGGCCTTGCGCCGCTCGATCACCTTGCCGAGGCTTGCCTCCGACGTTGCGTAGCGCGCATCCAGCACCTGCTTCTGCGCCTTGAGGATGCCGACGATCGTGTCGGACTTGGCCAGAAGCTCCTGCAGGTTGCCGGCCAGCGACATGTTGCGCACGCGCTCGGTGCGCATCCGCTGCTTGCGCTGCCTGGAGAAGATGCCGACGAAGTTTTCCCAACCGGTGTAGCTCTTCATCGACTCGAATTCGGCGCCAAACACGTTGGTGGCGTCCTCCAGCCCGATGATTAGGTCGGCGATGTTCGCCTCCATCACCTTCTGCTGGTTGAGCACGTCCTGGATGCGCGCGTTCTCGATGTCGAAGTCGGCCGCCCCGATCCTGGCGTCGGCTTCAGCCAGCTTCTCCAGCACCACACCGGATTGCTCGATCCTGGAGCGCATGTCCTCGACCACCTGCTTCGTCTTGGCGATCTCGGCGTCGAAATTCTGCAGTGTGGCCATGTGGTTCCTCGCCCGGCTGCGCTGATGCGTGACGGTGGGGAATATATGTGGGCGGCCTTCCCATTGAAAGACGCGGCGCGTGGGCGCCGCGCGCACGGGCGCCGCGTCTTCCTTCTCCGGCCGGTCAGCCGCGCGCGGGCAGCATCGCCGGCGCCTCGTTCCGGCCTGGCAGCGGCTTCATCCCGAAAAGCGCCCTGAGCCACCGCGACCGCCGGATCGCGAATTCATGGAAAAGCGCGCAACCGCCCACCGTGGCCACCAAGATGATCCCTGCCTCCGGCACTGCCGGCACGCCTGCTCCGATCATCTGGTAGGCGACCACCACGATGATCGTCTGATGCAGGATGTAATAGGGCAGCACCGCCTCGCTCAGATAGGTCAGCGCCGCGCTCTTCCGGTTCAGCCAGCGCTGCGCCAGCGCGAGGATGGTCAGGATCGCCGCCCAGGCGTAGATCACGCGCAGCACGCCGATGGTCGTCAGGTAATCGCGTCCGACCGGCATGCCCGCCCGGTTTGACCGCTCGACGAACAGGATGATCGCCAGCCCCAGCGCGATAGACCCCGCCAGCGGCAGCACTCTGTCGACCGTCCGCCAGAAGCCGGAATTCTTCGCGGCGAGATAGCCGAACAGGAAGATCGTCAGCGAGCTGGCATGATTCGCCCAGTCGTCCACCAGCGCATGCGTGGTGGGGAAGCGCGGGGCCAGCACCAGTTGGCAGAACAGCAGCGGCAATGCCGGCACGATCATCAACGCGACGGTTCCGCCCCTGCTCGGCCATGCTCTTTCCAGCCTCCCCGCCAGGCGCCCCAGCGCCGGCAGGAAAGGCAGGATCAGCAGGCTGTAGACGAAGACGTAAGCCACGTACCACAGGTGGTTCCAGGTCGGCGTGATGATCGACCAGGCGTTTTCGAAGCTGGCGTAGCTCAGGTAGAACGCCCAGATATCGGCCGGGATTTCACCCTTCCAGCGCAGTTCGAGATAAGCCTGCGGCGGCACGATTACGAACATGCCGAAGGCGATCGGTATGAGCAGCCGCTTCACCTTGCTCCAGGCGAAGCTGCCGGCGCTCTGCCTGTCGCTCGCGAAGCGGATCGCCACGCCCGAGATGAAGAACAGCAGCGCGAGCCGCCAGGGGTTGAGAATGCCCATGGCCGGCTCGATCAGGTGCGAGGCATGATCGCTTTTGACGTGCCAATCCCACGTCACGTAGAACATGCCGATGTGGTAGAGAATGAGAAATGCGAAGGCGCCGACCCGAACCCAGTCGAGGTCGTGGCGGCGTCCGGTTGAGGTGTGGATCGTTGACATGATGCGGCTCCCTTGCGGTTTGCCGCGGACGTTAGGGGTGGCCGGCGATCGGCGGAATCGCGCCGGTGCGGACGGCGGCTCGGCGGGACGAGCGGCGCGCTCGCCGCGACAGGGCTGGGACCAGCGGCGGCGTTGAAGTGATGAGCGGCGGACGGAAGCAACAGCCACGATGTCACTGAGCGAGCGCGAGGAGGAAAGGGCGCTCGAGCGCCGGATCGACCTGCAGGGATGGCTGCTCGCCGCCGGCTTCCTTTGCGCCTACGCGCTGGTCAACGCCAGCACGTTGCTGATGGACGCCGACCGCCGGGGCACGGCCCTCCCGCCCGCGCAGCCCTTCGTCGAGGAACTCTCGAGCGTCGCCGTCCTGATCGCGCTGTTCCCGCTGGTCGCGGCCTTCGTCCGGCGTGTTCCGATCGCCATCGAGTCGTGGCTGCGAGCCGTTGCCCTGCATGCGCTGGCCAGCATCGCGTTTTCCGCCGCACACGTCGCAGGCATGGTGCTGCTGCGCAAGCTTCTCTTCCTGCTCCTGTCGGAAGAACCCTACACGTTCTTCCAGGAACCGCTCCTCGACCTCGTCTACGAATACCGCAAGGATGCCATCACCTACGCGACCTTCGTGTTGGTGCTGCAGCTTTTGCGCCAGCTCGCCGAACATCGCCGCGAGATCGCCGCCGCGCGGGCCGACGCGCGCCAGACCGGTCGTGTCACGCTCAAGTCGGGCGGCCGTACGATCTGGATCGACGCCAGGACCTTCGACTGGGCGGAGGCGGCCGGCAACTACGTCGAGGTCAGGGCCGCCGGCCGCAGCCATCTTGCCCGCATCGGGCTGGCGGCACTGGAGGCGCAGCTGCGCGAGGCCGGACTGGACGTTGTCCGCATCCATCGCTCTTTTCTCGTCAACCGTGGCAGCCTGCAGGAAGTACGGCCCCTCGGCGACGGCGATTTTCAGGTGAAGACGAAGGACGGTGCGATCTTGCGCGGCTCCCGGCGCTATCGCCGCAACCTGGAAGCCTGACGGCACCTACTCCGCAGCGAAGCCGACGAAGTCCTCGGCCGGCCAGCGCCCCAGCTCCTCTTCCCAGTGGCGACGGCACAGCGACACGTACTGCGCATCGCCGATCGCCACCTGCGCGCCCTGCTTCAGCACCTTCCCGTCGGGGCCGAGCCGCACCACCATCGTCGCCTTGCGCCCGCAGCGGCAGATCGTGCGCACCTCGCGCAGCTCGTCGGCGATCGCGAGCAGCGCCTGCGAGCCGGGAAAAAGCTCGCCGCGGAAGTCCGTGCGCAGTCCGTAGCACATCACCGGGACGCCGAGCCGGTCGGCCACGCGCGCGAACTGCCAGACCTGCTCCTTCGACAGGAACTGCGCCTCGTCGACGAAGACGCAATGCAGCGGCTCCTGCTCGACCCGCTCGCGCACCCGCTCGAACAAGTCATCATCCGGCCCGAAGGTATCGGCCTCGGCCGCCAGCCCGATGCGCGAGCCGATGCGCCCCCGCCCTGCCCTGTCGTCGAGGGCTGCGATGAACAGCATCGTATTCATGCCGCGCTCGACATAGTTGTAGGATGCCTGCAGCAGCGCGGTCGACTTGCCCGCGTTCATCGCCGAGTAGTGGAAGTAGAGCTTGGCCATCGCCTCTATTAAGCCAGTTCGCGACTGAGACGGGAGAGCCCGGTTTCGCTGTTCCACGACAAATGCATGCCGCCGCCCTGCCCATGTCGCCCGCAGGCCCGCCGACGGCGCTTGCCGCAACGGAAGCCGCTTGAATCCACGCAAGAATGGTGTTTGGTTCGCAGGCAACAGGAGCCCGCGCGAGCCGTGGGGAACATCGAGCTTCAATTGCACAAATGGGAGACGCAGCAATGTCGCGCACGAAATCCGTCACACTGGCGCTAGGCCTGGCCGCGGCGCTTGCATCCGGCAGCGCCTATGCGGCCGAGGCCGAGAGCTGCAAGACGGTGAGGTTCTCGGATGTCGGCTGGACCGATATCACCGCAACCACGGCCACGGCCTCGGTCATCCTCGAAGCCCTGGGCTACACGCCCGAGGTGCAGGTGCTTTCGGTGCCGGTCACCTATGCGTCGCTCAAGAACAAGGACATCGACGTCTTCCTCGGCAACTGGATGCCGACGATGGAGGCCGACATCGCGCCCTACCGCGAGGATGGCTCCGTCGAGACGATTGTCACCAACCTCGAAGGGGCGAAGTACACCCTGGCCGTGCCGCAATACACCTTCGACGCCGGGCTGCAGAGCTTCCAGGACATCGACAAGTTCAGGGACAAGCTCGATGGCAAGATCTATGGCATCGAGCCGGGCAATGACGGCAACCGGCTGATCCTCGACATGATCGAGGCCGACAAGTTCGGTCTCGGCGATTTCGAACTGGTCGAGAGCTCCGAGGCGGGCATGCTCTCCCAGGTGAAGCGCGCCGCCGCCGCCAAGGAGGACGTGGTCTTTCTCGGCTGGGAGCCGCATCCGATGAACGCCAACATCGACATGGCGTACCTCGCCGGCGGTGATGACGTGTTCGGTCCGAACTACGGTGGCGCGACCGTTCATACCAATGTGCGGGCCGGATATGTCCAGGAATGCGCGAACGTCGGCAAGCTGCTCTCCAACCTGGTGTTCTCGCTGGAAATGGAAAACGAGATCATGGGCGCCATCCTGGATGACGGCGCCGAACCCAGGCAGGCCGCGACCGACTGGCTGAAGGCCCATCAGGACGTGGTCGAGCCCTGGCTCGAAGGCGTCACCACCTTCGACGGCGGCGATGCCAAGGCGGCCGTGAAGGCCAAGCTCGGGGCGTGAGCCCCGCTACCCTCCCCCTTGCGGGGAGGGTGGCCGGCACCGGCCGGGTGGGGGTCCGGACGGGGCGCCCGGTGCCTGCACGCTCCACGCAGCTTCCCTGTCCAACCCCGCTCAGATCGTTCGGACCTTCCCCGCACGGGGAGGGCAATGAGAGCCACGCATGGACCCGATCTCCAAGATCATCGCGAGCTGGAAGATACCCATCGGCCGATGGGGGAGAGAATTCTTCGATTTCCTCACCACCAACTTCGCCTGGTTCTTCGATTCCCTCGCCGACTTCCTCAAGCTCGTCCTCGACGGGCTGGTCAATCTTCTGCTTCTGGCTCCGCCGATCCTGATCGTCGCCCTCGTCGCCGCGCTCGCCTGGTGGCTGAAACGCTCGTGGAAGCTGGCGCTCGCCGTCATGGTCGGGCTGCTCTTCATCATCAACCAGGGCCTGTGGAAGGAAACGGTCGAGACGCTGGTCTTGGTGGTCGCCGCCACTTTCGTGTCGATGGCGATCGGCGTGCCGGTCGGCATCTGGGCCGCCCACAATGAGCGCGTCTACCGCATCCTGCATCCGATCCTCGACCTGATGCAGACGCTGCCGACCTTCGTCTACCTGATCCCCGTGCTGATCCTGTTCGGCCTGGGCATCGCGCCGGGCCTCATCGTCACCGTCATCTTCGCCATGCCGGCCCCGATCCGCCTCACATGGCTCGGCATCACCTCGGTTCCGAAGCCGATGCTGGAGGCCGGCGAGGCCTTCGGCGCCACCAGGCGCCAGCTTCTGTGGAAGGTCGAGCTGCCGGCCGCCCTTCCCACCATCATGGCCGGTCTCACGCAGTGCATCATGCTGTCGCTGTCGATGGTCGTGATCGCGGCCCTGATCGGCGCCAACGGCCTCGGCAAGCCGGTCGTGCGCGCGCTGAACTCGGTCAACATCCCGCTCGGCCTCGAGGCTGGCTTGGCGATCGTGATCGTCGCCATCATCCTCGACCGCATCGCCCGCATCGGCGAGGGCCACCCCAAATGAGCGCGGCGGTCGAGTTCCGTGACGTCGATATCGTATTCGGCGCGCCCAGGCAGGTCGCCGAGGCGCTGCCGATGCTGGACGCCGGCCGCTCGCGCGCCGAGATCCTGGAAAAGACCGGCGCCGTGCTCGGCTGCGCCGGCGCCTCGCTTTCCGTCGAGCAGGGCGACATATCGGTCCTCATGGGCCTCTCCGGCTCCGGCAAGTCCACCCTGCTGCGCGCCGTCAACGGCTTGAACAAGGTCACCCGCGGCCAGGTCATCGTCCACGATGACGGCTGGCAGGCCGACGTCGTGACCTGCTCTCCGGCCGACCTGCGCAAGATCAGGCGCGAATGCGTCGCCATGGTGTTCCAGCAGTTCGCGCTGCTGCCCTGGCGTACCGTCGAGGAGAATGTCGGCTTCGGCCTGGAGCTTGCCGGCGTCCCCGCCGCCGAGCGCCACGAGCGCGTCGCCCGCCAGCTCGAGCTGGTCGGCCTCTCGCAATGGGCCTCCAAATATGCTCACGAGCTCTCCGGCGGCATGCAGCAGCGCGTGGGGCTGGCCCGCGCCTTCGCCACCGAGGCACCCATCCTCTTGATGGACGAGCCCTTCTCCGCGCTCGACCCGCTCATCCGCACCAAGCTGCAGGATGAGCTGCTGGAGCTTCAGGCGCGGCTGAAGAAGACCATCCTGTTCGTCAGCCACGACCTCGAGGAAGCGCTCAAGATCGGCAACCGCATCACCATCATGGAGGGCGGCCGCATCGTCCAGACGGGCGCGCCCGAGGACATCGTGCTGAAGCCCGCCGACGACTACGTCCGCGACTTCATCGCCAACGTGAACCCGCTCTCGGTGCTGACTGCCTGGAACGTCATGCGCGACCGGCGCGACCTGGAACCGGCCGGCGAGGGCTGGGTCTGGCTCGACCGGCGCAAGACCACGCGCTTCCGGCTGGACGACAACTTCCTCGTCACCGCGGCCGAGCGCAACGGCGAGCCGGTCATCTGGGTCCCCTGCGACGAGGCCGAAAACCTCGCCGCGGACAAACCGCAGGTCTTCTGGGCGAGCGCCGGCACTCCCTTGAAGACGGTCATGCACGCCATGCACCAGTCGCAGACCGCGCCCGTCGCCCTGTTCGACGAGCAGTCGCGGTTCGTCGGCGCAATCGGCGTGCGCGACGTGCTGCGCGCCGTGCTGAGGCGCTGACCCCGGAAAGAGCCCTCGCCTCAGCTGCCTGGCGGCATTACCGGCATATGAGGCCGACCGGGATCCGCTGGCAACGCGGCGAAACCCAGGCGGCACCCTGGCGATACGCCCCGTTGCGGATGATGCCGCCGCCCGAGCGGAAGGTGTTCGGATTGATCCAGACCCGGCCGTAGCTGTAGTTCTGCGCCGGCTGGCGGGGCTGGAAGACAGGCACCTGCGGCCGCAGGGTCTGCACCATGGGGGGTGCCTTGTGGGCGCACCCGGTCGAGCCGGGGCCATAATATCGGCAGCCGGCCTCTGCGCTCGAGGCAAGCGGTCCGGCCATCGCGGCCGCGGTCGCGAAACAAAGCGCGGCGTTGCGTATCAGCTTCAGCATTTTCCTTCTCCCTTCACCAACGCGGGTTCGTGTCCCGCACCCGTTTGGTCGCGGGAGAGGCACAGAAGGTTCAATGCCGTAGCCCGAATTGTGCTTTTCGCCCGCGCGGCAGGCGGCTGACGTCCGCCGTCGATGCGCGGCGATATTGGCCCGCCGCCAGCCAGGAGCGGTGGTGCCGCGCCCCGTGAGAAGGCCTGAACGCATCGCGGCCGGCCGATTGGGGCCGGCCGTCTCTCAGTTCGCCAGGTCGTCCAATGGTGAAGCGGGGAAATGCGCCAGCGCGACCTTGCGCGCCACGCCACGGCTGGGAAGCTGGCGCGAGGCCTCGCGGAGCATTTCCGGAAACTCCAGCTCGTGCTCGAACACGACGCCGGCAACGCTGACGCCGAGCACGTCGCGCGTCCCGTGCGGTGCGAAGTAGACCTCCGCGATTGCTGTCCGGATGCGTTCGCCGACCGCGCGCGCATCGTCCTCGCTTGCGCCGGCGAGATAGACGCCAAACTCGTTCTGGCTGGTCCGCCCTACGATGTCGCCCTCGCGCACCGAAGAACGGATGGCGGCCGCGATCAGGCGCAGCGCCTCCTCGCCCCAGTCGATTCCGTGCCGGCGATTGATCGAGCGGACCTCGCCGGCGTCCACCACCAGGAAGGCGCCGCGCCCTGGCCCGAAGGCCGATTCCTGCCGCCGCTCGACCATGTTGGCGAACACCGGCCCCTTGAAGCATCGGGTGAGGTCGTCATAGGTCGCGGCCTGCTGCAGCCGCCGTTGCAGCTCGCGCGTGTGGCTCCGCTGCCGGCCGATTTCGAAGAAGGCCGGGCCGCCGATCAGCACCGGCAACAGGACGGAGAGTGTCACGCCACGGCCGAGCGCCCCGAGCGTCTCGGAAAACAGCATCAGGTAGGTAATCGCCAGCGAGCCCGCGATTGCCGCCGCCACGCCGACCGCAGCCATCTTCAACCCGCTCTTCCATGCGGGCTCGCCGCCGCTTCCTCGTGCCATGTGCCGCCTCCTCCGGTTCGGCACATTGGTAGCCGCGGGGTGCTGCACGATCGTTGCCGCAACGTCTAGAATTTTAGGCGATTTTGCGCCTCGTCCTGCCCGGTCGCCGCGGCCGTCGGCTTGCGCGCGGCCCGGCCCAGCCGCTACCATGGTGCAGGATTGTTTTGCCTCATAACATTTCGGAGAAAGTCATGAATCCATCGGGTCAGGTTGCCGTCGTCACCGGCGGCGGTTCGGGCTTGGGCGAGGCGACGGCGCGGGCGCTTGCCGCCAGGGGCGCGAAGGTCGCGATCTTCGATGTCGGCATCGACCGCGCCGAAAAGGTTGCGGCCGACATCGGCGGCATCGCGGTCAAGTGCGACGTCTCGTCGGCCGAGAGCGGCGAGCAGGCCTTCGCCGCCGTCGCCGAAAAGCTCGGCGCCCCGCGCATCCTGATCAACTGCGCCGGCATCGCCATCGCGGCACGCACCACCACGAAGGACGGGCCGCACTCGCTCGACCACTACCGCAAGGTGATCGAGGTCAACCTGATCGGCACCTTCAACATGATCCGCCTGTTTGCCGTGCGCTGCGAACAGCTCGAGCCGCTTGAAGGTGGCGAGCGCGGCGTCATCGTCAACACCGCCTCGGTCGCCGCCTTCGACGGACAAATCGGCCAGGCTGCCTATTCGTCCTCCAAGGGCGGCGTGGTGGGCATGACGCTGCCGGTAGCGCGAGACCTGGCGCGCTCCGGCATCCGCGTGATGACGATCGCTCCCGGCATCTTCCGCACCCCGATGCTGGCCGGACTTCCGCAGGAAGCGCAGGACTCGCTCGGCAAGCAGGTGCCGTTCCCGTCCCGTTTGGGCGAGCCGGCCGAATATGGTGCCCTCGCCTGCCACATCGTCGAGAACCAGATGCTCAACGGCGAGGTGATCCGTCTCGACGGTGCCATCCGCATGGCGCCGAAGTAAGCCGTCTTGAGCTCGCAGGCGACGACCGAAAACATCAACGCCGCCCCACTTTCCGGGCTGCGTATCGTCGAGATGGCGGGCATCGGTCCCGTGCCGCTTGCCGGGCTGATCTTGTCCGAGCTCGGCGCCGAAGTGCTGCGCGTCGAGCGCCTGACGAAGGAACAGGCCTTCCTCGTCGTGCCGCCGCAATTCGATCTCGATCGCCACGGCCGTTCGATCGTGCGCATCGACCTCAAGCGGCAGGAAGGCGTTGAGCTGGTCCTTCGCCTGCTCGCCAACGCCGATTGCCTGATCGAGGGTTTTCGGCCCGGCGTCATGGAGCGGCTGGGCCTGGGACCGGACGTGGCGCTCGCGCGCAACCCGGCGCTGATCTACGGGCGCATGACCGGCTTCGGCCAGGAAGGGCCGCTTGCCGCCCGCGCCGGCCACGACCTCACCTACCTCGCGCTGTCGGGCGCGCTGCATGCGATCGGACCACGGGGCGGAAATCCGATCCCGCCGCTCAATCTGGTCGCCGACTATGGCGGCGGCACCATGTTCCTGCTGCTCGGCGTTCTTGCTGCGCTGTTCGAGCGCAGCCGCTCCGGCAAGGGGCAGGTGATCGACGCAGCCATGGTGGACGGCGCCTCGATGCTGGCCGCACCGTTTTTCGCCTTCCTCGCGGCCGGCCTGTGGCGCGACGAGCGCGGTTCCAACCTGCTCGATTCCGGCGCGCCGTTCTATTGCACCTACGAGACGGCGGACGACAGGCATGTCGCGGTCGCCTGCCTCGAGCCGCAATTCTTCGCCGAGTTCGCGCGGCTGCTTCCACTCGAGGAACGCTTTGCCCGCGCGCAATACGACATGTCCCTGTGGCCGGCGATGCATGACACGATCGCGGCGCGCATTCGCGAACGCACGCGCGACGAATGGGCAGCGCTGTTCGAGCAGACCGATGCCTGTGTCGCCCCCGTGCTTTCGCTGGCCGAGGCTCCGCACCACCCGCATGCAAAGGCCCGCTCGGCCCACGTCGAGGTCGGCCCGCTGCGGCGCCCGCGCCCTGCCCCGCATTTTTCGCGGTCGCAGACGCGCACGTCCGAACCCGCCGGATCCGGCGCGGCCGATGCGCTCGCTGCCTTCGGCATTCCCACGAACGAGGTCGAGGCGCTTGTCAGCGCCGGCATCGTCGGAGGATAATTTGGCCACCCACGTCAGGTTTTTGCGGAGCCGGCCGTGACGGACGAGTCCAAAGACGTGCTGCGCCCGACCGACGACGAGGCGCGGTTGCTTGCCAGGACGCTCCTGCGCACCGCCCGCTACGGGGCGCTGGCCACGCTCGATCCGGAAACCGGCGCGCCGCTTGCCAGTCGCGCTGCGGTTGCAACCGATATCGACGGCACGCCGATCATCCTGGTGTCCACGCTGGCTGCCCACACGCGGGCCCTTGCCGCCGACCCGCGCTGCTCCCTGCTTCTCGGCGAGCCCGGCAAGGGCGATCCACTCGCCCATCCGCGCATCAGCATCGCCTGCCGGGCCGAAAGGCTCACGCGCGGCTCGGCCGAACACGCCCGCGCCGAGCGCCGCTACCTCAACCGGCAGCCCAAGGCGAAACTCTACGCCGGGTTCGGCGACTTCTCCTTTCATCGGCTGAATGTCGAAGGTGCCAGCCTGAACGGCGGCTTCGGCAAGGCGTTCACGCTGACCCGCAGCGACCTGCTCACCGATTCGCCCGCCAATGCCGCGCTTGCTACCAGCGAGCAATCGGCGATCGCGCACATGAATGCCGACCATCGTGAGGCCGTCCGCGTCTATGCGCGAGCCTTTGCGAATGCACCCGATGGCGACTGGCTGATCACCGGCCTGGATGCCGAAGGCATCGACCTCGTCTGCGGCGACGACGTTCGCCGCGTCTTCTTCCCGAAGCCCTTGGCGTCCGCGTCCGACATCCGCACGGTTCTGATCGAGATGGCGGCCGAGGGTCGCCGGCGCCTCAATGCGCTACCACCTTCCGTTGCGTAATCCGCAGCAATTAGTTGTTACTTGAACGAAAGCTCCGGGCCTGACACAACTTGGACGCGTAGGGACAAACTCCTAGGAGTGATTCGAACCGTCGCCGACGCCCCCACGGCAATGGTTCGAGGAAGTGACGCTCGGGCGGGGGAATCATGCCA
>Ga0182792_1002790_pt1 | contig 11917 bp, 9 predicted proteins | sample Passage237B_FD_130497 | JGI IMG/M metagenome (GOLD analysis project Ga0182792, IMG submission 130497) | Cellulose adapted compost microbial communities from Newby Island Compost Facility, Milpitas, CA, USA - Passage2 37B (version 2) (version 2) ...
CCCAACGGGGCCAGCCGGCTGGTCATCGGCGGCGCCGGCGGGGTCGGCTCGATCGCGATCCAGCTGGCCCGCCACGCCGGCTTCCAGGTCATCGCCACCGCCTCGCGCCCGCAGAGCCGGGACTGGTGCCTGGAGATGGGCGCCCACCAGGTCATCGACCACTCCCGGCCACTGGCGCCGCAGCTCCAGGCCCTGGGCCTGGAGCAGGTGGACGCGGCCCTGAACCTGGCCGACACCGACCGCTACTGGGAAGTGCTGGGCGAGCTGCTGGCCCCGCAGGGGCACGTGGGCCTGGTCGTGGAGCCGTGCGGGCCGCTGCGGATCGGCGACCCGTACAAGGCCAAGTGCATCGGCATCCACTGGGAATTCATGTTCGCCCGGGCCCGGTTCCACACCCCCGACATGATCTGCCAGCACCGCATCCTCAACCGGGTCGCCAGCCTGGTCGAGGCCGGCGAACTGCGCACCACCCTGACCGAAGTGCTGGGCCCGATCAATGCGGCCAACCTGCGCCTGGCCCACCAGCGCCTGGAATCGGGCCGCAGCATCGGCAAGCTGGCCCTGTCCGGCTGGCCCTGAGCCGGGCCCGGGCCCGGCCGCCCCGGTTGCCGGCGGCCACGGTTTGGCTTCAGGATGCGCCTTCCATACGCAAGCGTATTCCGCCATGACGAACGCCCAGCCCGCCACCGGAACGCCCTACCCGCACCTGTTCTCGCCCCTGGACCTGGGCTTTACCCGGCTGCGCAACCGGATCCTGATGGGGTCCATGCACACCGGACTGGAGGACCGTGCACGCGACTTCCCGCGCCTGGCCGCCTACCTGGCCGAGCGCGCCGCCGGCGGTGCCGGGCTGATCGTCACCGGCGGTTTCGCCCCGAACCTGTCCGGCTGGCTCAAGCCCTTCGGCGGCAAGCTGTCCTGGCCCTGGGAAACGGCCCCGCACCGGCAGCTGACCCGGGCCGTGCACGAGCACGGGGCCAAGCTGTGCCTGCAGCTGCTGCACGCCGGCCGCTATGCCTACCACCCGCTGCAGGTCGCCCCTTCGAAGCTGAAGGCCCCGATCAATCCCTTCACCCCGCGGGCGCTGGGCGCGCGCGCGGTCGAGCGCCAGATCCGCGCCTTCGCCAGCGCCGCCGCGCGCGCCCGCGATGCCGGCTATGACGGGGTGGAGGTGATGGGCTCGGAGGGCTACCTGATCAACCAGTTCACCGCCCCGCGCACCAACCGCCGCGACGACGCCTGGGGCGGCGACGCCGGGCGCCGGATGCGCTTTGCGGTGGAGATCGTGCGCCAGGTGCGCGAAGCCTGCGGCCCGGACTTCATCCTCATCTACCGGCTCTCGCTGCTGGACCTGGTCGAGGACGGCAACAGCTGGGAGGAGATCCTGGCCCAGGCCCGGGCTGTGGAGGCCGCCGGCGCGACCCTGATCAATTCGGGCATCGGCTGGCACGAGGCCCGGGTACCGACCATCGCCACCTCGGTGCCGCGCGCGGCCTTCGCCGGGATCACCGCCCGGCTCAAGCCGCACGTGGGCGTGCCGGTGGTGGCGGTGAACCGGATCAACATGCCGCAGGTGGCCGAGGACATCCTCGCCTCCGGCCAGGCCGACATGGTCTCCCTGGCCCGGCCGCTGCTGGCCGACCCGCAGTGGCCGGCCAAGGCCCGGGCCGGCCGCGCCGAGGCGATCAACACCTGCATCGCCTGCAACCAGGCCTGCCTGGACCATATCTTCGAGGGCAGGACCGCGACCTGCCTGGTCAACCCGCGCGCCGCCCACGAGACCGAGCTCAACTACCTGCCTGCCACCCGCTCCAGGCGGCTGGCGGTGGTCGGTGCCGGCCCGGCCGGCCTGGCCTGCGCCACCGTGGCCGCCCAGCGCGGCCACCAGGTGGTGCTGTTCGAGGCCGGCGCGGACATCGGCGGCCAGTTCAACCTGGCCCGGCGCATCCCCGGCAAGGAGGAGTTCGCCGAAACCCTGCGCTACTTCCGCCACCGCATTGCCGAGACCGGGGTGGAGCTGCGCCTGTCCACCCTGGCCACCCCGGAGGACCTGGCCGGATTCGACGAGGTGGTCCTGGCCACCGGCATCGTGCCGCGCCGGGTCGACTTCCCCGGCGCCGACCATCCGCGGGTGGCCGGCTACGTGGATGTGCTCGAGGGCCGGGTGGCCCTGCCGTCGCGGGTGGCGGTGATCGGTGCCGGCGGGATCGGTTTCGACATGGCCGAGTTCCTGGTCCACGAGGGCCGTCCGCCGAGTCTGGACCCGGTGCGCTGGCGCGCCGAATGGGGCGTGGATTTCGAAGGCCAGACCCGCGGCGGCCTGGTCCCGCCGCGGCCGGAGCCGCCGGCCCGCCAGGTCTGGCTGCTGCAGCGCAGCCCCGGCCGCCCCGGCGCCCGCCTGGGCAAGACCACCGGCTGGATCCACCGCGCCACGCTCAAGGCCAAGGGCGTGCGGATGCTGGGCGGGGTCGAGTACCTGGGGGTGGACGAGTCCGGGCTGCGGATCCGGATCGACGGCGCCGAGCAGCTGCTGCCGGCCGAGCTGGTAGTCGTCTGCGCCGGCCAGGAACCGCGCCGCGAGCTGCAGGCCCGGCTCCAGGCTGCCGGCTTCAGCGCCCCGGTGCACCTGATCGGAGGCGCCGACGTGGCCGCCGAGCTGGACGCCAAGCGCGCCATCGACCAGGGCAGCCGCCTGGCCGCCCGCCTCTGAGGCGGCCCTCCGGGACCGGCCCGGGGCGTCCGCCCGCCCGATGAAAACGTGATCCCGGTCAGGATTTCCAGTCGCAAACGTCCCCTCCTGTCAAGCGGCGGCGTTCAGTTGACGTTGGGAGCCCCGCCCCTATCGTGCGCGCCACTTCGACCCGCCCCATCCGACTGGCGGGTCCGGCCGGCCCCTTTGCCGGCACCCGGGCGGCCCGCGGAAGACTAGGCCGCCTCCCCATGACGCCCCGCCCCACCCCGTCCGCCCCGCGCCCGAGCGCGAGTGGCCGGGGGACCGGCGAAGACGGAGCAAGGAGAAAAATCATGAAGCTGGCCTGGATCCTCTGGCTGTCGCAGCTTATGCCGCAGCCAGCCGCCGACTCGCTGTGCCTGAGCACCACGGTCTACCTGGAAGCGCGCGACCAGAGCGTGCGCGGCCAGCAGGCGGTGGCCGAAGTCGCCCTGCGCCGCCGCGACAGCGGCCTGTGGGGCAATTCCATGTGTGACGTGGTCACGGCGCGCAAGCAGTTCGCCCCCACCATCGTCTCGCCCAACACCCGCCTGGCCAACCTGGACGCCTGGGGCCGCTCGGTGGACGTGGCCCTGCGCGCCGAGCGCAACTGGGCCCTGCCGGCCGGCCAGCGCGAGGAGATCGTCCCGGGCGCCAGCCACTTCGCCGCCCACGCCATCGCCAGCCCCAGCTGGAGCAATGCCTACCAGGTGGCGACCATCGGCGACCACACCTTTTATAGGGTGCAGCGGCTCAAGCCCCGCGGCTGAGCGGCCAGCGCCGGCGGACGCCTTGAAGGTCGCCGCCGGGCCTCCATCTAGGACGGGCCCGGCCGGCATGCCCCAGGCATGTCGGCCTTTTCCCGTACCCGACAGAGGCGAGATCTACCGCATGAAGCTCTACAGCAAGCCCGGTGCCTGTTCCACCGCCGTCCACATCGACCTGGCCTGGAGCGGCCTGGACTACGAGGTCCAGACCCTGGACGCCACCACCCTGAAGGGGCCGGCCTTCCTGGCCATCAACCCCGCTGGCGCGGTCCCGGCCCTGGTCGATGGCGACTTCGTGCTGACCCAGAATTCGGCCATCGTCGGCTACATCGCCGACAAGGCCCCGGCCGCCGCCCTGGCCGGCGACGGCAGCGCGCGCCAGCGCGCCGAGGCCAACCGCTGGCTGGCCTTCATCAACTCCGACCTGCATCCGGCGTTCAAGCCGCTGTTCGCTCCCGGCGCCTTCATCGAGGACCCGGCCCAGCACGACGCGCTCAAGGCCACCGCGCGCAAGCGCCTGCGCGCCCTGTTCCAGGTCGCCGACACCCAGCTGCAGGGCCGCCAGTGGCTGGCCGGCTTCCGCAGCTATGCCGACCCCTACCTGTTCCTCACCCTGCGCTGGGCCCAGTTCACCGGCGTGGACCTGTCCGGCCTGGAGGCCCTGGCCGCGTTCCGCCAGCGCATGGAAGCCGACCCGGGCGTGCAGAAGGCGCTCAAGGCCGAAGGCCTGGCCTGAAGCAGCCCCCAGGGCCCGGGTCCGCGCCCCGGGCCAGGCACGCACCGACGGCCGGGGCGCCTTCGCGTCCCGGCCGTTGTCCTAATCTATAAGCCCGCACCCGGCGCTAGCCGGAGCCCTCCCCCCGGCCCACGCCCAGGGCCTGGACCAGGCTGGCGGCGTCAAAGCCGCCGCGTGGCCCGGGCCTGGGCTCCACCGTCGGCTCGATCAGGCCCATCTCCAGCAGGCGCTGGAAGGCGTCGTCCCCGGCCCCCAGGCCGCTGGCCAGGGCCTGCAGCTCGGCCAGCGGGCGCTGGCCATCGGTCATCAGCAGCACGGTCCGCAGGGCCGGCGCCAGGCGCCGGCTGCGGTCGCGGATTTCCGCCCGTCCCGCCTCGGTCTTGCGGTAAGTCCCCTCGCGCATGGATCCCCCCCGGGTTACGCATGCGCAAGCTTATATCACTGGCGCTGGGCCAGCGGGACGAAGGGCTGGTCCTCCGGGCCGGTGTAGTTGGCGCTGGGGCGGATGATCTTGCCGTCGATCCGCTGCTCGATCACGTGCGCGCTCCAGCCGGCGGTGCGGGCAATCACGAACAGCGGGGTGAACATGGCGGTGGGCACGCCCATCATGTGGTAGCTGACCGCGCTGAACCAGTCCAGGTTGGGGAACATCTTCTTGATCTCCCACATCACCGACTCCAGGCGCTCGGCGATGTCGAACATCTTCATGTTCGACTGCTCCTGCGACAGCTCGCGCGCGACCTGCTTGATGACCTGGTTGCGCGGGTCGGCCACGGTGTACACCGGATGGCCGAAGCCGATCACCACTTCCTTGCGCTCCACCCGCGCACGGATGTCGGCCTCGGCCTCGTCCGGGGTTTCGTAGCGCTTCTGCACCTCGAAGGCGACCTCGTTGGCACCACCGTGCTTGGGCCCGCGCAGGGCGCCGATGGCGCCGGCGATGCACGAGTACATGTCGCTGCCGGTGCCGGCGATCACGCGGCCGGTGAAGGTGGAGGCGTTGAACTCGTGCTCGGCGTAGAGGATCAGCGAGGTGTGCATGGCGCGCACCCAGCTCTCGCGCGGCTTCTCCCCGTGCAGCAGGTGCAGGAAGTGGCCGCCGATGGATTCGTCGTCGGTCTCCACGTCGATGCGCTTGCCGTTGTGGCTGTAGTGGTACCAGTACAGCAGCATCGAGCCGAGGCTGGCCATCAGCTTGTCGGCGATGTCGCGCGCGCCAGGATGGTTGTGGTCGTCCTTCTCCGGCGACAGGCAGCCCAGCACCGACACGCCGGTGCGCATCACGTCCATCGGGTGCGCCGACGGCGGAAGCTGCTCCAGCGCGGCCTTGAGCGCGGCCGGGATCCCGCGCAGCGACTTCAGCTTGGCCTTGTAGCCGGCCAGCTCGGCCGCGTTGGGCAGCTTGCCGTGGACCAGCAGGTAGGCGACCTCCTCGAACTCCGAGCCGTTGGCCAGGTCGAGGATGTCGTAGCCGCGGTAATGCAGGTCGTTGCCGCTGCGTCCGACCGTGCACAGCGCGGTGTTGCCGGCGGCGGTGCCGGACAGGGCGACGGACTTCTTCGGCTTGAACGGGGTGGCGGGGGTCTGGCTCATGGCATCTACCTCTGGGGGACGGGTCCGCGGGGCGGGCCGTTGGGTTACTTCCGGGCGGCGAACAGCGCGTCGAGCTTGTCCTCGAACGCGTGGTAGCCGATGCGCTCGTACAGCTCCTCGCGGGTCTGCATGGTGTCGACCACGTTCTTCTGGTGGCCGTCGCGGCGGATGGCCTGGTACACGTTCTCGGCCGCCTTGTTGGCGGCGCGGAACGCCGACAGCGGGAACAGCTGGATGGCCACGCCGGCGCTGGCCAGCTCCTCGCGCGAGAACAGCGGGGTCTTGCCGAACTCGGTGATGTTGGCCAGCACCGGCACCTTCACCGCGTCGACGAACCTGCGGTAGGTGTCCAGGTCGTAGGCGGCCTCGGCGAAGATGCCGTCGGCGCCGGCCTCCACGCAGGCGATGGCGCGCTCGATCGCCGCATCCACGCCATCGACCTGGATGGCGTCGGTGCGCGCGATCAGGAAGAAGTCCGGATCGGTCTTGGCGTCGGCCGCGGCCTTGACCCGGTCGACCATCTCGCCCTGCGACACGATCTCCTTGCCCGGACGGTGGCCGCAGCGCTTGGCCCCGACCTGGTCCTCGATGTGGCAGGCGGCGGCGCCGGCCTTGATCAGCGACTTGATCGTGCGCTCGATGTTGAACGCGCTGGGCCCGAAGCCGGTGTCGATGTCCACCATCAGCGGCAGGTCGCACACGTCGGTGATGCGACGGGTGTCCACCAGCACATCCTCCAGGGTGTTGATACCCAGGTCCGGCAGGCCCAGCGAACCGGCGGCCACGCCGCCGCCAGACAGGTAGATCGCGCGGTAGCCGGCGCGCTTGGCCAGCAACGCATGGTTGGCGTTGATCGCGCCGATCACCTGCAGCGGCGACTCGGCGGCCAGCGCGGCACGGAAGCGTGCGCCCGGGGTGGCGCGGGAGGAAGTGGACATGGCTCGGATCCTGATCAGGGGGATGCGTGGGGGGGGACGCGACTGCATCACGGGGGGCAATGTGGCACCCTGTCCCCGCTTGATCAATCTTGATGCGGATGATCAATATGTCCATGGACAGCGACCTGATTCCCGCTTCCGAAGCCTGCCGCCTGCTGGGCATCAGCCCGGCCACGCTCTACGCCTACGTCAGCCGCGGCCTGCTGGAATCACGCCCCGGCCACGACCACCGCAGCCGGGTCTACCGGCGCCAGGACGTGGAACGCCTGGCCCAGCGCAAGCGCCTGGGCCGCGGCCCGGCCCGCGGCGCGGCGCAGAGCCTGGACCGCGGCCTGCCGGTGCTGGAAACCCGCATTTCCCTGATCCGCCCCGACGCGCCCTACTACCGCGGGCGCTCGGCCGTGGCCATGGTCCGCGCCGGCGCCACCCTGGAGGACACCGCGCGCCTGCTGTGGGACTGCGGCAGCCAGGATCCGTTTGCCGATCCGCCCGGCGACTGGCCGCCGCAGGTCCAGGCGCTGGCGCTGGAACAGGAGCTGCCGCCGCTGTCGCGGGCCATGGCGGTGATCCCGCTGCTGGCCCTGCAGGTACCGCATTCCTTCCAGGCCGACCAGGCCACCCGCCGCGCCCTGGCCGCGACCCTGCTGCGCCAGAACGCCGCCCTGCTGGTATCGCGTCGCCCTGCCGCCAGCGTCCACCGCCTGCTGGCCGAGGCCTGGCGGCCCGGCGACGAGGCCTTTGCCGAGCTGGTGCGCGCCGCCCTGGTGCTGTGCGCGGACCATGAGCTGAACGTCTCGGCCTTTGCCGCACGCGTGGTCGCCTCCACCGGCGCCCACCTGCACGCCACCGTCTGCGCCGGCCTGGCCGCGCTGTCCGGCCCGCGCCACGGCGCCACCACCGCGCGCGCCCATGCGCTGCTGGAGGAGGCGCGCCAGGCCCAGGACGTGCAGCGTTTCATCGCCGGCCGCTGGAAGCGCGGCGAGGAGCTGCCCGGCTTTGGCCATGCCCTGTATCCGCAGGGTGATCCGCGCGCGGCCGAGCTGCTGGAGATGCTGCGCCAGGCCCGCCCCGGCGCCGAGCTGGACCTGGTGGAGGCGGTGATCGCCGCGGCCGCCGAATGCAGCGGACGCCGGCCCAACGTGGATTTCATGCTCTCGGCGATCTGCCTGGTGCACGGCCTGCCAGCCCAGCCGGCGCTGTCGATGTTCGCTGCCGGACGCCTGGCCGGCTGGCTGGCCCATGCCCTGGAGCAGCAGACCCTGGGCCGGCTGATCCGCCCGCGCGCGCGCTATACCGGCCTGCAGCCGGATGCGGACGAGGACGCCGCACACGACTGAGCCAGGGGCCGCCGCCCCATATCCAAACGGTTATCGGAACCGGGCGATTCCGCAGGCTTCCCTGCCCGCGTGGTGCTTACACTCCGGGCCTGGCCATGCCTGCCCGCCACTTTGCAAGGCCGCACCGATTGGCACATCCCAGGAGGCAACAATGCCCAACCGCATCCGCCCTGTCCGCGCCGTGGCCGGGGCCCTGCTGCTTGCACTGGCCGCAACCGCGAGCGCGGCGGACGCGCCGGCGGCCGGTTCCAACCCGCTGTTCCGCGACCGCTTCACCGCCGATCCGGCACCGCTGGTGGTGGGCGACCGGCTCTACCTCTACGTCGGCCACGACGAAGCGCGCGGCGAGGAGATGTTCAACATGCGCGAGTGGCGGGTGTACTCGACCACCGACATGAAGCAGTGGACCGACCACGGCCCGATCATGCGCGCCACCGACTTCAAGTGGGCCAAGGCCGATGCCTGGGCCTCGCAGGTGATCGAGAAGGACGGCCGGTTCTGGTTCTACACCGCGGTCGAGCACGATGACAGCCACCCCGGCAAGGCCATCGGCGTGGCCGTGTCCGACTCGCCCACCGGCCCGTTCGTGGACGCGAAAGGCTCGGCCCTGGTCACCAACCAGATGACGCCCAAGGGCGAGCACAGCTGGGAGGACATCGATCCGACGGTGTTCACCGACGACGACGGCACGACCTGGATCGCCTGGGGCAACCGCCACTGCTACATCGCCAGGCTCAAGCCCAACATGATCGAGCTGGACGGCCCCATCACCGAGATCACCCCGCCGCACTTCGAGGAAGGCCCCTGGCTGCACAAGCGCGGCGACACCTACTACCTGACCTATGCCTCGCTGGACCGCAGCGACCACAGCGACGAGCGCATCTCCTACGCCACCGCGCCCTCGATCCAGGGCCCGTGGACATATCGCGGGGAGCTGACCGGATCGGGGAAGAACAGCTTCACCATCCACCCGGGCATCGCCGAGTTCAAGGGCCAGTGGTACATCTTCCTGCACAACGCCGCGCTCACCATCGGCGACCAGCAAGGGGCGCTGGGCCGGCGCGCGGTGACCGTCGAGTATCTCCAGTACAACGAGGACGGCACGCTCAAGCCGGTGCTGCAGACCGAGGCAGGGGTATCGGTGCCGCCGCCGGGCTGAGGCCCGGGCGCGCCTGCGGGACTGGAGGCGGACAAGAATCCTGCCACCGGACGCATCCTCCGCCAGCCGGCACCATCAACCGGCGTGGCGAGGGGGGAACGGATGCGCCCGGCGACAGGAGGGGGGAACCTGCTGGATGGCCTCAGCCGCCGGCGTCGGCACCGCGCTCCAGCGCGCGCCTGACCTCCTCCAGGGCATTGGGGTCGTCCAGCGTGGACAGGTCGCCGGGGTCGCGCTGCTCGGCCAGGGCCTGCAGCGAGCGCCGCAGCAGCTTGCCCGAGCGGGTCTTGGGCAGGGCGTTGACCACGTACACGCGCGAGGGCCGCGCCACCGCGCCCAGCTGTTCGGTCACGGTCTGCATCATCTGCCGCGCGGCCTCGTCCGGGGCCAGGTCGGGCTGGCGCAGGGTGGCGAACACCACCGGCACCTGGCCCTTGAGCGCATCGTGCACGCCGATCACCGCCGCCTCGGCCACGCCAGGGTAGCTGGAGATCGATTCCTCGATCTCGCGCGTGCCCAGGCGGTGCCCGGCCACGTTGATCACGTCGTCGGTGCGGCCGAGGATGAAGGTGTAGCCGTCCTCGTCGCGGATGGCCCAGTCCAGCGAGCTGTACAGCTGCTCCTTGAAGTGGCTGAAGTAGCTGGAGATGAAGCGCTCGTCATCGCCCCATACCGTGCTCAGGCAGCCCGGCGGCAGGGGCGGGACGATCGCCAGCACGCCCTTCTCGCCCGGGCCCACGTCCAGCCCCGTGTTCTCGTCGATCACGCGCAAGCGGTAGCCCGGCGCCGGCAGGCCCGGTGAACCCAGCTTGACCGGCTTCAGCTCCACGCCCGGCATCATCGTCAGCACCGGCCAGCCGGTCTCGGTCTGCCAGTAGTTGTCGATCACCGGCTTGCCCAGGGCCTGGCTGATCCAGCTGGCGGTGGGTTCGTCCAGCGGCTCGCCGGCCAGGAACAGGTATTGCAGCGCGGACAGGTCGCGGCTCTGCAGCCACGACGGGTCCTGCTTCTTCAGCACCCGGATCGCGGTGGGCGAGGAGAACAGGGTACGCACCTTGTACTGTTCGCAGATCCGCCACCAGATGCCCGGGTCGGGGGAGGTAGGCAGGCCCTCGTAGAGGATGGAGGTGGCGCCTGCGATCAGCGGTGCGTAGACGTTGTACGAGTGGCCTACCACCCAGCCGATGTCCGAGGTGGAGAACATCACCTGGCCGGGGCCGACGTCGTAGATGGTCTTCATCGACAGCGCCAGCGCCACCGCATAGCCGCCGACGTCGCGCTGCACGCCCTTGGGTTTGCCGGTGGTGCCGGAGGTGTAGAGGATGTAGCTGGGCGAGTTGGATTCCAGCCAGGCCACCGGCACTTCGGCATCGGCGTGCTGGCGCGCCAGCGGCGCGTATTCCAGGTCGCGCCCGGGCTGCATCGCCAGCTCCGGCGCCAGGCCGCGGTTGACCACCAGCACGTGCGCGGGCGGGTGGACCGCCCTGGCCAGCGCCTCGTCCACCAGCGGCTTGAACGGGATCACCTTGCCGCCGCGGCTGCCGGCGTCGGCGCACACCAGCACCCGCGGCCGGGCATCGTCGATTCGCACGGCCAGGTTGTGCGCGGCGAAGCCGCCGAACACCACCGAGTGGATCGCGCCGATGCGCGCGCAGGCCAGCATCGCCACCGCCGCTTCGACGGTGTGAGGCATGTAGATCACCACGCGGTCGCCCTGGCCCACGCCCAGCGCCAGCAGTACGGCGGCGAAGGTGTTCACCTCGCGGTGCAGCTGCCGGTAGCTCAGCTCCTGCACCTTGCCGGTCTCGGAGGACCAGCCCACCAGCGCCAGCTGGTCGCCGCGCTCGGCCAGGTGCCGGTCCACCGCGTTGTGGCACAGGTTGGTCTGGCCGCCGACGAACCAGCGCCGGAACGGAGGCCTGGAATAGTCCAGGACCTGCTGCGGGGGGACGTGCCAGTCGATGGCACGGGCGGCCTCGCCCCAGAACGCCTCCGGCTCCTCGATCGAACGCCGGTAGATGTCTTCGTAGCGCATGCCCTGCCGCCTCCGGTGGAATGACCGAAGGCTAGTCCCGGGAACGGCCCGCCGCGTTAATACCTTGGTCTAGAAATGCGTGAAGGCCGGGGGTTTCCCCGGCCTTCACGCTCACGACAGGTTGATTGGTCCGATCAACCCAGCAGGTGGGCCACGCCGGCGCGCTCTTCTTCCAGCTCGGCCAGGGTCTTGTCGATGGCCTTCTGGCTGAACTCGTCGATCGGCAGGTCCTTGATGATGGTGTACTTGCCGTTCTCGGTGGTCACCGGGAAACCGAAGATCACGCCTTCCGGGATGCCGTAGGAGCCGTCGGACGGGATGCCCATGGTCACCCACTTGCCGTTGCTGCCCAGCACCCAGTCACGGATGTGGTCGATGGCGGCATTGGCGGCCGAGGCGGCCGAGGACAGGCCGCGGGCCTCGATGATGGCGGCGCCGCGCTTGCCCACCTTCGGGATGAACTCGTTGGCGTTCCAGTCGGCGTCGTTGATCTTGTCCTTCAGCGAGGCGCCGTTGACGGTGGCGAAGCGGTAGTCCGGGTACATGGTCGGGCTGTGGTTGCCCCACACCACCAGCTTCTCGATGTCGCCGACGGCGACGTTGGCCTTGGCGGCCAGCTGGCTCAGCGCGCGGTTGTGGTCC
>Ga0182792_1002792_pt1 | contig 11912 bp, 9 predicted proteins | sample Passage237B_FD_130497 | JGI IMG/M metagenome (GOLD analysis project Ga0182792, IMG submission 130497) | Cellulose adapted compost microbial communities from Newby Island Compost Facility, Milpitas, CA, USA - Passage2 37B (version 2) (version 2) ...
ATGAGAAAATCCGTAATTGGGCATTTCAATACGGAGAGGACGAAAAAGGTTTTACCGATTATCTTTTTACAGATCAGCCCGAACCACCCCGATATTTCGCGATGATGAAGCACTTGAACAAGGTAAATCGTCCGTTGCTGATCGAAATTCCGAAACACCCGAAATTGTCCAACGAACAATTCCTTGCCGCTCACAAGAAGGGTGTAAAAGTCATTGATACCCGAAAGAAGGCAGATTTTGCCCGGGGATTTCTTCCGGGAAGTTTGAATATCCAAGGCAATAACTCTTTTTCTACATGGTGCGGTTGGTTGTTGAATTATGAAGAACAGTTTATGTTGGTGGCTAAGGATGATCAAATAGAAGACCTGACCCGTAAGCTGATGCGTATCGGCCTGGACAATGTGTATGGCTACATTTCGAATATCGAGGAGCTGGGCACCGAGCTGCAAATAGCGGATGTTATCTCGCTGGACGAGTTCAAAGCGTATATTGGTCAAGAGGGAGTACAGGTTGTCGATGTGCGTGGTGCAAGCGAATATAAAGCCGGGCACGTAGAGGGGGCGGATAATGTGTTTGTGGGGACACTTCCCGACAATCTGGATAAGATCAGTAAGGATAAGCAAGTAGTCATCCACTGTCAGTCTGGAGACCGTTCGGCCATTGCTTATTCCGTCTTGAGAAGACACGGATTCACCAATGTAAAAAACTATTCGGGTGGATATGCGGAGTGGGGTAAAAACAAATCCTAAACCAAATGCCCTCTTTATTTGTTTATGATATAGCTTGGTTTGAAAAAGTATGCAGTCCTCTTGGCTGTTTGATCAAATCCAAGCTCATATAAAATGGAGGATATTATGGAAGAAGAAAATAAAAAAGAAGGTTGGCAACAGGAAGTACAGGAGGAGAAAGCTCCGGAAATTGTAAAAAAGGAACCGGATGATAAGCCCGCTGCAAAGACATTACGTTGGACAATATTTATTGCGGTGCTCATCTTGTTGATTATTTACGTCGTCTTTTTTTATTTGCCGGGTCAGAAGACATAAGACCGTATAATATAATTTGCGTATCGAGGGGGCACCCTTCATCCAAATTTTTGAAAGTAAGCAGGCAACCAAAATTATTTTCGAAAAATAATTCCCATAAAATAAAGCAACCGCTATCTTTATGGTTTGATTGCAAATAATCTTCGGTATGGGAATATTTTCCAAGACTTGTGAGTATGCATTGCGGGCTGTATTTTATATTGCCCAAAGTTCGCACGAGGGTAGGCGCGTAGGCATTATAGAGATTGCGGAGAAGATCAAGTCACCCCAGGCATTTTTGGGAAAGATACTTCAACAACTTAGTCGGGAGGGGATTATCTTGTCTGCTAAGGGGCCGAATGGTGGCTTTTTTATGGATGGAGCAGGACTTAAGCGTCCTTTAGCAGATGTCGTAGAAGCCATAGATGGCAAGGATATCTTTATTGGGTGTGGACTGGGATTGGATCATTGTTCGGAAAAGGAACCTTGTCCTTTGCATCATGAATTCAAGTTGATACGTAATAAGATTTCGGTTATGCTCAAAGAAACCAGTATTGGGCAGTTTAATCAGGAACTCTTGTTGGGAAAGCTGTCACTTTACAAGCGGACTTCTTTGGAATAGACTTCTCTCGCTATCCTTAGTGTTCAATGTAGCACACTAAGGATCAGTAATAAGGAGGGTGTCTCAGACTCCCTAAATATTTATAAAATCCGTGGACACCCTGCGGAAGTCTACGGACAGTTACTGTGTTTTATAGAGAGTTTCAATTTTTCAACAGCCGCTGAATCTCATCCAGTTTCATCAGTGCCTCTACAGGAGTCAAAGTGTTGACATCCAGATTATTTAGCATATCCCGTATTTTTTCCAGAATAGGATCGTCGATGGCAAACATTTGCAATTGATAGGCTTGTTTTTGTATCTTACGCATGCTATCCTTGATTTTTTCCCCACCTGTGCGTTCCTGTTCCAGACGTTTCAAGATCTCCGAAGCTCGTCCGATCAATTTAGGAGGCATCCCGGCCAATTTGGCAACGTGGATACCGAAGCTGTGTTCAGAACCTCCCGGCATTAGTTTACGCAGGAAGATGACCTTATTGTTGACCTCTTTCACGGTTACGTTGAAGTTCTTGATCCTTGACATGGAATTGCTCAATTCGTTCAACTCATGGTAATGCGTCGCAAACAGCGTCTTAGCCCGAGCGGTAGGGTGGTTGTGTAAAAACTCTGCAATGGCCCAAGCGATGGAAATACCATCGTAGGTGCTCGTACCACGGCCAATCTCATCCAATAGGATTAGGCTACGGTCAGACAGGTTGTTCATGATGCTGGCCGTTTCATTCATTTCCACCATAAACGTCGATTCGCCCGAAGACAGATTGTCCGAAGCGCCTACACGTGTGAATATTTTGTCGACCAATCCGATGTAAGCCTCCTTGGCCGGGACAAATGACCCGATCTGTGCCATGAGCACGATCAACCCGGTTTGTCTCAATAAGGCCGATTTACCCGCCATATTGGGACCTGTGATGATGATGATCTGTTGGTTTTCGGGATCGAGAAATGTGTCGTTGGTGATATAGTCTTCGCCGATGGGCAGGTTCTTTTCGATCACGGGGTGGCGTCCACCCTTGATATCCAGTGTTTTGCTGTCCGAAACTTCCGGTTTGACATAGTAGTTTTTCTCGGCAATGACGGCAAAATTGAGCAGAACGTCCAGTTTGGCAATGAGTTGTGCATTGAGCTGTATGGGCTTGATATATTCTGCAATCGCCAATAGGAGCTCGGCATAGATCCGATTCTCGATAACCTGTATCTTTTCCTCGGCTCCCAATATCTGGTCTTCGTATTCCTTTAGCTCTTCGGTAATGTAGCGTTCGGCATTGACCAGGGTCTGCTTGCGGATCCAACCCTCCGGCACTTTGTCCCGGTGGGTATTGGTGACCTCAAGATAATAGCCAAATACGTTGTTGAAGGCTATTTTCAGTGATGGAATTCCTGTGGCTTCGGACTCACGGCGTTGGATTTCCAAGAGGTAATCCTTTCCGCCAAAAGCGACCTTCCGCAACTTGTCCAGCTCTTCGTCTACGCCCTCGGCGATGACGTTTCCTTTGTTGAGGGCTACCGGAGGTTCGGCCTGCACTGTTTTTTCTATCTTGTCCCGAATGATCGTGCAGGGATTGAGTTGTTCAGCAATCATGCGAAGCGATTCGGAATCTACCGCATTCGTCAACTCTTTGAGCTTTTCTATCGCATACAGCGAGCGCTTGAGCTGTGTGATTTCACGTGGGTTGGCTTTTTGTAGGCCTATTTTACTGATAAGGCGTTCCAGGTCACCTACATGCTTAATTTCCCGGATGAGCTCATCCCTCAGATCTTTGTGCTGATAGAAGTAATCCACGACATTGAGACGCTCTTCGATCAGTTTTTTGTCTTTCAACGGCATCACGATCCAGCGTTTCAGCAATCGTGCACCCATAGGGGAGGAGGTTTCGTCCAGCACGTCCGCGAGGGTGATGGCATTCTCATTGGCTGAGCCGATCAATTCCAGATTGCGGATGGTGAAGCGATCCAGCCACATATAGCGGTCTTCTTCTATCCGGGCAATGTGGGATATGTGCTGTAGATTGCGATGTTCGGTTTCGTTGAGGTAATGCAATGCGACACCTGCCGCCACAATGCCTATAGGCATACGGTCGATACCAAAGCCTTTTAGCGAATTGACTTCAAAATGCTTTAGTAGTGTTTCCTCGGCGTAGTCCCCTGTGTACGGCCATTCGTCTAGGGAATAGGTATAATATTGGCTTCCAAAATGTTCGTTGAATTCCTTGGCCTGCTTGCGGGGCATAATGATTTCGGTGGGCTTGAACCCCTGCAGTAGCTTATCGATATAGCTGATGCTGCCTTGGGCGACCAAAAACTCTCCGGTGGAGATGTCCAAAAAAGAAATGCCTACTGTGCTCTTGTCAAAAAACAAGGATGCCAGATAGTTGTTCGATTTTTGCTGTACGATATTGTCATTGTACGAGACACCGGGTGTGACCAGTTCGGTCACGCCTCTCTTGACGATGGTCTTCGTTTGCTTTGGGTCCTCCAGTTGGTCGCAGATCGCGACACGCTGTCCGGCGCGTACCAGCTTCGGCAGGTATGTCTCCAAGGAGTGATGTGGAAAGCCGGCCAGTGCGGTCTCTGACTCGGAACCGTTTCCACGTTTGGTCTGTACGATTCCCAAGATACTCGCAGCTTTGATCGCATCTTCACCGAATGTCTCGTAAAAATCACCTACACGAAACAGCAATAATGCACCCGGATATTTCGCTTTGATGCTGTTGTATTGCTGCATTAACGGAGTTTCTTTCTTCGCTTTAGCCAATGGAAATCAATTTTTTAGTTAAGCGGTAAAAATAAGATAATTGAAAGGATTTGACAAGGTTATATATTTTTTATGTTTTACTTGACAACTTGACAAGAATATTCTATCTTTATATTTATGAAAACAATGACTGTAGGTGAGTTTAAAACACGATTTTCCGAAGTGCTGGAACAAGTAAAAGCCGGTATTGGCTTTGCGGTGACATACGGTCGCAAAAAGGAAATCGTGGGGTACTTTTTGCCGGAGGCCCAGGTGAACAAACCTGTGCGTAAGCTCGGCTTATTGGAAGGCAAAGCAAAAGTTACGTTCAAACCTGATTTTAAAATGACTGAAGAAGAACTTTTGGGATGAGGTATTTGCTGGATACGCATACATTTCTTTGGGCATTGTTGGACCGAAAAAAGCTATCTCCCAAGGTTTTGGGCCTATTGCAGGATGCTAGCCACGATGTATTTGTTAGCGCTGTTAGTTTTTGGGAGATTTCGTTAAAATTTCGTTTGGGCAAGCTTGATTTAGCAGGTGTTTCTCCCGAACAACTGCCGGCTTTGGCACAAGAAAGTGGATTCGATCTTCTTCCGCTTGTCGCATCAGAAGCTGCGGGATATCATTTATTGGACGCTGACTGGCATCGGGATCCTTTTGACCGAATGCTGATAGGACAAGCTATTATGCATGATCTGACCCTTTTGAGCAAAGACAAAACTATCTGTCAATACCAATCCATAGGTTTAAAGTTGTTGTGGTAAAGAAATATAGATTGTATTTCAGTCGCATTATCCATCCAGATTTCCGAAGTTTAACTTTAATTTTTTTTGATATTTTCAATGGTAAAGTTGAAAACTTCGTTATTTTAAAACTTCGGAAGTCTATTACAAATAATTTTGCGTCATTTGCAGTAAAGTTATCCGAAGAATGGCTATTCGCAGAAAGACAAATAAACGAAAGACGAAAAACGTTGCGCCTTGGAAAACTATCTTGAAAAGATGGACGGTGGGGATAATTGTGGGATTTTTTGGCATCACTCTATTTTGGGTTTTGACGTTGAAATTCATCAATCCTCCCATAACCTATCTGATGATCAAGCGGGGTTTTGAGTGGAAAGCTACCGGTAAAGGATTCAAGATAGACAAGGAATGGCTAAGCTATGACGAGCTTTCGGACAACTTGAAAAGGGCGGCGATAGCCGGCGAAGATGCTCGTTTTCTGTCTCACAGTGGTTTTGATACCAAGGCGATCCGGGAAGCTATCGAAAAGAACAGGGAGGGCAAAAGGTTGCGCGGGGGGAGCACGATCAGCCAGCAGGTGGCCAAAAATGTGTTTCTATGGCCCGGAAGATCCTGGCTCCGTAAAGGACTGGAGGCATACTTTACTTTTCTGATCGAGACTTTTTGGAGCAAAAAACGTATCCTGGAGATTTATCTCAATGTCATCGAAATGGGGCAAGGGGTATATGGAGCCGAGGCTGCAGCACAATACTACTTTGCGAAGTCGGCCAAGAGCCTATCCAAAAAACAGGCGGCACTCATCATCGCGATCTTGCCCAATCCCCGAAAATGGGACGCCCGCAGACCGTCAGCCTACGTCAATAGCCGGGCGAATAATATCGTGCGGTATATGGGGCACTATCGTATACCAGAGTAGAGATGCCATGCATGGCATCTCTACTCTGGTATTGGGCCTTATTCTCCCAATTTACCATACAGCATATTCTGAGGATCTGAAGTCAATCGAATCGCCGCTATCGGGTATTTGACGCTTCCGTCTTCACTGAGTACCCACTCTATGTCAAATTCTTTTTCCTCACCCGATCCGAACAGGGCATTGGCAGGGGCTACTTCAGTAGCTCTTGTACTCCAGTTATTCCCACCATCTATACTTACTCTTTTCATAAACAATTTGTTCCCATTGCGGCGGTACTCATACGTTGCAGAAGCAACGAAATTACTTGTTCCTGAGGAGTAACCGATATAGAATACAGCATTTGTACTGTTTGTAAAAGCGAAGTACATTGTGTTTATTACTCTCCCTGTACCTGCAAACAATTCTCGGATTTTTGTGAAAATATGTTCATTGGCAACGACGCCAGGTACGGCATTGGGCAAAATCCTTTTAAAAGGCTTATTATAGGCAAATGCTGATTCTATCGTGTACAGTGGATCGATCTGGTTATCAACATCGACTTCGGTTTTGTCTGAAGCGACCAATTTCAATTGATTATCTATATTATATTTGATCGATGTAATCAATTTATCTTTATACAAGATCTTCCATATAAAATTGATATGCCCGTATGTAAAATAAAATGGTGTAGTCTGGATGGAAACAAGACTGTTATCTGTTTTATCGACAATACTCACTACTGCTACTTTAGCTACGATATCCAGTTCGATCGAAACTAAATATTCATCTGCGTCCAAATAGACAAAATCATATTGATTGTAGTAGACATTTTTGAAGGCATCCATGTATTGTTTATAACCATCATTGACCAAGGCTTGCTCTTCCTCCTGAGTATTCTTGACGAGTATCAACGGATTTTTATATTTTCTCCCTTCAAAGAACAATGTATCTCCTGAATGTCCTCTATATAGAAATTCAATATCACTTTTGTAACCAGAGCCCGCGGTTCCCCCTGCGACACCCGGTACAGGATCTTGCATCAGCGTAATGTAATTGTATGTATCAAAAACCAAAGAAGCTACGGACAAGGCCGAAACCCTATACGTTGATTTTTGTGCTGTATTACTGGATTCTTCCGAATAATCACTGAGCATTTCGAGGGTATTGTCTGCTCTGAACTTGATGTAAAAACCATATCCTCCCTTGCCCGTAGTACCGATCCCTGCATTCCAGCCATACGGAGCATCAACCAAGGTATTACGGATAAACTCAAGCGTATCTTTCATCCGTGCTTCGGGCACATCGTAGAACAAGTTTTCTACTTCAACTTTTCTACACGATGAGATCACAGCCCCGATAGCGAGTATATATATTAAAATCTTGTATTTCATAACTATTTATATTGAATAGGACCATAAAAATAATTCGTTGGATTACCTTTTTCGTAAATCCCTCCATACATACCATATAATGGATCGGATGCTTGGATCTGCTCAGGAAGCCAAGCTGCTACAAAGACCTTATTGTGGAAGTATGGGTACATGTAGTCGTCAAAATAGGATTTGACAAAGGCAAAGTTTTTACCGTTGTTATGGGCTGTGGTTGTTCCTTCCTCCGCAGACTTGACAATAGTAATTTCTCCGGAAGGCACGTCCACGTCTATGTCAAAATCATATGCTGCCTGCAAGGTACTCGTCTGTGCATTGTTCAGATAATTGACATAAATAGTCATCTTCTTGTTGGAGACAAAGGATAGATACATGTCTTGTGGGTAACGCCTATTTCCTGTTGGCATTTGCTCGGACATACCATTTTTATAATTTGTCCACATGGTATTGAAGTCGTCTGATATTCCATATTCTGTATAATGCGGTGCCGATGGAATGAAAGTAATCCTGTTTATTTTATTGAGGTCGATCATGGCACTGAGATTCAGATACTTGTTGAATTCCAACATGATTTCTTTTTGCAGAGCCCTAAAATCAATGCCAAAAGCTGTATTGAAATACTTTACAACAATCTCTTCCTTGCGTTTGAGTTTGGTTTGTGCGTCGGCTGGAGCAGAAGCAACGTAGCTGTCAAACCAGCCCTGTCCCATAACCAATAGGTGGGCAGCCATCTCCGCAAAATCTTCGGTATATACCATTCTCGCATATCTGCTGACAAACCCTAAACTCTTTGCAACTGTTTCTGTGTTTTGTGAATTTGTCCAATCTGAATAATAATCTGCTTTTGTTACTTCTACGAATTCTGTTGGAATAATGACATTCTGATTCAGAATATGTGTAAACTCGTGGTGGATAGTTCTTAATTTACGCTTTACCCCGTTATCACTATTGACGTCATATACATTAAAATTGTTTACATCATACAAAGTAACCTGTCTACCGGCATCTGCTGTCCCCAAGACCACAGAATTATTGGAATTGTACAATACAGATCCAAACAGCACATATTGCTTTGGACAATAGGTCTTGATAAACTTTACGCCAGCCACACGTTCATATGGCTTTATGTAACAATTCAAAACAGCTTCCATCATCGGTTTTACGCGATCCAGTTTTGGGGGAGCAACGTCTCTGGCGACCTCTGTTAGGTTCCTGTTGAAGCGGTATAGCACTTCGATATTATAAACTTTTTGAAAGGTTTCTTTCAACCAAATATCTACTTCGTTGGGTTCAGCAGTATCTGTATTGTACTGTGACATATCTACCTTTAGCAATTCATTTTTATTACATGACCATAATAAAGCCAAAGGGAGCAAGATCAGAATCAATATATTCTTTTTCATAGCTTACGTTTTTACTATCTTGGATTACGTGTTATACCATTGTTAATGGCTTCCTGAGGTATCTGGAAAACCCTTCTTTTGTCTCCTGCTTCCAGATACGTAAAGGTTTCTGTGCCGTCTGAATCGAGATGGTTATGCTTCACGGTCAGTTGGTGCCTTAGTATATCCATCCAACGAATGCCTTCCTGCATAAATTCTTTCCTTTTGGCATGGAGCAAAGCTTCGATCAAAGCTTGTTTGTCATCGCTGACCTCGAAGTAGTCTTTCGCCTTCTGTATAGTCAAACCATGTGTAGTCGCATTATAGCTGGCTATCCTTGTACTGGCAAAATCATTCAGATCTTTAAGAGCCAATGTATACTGCTCTTTTTGGATATATGCTTCGGCTCGGTTCAAAAGCGCTTCATCCGCTGTCAGTATAGGGGCCATGATATAAGCTACCCCTATTCCAGCCTGTACATTTGTGTAGAAGAAAGTCTCGTGAAACTTGTTGGTGGTATAATTAGGAGCTGACCAGACACCATTTTTTTGGAGAAAAGGTGCCCCAAATACGGTGGAGGAGGTGTAAAAATTCTTTACATTTTCACCAAATCCGTATCTCGCACCCCCATTATATGAAAGCCGCTGCTCAAAGGAATAGGTATTGGCCAATAAGATATTCCACGATTTATCCGCCTTGGTATATTCAACGTTATATTCATTATAAGAAAGCGGATTCAATACGGTTACATACTGGCGGATATTGGTGACAAAATTGTTTTCGGGGTACATGGCAGACGAATGTTCGATTACTTTATCCCAATCTCCTTTGAACAGATAAAATCGTGCAGCGAAAGCGTTGGCTGCCTGCTCCGTAAAATGGTAATGAGGTATCTTGAAATTCGCTCCTTTGATTAACCTTAAACCTTCCTTAAGGTCTTCTTCTATCTGTTTGTAAGTGTCAGCAACAGTTCCGCGATCATATACAGGACTTACAGTAATTTCGGGTTTTAACGGATAAGGGATACCTGGCGAATTATTGCTTCCTTCTCTATCGTAAGGCTCGCTGAAAAACACGGATAACATAAAAGCACTATATGCCCGACATAACAATGCTTCTCCTTTGAAATGATTGACCGTTGCCCCTTGTTCGGTAACCTGTCCTTGAAAATCATTGGTCTCAATGGATTCCAGAGCTTGATTGGCTGCTGCAATAGCCCGATAGCACGCATACCAATATTCTGCTGGCGTACCGTTCCCTCGTTCCAACATCTCTCGCCAGTGATATAGTCCTATATAAGGCTCATTGTTATGCTCGGCAAACTGCATACTTTTATCTTCTACATTGTCTGAGGCGACCTCCGCGAAGGTAAAATAATGTCTATCGGGATAAGCGCTTACCAATAATTGGGACAGCTTATTGATATCGACAATTTCTGTACGCATATCGGGATCGACGCTGAGAAATTTTTCACAGCTCGTTGTTGACACCATCAATCCTGCTGTGATACAACCAAGGTATATATATTTAGATATTTTCATTATTAATCTGTATTAATTAAAACCCTAATTTTAACGATAATGTGTATTGCTTAGGTATAGGCATTGCTACCCCTCCATTGTTGAAAAATTCGGGATCGGCACCGTTCAGTTTTTTGTCAGCATATAATAGAGCAATGTTATTGCCCACTAACGCAATCTGTGCATTGTTGAATCTAAATCTATTTACCAGCTCTTTGGGAAGTTGGTAGGATAGAGAAATATTTTTTAACCGTATAAAATCTCCTTTGGCAACCCGTTGATCAGAATAGCTGTATACATTGTACGGATATGGTGCAGTAGTCGAACCACCACCAGGCCGTACGATACTGTTGTTCCTGTCGAAAGCATCGAGCAAGGATGGTATATTGGTAAATTTTTCGTCCCCCGGCATGACCCAACGATTGATGAACTCTTTACTGATCGAACTGAAATCAGAATATGTAGCCGAATAGATGGGCTGCAGACGGACATAATTGCCTGTTGCAAAAGTGAACAGCGTAGACAGCGTAAAGCCCTTGTAAACGAATTGATTATAAAAACCTCCTGTAAACGTAGGGTCTACGGGGCCGTGATATGTCAAGTGTTTAACATCCGTAGTATTCTGAAGGTATATATAAGGTTCATTCCTCGCTCCATCTGTACCTATATAAGTTGGATAACCATAGATCGGATCCAAACCATCAAATGTCACTGAAAACAGACCCCGCTGTGCATATCCCTTCATCGCTGCTCCCTCGGCGCGTACCAATGTCCATATATTGGGATTAATGTCCAATTCAGTAACCTTATTCTTGTTCAGCGCAAAGTTGAACTGTGTTCTCCAACGAAAACCATCCGGTTTATTGATAGGATTTCCGGCAATCGTAAACTCAAATCCGTGGGCTTCCATTTTACCGTAGTTTGCTAGTTTAGTGCTCTGTCCACCTACTCCTGAGGTCGGCCTATTACCCAACAGGTCAAATATATCACGCTTGTAATAATCTACAGTCACATTAACCCTATCATTGAAAAAGCCTAAATCTCCTCCGATGTTGAACTCAAAAAGTTTTTCCCAAGTCAGTTCCGAATTTGCCAGGCTCGAAATATATACCATGGTTTCCTTTTCCGTATCGTAAGGTCTGTATGTGATCCTATTGTAATACAAGGTACTGGTATTGCTGGCATTCCCCATATTGGCTACCAAACCATATGTCCCCCGTACTCTGGCCGAACTTAGCACTTCGTTTTGTGGATAGAAACTTTCTTGATCGATATTCCAGGCTCCTGAAAGGTTCCAGGTCGGCAACCATCTGGCTGAACTAACCGCTCCCATCCTGTTGGATCCATCGTATCGAACAGTACCGTTAAATGAATACCTGTCTTTGTAGTTGTAAGCTCCCCGGAACATAAACGCGGCATTTCGTTCCTTGCCATAGCCCATTCCAAAATAAGGATCAGCAGCTTCTATTATTTTCTTGAAATATAGATAATTTGGATTAACCAGCCCACTGCTTGAATATTGGTATCCTACACCATCAAAATTATAAAAATCACGATCAGTGTACCTAATCTCCATGGATCCAAAAAAATTGAATTTGTGATCGTCCAG
>Ga0182792_1002793_pt1 | contig 11911 bp, 9 predicted proteins | sample Passage237B_FD_130497 | JGI IMG/M metagenome (GOLD analysis project Ga0182792, IMG submission 130497) | Cellulose adapted compost microbial communities from Newby Island Compost Facility, Milpitas, CA, USA - Passage2 37B (version 2) (version 2) ...
AATACTAATGGGCAATTTCCCCCGAAAATATACAGTAGTTTTTGACAATCCTCAGTCCAGCCTGGTGCGTTATATGGCCGACTCACTGTTACAGTCAGATTCCATACCCAATGCTTATACATTGCAAAACAGCAAAGCAGTTGTGGAATATGTAGCTAAAAACCCTGACGCTTTGGGTATTGTGGGTTTGAATTATATTTATGACTCCAACGATGTGTCGGGTGCCGGCCGTTTTTTTGAAGACATTAAAGTAGTGGCCGTACGTAATGATTCAACGTATAAGTTTTATCAACCTTATCAGTATGCTATTGCTTTAAAGCAATACCCGCTTAGCCGGGATATATACTTTATTACTTCCGAAAGCTACAGCAATGCATTAGCTTCGGGATTTGCCAATTTTCTTACAAGAGAGCAGGCTCAGTTGATCTTTAAAAAATCATGGATGGTTCCTTTAGGGGTTAAATTAGAGATCAGGGATTGGAAATTACCCGCTAAGGTATCCTCATTATGATATCTTGAAATTCTAACAAAACAGTATTTCAGCAAAGTTTAGAAGGAAACGGTCAATTTTTTAATATCATCATTTATTTAATTATTAAACACGAGAAACAATGAAAAAAATCTTTGTCCTGTTAGCATTAGTTGCATGTAGTTTTACGATGCATGCCCAATCACTGCAGGAGGCCATTAAATTGATTCGCTATGAACGTTATGGATCTGCAAAAACAATGCTACAACAACAATCAGGTACAGAAGCAACTTATTATTTAGGACTGGCTGAATTAGGTTTAGGCAATGCTGCTGCTGCCCGCGATCAGTTCAATAAAATTACCGATAATTATATGGGGATGGTAGGTCTTGCGCGCGTGTTATTTTTCGAAGGAAAAAAAGACGAAGCGATGAAGATGCTGCAAAATGTGGTGGACGGTGCCCGTCGCAAAGAATGGGAAAAATATAAGATGGCAGCAGATGCCATTACTTATACAAAAGGCGGCCAAATCAATAAGGCTATTGAATGGTATAAAAAGGCATTGGAAATTGAACCGGAGGCAGCTACTTACCTTGCTTTGGGCGATGCCTACCTTACACAGCAAACTGGTGGAGGGGAAGCCATGAATAATTATGAGGCAGCTTTAGGTAAAACTAATGATAAGTCTTTAGTTTATTCCCGCATGGGAGCTTTATGGTATCAGGCTCGCAATTATGAAAAGGCACTGGAAAATTATGACCTGGCCAAAAATGCCGACCCCAGCAACCCCATTCCTTATCGCGATTTGGCAAATGCCTACTATCGTATTGGAAAATATACACTGGCTAAAGAAAATATTGAAAAATACCTGTCGCTTACTGATAAAAGTATTGATGACCAGGTTACATACGCTAACTTGTTATTCCTTTCAAAAGATTATGCGAATGCAGTGAGCAAGATGCAAGAACTGATTTCCGGTGGCCATGAGCAACCCTATATGCATCGCATCTTGGGGTATAGTAATTATGAACTGAAAAATTATCCGGTTGCTTACAATGAAATGCAAACTTTCTTTAAGAAAATGCCTGCAGACGACATCATTCCGGAAGACTATATTTATATGGGAAAAATTCTCACAGCACTAGCTATCAGCGATACTTCAAAAACAAAAGTGTACAGCGATTCTGCCAATTTCTATTTGGAACAAGGCATATCTCTGGATACAGCACAGGATAAAGCAAAGCTTTACCGCAATATAGCAGAAGGTTTCAGAGATGCAAAAAATTATGAACAAGCAGGTATTTGGTATGGAAAGATCGTACAAGGCACCACAGATTTTACCGCAGAAGATTATTTCTATTGGGGTGTATATACCTACTACAGTAAGTTATATCCAGAAGCTGCGAAAATCTTTAACGATATGGCACAACAATATCCTGAAGAACCATCTCCGGTATATTGGCAAGGTCGGGCTGCCGCAGCTCAGGATGTGGAAGCCAAAAACGGTGGCGCAGTACCATTTTATGAAAAATGGCTTGGAATGGAGAAAGAAGGTGTTACCAAGAGTACGGCTGACCTGATGCAGGCTTATCAATATCTGGCAATATACTACTACAATCAAAGCAATAAAGCTGAAGCCATCAAATATTCTGAAAAAATCCTCGAACTGGAGCCGGGCAACGAAACCGCTAAGCAGATTAAGGATGTGATGACGAAGTCAAAATAAGCGCTTGTTTTATTACGGTGGCAAAACAGCCGCTCTGTCTCTCAGATCAGAGCGGTTGTTTTTTTCGAGATGGATAAGCTGCTATGCATTCTGTAATCAACTGGGTTTTCTCAGAAAAGTAAATCAATAACAAAACGGTAATCGATCATCTTCTTCGGAATATCTTTAAGCTTACTTCTATAAATCTGCACATCTTTATTATTTTTACAACATCAGACTAAATGAATATGCAAAGAGTTGTCATAACGGGAATGGGGATTTATTCTTCCTTAGGTATCAATAAAGAATCTGTAAGCCAAGCCTTGTTTGAAGGTCGGTCGGGCATTCAATTTATTCCCGAACGTAAGACTATGGGATATCGTTCTGCACTTTCCGGCACTGTGCCTCGTCCTGACCTAAAGAAGGTGCTGGATAGAAGATCGCGTATCATGATGCCGGAACAGGCAGAATATGCCTATATGGCAACAGTTGAAGCATTGGAACAAGCAGGTATAGATTTCGACTTTCTGGAAAAATATGAAACCGGCATTATTTATGGGAATGATAGTAGTGCAGCACCGGTAATTGAAAGCCATGCACTGCTTTTGGAAAAAAAGGATACTATGTTATTGGGTTCAGGTTCGGTATTTCAGGTACTCAATTCTACTGTTACCATGAACTTAGCAACCATATTCAAACTGCGCGGAATAAATTTTACCGTAAGTGCAGCTTGTGCCAGTGGTTCCCATTCACTTGGATTAGGATATCTCTTAATCAAAAACAGATTGCAGGATAGAATTATTTGTGGTGGTGCGCAAGAGTTGAGTCGTTTTTCCATGTTTAATTTTGATGCATTAGGCACCTTCTCCATTCGGGAGAATGAACCGACCAAAGCTTCTCGTCCCTTCGACCGCGACCGTGACGGACTTGTGCCGGGCGGTGGAGCTGCTTCGCTTATATTAGAAAGCTATGAGTCAGCAAAGGCTCGAGGCGCTACTATTTTGGCTGAAATCATCGGCTATGGGTTTTCTTCCAATGCCGGACATATCTCCAACCCCAGTGTAGATGGACAAGTTCATTCCATTCAACGTGCATTAAAGGATGCAGGCATACAAGCTGCTGAGGTGGGTTATGTAAATGCCCATGCGACCTCTACTCCTGTTGGCGACAGCAGTGAAGCAGAAGCGATCTATTCCGTTTTTGGTTCAAAAACCCCTGTAAGTTCTACTAAATCCATGACCGGGCACGAATGTTGGATGGCTGGAGCCAGTGAGGTCGTGTATGCCTCATTGATGATGCAGAACGGATTTATTGCTCCCAACATCAATTTTGAAAACCCCGATGAGCACACAGCAAAGATCAATATAGTTGCAGAAACCCAACAACAACATTTTGATATCTTCCTGTCCAATTCATTCGGCTTTGGTGGTACAAATTCTTCTTTAGTATTGAGAAAATGGAAGGAATAATGGCCGCTTTAAAGAGCGAAACCTTATAACATTTCCGTAAAACCACCATCTTATACCTGGAGCGACGCACCAATTTCAAGAAGCAATAATTCTTTTCCCTTTTCCCGGAACTTGGTTTTGGCTGCTTCATGGTCAATTTCAATCAATGCAGCAGTATCATAATGCGCTCCTAAAATACGATTGCAAGCAACAAAATCAGCAGCTATAATGGCTTCATTCACATCCATAGTGAAATTGCCCCCAATTGGGAAAACAGCAAGATCTAACTGATGAAATAGTGGGATGAGCTTCATATCCATGGTCAGAGCCGTATCTCCAGAAATGTACACCGTTTTAGAGTCGCTTTTCAAAACAAAGCCAACGGGATTACCGCCGTACGTGCCATCCGGGAAAGAAGAAGAGTGCACTGCAGTAACGACTTTCAAGTTGCCAAATTCAAATTCACGACTGCCTCCCGGATTCATGGCATGTCCCTTGAAGCCTTTTTGTTCATAGTAAGTGACAATTTCGTGATTGGCGATGATGGTGGCATTATTCATTTTTGCCAAAGCTTCCACATCCATAACATGATCGTAATGAGCGTGCGTGAGTAGGATATAATCGGCTTTTAATGTGTTTATATCTATATGCGATGCTTTGGGATTACCACTAATAAATGGATCCACAAGCAAATGAAAACCATTAATCACAAGGCCTAAGGAACCGTGTCCATAATATGTTATTTCCATAATAAATTGATGTTGATTTGGTTTAAAATCCTCAAATGCAGTTTAGTCAAAGATAGCAAGCTCCATACAAAATGCAAAGGGAAAAATCCTCTGACGGTAGCTCGAGCAGTTGTTATTCGAGTATCTTATAAAAATATTCCAATTTGGAATGCGAAGATTTTAATATCTTGCACTGATGAAACGAAGGGTAGGAGCAGTAACCAGAAATGTCATTAAAACCGGAAACCCGACTCCGTGAGTTCAATACGACCCTAATAAACGGATAAAATTTTTCAAATGAAAAAACGGTCATTATTAGCATTGATATTTGCCGGAATGGCTGTAGCCATGGTTTTTGCGCAGCAAAACACAAAAAAGATTGTTTACTCCGGTTCCAGTTATATGGGAGATCATCAAACCCAAAGCGGATCGGTATCCAAAGAAAAATTTGATGCACTCATTACCCTGCCTTTATTTGCAAAGGACAGCAATGGGGTAGAACATCAAGTCAGCGATTTTTCCTTTACTTATGCGGAACGCGCCCTTTATCAAGATTCTACAGGTGTGCCCATAATAACAACAGATTATTTTTCTACAACATGCCCAGGCGGAAGGCTTTCCGAAGATTGGATAAAAAATATTCAGGAACGGTCAAAGCCAGGTGATACCGCTTATTTTGATTATATCACTACCATTGATTCCACAAAGGGCAAACCCAAAATGTTTATTACCACTCCAATTCAGCTCGTGATTTCAAAGTAAAAATGATAAGTGGAGAATTGACAGCATCTTTCATCCCAAATTATTTTCTAAAAAAGTTAAGTGCCGGCAGGAGAACTATTTCCTACCGGCACTAAATTTTTTATAATTACCAATCTTTCGAAATCAATTTATTCAAACCAATCCACCTGCAGATAATCGGCTTCCCCATGTGTATGAGGTACCAAGACAAAACCTACACTGGTACCATGCAATGGCTGTGCCTCAATATTGAAAACTTGCCGATCGTTGATGTATCCAATCCAACGGCTTCCGCGCTGTTCCAGCCGAAGTTCATTCCAATCCCCTCTGCCTGCTACAAAACCAGCAGTTTGTAAAGGAACGATTTCCTGGATATCCTCACCAAATCCATTTCCACCTTCATCATATAAAGCAAAGTAGCCGTCATAATCCACGGTAAAGCTATAACCATAACTCCCATTCCGACTGTCATTTCCAAACAAAAGACCCATATTATTATCAGAGCCAATGCGCGTATAAATAGTAAAATCGTCGTATCGGTTAAAATGGATATTTTTTGAAACATAATAAGCGGGAGATAAATCATCTTCATAATCTATCTTGTATGTGCCATTACTGATATACCCATATGCCAGATGAGCATTATCTGTAAAATTCCATTGATTATTATTGTTTACAAATTCATCTACAAAAGTGTAGGACTTTGGATAATTGGGTTGGGGAAAATGGCGATCATCGCGTCTGCAAGATTGCAAACCAACCAGCATTATAATAGCTAAAGAAGTGAGAATGTAGCGCATAATTTTATAATTTTATCACATGAAAAGCTAAGACAGACCAGAAACTGCAAGGTTTAAGTCTTTTTAAGAAAGATCTACAGATTCTGATACTTTTTCTTTGCTATAAAATAATAAAGCTACAAAAGACTATCAGACGTTTGATCTAAAGAAAACACAAAATAAGTAGGGGTAATCTTTACAAAAGAAAGATTACCCATCAATAGCTTAATGTTCAATTGTTTACTAATGAAGCCGGCTCAAAGCTGTTTTTATCTTCTCTACAGCTTCTTTTAACGTGTCCAGATCAGTGGCAAAGGAAAAGCGAATACCACTTTCTGTTCCAAAAGCTGCTCCTGAAACCCCGGCTACATGTCCGGTATTGAGCAGGTACATGGTAAAATCATCAGCATTTTGAATGTGGGTATGGCCGTCGCTTTTTCCGAAGAAAGCAGATATGTCAGGGAAGGCATAAAATGCACCTTCCGGGTTATTAATCTTAATTCCTTCAATATTATTTAATGCAGATATAAAGTACTCTTTCCGTTCTTTGAAAGCTGCAGTCATGGCCATGCTGGGAGCCTTGTCGGCTACCAAAGCCGTTATGGCAGCACGTTGCGCAATGGAATTGGCTCCTGAGGTGAACTGACTTTGAAGCTTTTCACAGGCGGATACGATTTCACGGTTTGCAGCCATATAGCCTAAGCGCCATCCGGTCATGGCAAAGCCTTTGGAGAATCCGTTAATAATAATCACACGATCTTTCAATTCGGGGAATTGAGCAATGCTTTGATGGCGTCCTGTGAAGTTGATGTATTCATAGATTTCATCACTGATGATATATATATCAGGATATTTAACGAATACATTCTTTAATGCTTCCAATTCTTCCCGGGAATATACCGCCCCGGAAGGGTTACAGGGAGAAGAAAAAATGAACAACCTGCTTTTGGGTGTAATGGCTGCTTCTAATTTCTCTGCACTGAGTTTGAAATTATCATCCACATTACAGGGAATAAATGTACAGGCACCCTGACCCAAGGCTACCAATGAAGCATAGGTTACCCAATAGGGTGTTGGAATGATAGCTTCATCGCCCGGATTGATAATGCTGAGTATTACATTTGCTAATGCCTGTTTGGCACCAGTAGAAACCATTATTTCTTCAGGCAGATAATGCAAATGGTTGTCTGTTGCTAACTTTTGACAAACTGCTTGGCGCAATTCCGCATAGCCTGCTACAGGAGGATATTTTGTATAACCCTCGTGCATAGCGGTGATGGCCGCTTCAATTATATGTTTTGGCGTGGCAAAATCCGGCTCACCTAAAGTGAGATCCGTAATTTGAATTCCCAGAGCTTTGAGCTCCCGGGTCTTCTTTGCCATGAGAATAGTTTGCGGTTCGTTAACGCGTCCGATGAAATCAGAAAATTGCATAAGGGTGAGTTTGTCTTTTACCCGTTTTTATTGAAAACAAAAGGAATGCAAATATAAGATATTTAAACGGACAGGATGCCATAAGCGTGGAAAGAGCAGCCTGACTTTGGTCCGTATGGATAAACCGAACCTGAAAAAATTTATTATCTTACCTTCGCAGCGTTTTTTCCCTCCCTAATTATACTGCGGAAAGGGTTTACATACTGATAATTGTATTTTATTTATGTGGTATCGTGTTGCTGACCTGATCATTCGTTTTCGTCTTCCAATTTTATTTGTATTGTTAGCCTTTACCACATTTATGGGATACAAGGCCACTCAGGTACAATTAAGTTTTGATTATACCAATGCCATCCCTACGGATAATCCTAAGTATAAGGACTATGTTACTTTCAAGAATACTTTCGGTGAAGACGCCAGCAATATGATGATTGGGGTGCAGGAAAATGATTTGTTTCGACCTGATTTTTTTAATGATTATTTAAAGCTGTCTGCCGACCTGGCTAAAGCACCCTATGTGGAACATGTGTTGGGCTTGCCCACAGCCGTATCTGTAATTAAGGATTCAACAGGAAAAATGGGCGTGCGTCCGATCTTTCCCGATGTAGTTAATGCTCAGAATATCGATAGTCTTCGGAACCGATTTTTAAATATGCCCTTTTATCAGGGCCTATTGTATAATCCGGAAACCAAGACTTATTTAATGGCCGTACGCATCAATAAAGATGTTTTGAATTCCATCAAACGTGTTGAAGTGATAGACCACATTATAGGCATTGCGGATGCTTTTGGAGCAACCCATAATGTGGAGATGCATTATTCCGGCCTTCCACTTATCCGCACACAAATGGCTACCAAGGTTAATCATGAGTTGAAATTATTTCTGATTCTGTCATTTGCCTTTACCGCAATTATCTTATTAATCTTCTTCCGTTCTTTATCGGCTGTTTTGATTTCTATGGTAGTAGTGGCTATAGGTGTAATTTGGTCATTTGGCACAATTGCCTTACTTGGTTATAAACTTACCCTGCTCACAGGGGTAATTCCACCTTTGATTGTAGTGATTGGAATACCCAATTGTATTTATTTTTTAAATAAATACCATGCTTCATTTGCAGAACGAGCTCAAAAGATTCCCGCTTTAAGGGAAATGGTAGGTAAGATGGCTATTGTTACCTTATTCACCAACCTGACGGCTGCGATAGGTTTTGGAGTTTTCTTTTTTACAAAAAGCATTATCCTGAGCGAATTTGGATTGGTAGCCGGATTAAATATAATGGGATTGTTTTTGATTTCATTAGTATTCATCCCTGCGATAATAAGCTTTTTAAAACCTCCAAAGGCCCGACATACCAATTATCTGGAGAGTAAATGGATGAATCGTTTGCTTGATTCCTTCACCACATTGGTATTTCACAACCGGAAATGGATTTATGCCGGCACCTTGGTGGTATGTGGCTTATCCGTAGCGGGTATGCTGCGCTTACAGGCTGTTGGACATATTGTAGATGATCTTCCCCAAACAGATAAGATATATACAGACCTTAAGTTCTTTGAGCACAATTTCAAAGGGGTAATGCCTTTGGAGATCATGATTAATACGAAGAAAAAATATGGAGCGCTGACCTCATTAAATACATGGGAAAAAGTGGACTCCTTTAGCAATGTGTTACAAGGCTATGATGAGATAGGTGGAGGACTTTCCCTGATAAAAGGAGTGAAGTTTGTAAAGCAGGGTATTCTTGACGGTGGTGCGGAGGATTATGCATTACCCTCTACTATGGAGTTCAATGCACTGCGACCTCAATTGATCTCTGCATTCCGAAAAGGAAGTACTTCTGATAAGGACGCACAACTCAACCAATTATTGTATTCGTTTATTGATAGTACCGGAGGGGTGATACGGCTTAGTGTAAACATGGAGGACATTGGGTCTAAACGATTACAGGTGCTCTTAGATCAAATTAAAGATCAGGCTACAGAGATATTTGGTACGGATGATTATGAAGTAATATTTACCGGCACTACCATTACCTTTTTAGAAGGCAGCCGTTTTATTATTAACAGTCTGCGAGACAGTCTGTTATTGGCTTTTGCGATGATCTTAGTGTGCATGATTATCCTGTTCCGTTCCATGCGCATAGTTATTATTGCCATTGTAACCAATATTGTGCCTTTGCTCATTACTGCGGGACTGATGGGTTGGTTAGGCGTAGCCCTAAAGCCATCAACGGTGTTGGTGTTTAGTGTGGCATTAGGTATTACAGTAGATGTAACCATCCGCTTTTTGGTGAACTTCAAGCAAGAGCTATCTACCCATGATGAAGATATAGAAATGACGGTACGTCGTACCATTAGGGATACAGGGTTGAGTATAATTTTTACCTCCTTGATCTTAGTGGTGGGTTTTGGCGTATTCGCTGTTTCCGATTTTGTAGGCACCAAGTCGCTCGGTTATTTAACGGCACTCACCTTATTGCTGGCCATGCTGTTTAATCTTACACTTCAGCCAGCATTGTTGGTATGGATGGCAAAAGCAAAAAATAAAAAGGCGATCCGCAAAAAGGGAGCATAATTATTTCAGCTATTATTGCTTTGAAGCTTTAGCACTATAAACTTGATGCAGCGGAAATATTATGTGTTATTAGTTTTTCTTTAAACGGAGATTCATGGCTATTAATGGACTTATAAACCAAAAAGCCTGTAAGATCAACGATCTTACAGGCTTTTTGGTTTATTAAAGGTGAAGCGGAGAGAGAGGGATTCGAACCCCCGGACCTTTTACAGTCAACGGTTTTCAAGACCGCCGCATTCGACCACTCTGCCATCTCTCCGCGTGCAAAATAAGAGTAAGCCGTTCAATTTTCAAAAAATTTGTTTGCACTATCTTAATCTTTTTTTCCCCAAGCCCCTAAGCAAGTGGAATATCCTAATTTCGCAACATGATATCTGCCCTCCTGTCTCGATTGGTTTTGACAACCACCATTGCTGTAATGAGCATCATTGCATGGAGTTCTTGTACTGCAGGTAGCCATCCCCATCAGACTAATACTTGGAAAGAAATGAATCAACAAAACACAGAAAATACAATGCAGGGAAAAGATACAGCAACATTTGCAGCCGGATGCTTCTGGTGTGTGGAAGCACAATTCCAATTACTTCAAGGTGTTGATACCGTTATCTCCGGATATACCGGTGGTACTATCGAAAACCCGAGTTACCAACAGGTATGTACCGGAACCACCGGTCACGCCGAAGCATGCAATATTATTTATGATCCTGCGGTCATTTCTTTCGATGAATTGCTGGCTGCATTTTTTATAGCACACGATCCTACCCAGCTCAACCGCCAGGGCAATGACATCGGCACACAATATCGCTCTGCAGTGTTTTATCATAACGATGTACAGAAAGAAAAAGCGGAATACTACATTAAAAAGCTGAATGAAGAAGGAGCCTATGATAAACCAATTGTAACGGAAGTACAACCCTACACTACCTTTTATATAGCGGAAGATTACCACCAGAATTATTACAACCTGAACAGTGCTCAACCGTATTGTCAGTTAGTTGTAAAGCCCAAAATGGAAAAATTCCAAAAGGTATTTGGAGATAAGTTGAAAGATTAACCCAACTTCCTGGCTCGAATCATTTCTCGCTTTCCTGCTGCTCCGGGAAGGGTTTCCACATTGAAGCCCGCGCTTTTCAGGTTGCGTTTTACCTGCCCCTTTGCGCAATAAGTAACCAATACTCCTCCCGGCCGCATCATGTGGTTCAACTTTTCAAAGAGGGCTGTAGTCCATAATGCTGCCTGCACGTTTGGTGAAAATGCATCATAATACACTAAGTCAGCCGGAAAAGTGTTTTGAAACTGACGGATGTCTGTGAAGTATTTAATAAAGGTGAAATGCTCTGAAAGCCTTATTGGGATATTGGGGGCACAACAATGCATCTCCTCAAAGATCTCCGCTAATTCTGGCATACCTATGCTGTTGGGAATTTGCATTTCTGTAATTAGCGTGCCGGATAAGGGATATAATTCAATAGTTGAATAATAAACCTTGATCGGGTTGGATTGCGCAAATTGCAAACTCAGTAGGGCATTCAATCCAGTGCCAAAGCCCATTTCTATTATATGAATCTCCTTGCATATTTCCGATAGGTATTGTAAGCCTGCCTGAATAAAAACATGTTCAGATTCCGTGAGCGCACCCCGAATGGAATGGTAATGCTCTCCGCTTTTTTCATCAAATAAAGTAAAAGAACCATCCAGCGTTAATACCGGTTTCATTTTTTACTAAGAAATAAAATCAGATTGAACAGACATCAAAACTACACAAAGCCCAGATGTTGCCAAAGCGATTCTTATAATCTTATCATACAAAAGGCATTGAAATCCTGTGATAATCCCCCGCTATGGGGGAAAGCAGTTACTTTATTTTTAGTACTTTTATGGCCGTTTACTCAATTTTAAATTTTGATATGACTAAAACAACATTAGGTATTATGCTTTTATCTGCGGGCATGTTTTTCGCATCCTGTAATTCCTCAGGAGACAGCAAAATGGAAAACACAGAAGCAGCCGCTTCGGACTTTAAAGTGAATGC
>Ga0182792_1002796_pt1 | contig 11901 bp, 5 predicted proteins | sample Passage237B_FD_130497 | JGI IMG/M metagenome (GOLD analysis project Ga0182792, IMG submission 130497) | Cellulose adapted compost microbial communities from Newby Island Compost Facility, Milpitas, CA, USA - Passage2 37B (version 2) (version 2) ...
CGCGCGACCGCAGGGCGGCGGTCTACCACTGGACCCCGGACGTGGCCGACTACAGCCGGCGCGAGCAGGAACTGGATTTCCAGATGTCGGGGCTGGACGACCTCAATACCGAGAATCCGCTGGTGCGGCGCGCCCTGCGCCGCAGTTACGGCGACTGGATCACCCGGGTGGGCGTGGATGCCTTCCGGGTGGACACCGCCTTCTACGTGCCGGAGGAGTTCTTCGACGACTTCCTGCATGCGCAGGATCCGCAGGCACCGGGCATCCTTGAAGTGGCGCGCCGCGCCGGCAAGCCGGGCTTCCATGTCTTCGGCGAAGGCTTCGCCATCGACCGGCCCTACGAGGATGCCGGCGCACGCCGGATCGATGCCTACATGCGCGCGCCCGACGGCCGTGCGCTGTTGCCGGGCATGCTCAACTTCCCGCTGTACGGCAGCCTGGTGGACGTGTTCGCGCGTGGCCGGCCCACCGCCGAGCTGGCCTGGCGGATCGGCAACATGCTGCAGCGGCACGCGCAGCCGCACCTGATGCCGACCTTCCTGGACAACCACGACGTGGACCGTTTCCTGGCCAGCGGCAGCGAGGCGGGCCTGAGGCAGGGGCTGCTGGCGCTGATGACCCTGCCAGGCATTCCCACCCTGTACTACGGCACCGAGCAGGGCTTCGCGGTGCAGCGCCAGGCCATGTTCGCCGCCGGCCATGCCAGCGGCGGGCGCGACCATTTCGATGCCGGTGCGCCGCTTTACCGCTACATCGCCACGCTGGCGGCGCTGCGCCGCGGCGACCGGCTGTATTCGCGCGGCCTGCCCACCGTGCTGGCCAGTTCCAGCGCCGGGCCCGGCGCACTGGTGTGGCGGATCGATCACGAGGGCCGCAGCGCCCTGGTGGCCTTCAATACCGCCGCCCATGCGGTAGCACTGCCCGGACTGGAGACAGGCCTGCCTGGCGGCGCCCGCCTGCAGCCGCGGCTGGCGATCGATGGCCAGGCCCCGGCGCTGGCCCTGGACGCCGGCGGGCGCGTGGACCTGGTGTTGCCGGCCGGGGCCGGCTGGGTCTGGCAGGTCGAGGCGGGCGACGTCGAGGTGGAGGAGGCGGCCGGGATCCGCATCGAGCCGCCGCCTGCTACGGTGAGTGGCGACCTGGAGCTTGCCGGCAGCGCGCCGGCTGGCGTGCGCAGCCTGCGCCTGCTGCTGGATGGAGTGCAGGCCACGGCGCAGGAAGTGGCGGTGGCCGCCGACGGGCGCTGGTCGGCCCGGATCGACACCTCCGCCCTGGTCGATCCGGGCGTGGTCCACCGCCTGCAGGCCTGGTCGAGCCAGCCGCGGGCGTATTCGTCGGCGATCAGGTTCCAGGTGCAGCGGCCCTGGCGCGAGGCGGCGGTGGTGGCCGATCCGCGCGGCGACGACCGCGGCCGCAGCGGGACCTATGTCTATCCGGCCGATGCCAGCTGGCAGGGGCACCGCTCGCTGGACCTGCTGGGGGCGCGGGTGGCGGTATCCGGCGGTGCGCTGCAGCTGGAAGTCGAGCTGGCCGACCTGGTGTCGGTGTGGAACCCGGCCAACGGCTTCGACCACCTGCTGCTGACCGGCTTCCTGCAAATGCCCGGGCGCGACGACGGCAGCCGGGTGATGCCGCTGCAGGATGGCGAGCTGCCCGATGGCCTGCGCTGGCATTACCGCTTCCGCGTGGGCGGCTGGAGCAATGCCATGTTCGCCCACGAGGGCGCCAGCGCCGACAGCGAGGGCCGGCCGCTGGCGGGGGCGCCGACCCTGCAGGTCGATGCCGCGGCCCGGCGCCTGCGCCTGCTGCTGCCGGCGGCGCTGCTGGGCAATCCGCCGTCGCTGTCCGGCGCGGTCCTGCACCTGGCGACCTGGGATTACGACGGCGGCTATCGCGCCCTGGCCCCCGGACCCGGCGGCCATGTGTTTGGCGGTGGCCAGCCGGGCCAGCCCAGGGTGATGGACGAGCTGACGGTGGTGTTGCCCTAGGTGGGACCGGGGCGCGGCGGCGGGCCGCGCCCCGGCGCTTCAGGGCAGGGGCACGAAGCGGATGGCCTGGCCGCCGCCGCGGCCCAGCTCCAGGGTCAGCACGTCGCCGTGGCCGACCTCGCGGGTCTCGTGCACGAACGCCGCCGCATTGCGCTCCCAGTCGGCGCCATCGCCGTCGCGGTAGATCTCCGCGCGGTAGCGGCGGCCGGCATCGAGGAAGGACAGTGGCGCCTGCAGCACGCGCGGGGTGTCGTCGCCGACCGCGCCGAGGAACCACTCCTCGCCGCCGCGCGCCTTGCGCGCCAGCACCGCGTACTCGCCGACCGAACCGTCGACCATGCGGCTTTCCTCCCAGTCCACCGCCACGTCGCGGATGAACTTCAGTGCCTGCGGCTGCTTCGCGTAATGCTCGGGCAGGTCGGCGACCATCTGCACCGGGCTGTACAGGACCACGTACAGCGCCAGCTGCTTGGCCAGGGTGCTGCGCAGCTTCTGGCCGTTGCGGCCGACCAGGCTGACGATGCCCGGGGTGAAGTCCATCGGCCCGGCCAGCATGCGGGTGAACACCAGGGTGGCCTCGTGTTCCGGCGGGTTCGGCGGATCGGCCCAGGCGGCGAACTCCATGCCGCGGGCACCCTCGCGCGAGACCCAGTTGGGCCAGGTGCGGCGCAGGCCGGTGTCCTTGATCGGCTCGTGCGGGTTGACCGCGATCTTCCGCTTCGCCGCGGCCTGGACCACGCGCAGGTGGTGGCGGCTCATCCACTGGCCTTCATGCCATTCTCGCAGCACCGGCCCCGCTGGCTGGTCCTGGCGCTGGATGTCGCCGGCATCGCAGACATAGCCGGTCTTGACCACGTCCACGCCATGGCGCGCATACAGGTCCAGCGCCGCGTCCAGCTGGCGCTCGTAATGGCTGACCGCACAGGCGGTCTCGTGGTGGCCGACCAGGTGCACGCCCTTGCCGGCGGCATAGGCGGCCAGCGCGGGCAGGTCGAAATCGGGCGTGGAGCGGGTGAAGTCGAAGCCCCAGCCGTTGGCGAACCAGTTGCCGTCCCAGCCGGGGTTCCAGCCCTCCACCAGCACGCCACGGAAGCCGTTCTTGGCGGCGAAGTCGATGTAGCGGCGGGTATTGGCGGTGGTCGCGCCGTGCTTCGGCCCGGTGCCCCAGGTCTCGGTCTCCAGGTGCAGCGACCACCACACGCCCACGTACTTGGCCGGTTTGAACCAGCTGACGTCGCCGATGGCGTTGGGCTCGTTGAGGTTGAGGATCAGGCTCGATTCGACCAGGTCGCCGGCGCGCGCGCCGACCTGGATGGTGCGCCAGGGAGTGTGGAAGGGCAGGGTGCGTACCACCGCCGGGCCATCGCTGGAGGGCGTGAGGGCGGCGCGCAGCACGTCGCCATCGCCGCGGGCCAGGTTCATGCCGGCGTAGTCCACCAGCGCGGCCTCGTGCAGGGCGATGTGCAGGCCGGAGCCGGTGCGCAGGGTCAGCGGGGTCTGGGCGATGCCGATCTGGTCCAGCGGCGTGCGCCGGTACAGGTATTCCTCCCGGTTCCACTCGAAGGCCGGGATCCACCACGCGGTGGGATTGCCGGCAAGCTTGAACTCGGTCAGCTCGGCGCGGATCCGCACCGGGGCGCGGTTGTCCTGTTCGGGGAATTCGTAGCGCAGGCCGATGCCGTCGTCATAGGCGCGCACCACCACGTCGAAGCGGCGGCCGGGGGCATTGCCCGGGGCCTTCCAGTCCAGCCGCGCGCGCAGCTCGTTGTAGTGGTTGCGGGTCAGCCGGCGCTCGCCCCAGGGCTGTTCCCAGGTCTCGTCGAAGCTGCGGCTGGAGGCATCGATGAAGCGCACCCCGCGCTCGATCCGGCCTTCGTCCAGCAGGAAGCCCAGGCGCGAGTGCTCGACCACCACCTGGTCGTGATGCAGCACCCGGTAGGCCAGGCGGCCCTCGTGCTGGGATTCCAGCTCCACGGTCAGGACCTGGCCGGGGGAGCTGATCCGGGCCAGGGTGGCGGCATGGGCGGCGGGCAGCCAGGGCAGGGCCAGCAGGGCGCAGGCCAGCAGGCGCGGGGCGGTGGCAGTTCGGTTCATGGGCGCGATTCCAGGACGTAGACAAGGACCGAGCGAGGCGGCAAGCGGAAGCTGCCGTCGGCGGGATCGAAGCGGGCCTGCAGGCGTGCGCGCGGGTCGGCCGCGCTGGCAGCCCGCAGCACCGGGTGCAGCACCCAGGGCTGGCCGCGCAGCACGGGCAGCCGTAGCACTTCGGCATCGGGCGAGGCATTGAGCAGGTACAGCACCTGCCCGAAGCCGGCGCCAGGGTGGCCGCGGCCGTCGAGCAGGCCGGCGATCACCCGCGGGTTCTGGCCCGGGCCGCTGTTGGGGAAGGACAGGCGCTGGCGCACTTCCCCGGCCGTGCGCAGGCGGAACAGGCTGGAGCTGGCGCGGATGGCCAGCAGGTCGCGCAGGCCGTCGCGGGCCAGGGCGATGTCCTCCGGCGCCGGGCGCAGCGCAGGGTCCGCCAGCAGCGGCGCCAGCCAGGGCCAGTCGTCGCCGTTGCCGCTGGCCGGCGGCAGGCCACTGCCGAAGTAGTTGGTCCGGCCGCTCCAGTCGATCCGGTTGAACCAGTCGCCGGAATTGAAGCTGTTGCGGTCCAGCGACTTGGAACGCAGCAGTTCGATCCCGGCGTGGTAGTAGGCCACGCCCTGGCTGAAGGCGGTGGCGGCCATGCCCAGCAGCTGCACCCGGGCGCGGTCGGCGGTGGAGGTATCCCGCGGCAGGCGCAGCGCGTTGAGGTCGTACAGGGTCTCGTTGTCGTGGTTCTCGACGTAGTTGACCGCCTCGCCCGGTGCGGCGGTGTAGCCGGCCGGCTGGCCGTTGTAGTCGATCTCGCGCAGCGGCAGATGGCGCCCATCATGGGTATGCAGCACGTAGTCGGCCAGGCTGCCGGCCAGGCCCACCCGCACCAGGTCGGCGATCCGGGGCAGTTCGGCCAGGCCGGCGGCCGCGTCGGCCTGGGCATTGGGGGCATAACCCAGGCCGTTGAGCCAGCCCTGGCGGGCCAGCTTGTCGCGGCCGCTGTCGCCGGCACCGCCGCCGCGCAGGGCGTCGCGGGCGCGGTCGCTGAAACTGCCGATGCCGCTGCCGGCCAGGGACAGCTGCGCGGCCTGGACGAAGCGCGCTCCATCGGCCACCTCGCCGAAGTTCCAGCCCTCGCCGAGCAGCGGGACATGGCGGCCGGCGGCCGCGTCCACCCGCTGCTGCAGGGCCTCCATCGCAGCGAGCGGCTGGTGGCCCATCAGGTCGAAGCGGAAGGAGTCGATGCGGTAATGCCGCACCCAGCGCTCGGCCGTGTCGATCATCAGCCGCGCCATCATCGCGTGCTCGGTGGCGGTGTTCTCGCAGCAGGTGCTGCGCTCGATCCGGCCTTGGCCATCGAGCCGGTGGTAGTAGCCGGGCACGATCCGGTCCAGGACCGAGGCCGGGTCCTGTCCGGCGGCATAGGTGTGGTTGTAGACCACGTCCATGCCCACCCGCAGGCCCGCCGCGTGCAGGGCCATGACCATGGCCCGGAACTCGCGGATGCGCACCGCGCCATCGTCCGGGTCGCTGGCGTAGCTGCCCTCGGGCGCGCCGAAGTGGAAGGGGTCGTAGCCCCAGTTGAAACAGTCGTGGTCGGCCACGGCCATGACCGCGGCCTGCTGGTCCGGCGCGTCGGCCGCGGCCTGCGGCACCTGCGGCTGCACGCAGCCGGCCTCGGGGACGGTGGCGAAGTCGTATACAGGCAGCAGGTGCACATCGCCCAGCCCGGCCTTGGCCAGGCCGCGCAGGTGGGCCATGCCACGGCTGCCGGGGTCGGCGAAGGCCAGGTAGCGGCCGCGGCGGTCCGCGGCCACCGCCTCGTCGCCGATGGAGAAGTCGCGCACATGCAGCTCGTACACCGCCATGTCGGTGGCCGACTCCGCTGCCGGCGGGCGCGCTGCGGAGTCCCAGCCGGGCGGGGCCAGGGCCGGATCGTCCAGGTCGGCGATGTAGGTCCGGCGCGAGTCGGCGTCCAGGCTCACCGCGTACGGATCGGTGACGCGGTTGCGGACCAGGCCGTGGCCGCGCACGTACACGTCCACCAGCCAGGTGTAGTAGCGACCGGACAGGTCGTCGGGGTGCTGCAGGCGCCAGATCCCGGTGGCGGCTTCGCGCCGGGCGGGCAGGACCTGGGCGGCCGCATCGGGCGAGCGCGGGTACAGGCACAGGTGCACGGCCTGCGCGGTCGGGGCCCACAGGCCAAAGCCGGTGCCGTCCGCCGAGGGCGCGGCGCCCAGGCCGGGTGCACTGGCCGCGGCCGGGTACAGCGCGTCCAGCGCCGCGGCGGCCTGCAGGGCGGTGGCTTCCAGCACCCGGCCGTGTCCGTCCTCGCGCACCAGCACCAGGGCCTGGCGCTGCAGCTGGCGCAGTTCTTCGATCCGGGCGTCCACGGCCAGGCGCGGGCCGGGCCCGGCATGGGCCAGGCGATGGTCAGCCGGATCGGGCGGCAGGAGCCGCAGTTCCAGCATCCCGGCCGCGCCGCGCAGCGGCGCCCCCGGCCGGGCCACCAGGCCGCCGGCCGGGGCGTGGTAGAGGCGGAAGCGGCCATGGGCCGGTGCGCCCGGCCAGCGCAGGGTGGTGGCGTCCAGCCACAGGGCGCGCGCATGCGCCGGGGCGCCGGCGTCGCCCTGCAGCACCCGCGCCGGTTCGCCGGCGCAATCGGCGGCCGCTGGCAGGCCGGTGGCCAGGGCAGGGCCGGCGCAGGCCAGCAGCAGGAAAAGGAAACGTCCACGCCGGCGCGCAGCCGCGCCGCGGACATGGTGTGGATGCATCGCCCCTCCCGGACAGTGCACTCGGATGCCAGTGCGCCTTGGGGCGCGGCGACACTATTCCACGCACGGCCGCGGGCGTGCCGCCATGCCCGCATGAATACGTATGCAGGCGCGGTGCGCGTTGCCGTGCCTGCCCCTACCATGCGATGCGTCATTCCATTCGCATCGATTCCCGGAGGGGGGAACGCATGACCGAATCCAAGCCTCGCCTGTCGTTCTGGCAGATCTGGAACATGTGCTTCGGCTTCCTGGGAATCCAGTTCGGCCTGGCCCTGCAGAACGCCAATGCCAGCCGCATCTTCCAGACGCTGGGTGCGGACATGGACCAGGTGCCCGGACTGTGGATCGCCGCGCCATTGACCGGCCTGCTGGTGCAGCCGGTGGTGGGCTACCTCTCCGACCGCACCTGGACCGGCCTGGGGCGTCGCCGCCCGTACTTCCTGGTCGGCGCCGTGCTGTCGACCCTGGCCCTGCTGGTGATGCCGAACTCGCCGACGCTGTGGATCGCCGCGGGCACGCTGTGGATCCTGGACGCATCGATCAACATCTCGATGGAGCCGTTCCGCGCCTTCGTCGGTGACCAGCTGCCGGCTTCGCAGCGGCCGGCGGGATTCGCGATGCAGAGCTTCTTCATCGGCGTCGGCTCGGTGATCGCCAGCCTGTTGCCCTGGCTGCTGACCCGGTTCGGCGTGGCCAACACCGCCCACGCCGGCGAGGTGCCGGACACCGTGCGCTACGCGTTCTACATCGGCGGCGCAGTGCTGTTGTGCGCCATCGGCTGGACCGTGTTGCGTACCCGCGAATACTCGCCGGAGGCGCTGGCCCGGTTCGAGCAGGCCGAGCCGACGCCGGCCCGGCCCACGCCGGCAGTGGCGATGCCCGGGCCGGGACCGGCGCTGGGCTGGCTGGTGGCGGGCCTCGCGCTGGCGGTGGTGATCGCCATGCGCGGCTGGGACCGCATGCTCTACGTGCTGGCCGGCATGGCCGCCGCCTACGGCCTGCTCCTGCTGCTGGCGCGGGTGTTGCCGGCCGGTGGCATGCTGCCGACCATCGCCGGCGACCTGCGCGCCATGCCCCTGGCCATGCGCCGCCTGGCGGTGGTCCAGTTCTTTTCCTGGTTCGCCCTGTTCGCGATGTGGATCTACACCACCGCGGCGGTGGCCGGAAGCCACTTTGGCAGCAGCGACCCGACCTCGGCCGCCTACAACGAGGGCGCCAACTGGGTCGGCGTGTTGTTTGCCGCCTACAACGGCTTTGCTGCCCTGGCAGCGGTGGCCATTCCGTGGATGGTGCGCCGGCTGGGCGTGCGCGCCAGCCACGTGGTCAACCTGTGCCTGGGCGCGGCCGGTTTCCTTTCCTTCCTGCTGATCGGCGACCCGCACTGGCTGTTGCTGTCGATGGTCGGCGTGGGCGTCGCCTGGGCTTCGATCCTCTCGCTGCCGTACGTGATGCTGTCCAACAACCTGCCGATCGCCAAGATGGGGACCTACATGGGGCTGTTCAATTTCTTCATCGTCATCCCGCAGCTGGTCGCGGCCAGCCTGCTGGGCTTCCTGCTGCGCGCGCTGTTTGGTGGCCAGCCGCTGTGGGCCCTGGCCCTGGGCGGCGCCAGCCTGCTGGTGGCGGCGGCCTGCGTGTTCGCGGTGCCGCGTCCGGCGGAGGCCCGCGCATGAGCTGCGTCCTGCGCAAGTCCCTGCTCGGTGCCGCGCTGGCGCTGGCCGCCGCGCCGGCCTTCGCCCAGTCCATCTACGGCACCCGCGAACCGTTCGCCAGCGAGGCGGTGTACTTCGTGATGACCGATCGCTTCGTCAACGGCGATCCGGCCAACGACCACCGCGACCAGGGCGGCGAGCACCACACCTTCGACCGGCCGCTGGAGCCCTGCGACGGCGTGGTCGGCAACGTCGGCTACCTGGGCGGCGACTTCCGCGGCCTGCTCGACAACGCCGGCTACATCGCCGACATGGGCTTCACCGCGGTGTGGATCACGCCGATCGTGGACAACCCGGACCAGGCCTTCACCGGGGGCCAGGAAATCACCTGCACCGGGTTCAATACCGACCGTGGCAAGACCGGCTACCACGGCTACTGGGCGATCAACTTCCATCGCCTGGACGAGCACCTGCCCAGCCCAGGACTGGACTTCGCCGCCCTCAACCGCGGGCTCAAGGCCCATGGCCTGAAGACCATCCTCGACGTGGTCGGAAACCATGGTTCGCCGGCCTTCAGCATGCCGGAGGCGCAGCCGCAGTTCGGCCAGCTGTTCGACGCCGACGGAAAGCTGGTGGCCGACCACCAGAACCTGCATCCCTCGCAGCTGGACCCGGTCCACAATCCGCTGCACCGCTTCTACAACACCGCCCCGGAACTGGCCGAGCTGTCCGACCTCAACGCCGACAATCCGGAAGTGATGGATTACCTGGTCAGCGCGTACCTGAAGTGGATCGGCCAGGGGGTGGACGCGCTGCGCATCGACACCATCCGCCACCAGCCGTTCGCGTTCTGGAAAGAGTTCGCCGACCGGGTGCGCGCGCAGTACCCGGGCATGTACATGTTCGGCGAGGCGTTCGACAACGAGGCGGCCAACATCGCCCCGTTCACCTTGCCGGAGAACGGTGGGATCAGCGTGCTCGATTTCCCGATGAAGGAGGCGATGGTCGCGGTGTTCGGCCGGCAGCGCGCGGGTTTCGAGCGCATGGAGGAGGCGCTTTACCTGCTCGGTGGGCCCTACGCCAACCCCTACGACCTGGCCACCTTCTACGACAACCACGACATGCGCCGGCTGGACCCGGTGGATGACAACGGCTACATCGACGCGCACAACTGGCTGTTCACCGCACGCGGCATCCCGGTGGTCTATTACGGCTCCGAGGTCGGCTTCATGCGCGGCCAGCTCGAGCACGGCGGCAACCGCGCCTACTTCGGCGTGGAGAACATCCAGGCCGCCCCCGCGCACCCGATCCACGCCAACCTGCGGCGCATCGCCAACCTGCGCAAGGCCTCGCCGGCGCTGCAGCGCGGGGTGCAGCTGAACGTCGAACTGCAGGGCGACAGCGCGGTGTTCTACCGGGTCTACGAGGACGCCGGCCAGGCCCAGACCGCCCTGGTCCTGCTCAACAAGGGCGACCGTCCGCGCACGGCGACGGTCACCCGCATGCTCCAGCCCGGGCGCTGGCGCGACGGCTTCAGCGGCCAGGAGGTCAGGGTCGGGCGCAAGCTCCGGGTCGAGGTGCCGGCGCACGGCGTGCGCGTGTTCCTGTACGACGGCCCGGTGACCCGCGCCGACCTGCGCCAGGCCGCGCTGAAGGCCACGCCGCGGCAGTAAGCAGCAGGGGCGCCGGTTGCCGGGCGCCCTGCGGCGGTGCTCAGCCCGGCCGCTGGCTGGATTCGCGGAGCACCAGCCGCACCGGCAGGCGCTGGCTTTCCACCGGCTCGCGCTGGACCAGGCGGATCAGGCTGTCGACCAGCACCTCGCCGGCCTGCTTGGTGTCCTGCTGCACGGTCGACAGTGGCGGCTGGGCGAGGCTGGCCATGGCGATGTCGTCGAAACCGGCCACGGCCACGTCCGCCGGCACGGCCAGGCCGTGCTCGCGCAGGGCCTTCATCGCGCCGAGGGCGATCAGGTCGCTGGCGCCGAACACTGCGTCGAAGACCTGGCCGGCGTCCAGCAGGGCGCGGGCGGCCTCGTAGCCGGACTGCTCGGTGGTGATGGCGTCGGCCTGCAGTTCGGGCAGGGGCTCGAGCCCGGCTTCCTGCAGCGCGGCCTGGTAGCCGCGCCAGCGCTCGCGGAACTCCGGGTAATGCTCGGAGGCGTTGCCGAGGAAGGCGATCCGGCGGCAGCCGCGCTCCAGCAGGTGGGCGGTGATGTCGTGCCCGCCCTGGAAGTTGTCGCAGCCGATCGAGATCCCCGGCTCGCCCGGCAGGGCGGCGCCCCAGCGCACGAAGTGGGTGCCCTGTTCGACCAGCTGCTGCATCCGCGACTCCGACTCCAGGTAGTCGCCGTAGCCGAGCAGGATGATGCCGTCGGCCTTGTTGCTGTCCTCGTAGTCGGCGTGCCAGTTGGTGGACAGCTGCTGGAAGGACACCAGCAGGTCGTAGCCGCGCAGGGCGCAGGCGCGGGTGATCGACCCCAGCATGGAGTGGAAGAAGGGGTTGATCAGGGAATCGTCCGGGGTCGGGTCCTCGAAGAACAGCAGGGCCAGGGTCCCGGTCTTCTGCGCCCGAAGGTTGGAGGCGTTCTTGTCGACCTTGTAGTTGAGCTGGCGGGCGATGGCCAGGATCTTCTCCCGGGTCTGGCGGCTGACCGAGGGGCTGCCGCGCAGGGCGCGCGAGACCGTCGGCTGGGAGACCCCGGCCAGGTGGGCGATGTCCAGAGAGGGGGCCTTGCCCTTGATGTTCATTTCCGGCCCCCGGCCCGGTCCTGCCACAAACCAGCCGCATCATGCCATGCAGGGCCTGCGGATTGACGCCCCGGGGGGCGGTCTGGGCTAGAATTGGCGCCGCAGCCGCCGGCACCGGGCCGGCGCACCAGACCACAGGGTGGCCCGCGGAAACGCCGGCCGAGCGTGCGACATGAGCACTACCACCGCCCACTGCTGAACGACGCCGAGGCTCCGCGGGAAACGCAGGCGCCCTCGAGGCGTTTTTTTGTGCCCGCTCGCGGGTCTCCCCATGCAAGCAGCGCCGGCCGTGCCGGCCCACCAGATCCAAGGTTCCCAGTCCCATGATCACCATCACGCTCCCCGACGGCAGCCAGCGCCAGTTCGAAGGTCCCGTCACCGTCATGCAGGTCGCCCAGTCCATCGGCGCCGGCCTGGCCAAGGCCACCGTGGCCGGCGAGGTCGACGGCAAGCTGGTCGACGCCTGTGACGTCATCGACCATGACGCCACCCTGCGCATCATCACCCCCAAGGACGAGGAGGGCGTGGAGATCATCCGCCACTCCTGCGCCCACCTGGTCGGCCACGCGGTCAAGCAGCTGTACCCGGACGTGAAGATGGTGATCGGCCCGGTGATCGCGGAAGGGTTCTACTACGACATCTATTCCGAGCGCCCGTTCA
>Ga0182792_1002800_pt1 | contig 11894 bp, 8 predicted proteins | sample Passage237B_FD_130497 | JGI IMG/M metagenome (GOLD analysis project Ga0182792, IMG submission 130497) | Cellulose adapted compost microbial communities from Newby Island Compost Facility, Milpitas, CA, USA - Passage2 37B (version 2) (version 2) ...
TGTGACTTTGATATCCAACAGAGGATCCGAATATTTGGATCTGGCCCTGCCGAATCCTCGGGGAGTAATGTATCTCCCAAAATCGTAAAACAACATTTCGCCGTTTTGATGATTGACGATGACTATACCCGTGTGCCCTACCTTAAAGTTGAGGTTCTTGACCAACCCGATCTTTTTGAAGAACATCATCCATTGCTCGTCTCCCCGGATCGTTGCATCGGGCCAGGTCAGTATGATTGCAAAGTCTTTGTAGGGCATCGGCATGTTTAATTTTAATATTCTAATGGGACGATAGGTTCCTTTTTGGAAGTAGACATGATCATCATGGTCTGGAATGTCTTTACATAAGGTATTTTTGCAATTTTTTCCATGATGACGGCCTCGTATGCTTTGATATCCTTGACATAGACTTTGAGGATGAAATCGCAATTGCCCGTGACATGATGGCACTCGGTGACCTCAGGAATGACTTTGACGGCTTCCACAAACTCTGGGATAGCATTGTGTGTATGAAAATCCAGTGAGATCTGTATAAAAGATTTGATGCCGAGCCCGAGCTTCTCTTCGTCCACAAAAGCATGGTAGCTCTTGATGAAACCGGAATTTTCCAATTTGCGTACACGCTCCAGAGTAGGGGCGGGGGACAGGCCGATATTGGTGGCCAGTTGCAGGTTTGTGATACGGCCGTTTTCTTGAAGCAGGCGCAATATCTTAAGATCTAGTTTATCCGGTTGGTACGACATGTTAGCACGTGATTTTTACTTCCAAAGATAAATATAGAAATTATTTTGGAGAAGTGGTGTGCTATAAAAGATTATTAAAGCTCGTTAGACATCGGGTTCACTTGGGGCTTAAATTTTTTTTCTTATGGCTCTCGATATATATGATTTGTATTAGATAATTGTAATCAGAGCAAGCAAAAAAAGCTTACGGCTACAAAACCGTAAGCTAAAACTTGCCATATGAGGATATTGTTTATTGTGTCGTTATACTCTTGATGGTCTCGATCTCCTCTTGCGAATAGGGAGCACCATCTTTGCGGAAAATATCATGAAACCAAACAGGCGGTTCTTCTGCATCGGGCATCGGTGCATCCCAAGCAAAAATTGTATTGGTCTTCCCAGCTACTAATCCCCAGTTTATGGCGCCGATATTGTTCTCTTTGAGTATAGGCATGACCGTTTCAAAAAGGCTTCCTCTTGTGCGTGCCATGTATTCGGTGCAGATCAACGGACGATTGAATTTTTTCAAAGAATCGATGGCTTGCAGATGCTCTTCTACCGGTGCATAATTGTGATAGGAGATGATATCTGAGGCTTCCAGCGAATAGGCGTTCAGTTCGACGAGGTCTTTTTTCCATACACCTACACTTAGTGGCTGACTGGGGTTTGCTGTACGCCCCCATTCAAATACTTTTTTTACCAAAGGCAGACTTTTGTTTTCGTATTTGCTGTTGCCCGGTTCGTTGTAGAGATCCCAAAACACGATTCGTTTGTCGTCCTTGAAGGTCGTCAATATATCTTTTACATATTCCTCAAGAATAGGTGTCAGTGTGGTGGTATCGCCCGCGTAATACAGATCACCGGGATCCCGTACCCATCCTGAATTGTGAATGCCGGGTTTGGGTTCTGGCTGCTTACCTATCGTAAAAGTAGGGTTCCAACAGTCATCGAAGAGGACGAATATGGTGGATATACCATGTCGCTCGGCAATGTCCATATATTGCTCGACACGATCTTTGAATCCAGGTTTGTCCTGCTCCCAAGCGGCATGGTGGAGGTACACCCGCATACAGTTCATGCCTATCCCGGCAGCCCATCCGAGCTCGCGGTCTATGGTTTCGGGATCAAAAGTCTCAGCCTGCCACATTTCGAGTTGGTTGATGGCTGTACTTGGCTGAAAGTTGGCTCCGCGTAGCCACCCCCATTGTTCATACCATTCGTTGGCCTGCTGTTCGGTCCAACGTTCACGGGGTTTCTGTTGGGTGCAGGAAATAACAAATACTGCGATAATCATTAATAAGCTGTTTGCAAAGAATCTTATGTTCATAGATTTTTTTGTTGTTTAATGTCAAATATACAATTATTTTATTTTTATATCTACCACAACAGGTAGATGGTCTGAGCCAAACTTCCGTGTATTAAGTTCTTGGTCTAATACACGATAAATCATAGGACTCGCTTGATCGTTTGTTAGAACATAATCTATTCGTGTTGCTGGCGTAGCCTCGGCATTGAAACCATGATACGTACCTACAGGTCCTATCCTCTCTTGAGCAAGCTGTCGTGAATCGTGCAAAAAACTTTCTCTCAGCAGTATTTGCATAGGCTCAGAAGAAACGATATGGTTGAAGTCTCCCGTACAGATTACGGGATAATTATCAGCAACCTCTTTCACCCGTGTCAACAATATTTTAGCAGCTTCAATTGGCGCCTGTACAAAGGAGGAGACCCAAAAGTGAGCGTTAAATACATAGAATTCCTTTTCTGTACTTTTTTCTCTAAATTTTCCCCAAGTGCACATACGGGGATATGTTGCATCCCAAGCATAGCTTGACCTGTCAGGTGTTAATGAGAACCAAAAATTCCCCGATTCTATGATTTCAAATCTACTTTTTTTATAAAATATGGCGGCATTTTCGGATAAGTCATCGCCATTTGGTTCGTTTAAACTGACGCCGATTTTTCCATAGTCTTCCATTTCATTAATAATCTGGTTTACCTGAAATGTGACGGCCTCCTGGGTGCCAATAATATCAAAGGAGCCATTCCTAAAATAATCTTTAACTACTTTTATCCTATTTGACCACTGTTGTGTTGTGTTAGACGGTGTTGATTTTTCAAAAAGCAGATTATAAGAGACTACTCTGATTTCGTCTCCGGACAACACGGGCAAGTCCAATTCAGCTGTGTCAGTTTGTCCACCCTCTTTGGCGCATGATGAGAAAACTGAAAAAAAGATAGATATGATAATTATACTTAGATTTTTCATAACAATTTATTTAAACATGATTAGCGTAGAGTTTGTGAGGTCATTACCATCGCTTCGAGTGACGGTTTTTGTAAGGTCGTATCCTAAGGCTTGGTTCTGTAAAACAAGGACAGCGAAATTCGATTGATGCAAAGCAATCGCATCCGTACAACCCAACTCCTTTAATGTTGCGGCCGCTTCAAGCAAAGTTGATCCATCTGAAGCGTAATTGGCAGGATCGATTAAAAGGTTTGTTGTAGATGCATAACGCTCTGATACAAAAATAATGAGCCCTCCGTCTTCTGTTGTACCCATCAATGTCCGAGCCATTCTTTGCGCATCCGAAAGTGCAGCAGTTGCTGCCATGTTAGTTCCGTCGATATTAATGGAGACATTGGTCATCACCATACCATTAACAGTACTAAAGACAAAGTTCCGCTCTTTATTGGCTAATGGCTTGTACCCCGCTTCTGAATCAACAGTGACCTGCAACATTCCACCCTGTAGCGGCATCGCATACCCACTGATCGCCGCATCGACATCCCAGATTTGCCCGCTTGTAAACGAAGATTTAGCTGCTCCGTTTTGAGGATTCTGGAACTTGTACAAGCTACTGTTTAAAGTTTCTGCGTAAGATATACTTGCCTGCCCATTTTTTACCCCTAATGTCGGTGGAGTTGTATAATAGGGAATATTCCAGAAAAGATTCCCTTCATATTCTATGGCACCTTGGTTTACAACGTTCGGACGTATCATCGGCTTCCAATATTGCAATCCCACTCCGCCAACAAACAGGCTGTAATCTCGGTTAGTAGATATAACATCGCCTACCTTTTGATTATTTTCGAACCAAGTACTTACTTGCTTTTCACTATAAGAAGTTTTCATCTTGACATCTCCTGCAGGAATTTTGACGATATATCCTGTATTTTTATCTCTACCATGGAGCTTAGTATTTTTATATACCGTCATATAACTGGGGATTTGTATGCCCATAGTACTAATGGTCTCTGATACATCCGACCAATCACTTGTTGCTTTTAAGATATAACTTATCGTCTTTTGAGTTTGATTGTCCTTAACTTGAATCTCTAGTGGTTGTGACAGGTTTTGAATGGATTCAATATTAGTTGGGTGGACAAGCGTTACGTCTTCATTGAGTTCTAATTTTACAACAGCTTCATTGATTCCAGCGCTCAAAAAGCTTATCTGTATTGTTCCCGTTGATGGCACTTGTTTAATTATCTCCGTTCCTACGGAGACCTCGATGCTTTTGAGTAATGGATAAACTTTAGCTGCCAAAGAATATTCAACTGGTGTATAGCCATTGGTCGCCTTGACCACGATTCCTCCCTGACTGAGGTCAAGCTTTGCAGGATATTCACCGGGATCCACCATTTCTGTATTTTCATCTGTGACAAATCGGACTGATATATTGTTCCACTCACTTTGCTCTAGTTGTCTAAATTCGAAAGTGATATTTTTGTCTACGATATTCCCATCAATCCACGTATCTCCATCCAAGGCCTGTGCTTGGATAATCGGGTTTTCCTTGATAGGCATATCTTCTTGTGGTCGTATAACAAAATCAGTTAATACCTTTTCTTCGCAGGAAGATAAAAACAGAAATATAAGAAGATAATAATATAATATTTTGTGTCTTTTCATAATAAGATTAATTAGATTTACTGATATCTTCAGACCAACCTGGACGCGAGTAGACTTGTGTGAACTCGACTCCAAGTTCTGCCGCTTGTAATACAGCAAAGTTTGGAACAGGCATATATTGATGTGTCGGTAAAACACCGTTGACACTTTTACATTTTTGAGCATACATATTAAATCGAATAAGATCTACTTTTCTGGAACCGCCTTCAAAGAATAGTTCATGCCCTCGCTCCTCCAATATGGCATCTAAAAAATTAGCAACAGTGTTGGTTTTAGTAGGTGTTAGCCCATTTAAACCAGCTCTCTTCCTAACCTCGTTAACGGCATCGATTGCTGAAGTTTCAACACTATTATTCAATCGGGTTGTTGCTTCTGCATACATGAGCAGTACATCAGCCCAACGGGCAAGTGGAATATCCATAGGTTGCGAGGTGCCTTTGACTTCTGGCTTAAACTTGTTCAGAATAAAGCCACTCCATTTACTTCCTATATCAGTTCTAGTGCGTATGCTCCCGTCGCCCCCTTTATAACTGGTCAAGATTGTCTTTGCTCTCAAGTCATCTGCTTCAAATGAATCATAGAATTTAACCGAAACGTTAAAGTATTGAGCCCAGCCTGGACCGTGAGGATCCAATTCCGGATTATCTCCCACCATAGTAGATACATCATTGGGAACAACATACATTCCAATGGGATTTCCGTTACCGGTAGTAGAGCTGGCAGTAGATGTTGGAGAGACACTTACGGCCATAAGAACTTCTTTGTTAAATTTGTTTTTGGACATAAATTGTTCGGCATAAGGATTGTCGCCCACGTCAAACAATGAATACTTCCCCTCCAGTTCATTATACATATCTACAGCTCTCTGATAATATCCATCCATATAGCTGCCTTCATTTAGACTATGGCGCATTAATAAATAACGGGCGTAATCACGGTTGTACCGTCCTTTCTCAGTGACCACTTCTTTTGTGGGCATATAGCTAACGGCATATTCAAAATCTTCCGTTATTTTTTCGACACATATTTGCAACGAGGGCCTTTCCATTTGTAATAAAGCTTCCTCATCATAAATTTTATCAATATCGGTAATAAAGGGTAGGGGGCCATAGATATGAAAAGTGTAATACATATGTAAACCGCGACAAAGCCTTATTTCTGCCATTAATTCCTCTTTTGTCTTTTGATCAAGGACTTCTACCGGAGCATCAGATATTAATTTAAGGATCTGCGTCATACGTGTGACATCGCCTATTGCTTGAAAGTGATTAACTACATTAGCACTAGCCGCGCCACGTCCATAATATACCGTATTGCTGAAGTCGGCGTTTGAAAACCTAAGCCAATCACCACCAAGACCTGTTGTTGTTAGAGGCGCCATAAGATCTGTAGGTGCATCAAATAAACGCATCATGCCACCTTCCGGAATATACCACGTATGTTGTGTGCCTGACCCATAAAAATTGTAGGTCCAATGTGACGCAAATGGTATATAACAAGCCATAGCTGCATTAATATAATCCTCTCTAGTGGTTGGAAAACTTGCCTGCGTAAATGATCCATATATCTTGGGGTCAAAATTCTTTTCACAGCTATGAAAAAATATTCCTATAACCGTTATTAAAATAAGTAAATGTGATTTGTATCTATTCATTACTGTTGTTTTAGTGAATCAATTATGATTCATTTTTATCGCTTTATCATTAGTCCTTTATTTTCCTCGACAAAAATTAGAGTGATACTTTCAAACCCACAGAAAAAGTTCGCGCCTGTGGAAAAGAGACCATAGAAGATTGCCCTCCTCCGGTAACGATTTCAGGGTCTATAATGGCGTATTTAGTAAATATGATCGGATTTTGAACATCAAAATACACTCTAGCCTGTTTTAGGATCTTTCTTAATATTTTTGAGTCGTTTCCATTTAGATTGTAACCTAATTGGATATTCCGTACTCGAAGAAAAGACGCGTCACGTACATCCATATCTACACCTAAACCCTCCGGAAGGGCGGGGTTTCGTAACCAAAATGCTACGCCCGGACGCGTGCCGTCAAGGTTGGTAAGCGAGCTATATGCTTCAAATATTGAAGTTCCTATATTCCTGTCTATGCTGATGAGACTGCTAGGGTTACCATAGGCCAAGCCATGATTCCATTTCCGTATCCCAAAACGACCATACATAAAGATATCCAGATCAAATTTTTTGTACCTAAACGTATTTCCGAACCCTGCGTAGAGCTTGGGGTCCCCATCATTGTCTACATATACATCTTGTTGATCAATTACACCGTCTCCGTTTTTGTCATCGATAATAGGATATCCCGGCATTTGCGCTGCGGTGGCAAGTGATTTTTGAGATTCAGGCATATTGCTTCTATCCGAATTGATGATGCCGATATGCTTATAATAGTAATAGTTATCGTATGGCTCGTTTTTTCTTAACTGATAGACTTTATAATCGTAATTTGGAGCTCGTTCTACCCAAGTTCGCACACTTCGGGATAGGTTTACGAGAGATGACCATTCAAAGATTTTGTTTTTAATATTATTAAGCGTAACATTGAGTTCGATACCTTCTCTTTTGTAGTGTCCGCCATTTATAGGTCGAGTGCCAAACATACTCAACCAACTTTCAGGGTCATAATTAAGTAAACCGGTTTCATCATTGCGAAACATATCTAAACTCCCTGAAACTCGATTGTTCCAAAATGTAAAGTCTATTCCAATATTTTTCATCTCGGTTCTTTCCCAAGAAACATCATCATAATCCCTACCCGTAAGAAGGTAAGGTATATATTGGGTATCACCGTTGTCAAAGTTGATATAACTTGACGTACTATACAAACCATAAAGAGAAGAACCGAGGTTGTCGCGCCCTGTAACACCATAACTTAATCTGAGTTTGAGTAAATCTATCCAATGCGTATTTTGAAGAAAAGATTCGTTTGAAACTTTCCAAGCCAAAGAAGCGGATGGGAATAACGTATACTTTTTTCCTGGAAAAAACTTATCGGTACCGTCCCTTCTTAAAGATCCATTTACAACATATCTGTCCAACACGTCGATCGTAGCACGAACAAACTGTGATCGTTTCTCGTTAGCCCCTTTATAGCTCGTTGGATAATATGGACCAGCGGACAACTGGATAGCGTCGTTCGCAATTTGGTCGTTGGTATTTTCGTAATAAATGTTGAACCCGTCGAAACTTTCTAAATACCTGCCTATACCCGCTAACGCTTCTAAACTCACACCAGCCCATCGCTTCCGAAAATTCAGCAAAGCTTCCATCGTTTGTCTGGTTCTCGCCGCACTTCCTAAATTCCCCCTCGAACGGTACATTTGGTCATAATATAAATAGGAAGGAATATATAAGCCTCTATCCGAACTCTCTTTGTTAAGACCATATATAAGTTTTGCATCCAATATGTTTTTAAGAACATCCACATCGAGCGCGAAATTACCGTATATAGTATTAACCTTCGTCTTATCAGAGATTTCCTTTAATGCAACCGGATTGGGGATGTTGGAAAAAGTAGAATAGACTCCGTGTGTTTCAATAGGTAAAAGCGGGGAATAGCTAATGGCGGCTTGATAAGCTCCGTATGTATGACCTCCATTGGGATCAGAGCCGACAGTGGAATTGCCATATCTGTTCTGATTATAATTTAAAGTAGTCGTCAATCTAACCCTAGGGAATAACTGCGCACCTAAATTGCTGCGAAAAACATAGCGTTGCATATCAGAATTTTGGACGGTGGCTTGTTGATCAAAATAGTTGCCGCTTACATAATACTGTACTTTGTCACTTCCACCACTATAAGTGAGATTCTGATTATGAATTCGTCCATGTCGGAATACCTCGCCAATCCAATCTATATCATATATATTATTAGTGATTACCTCTGCGGTATATTTCGGTGTCCACAGACCGTCATAAGGATTTTCTCCGTATGGTCCCATACCGTTATCATACAGATAGAGTTCTTTGCTAAATACATTTTTTACTTGCATATACTGCTCTGCATTGAGAATGTCTATCAACTTTGTGTTGGCGGAGATCGAATAACTGCCATCATATGTTAAAGTAGGATTGCCGTTCTTTCCCTTTTTTGTTGTAATCAAGACAACACCGTTGGCTGCGCCTATTCCATATATTGAAGCGGATGCATCCTTCAAAATTTCGATGGATTCTATGTCTTCCGGGTTTAGTCCCCCCAACCCCGAACGGTTTATGGCGGAAGGAACATTGGTGCGTCCGGCCCCTGCTTCTAAAGATCCACTAGGCATCACGACTCCATCAATGACATATAGAGGAGTGCCGCCGCCACGAATACTTACATTGACGTTGCCGTCCGGCTGTGGACTGGAAATTGTCGCTTGTACACCTGCTGCCCGCCCTAGCAACAAGGAGGAAACATTGCTGACAGCCGCTTTAGAGATGTTTTCAGGTTTAATACTTGAAACAGCTGTGGTTATGTTTTTTCTTGAAGCTGTTCCATATCCTACCACGACAAGTTCATCAAGTGCTGTTATTTTGTTTTTGAGCACAACATTTATTGTATTTATATTGGTTAAAATATGATAATAGGCGTCGTAACCTACATTACTAAACGATAGTGTTTTTGCAGTTTGATCTATATCCAACAAAAATTGTCCTTGACTATCTGTTTGGGTTTGTTGGTTGGTGTTTTCTACCTTGACCGTGACCCCAGAAATTGGTTCTCCCTTTTCGTTACGAACAGTACCTGTTATCGTACGTTGTTGTTCTATTTCTGTACTTGGTGTTGGTGAATTTTGTATACTACCTTTCTTCGAAATAATGACATTCTTGCCCTTTATGACATACTGCAAGGGTAAATCTTTGAGACAATGATCCAAGACCTCTTTGAGATGGGTACTTTGTACATCCAATGTGACCTTTGGAGCTTTGTGTACAGCATCGGCATCATACAGGAAATGGTATCCGGTCTGCCGTTTGATCTCTTTGAGTATAGCCGCCAATGACGCGTCTTTACGGTTCAATGTCACTTTTTGTGCATGGGCAAAGACGCTGACATGCATCCCGACAACCAAAAGTATGACAATCAGTCGCATAAAAATTCGTTTTAACGGTAAATAGAATAATGCGTGCCTACAAAACTTTGTAGTAAGTTTTTTATACATTTGTATTACTAGTTTATAAAATTGGTAACTCGATTTTTTTAAGCTAAGTGCGACTACTTTAGTTGCACTCCAGTCGGATACGTTGGCCCGTATCCGGCTTTTTTATAATTGCTTGCTCTGTTTACTCCTTGATAATGATCTGTCCTCCTTTCATTTGGTAATTCAATAGGCCTGTAGCTTGCAGAGCCTCCATCAGTTCCTCTATGTTTTCAAAGCGAGGGATGCTTCCTCCTATACGTTTACCCTCCATCCCGTCTAGGTAGATCACTTCCACATCATACCATCGGCTGACCTGTCGCATGACCTGTTGGATTTCCTCGTTGTTGAAGATGAACATTTTATCTCTCCAGCCTAGTGCATCCTTTGCCTCTACATTTTTGACTTCCAATGAGGTAGATTGTACCTTAGTTTTAACCTGCTGGCCGGGGAGGAGTATTTTCTTTTGATCTGAGGTAGATACACTTACTTTTCCCTCCAATAGGGTAGTGTAGCTGATCTTATCCTCACGGTATGCATTGACATTGAAGTGTGTGCCCAATACCTCTATTTTCTGTTGGTCGGTATGGACTACGAAAGGCCAACTCTCCGCTCTTTTCACTTCAAAATAGGCTTCCCCGTCTAGATTGATTTCCCTCAGATCACCCTGGAATCGGGCCGGAAACGTCATTGTCGTAGCACTATTAAGCCAGACCTTGGTGCCGTCCGACAGCGTGATGTGGTATTGTCGTCCTTTTGGTGTCATGATCGTATGTTTTTCAGAAAGGGTCAGATTTCCATCCTTATCGTAAGTAAGTCCCCCGTCATCGGAAAAACGTAGGGTAGGTATCCCTGTAGCCTCATCGCTGCTGAGGTTGTCCAGATCGATCACTTGTCCGTTGCTGGTCTTTAGGATCAGTTTGTCCGTAGGTGCGGTGGTCACAGTGCTGATAAAGGCTCGTGTATTGTCTGTTGTGATGTCGCTGGTAGGCGATAGGGCATACCACCACAGACCTCCGGCCAATACCAACAAGGCTGCAGCAGCCGATATCCAACGGTAATAATATATGGTCTTGACCGGTTTGGGTTGAAACTTGGGATGTGCCGTGATGCGTTCATAGAGTTTTTCTGATGGCAATGGCCATATAGGGTCTTCCTGCATCTCTTCCATTAGCTCTGTCAATAGTTGATCGATCAGAGGTTCGTTTTGAGGTATGGCCACATAATCTAGCAGAGCTACCAAATCGTTCTTTTTGATCGTGCCTGTTTGGTACTGCTTTAGCAGTTGTTTAAGCTTCTCGTTCTCCATTTTTTTGTAACTAGGATATAACTTATTGGTAGCGTATAGTCTGTTTATCGCTATATACTAAGTAATTCGTACAAAAGGGGATAGTGGGTAGTCAAAAAGAAATATTTTTTTTGACCGTAGGTTGTAAAGATCTTTTAATCAATAAAATAAAATGATCAGTGGGTATAGGTGTAGCAGTCCGTGTTTGGCAAAATATTGCCGTAGAATATCTAGGGCATTGGTCAAATGGTATTTGACGGTATGCCGTGATATATGCATGCGTTCGGCAATTTCATTATAGGTCAATCCTTCGTCTCTACTGAGCATCAAGATTTCTCTTTGTTGTTCGGTCAGAAGCTGAAAAGCTGCTTGGGAAATCTGTTCCAGTTCACGGGATTCTACCCAGACTTCGGTGCTGTTATTAGTCTTTTCCAGAGAATCGATCAAATAGTTCCTGAATTTATCGGAAGAAGCACACTTGCGCCAATGGTCGATCAGAACCCGGCGCGCCATGGTAAATAAGAGAGGGGCAATTGCTGCGTCCGGAGTGAGCCGGTCACGGTATAGCCAGAAGTTGAGAAAGGCCTCTTGGGTTACTTCTTCGCTTTGCTCGTGTTCTTTGAGAAAACTATAGGCAAATCGGTAGACCTTACGATGATAACGATCGAAAACCTGACGAAAAGCGGTTTCGTCACTGCTTTTGAGCAGTGCAATCAGTTTCTTGTCGTCAAAATGTGTGTTCATCCTTGTGATGTGAAATACGAAATTATCGTTTTTAATTGATCCCTCTCTAGAGCTTGGTGATTACAATGATAGATAATTTAGCTTAA
>Ga0182792_1002801_pt1 | contig 11891 bp, 9 predicted proteins | sample Passage237B_FD_130497 | JGI IMG/M metagenome (GOLD analysis project Ga0182792, IMG submission 130497) | Cellulose adapted compost microbial communities from Newby Island Compost Facility, Milpitas, CA, USA - Passage2 37B (version 2) (version 2) ...
AGACCCAATACGGCCTGCTCCAGTCGCGCGCCCTTGCCGAGCGGGTCGCGACCGAGCTGCAGCTGTTCGACAATGCCGCCTTTTTCGACGAATTCAACGCGCCGGGCACGTCGGGCTGGTTCGAGGATGGCCGTCCGGTCCAGTCCGCCTCCACGCGCGAGCAGCGGATCCGCAAGGCCGGCGAGGTGCTGCTCGACAATTTCGACATCGCGCCGGAGCGGCTGTCGCGGCTCGTCACGCTCGAATTCACCGGCCCGGACGCGGTGCTCTCGAAGCGGATCGTCGATTCCTGGGCGGCCAATTTCATCCGGATCACGCTGGAGCGACGGTTCGAGGCGACCTCATACGCGCGCACCTTCCTTGAGCAGCGCCTCGCCCAGCTGCGCGGGCGCATCGATGAATCCGAGCGCCAGCTCGTCGGCTATGCGGCGCAGCAGAACATCATCAACCTGCCGACCGGCACCGCGCCACAGACGCCCGGCGCGACGGCGCCGGAGCGTTCGCTGGTCGAGGACGATCTGGGAACGATCAACCAGGCACTGGCCCAGGCGACCGTCGCCCGGATGCAGGCCGAAAGCCGGCTCCACGCATCGAACGGCGCGGTCGACGAGGCGCTGAACAACGTCGCGATCAACGGCCTGCGCCAGCAACGCGCGCTCGCCAACGCCCAATATGCCCAGATGATGGTGCAGTTCGAACCTAATTATCCGCCCGCCGTCGCGCTGCGCACGCAGATCCAGCAGCTTGATCAGGCGATCGCGGCGGAGGAGGGGCGCGTCCAGCAGACGCTCCGGCAGACCTATGACGCCGCCGTCGCGCGCGAGCAGGGCCTGCGCCGGATGGTCGAGCAGCTCCAGGGCGGCGTGCTCGACCTTCGCCGCCGCAGCATCCAGTACAATATCTACCAGCGCGACGTCGACACGAGCCGGCAGCTCTACGACGCGCTGCTTCAGCGCTACAAGGAGATCGGCGTCGCCGGCGGGGTCGGGGTGAACAACATCTCGATCGTCGATCAGGCTGAGGTCCCGGAAAAGCCGTCCAGCCCGCGGCTCCTGCTCAACATGGCGATCGCGCTGCTCGCGGGCCTCATGGTCGGAATCGGCGGCGCCTTCGCGCTCGAGCAGATCGACCAGGGCATCGCCGATCCTTCCGATGTCGAGCGCGAGCTCAAGGTGCCGTTGCTCGGATCGGTTCCGAAGATCGAGGACAGCGATCCGCTGGAGACGCTCGACGACAGCAAGTCCATGGCATCCGAGGCCTATCTGTCGCTGATGACGACCCTGTCCTTCGCGACCGATCACGGCATTCCGCGCAGCCTTGCCGTGACCAGCTCGGGGCCGGCGGAGGGCAAATCGATCACCAGCTATGCGCTGGCCCGATCGGTCGCGCGATCGCGCCGTCGCATCCTCCTGATCGACGCCGACATGCGCTCGCCATCGATGCATCATGCCTTCGGCGTCGCGAACGGGGCCGGCCTCAGCAATTTCCTGGCCGGCGACGACGATCTGGCGAAGATGGTGCATGGGACGGCCTATCCGGGCCTGTCGCTGATGACCGCGGGCCCGCAGCCGCCGAGCGCGCCCGAGCTGCTTTCGGGCGAGCGTCTGCCGCAGCTGATTGAGCGGCTTCGGGAGCAGTTCGATCAGATCATCTTCGATGCGCCGCCGGTCATGGGCCTCGCCGATGCGCTCATGCTCGGCAGCGCGGTCGAGGGAATGGTCTTCGTCGTCGAGGCGCACCGCACCCATCGCGGGACCGCCTCGTTCGCGCTGAGCCGCCTGCGTTCGGCGAATGCGCAGATCGTTGGCGCGGTGCTCACCAAGTTCGACACCAAGCGCGCCCATTACGGCTACGGATACGATTACGGCTACGGCTATGGTTATGGCGAGGTCGCCAAGGATCAGGCCTGATCCATCCCATGCCGCTGGCGCGGTCCGTTCCTTGAGGAGGTGATCGTGAGTGCCATTGCGCGGATTCCGATGGCCCAATGGGTGCGTGGCGCCGCGATCCTAATCGGCGCCGCGATCCTCGGGTGGATCGCGCAGGCATCGACCATCTCGACCGTTTTGGGCTCTCGGCGCCTCGAAACCCCCCTGTCCTGGTGGCCGGCGGGCAGCGCCGGGCTCGCGGCGGCGGCGGCAAACCAGTTGTCGGTCGTCCCGCAGAGCCCGGCCAGCCTGGGCGACGCGCAGACGCTCGCAATCCGCGCGCTGGAGCGCGATCCGACCAATGTCATCGCCGCGCGGACGCTCGGCCTGGTCTACGCGCGGCGGGGCGATCACGCCGCGTCGGACCGGCTCCTCCATTATGCCGAGGCGCTGTCGCGGCGCGACCTCGCGACGCAGCTGTGGTTCATCGAGGACAGGGTCCAGCGCAACGACATCAACGGCGCCCTCACCCATTATGATCGCGCGCTGCGCACCTCGCCACGTGCTCGCGACGTCCTGCTCCCGATCCTGGTCCAGGCCGCGGCCGATCCGGCGATCTCGCCACCGCTGACACGGCTGATCGCCCAGCGGCCGCCCTGGTGGAGCTATTTCCTCGATCGGCTCATCGCCGATGGCGATTCACCTGCCGCGCTGACCCGCACCGTCCTCGCGCTCCGGCTCGACCCGGCCGATCCGGCTGAGCGCGACGATCTCGGACGCGCGCTTCGCCGGATGGTGGATATCGGCGCCTTCGATGCGGCGCGCGCGCTCGATGCCCGGCTGGGCCGGCGACGGCCGGCGGCGGGTGAGTTCATCCGCAACGGCGGCTTCGAGGAGAATGACGGCTTCGGTCCATTCGACTGGCGGCTGACCAACCAGCCCGACCTTGCCGGGGTCCGCCGCGGACAGGCGGGCCGCGTCGCGCTCTTGCTGATTTCGTCCAACGGCCGTTCAGGCAACGTCGCAGGTCAGCTCACGATGATGCCGCCGGGCCGATACCAGATCGGAATGCGGGCCGGCGCCATTGCCGGCGAAGCGATCGCGCGACCCAACGTCCGGATCGTGTGCGCCAATGATGCGCGAGAGGTGCTGCTCGACGGGCGATTGGCGCCCGCCCCCGCCGGGGGCCAGGCGGTCGCCTTCGGTTTCGAAGTGCCCGCCGCGCGGTGCCCCGCGCAATGGGTCTATCTGCAGGCTGGCGCCGGGCTCGACACGCAGCCGGAAACGCCGTGGCTGGACGATATCTCGATCCGCGCGCGTTAGCTGAAGCGGCGGGCGCCGCCTCACTTCTCAGCCGCGAGCACCGCCGGCGCGCCCGCCTCGTCGCCGCGGGGGCGTTCGGCCAGCGCCCGCCGTTGAACGCGCCGCGCCAGCAGCCACCACAAGGTCGTGGCGACGGCGACGCAGCCGGCCTGGGTCCACATTACCGCCGCGATCGATCCTGAAAGCGCCGCGATCGCCACCGCGGCCAGCGTCGCCGGGACGACGAGGATTCGGATCGCCAGCGCCGATCCGGCCCCTCCCATCGCCCGAAGCGCGCCGAGCGCCGCGAAATTCGGGGCCTGGACCGACACGATGACCGCCATGATCGGCAGGACCGGCGCGCCCAGTGCCCAGGAGCGACCGATCAGCGGCCGGCCGATCGAATCGGGCATGGCGGCGATGGTCAGGGTGAGGATCAGAAAGCCGACGCCGGTGGCGGCGGCGATCGCCGCGGCGCGCGTGATCAATTGCGACGGTCGATCGCGCCAGATGCGGACGAGATAGGGAACGGTTGATGTCATGATGCCGGCCGCGAGCACATTCACCGGCCCCATCACGATCTGGGCGGCGCGATAGGCGGCATTGCCCTGGAGGCCGATCAGCAGGGCGATGATGTAGATGACTCCCTGCTGGGATCCGGACACGAGCCCGCGATCGACGACAAGGTTGAGCATCAGGCCGCGTTTGGCGCGCAGCCAGCCTCGCATCCGTGCCGTCGATGGGCGCTCAAGCCGGGCGAAAGGCAGCGTCCCGATCGCCGATGCGACGCCCGAGGCCACCCAGAGCGCGGAGACCTCGCCAATGTCGAGCGTGCGCCATAGCGCCGGCGCGAAAAAGGCGAGCATGAGGCCGAGCCACAGCAGGTCGCTGATCAGGGCGAGCCGCACCCGGCGTGTCGCGAAGCCGACATAGCGGATCGCGTCCTGGAGCGTGAGCCCCGCCAGCCCGATCGCGAGCGGCAGCAGTCCGCGGCCGGTGGGTCCGCCCACCGCGAGCGCAGCGGCGGCGATGGCGACGCCGCCGGCCAGCCCGCCGGCGAGCGCGATGACCAGGTTTGTCGTCGACTCGCGCTTCGCGTGGTCCTCGCCGCTGAGCAGCAGCACCTCGCCAGTTGCCGCGCGCACCAGGAAGATAACCAGCATGTAGGTGGCAAAGACGATGCCGAACGCGCCGAATTCGGCCGGCGGCAGGGCGTGGGCCGCGATCAGCGAGGCCGCCAGATTGGTGACGCTCGAAATCGCCTGATCCAGGCTGACCAGCCCGACCCGGTGCGCGGCGCGAACGAATGTCCTGAAGGGATTGCTCAAGTGAAGTTTCGGCCCGCCTTGCCTGCGTCCGCGAGCCCAATCAGGACGCGGACATCCGGCCACTTAGGCGCGTGCCAACATTTCTCGCAAGAGCATGTCGGCGCGGCGGCTTTCCTCCGCCTCATTGATGAGCGGCCCGGTGAGGGAGTCGATGGCCTTGACGCGGTCATCAAGCGCCTGCCTTACTGACGCCAGCAGCGTCCTTGCATCAAGGGTTTCTAACTCCTGCACGGTCTCTCCCGGACACAGGCGCCCGAACACCTCCTGCGTCTTGCGCTCATAAGCGATCGGGACGACGACCGTGCCGGCGCATAGCGCAAGGATGCAGGCGTGAAGCCGGGTCGCGATGACCGCATCTGCTGCGCCGAAGGTTCGCATGAGTTCGACAGGTCTGTGAAATCCGGCGTCGATCTCGATCCGGCCGCGTACGTCCGCGTCGCAGAGCGCCCGAATTTCCTCTGCTTCCGCTGAATCGTCGACAGGATATTGGGGCACGCCCTGGCAGGTCGAAAGGAAGGTGATCCGCGCATCCAGTTCGTTCGCCGCCGCCGTGCAGAAGGTTGCGATTTGGGATCGGTAGTGGGCGCGGGCGGCATCCCCGCCGCGTGCATAAGGCCAATAGCGGACCGAAACGAGCAAATGCGGTTGTCGCCGACTGGCGCGGGGTCGGGGCGGCTGGTAGAATCGAAAGACCGCGTCCGGAAGAGCGACGGTCCTCCCCGGGATCGCGCCAAGGCGAAGGGCTTCGTCGTAAGACTCCTGGCCGCGAACCAGGACGAGCCGGGCGCGACGAAGGACCGACCGCATGAGGAGTCGATTGCCCGGTTTCCGAATCGGTTCAAAGCTTTGCGTGAACAAGGCCACCGGCTTCTTCAGGATATATGCGAGCCAGATCTCAGCCGCCTTCGGAAGGAGCCGATATTTCTCGACGAACATCGTGCCGCCGGTGCTGACTACCGCGACGCTGGTTCGGTAATGATCCAGCAACGTGCGCTGGGCCTCTGATACAGGCCATCGCCATCCCGTGAGACGCAAGACGAGGGCGGCTACGAGGAGATTGACCATGCGCAGCAGCGCAGCCGCCTTGGCGAGCCCCCCCGATGCGCCGAGACGGCGGCAGGTCTCGAAGGCCCCGGGGTGAAAGCGGTAGGCCGGATAGAGCGATTGCGAAACGTCTGCTTGCCGATCGAGCACGACGATGTCCGTGTTCTCGCCTGCAGCTGCGCGGATGGAGGCGACCACGGCATCGAGAATCGCCGCGTCCCCCCCGTTGAGCGAAACCGCGTTCGCCACCAACACCTTATTGAGGGCCACCAGCTTCTCCCAACCGCACGTCCCGTTCGGCGAACAGTCCGTCTCTATCAAGTTGTTCGCACGCCCCGCGCAGGGCCGATGATGCGTCGATCACCGCAATCCAGTCGGCCGCCGAGGAAGCATGCTTGCCAACAGCCCTGCCGCCGCGCGCAGCAATCTTCCAGCAGCGTCGCCGAACTTGCGCGGCCGTGACCCCTACGACGCGGCGGTCGACAAATTCAACTTCCAGTCCAGAGTCAGTAATCCGGAATTCTGGCGCCGCATTGGGGCGGCCGATTTTTCCGGCTGCAGGGTCATGGATTTTGGCAGCGGCCTCGGCGCGCTGAGCGTCGACATCGCCCGGCGCGGCGCGCGTGAAGTCGTAGCCGTCGATATCGATCAGGGCCGGCTCGACTTCGCGCGCAAGCATATCGCCCTCGCGCACCCTGAAGTCGCGGACCGGATCAGCTTTCGCAACCCAGATCGGGGGAGGGTCGTTGGGCCCTTCGATTGCATCGTCGCGAAGGACGCGTTCGAACACGTCGATGATGTTGCCGGTACGCTCGCGAACATGCACGCGCTGTTGCGGCCCGGTGGATTGCTGCTCACGGGGTTCGGCCCGCTCTATTTCAGCCCCTTTGGGGATCATGGGCGCTTTCTTGGAAGGTTGCCTTGGTTGCCGGTTCTGCTCCCCGAATCGATGCTGCTCGCGATCGCGCGTCGGCGCTGGCGTCAGCACATCGAGTCGGTGCAAGACCTGGGCCTCAACAAGCTGTCCCCTCGTGAATTCCGGGAGCTGATCCGCCCCGATTGCTGGGACGTGGTCATGGTCGAATATAATCAGCGCATCCGCCATGCGGGCCGGCTGTTCGATTGGCTGCGCAGGCGCGCAGCGCTCGAGAAATACTTTACGGTCAATATCTACGCGCAATTACGCCGCCGCTGAGCGGCCGCCTCGCCCCGGACTCCATGGTCCGGGCGGCCGATCGCAAGGACGCGAATCGTGCCATGACGATCGCGCTGAAGACGTAAAAGATGACGCCGGTAAACTCTTCGCTGAGCGCTGCGGACGCGATCGAAATAACGAGAATGCCGGCCATCGAGGAAAACATGACGAAATCCTCCACCAAACGCCGAGCGAGAAGGAGGCGCAAAGCGAGGATCAGTGGGATCAGGATGGTTATTAAGAAGAAGGCCATGCCGAAGAAGCCCGCTTCCGCCATGACCTTCGGCCAATAGGCGTCGAGCAGGAAGCGGTCATTCTGGTAAGAGGCGCCCCACCGTCCGAAGACGCCGTGGGTGAAATAGAGGCTGCTATAGCCGTCGATCCTCGATCCCTCACTTGCGAAAGTGCTTGTCCCGCTTCCGAGAGGAGCCAGTTCGCGGGCAATCGCGAAGCCGCCCTCGTAGAGCGCGCGGCGGACGGAATCGGAACCTTCGTCTCCCGCATAATAGGAGACCTGATCGGAAATCTGATCGCCGAGCGGCGAGGCGATAATGACGACGAGGGCCGCGAAGCCGGCCAGGACCGCGAGCGTCTTGGTGAAAAGGTCCCTGCGGACATAAACCAGCACGTAGAGCGCGACCACGAGGAAGCCGACGATGATCTCCTTGACGGAGATATCGAGCAGCAGAATCGCGAACAGGTATCCAGCCAGCGCAACGCGGGCCGCGCTTGGGCGGATGGCCAGGAACCCGAGGGATGCGATCAGTCCGAGCAGCGTGACCTGCGCGCTCGCAACCGGATGATGGAAGAGGCCATTCGGCCTGAAAAAGGGACCGCGCATGCGAAGGTCGGTGCCGTCCAAGCTAACCCCGTTGCCGAAAGCGTCGCGGAGAACCTGCAATGAATTGATGAGAGCGACGGCAACCAGGGCCCACATAATCAGCCGCACCGACAAGCCGGACCGGCCGCGCCGACTGTCTGATGCCGCGAGAGCATAGGCGCCGAAGAAAAGCACGAACAGCTTAATATCCAGCAGCATGCCAATGTAGAAAACCGTTCGTCCGCGCTCAAATGAATAACCATGAAGAAGGCTGGATGCGAGAATAATGCCGAAATAGGCACACATCGAGAGTACGAATTTCAGTCCATTAGTTGTGTTCGCGACTCTCATTGCGCCGGCCGGCGCCATCATTCCGAGAATGACGACCAACCCTTCGTCCAGGAATGAAGAATTATACTCGCTCTGGAACAACTGGTAGATCAGGCGCGCGGCCAGGAAGGCGGCGACGAGTCCGCCGAGCCAGGTGATGCGCGTGGACATTCCGCCGATGGGGCGCTGCGCGCGCGCAACTGAAAGCGGAAGGGTGTGGGCGCGAGGCAAAGGCATTCCAGTCGACACGACGCCGATCAATCATTTCGGCAGATCGCCGTAGCAAGGCGCCGGGATGCCAACAAGGCGCGCCTGGCTCGGTTGCTCGCGGGGCAGTAGCCGTTTATCGCCCAGCGGACGCTCGGAACGGCAGGGAAGCGAAAGTCAGGCGTGCCCAAGTCCAAATCAGTCGCGATCGTTCTTGCGAACGGAATTGCAGGTCGCGGCGGGATCGAGCGGATCATGCTCTATGTCTCGCGCCAGCTCGCGGTCGATGCGCCGGACATCCCGCTCGTCGTCCAGACGTCGCGCTGGGATCGGGGCGGGCCGCTCAAGCATCTCACCGCGGCCTTCGGCCTCGGCCAGTTCGTTGCGCGGCTGGCCGGCGGGCGGATCGGCGTGGCGCATATCAACGTGGCGCCACGCGCATCCACCTTTCGCAAGATGGCCTTCGCGCGCGCGGCGCGCCTGTTCGGGGCGAAGACGATCCTCCACCTCCACGGCAGCGGCTATGATGGCTTCCTGCGGCGGTTGCCGGGCCCGATTGGCCGACGGACGATCGCCTTTTTCCAGCGTGCCGATCGTGTCGTCGTGCTCGGCGATTATTGGCACCGGTTCGCGCTCGATGAGCTCGGCGTCAGTCCGGAAAGGCTCGTCGTGGTCGAAAATGGCGTTCCCGCCGCCGCGACCCTCGCCGATCCGCGCCACGATCCGCCGCTCATCACCTTCATGGGCAATGTGGGGACCCGCAAGGGGGTCGATGTCCTGATTGCCGCATTGTCGCGTCTTTCGGCCGACGGCGTCCCATTCCGCGCCCGTATCGGCGGCAATGGCGAAGTGGACCATTATCGCCGGGCAGCGCAGGCCGCGGGCATCGCCGAGCGCACCGAGTTCCTCGGCTGGCTCGGGGAAGACGATGTCGCGCGAAACCTCGAAGAGTCGGACATATTCGTTCTTCCCTCGCGGGCGGAGAACCAGCCGGTGTCAATCCTCGAAGCGATGGCGCGGGGCCTGCCCGTCGTCGCCTCGTCGGTCGGCGCCATCCCCGAACAGGTGCTCGACGGCGACACCGGCTTTATCGTCCCGCCCGGTGATCCGGATGCGCTTGCCGCCGCGCTCGAACGGCTTTGCCGCGATGCGAACCTGCGCGTGAGGTTGGGAGCAAACGGCCTGGCGCGGTGGCGGGAGCGCTACTCGCTGGAGGTGACGGCCTCCCGCTTCGCCGCCCTGTACCGCCAATTGCTCGATTGAGGCGATCGGCGCCGTCCCGCTTCACTCGGGAATGTCGGGGATGGGCAACGGCCGATGGATCCGCGCGGAAAGATCGCTTCCTTCCTCGATATTGGCATACCAGGCGACGGCGGTCGATTGGACCGGCCGGTTGTCCGGGCGCATCCCCCACCGGTAGAAGCCGAATTTCATGAATCCCATGTCGGCGCGGGTTCGGCCCACCGAGTGGAAATCCCCCATCAGCCCGCCCGACCATTGCACGACCCGCCGTCCGTCGATCCAGACATTGAGCCGTCCGTCGGTCAGGCTGGTGCGCGCCTCGACAACGAACGTGTGCCATTGGCCGACCGGCAGATCGATCACCGTCCTGATCGGCTGGCTGTCGCGGCCGGACCGATCGGACCCACGATGCTGGATTTCGAGACGACCTTCTTCGCCGGGCGGCAGGGCGAAGCGGAGCCACGGCCCTCGCCGGGAGCTTGACTGGATCGCGGCGTTGCTGTGCCACTGCATGAGGATGTTGTAGGCTGCGTCAGGAACGAAATCGTCAACTCGGAAGGCCCCCGCATACCAGCGCGTCACCCCGTTCGGATTGTTGCGGGCGGAGCGGAATTCGACCCGCTCGCGGACGTCACGCTCCCCCGGGCGCCGTTCGCCCGGCCGCAATTCGACTCGAACCAGCGGACTGGCGCCCCGGGAAGAGGGGAATATGCGGATGTTGTGGGCGCCCTGGGGCGTTTCCGCTGTAAAGGCCTGGCTGCCCGCCATCGTGAGGCGCCCCCGATTGGCAAAAGGCGTCCGGCCGTCGCCCTGGTGGCTGATCGTGCGCGGCGGCGCGGCGGTCGCTCCGGAAAAGGCGAGGCTCGCCAGGCCACCGAGGATAAGGCGCCGGTCGATCCGGCTCGTCGTTGAAAATCCCCGGGCCATTCGCCGCCTCCGATATCGCCGTCCCTGCGCCGTCTGCGCGAGGCGGACCCACAACGCTGCTGCGCGCCGCTGGTTTCCCCCGCGCTGCGCTCAGATCTCCGCCGCGAAGGCGCGCAGCCTGGCGACGAGGGCGCGCCGCGCATCGCTTTCCTCCATCGATGCCGGGGCGAGCGGGCCGGCGGTCAGCAGGTCTTCAAATCCCGCATCGTCCCACGCAACGTAAATCCCCTTCACCTCCGCCAGAGCATGGGCCGTGGCCATTTGATGGTCATTGCGGTGCTCGCCAAGCGCGAAGCGGCGCGGATAGACGATCAGCGGCTTGCCCAGCCTCTTGGCGGTCAGCACCGTGCCGATCCCGGCGTGGCCGACAAGCAGATCGGCCGTGCGCGCGCGCGTCGTGAACTCGTCCGGCGCGAGAAAGGGCGCGTGATCGAGATGGCGCGCGCCGCACGCCCGGTCGGCGGTTTGCGCGAACACCGCGAACGAATGGCGGCCCGCGATCCGATCGAGTGCCTCGATCATCCGGGGAAAGGGCAATTGGGTGCCGACGGTTGCAAGGATCATAGGACCGATCCAGCATAGTCGGCGCCGGTGTCGCGTGCCACCTGCGGCCACTGGCTCAACCACAGATCGGCATGGGTTCGTGCCTTCATTCCGGCGAGCGACATCTCCTCGGCATTGGCGATACTGTCGATCCACACCGTCCTCGCGCCAAGCCGGCGCCCCACGGCGATGGCGATCAGGCCAGGGAGCGCCCCGGTGGTCACGATCATTCGCGGGCGAAGCCGCACGAGAAGTAGCGCGATGTGAAAGGTTGCAAGGAGGGTCGCAATCGGGGCGTTCCGGTTACAATCCGGAATGAGATGTGCGGGCGTCGCTCCCGACTGCAGCGCGAGCCCGCGAAGGGTGGTCGCATAGTGAACGTCGCGCCCGTCGAAGGCCTCCCGTAGAAGCATCAGCTGCTGCCAATGGCCGCCTGCCGACGCCACCATCAGAACATCGATCCGCCCGAAAGTGGTACTAATAGTACTAGTCACCTCAGAATCCAGCCCAGTAAAAATACGGTTTTGTCGGTTCGCACGTTTTTCCTATGAACAATTGTGCCTCACGATCATTGTCGCGCCGGGCGCTTTCGAGCCGTGTCGAGCCAATTCAGCGAGGAAATGCAGTCGCGCTCTGGCATCCTTCCTTTGCCTATACTAGGCCTCAACGTGATGTGCGAACCGGCAGACCGGGAGTAGAGGTGACGCGAGTGCGACAGCAGGCGTATCTGTTCTCACCCATGTCCGATGCGGCCGACGCCTATGTGCCCGCCGCGCACGGCGGGCTGGCCGCAGATCCGAGCAGTCCCGATCTCAAGCGTCTCCGCGCCCGCCGGGCCTGGCGCGCCTGTCTTCGGGTCGGCGCCGCCCTTGCCGATATCGCGGCTATCTCGCTCGCCTTTTCGCTCGCCTCGTTGATCCGGTTCGGCACCCTGCACGATCAGGCGCTGATGATTCTCGGCGTCGTCCTCCCGGCCTTCGTCGTCATCTCCGCAGGGCAGAAGACCTATAATATCTCCTCTGTGGTCGAGCCGCGCACAGGCGGGGGCGGCGCGATCGTCGCCTTCCTGATCACGCTGAGCGTGG
>Ga0182792_1002804_pt1 | contig 11883 bp, 9 predicted proteins | sample Passage237B_FD_130497 | JGI IMG/M metagenome (GOLD analysis project Ga0182792, IMG submission 130497) | Cellulose adapted compost microbial communities from Newby Island Compost Facility, Milpitas, CA, USA - Passage2 37B (version 2) (version 2) ...
CTACCTGGCTGCCCGCCCTGCGCAAGGACTTCATGTACGATACCTATCAGGTCCACGAGGCGCGCGCCTGGGGCGCCGACGCGATCCTCCTCATCATGGCCTCGCTCGCGGACGACGACGCGCGGCGGCTGGAAGACGAAGCACTGGCGCTCGGCATGGACGTGCTGATCGAAGTTCATGACGCGGCAGAACTGGAGCGTGCACTGAGGCTCGCCTCGCCGCTGATCGGCATCAATAACCGCGACCTGCGCACCTTCGAGACGACGCTGGAGACCTCCGAGAAACTGGCGAAGCAGGTGCCCGACGACCGGCTGCTGGTCGGCGAAAGCGGCATCTTCACCCATGACGACTGCCAGCGCCTCGCCCGCTCCGGCATCACCACCTTCCTCGTCGGCGAAAGCCTGATGCGCCAGGCCGACGTGGAGGCCGCGACGCGGGCCTTGCTGGAGGGTGGCACGGCGCGGATGCGCGCCGCCGTCTGAGATCATGGCCGGCCGACTCACCCATATCGGCAGTTCGGGCGAAGCGCACATGGTCGATGTGGGCGCGAAGGCCGAGACGGAGCGTGTCGCGGTCGCCGAAGGGTCTGTCCTGATGCAGGCCGGGACGTTGGCCGCCATCCAGGCTGGCAACGCCAGGAAAGGCGACGTGCTCGCCACTGCACGCATCGCGGGCATTATGGCCGCCAAGAAGGCACACGAGCTGATCCCGCTCTGCCACCCGCTGCTGCTTACCAACGTCGCGGTCGAGATCGAGCCGGACGAGGCGCTTCCGGGCCTTCGCGTCTCTGCCACGGTGCGCGTACGCGGCAAGACCGGCGTGGAGATGGAGGCGCTGACTGCAGTCTCCGTTGCTTGCCTCACCATCTACGACATGGCCAAGGCGGTCGATCGCGGCATGACGATCTCCGGTATCCGTCTGGTCGAGAAGCGCGGCGGCAAGTCCGGCACCTGGCGCCGCGAAGGAGACTGACCCGCCGTGGCGCTGCTGCCCGTCGACCAGGCGCTGGAGCGGCTCGTCGCCGGTGTCGTCCGCTTGCCGCATGAATCGGTGCCCATCGGCCAGGCCGCCTGGCGCGTGCTCGCCACCGATCTCCACGCGAGGCGCACGCAGCCCCCCTTCGCGGCGTCGGCCATGGATGGCTACGCAGTGCGCGCGTCCGACATAGCCACCCTCCCCGCCTTTCTCGACGTGATCGGTGAAATTCCCGCCGGCAGCGTCTTCGACGGAGTGGTCGGACCGGGCCAGGCGGCGCGCATCTTCACCGGCGCCCCGATGCCGGCCGGCGCCGACACGGTGCTGCTCCAGGAAGATGCCCGGCCGGCCGGCGAGCGCCGCATCGAGGCGCTGGAAAGCACCGCGCAGGGCCGCCACGTGCGCTCCGCCGGGCTCGACTTCCGCGAGGGCGACCTGCTGCTGCGCGCAGGGCGGGTGCTCGATCCCGCGGCGCTGTCGCTGGCGGCCGCTGCGAACCACGCCACGCTGGACGCCGTGCAAATCCCGACGGTTGCGGTGCTCGCAACCGGCGACGAGCTGCTGCCGCCAGGCTCCGAGCCCGGACCGGGCCAGATCATCGCCTCCAACAGCTACGGCATCGCCGCGATCGCCGAAGCCGACCGGGCCCGCGTGATCGACCTTGGCATCGTTCCCGACCGGCGCGAGGCGATCGCAGACGCGGTGAAAGCGGCGCGCGTGGCCGGTGCCAACGTCATCGTCACGCTCGGCGGCGCGTCGGTCGGCGAGCACGATCTCGTGCGCGACGTGCTGACCAGGCTCGGCATGGAGCTCGACTTCTGGAAGATCGCCATGCGCCCCGGCAAGCCGCTGATGGTGGGCCGCCTCGGCGCGACCCACGTGCTCGGGCTACCCGGGAACCCGGTATCGAGCCTCGTTTGCGCGCATCTCTTCCTGCGGCCGCTGATTGCCCGCCTGAGCGGGCGCGAATACGTACCCGACATCCGCGAAGCGGTACTGGGCAGCGGCATGAAGGCCAATGACGGCCGCCGCGACTATGTGCGGGCGTCAGCCTTCCCAGGCTCGGCCGGGCTGGTGGCGACGCCCTTCGACCTGCAGGATTCTTCGATGCTGCGCACGCTCGCGGCCGCCAACGCGCTGATCATCCGCGAGCCGCATGCGCCCGCCGCGCCACAGGGGGCGCCTTGCCGCGTGCTGATGATACGGTGAACAATCCGCTAACGGTTTCATGAAAAATTAAATGGTTGCGGAACAAGACTGGAACAGATAGTGTTTGTTCTGGTTTTGTTTGCCGGCGATTCCCGGTGACAGCAACGAGGCTGAGATGCTGACGCGCAAGCAACACGAATTGCTTCTCTTCATCCATGAAAGGCTGAAGGAAACCGGTATCCCGCCCTCCTTCGACGAGATGAAGGATGCGCTCGACCTCGCGTCGAAATCCGGCATCCACAGGTTGATCACGGCGCTCGAGGAGCGCGGCTTCATTCGCCGGCTGCCAAACAGGGCGCGCGCACTGGAAGTGCTGCGCCTCCCCGATTCGATCGCACCAGGGCTCAACGCATCGCGCAGGTTCTCGCCGGGCGTGATCGAGGGCGGGCTGGGGCGCAAGGCCGAGCCGGCACGCATGCATGCGGCCGGCAATGACGACGATGCGTCCGCCGTATCGGTGCCGGTGATGGGCCGCATCGCCGCAGGCGTGCCGATCGAGGCGATTCAGCACCAGACCCATTCGATCGTCGTTCCGCCGGATATGCTGTCGGGCGGCGAACACTTCGCGCTCGAGGTCAAGGGCGACTCGATGATCGAGGCCGGCATCTTCGATGGCGACACGGTCATCATCCGCCACACGCAGACCGCCAATCCGGGCGACATCGTCGTGGCGCTCGTCGACGACGAGGAGGCAACGCTGAAGCGCTTCCGCCGCAAGGGCGCCTCGATCGCGCTCGAGGCGGCCAATCCCTCCTACGAGACGCGGATCTTCGGGCCGGACCGGGTCAAGGTCCAGGGCCGATTGGTCGGGCTCATCAGGCGCTACTGACCGGCGACCTCGGTCGTCGGTGCCGATTGCGGGGTCGCAGGCCGCGGGGTTGGCGGGTCGCGCTTCTCGCGCCGGTAGGGCGGCAGCCCCCTCGCCTCGCGCGAGAACCGGCGCTGGTAGTGCCATGGCCTCTCGCTGTCACCGACCGCGAAGCTGATGGAGCGCACCTTACCCGCGCCGAACAGGATCGCCGCGCTGCCATTGCGCGCAAGGTCCTGCGCGGTGACCACCAGGGCTTCGCCATTTCGGCATGGACTTTCGGCCGTGGCGTCCTGGATCAGGATCAGGCGGGCGTCCGAGCAGACCGTCCGTGCCGCGTCCGCATCTTCCGCAGTGGCGACGGCGGCCCCCTCCACGGTGCGCGCCATGCAAAGCTCGTCGCTGCACCGGAACGGGTACTCTCCTTCAGCGGACCCGACGGCAAGTTCTTCGACAGGACGGGCGACACTGGTCGCCAGCATCGCCCGCGACCAGTTCTCGACCGTGAACGCCGAGGGGCGCTTGCGGTTGACCGCGAGTGTTCCGTCCGAGAGGCGCAGGGCGGCCAGGCGCCCATCCTCGGAGAGCAGCACGTCGGGCAGTTCGCGCGTCGCGATCAGGGCCACGCCCGCTGCCAGCATCGGGATGGCGGCGGCGCGCAGCCAGGTTGTCGCGACCGTGAGGACGACGAGTGCAAGAGACAGCACGATCACTGCAGACGGCGGGATGAGGCCGACCGCGTCGACAGGCGAAATGTCCGCTACCCATTTGGCCACCACGATGATCCAGGTGAGCCCCCACCCCATCGCGGTGAAGAACGGTTGGTCGATCCCGATCGGAATCGACAGCGTGCCGATCACGGCCATCGGCATGACCACGGCGCTTGCAATCGGCATCGCCAGCAGGTTCGCGACAAGGCCAAGCGGCGCAACCCGCTCGAAATGCCAGGCGGCAAAGAGCCCCGTTGCAGCACCCGCGATCACGGATGTCATGGCAAGTCCGCCGAGGAACATCACGACCGTCCGCATCGCGCGCCAAATGGGCCAACGGTCGTGCCAGTCCGTGCGCGCGGCCGCATGCCGCTGGCGCTCGGCAAACCAGCTGTAGGCAGAGATCAGCGCGGCGGTGGCCGCGAACGACATCTGGAAGCTCGGCCCCATGATCTCGTGCGGCGCGATCACCAATACGGCGATGGCGGCAATCGCGAGATTGCGCATGGTGAGCGCGGCGCGATCGAAGACGACCGCCGTCAGCATTACCGCGAACATCAGGTAGCTGCGCTGGGCGGCGACGGCAGCGCCTGAAATGACGAGGTAGACGCTGATGGCGGCGAGTGCCGCGACGGCCGCGTACTTCTTCACGGGCCAGCGCGACGCGAATGCGGGAAACAGCGCAAAGGCTGCGCGCAATACGCCGAGCATTGTGCCGGCAACAAGCGCCATGTGCAGGCCGGAGATCGACAGGAAGTGCGCAAGCCCCGTGCGCCGCAGTGCCTCGATTACATCCTCCGGAATACTGCTCTGGACGCCGGCGACGAGGGCTGCGGCAATGTCGCCCTCGGCCCCGGAAATGCGGGACCGGATGTGTCCGGCGAGCGCCCCGCGCGCATTCTCGACCCAGGCCGAAAGGCGCGCTGTGAGCACGGCGGACGCGGCATCGTCAATTGTGTCCGGACCGGACAGGAAGAAGCCACTTGCTCCGATGCCGTCGAAATAGCTTGCGAAGGAGAAATCGTAGCTGTCGGGGCGCACCGGCCCGGTCGCAGGCAACAGCCTCACAGCACCGGTGATCGTCTGCCCCGCCCGCAGGCCGGCCGGAACCTCGCGCACCGTCACGCGGACCCGGTCCGGCGCGTAGCGCAGATGCGGCCGCTCCGTGGAGATGATGTCGATCGTGAGCCGCGGGCGCCGTTCGGCGCGATCCTCTATGGAAACGACGCGTCCGGTGATGCGGGTCGCGATGTCCGCGCCCAGCATCTGAGTGCCGGCCCGCCAGATCTCGAACGAGGCTGCAAGCAGCCCCAGCGCGAACACGAGCACGCCCGCCGCGACGACCCGCAGGACCGGCCGGCTGCCAAGCACGGCGCATGCAACAGCGCTCGCCGCCGCCATGAAAACGATTGGCAGGACGGCGGGATCGCGCGGCAGAGCGAAATTGACAGCCGCGCCCGCACCGAAGACGACCGGGATAACGACGAACCCGGTGCCGCGCTCGCTTTCCTGTTCCAGCGCCCTGCCAAGGGCTGCCCGCAGGCGAGCGGCCGGTCCAGAAAAACGGTCGAAATCAGATTTATGAACGGTTGCGGCCGCCGCTGGCGACTGGATGCGCGGCGTGGCGGCCAGCCGCGCATCGCGCCCGAACGCCAGCGGTTCGCCCCCCTCATGCGCCGTCGTCTCGGCGGCCATTGCTTGCCCGCGCAGTGCTTGCGCCCCAACCGTCCTATGCTACATGAACGCCCACGAAACGCCACCGACCGCGGCGCGCACGGCGCGAGAAGTCCGCGGGCCGATCCAGGAAAATCCGCCGATGACGAAATCCGTGGTCACCCGCTTTGCGCCTTCTCCGACCGGCTTTCTGCACATCGGCGGCGCGCGCACTGCGCTCTTCAACTGGCTTTACGCCAAGCACACCGGCGGCGTCATGCTGCTCAGGATCGAGGACACGGACCGCGAGCGTTCGACCGAGGCAGCCACCGCCGCAATCCTGGACGGATTGACCTGGCTGGGTCTCGACTGGGAGGGCGAACCGATTTCGCAGTTCGCCCGCGCCGGCCGCCACCGCGAGGTTGCCGAGGAGTTGGTCGCGCGTGGCAAGGCCTACTACGCCTACGAGACGCCCGAGGAACTCGAGGCGATGCGCGAGAAGGCCCGTGCGGAAGGCCGCCCGCCCCGCTACGACGGCAGCTGGCGGGACCGCGACGCATCCGAGGCTCCCGCCGGCGTGAAGCCGGTCATTCGAATCAAGGCACCGCGCCAGGGCGAGACGATCGTCCGCGATCGGGTGCAGGGCGATGTCCGCTTTCCCAACAAGGACCTCGACGATTTCATCCTGCTGCGCTCCGACGGTACGCCGACCTACATGCACGCCGTGGTCGTGGACGACCACGACATGGGCGTGACCCACATCATCCGCGGCGACGACCACCTGACCAACGCCGCGCGCCAGCAGATCATTTACGACGCGATGGGCTGGGAAATTCCCGTGATGGCCCACATCCCTCTGATTCATGGTCCCGATGGCGCGAAGCTGTCGAAGCGCCACGGCGCGCTCGGCGTGGAGGCCTATCGCGCCATGGGCTACCTGCCGGCGGCACTGCGCAACTATCTCGCCCGCCTCGGCTGGAGCCACGGCGACGACGAGGTGATGTCGACCGAAGACATGATCGCCTGGTTCGAGATCGAGGACGTCAACAAGGGCGCTGCCCGCTTCGACTTCCAGAAGCTCGAGGCGCTCAACGGCGTCTACATGCGCCAGACGCCCGACGACGAGCTGACGCGCATCTTCCTCGACACCCTGCCCTGTCTCGATAATGGCCCCGCGATCCTGGCGAAGCTGGACGAGCGGCGGCGTGCGCAGCTGCGGGCTGCGATGCCGGGTCTCAAGGAGCGCGCCAGGACGCTGAAGGAACTCGCCGACAGCGCGTACTATCTATACGCCGAGCGGCCGCTCGCGCTGGACGAGAAGGCCGCCGCCCTTCTCGACGCCGAGGCAAGAAAGGTGCTCGCCGCGCTGAAGGCGCGGCTGGAAGCAATCGCCAGTTGGGATGCCCCCTCGCTCGAGGCCGCGGTTCGCGCCTACGCGGAAGCCGAAGGGCTCAAGCTCGGCAAGGCCGCGCAGCCGCTGCGCGCCGCCCTCACCGGTCGCAGCACCTCCCCGGGTGTGTTCGACGTGCTTGCCGTGCTCGGCCGCGAGGAAAGCCTGGCCCGAATCGCCGATCAAATCGATTAGGCAAATGGCTTCCGATTTCGTCATCGGAATCAGCCCTCTAGGCATTGAATTCGACTCTTTTGCAGTGCAACATAAAGGTTCGAAATGCTTGGCACGCGGGGGCATATGGTCTAGCTAGTGTGCCGCCGGCCACGGCCATGCCACCGCGCGTTCTGCATGCGGTGCGACGCTTCCGCGTATTTCACGAGAGGACATTGCGATGACGGGATCGACTGCGACACTCGAGGTTGGCGGAAAAACGCATGAATTGAAGGTCCGCAAGGCCTCCGTCGGCCCGGATGTCGTCGACATCGGATCCCTCTACAAGGAAACCGGGATGTTCACCTACGATCCCGGTTTCACGTCCACGGCGAGCTGCGAATCCAAGATCACCTATATCGACGGCGATGAGGGTGTTCTGCTGCACCGCGGCTATCCGATCGAGCAGTTGGCCGAGCACGGCGACTTCCTCGAAGTCTGCTACCTGCTGCTTTACGGCGACCTGCCGACCAAGGCGCAGAAGGAGGATTTCGACTATCGCGTGACGCACCACACGATGGTGCATGAACAGATGACGCGCTTCTTCACGGGGTTCCGGCGTGATGCGCACCCGATGGCGGTCATGTGCGGCGTGGTCGGCGCGCTGTCCGCCTTCTACCACGACTCGACCGACATCTCAGACCCGCATCAGCGCATGGTGGCCTCGATCCGCCTCATCGCGAAGATGCCGACGATCGCGGCGATGGCCTACAAGTATCACATTGGCCAGCCCTTCGTTTACCCGAAGAACGAGCTGAACTACGCGGCCAACTTCCTTCACATGTGCTTCGCGGTGCCGTGCGAGGACTACAAGGTCAATCCGGTGCTTGCGCGCGCAATGGAGCGCATCTTCATCCTGCACGCCGACCACGAACAGAACGCCTCGACCTCGACCGTGCGTCTGGCCGGCTCGTCCGGCGCCAACCCGTTCGCCTGCATCGCTGCCGGCATTGCCTGCCTGTGGGGCCCGGCCCATGGCGGCGCCAACGAGGCGGCCCTCAACATGCTGGCCGAGATCGGCACGGTCGACCGCATTCCCGAATACATCGCCCGCGCCAAGGACAAGGACGATCCGTTCCGGCTGATGGGCTTCGGCCACCGCGTCTACAAGAACTACGATCCGCGCGCCAAGATCATGCAGAAGACCACGCATGAGGTGCTTGGCGAGCTCGGCATCAAGGACGATCCGCTGCTCGAAGTCGCGATGGAGCTGGAGAAGATCGCGCTCACCGACGAATACTTCATCGAGAAGAAGCTCTATCCGAACATCGACTTCTATTCGGGCATCACGCTCAAGGCGCTCGGTTTCCCGACGACCATGTTCACCGTGCTGTTCGCCGTCGCGCGCACCGTCGGCTGGGTCGCACAGTGGAAGGAGATGATCGAGGACCCGCACCAGAAGATCGGCCGGCCGCGTCAGCTCTATACCGGCGAGCCGGTGCGCGACTACGTGCCGATCGCGAAGCGCTAGATCAAGCGAACTCCATCGGCCGCGCGCCAACGCGGCGGCCGGCATCGCCCGGACGCGGCGGCGTCGCGTCTTTCTGCGGCTGCGGGGAAGGTATCGACGTTCCTTAAGCTTGCGCTTCTTCGCCGCCGCCTGCGTCCGAAACGCCAGGCACGCAGAAAATGCGTTTCCCGCGATTGGTGAGGAAATCGAGTATCTCGCTCACCCGCGGATTGTCGCCATGCCTGGCGCGCACGGCATCCACGTTCTCCGAGAGCGGGCGCGCGCGGTCGAACAGCATCTTATAGGCAGCACGCAGCGCAAGCAGGTCCTGCCGGTTTGCGCCTGAACGTTTCAACCCGACCACGTTGAGCCCCCTCAGCCGCGCCCGGTCGCCCTGCGCCATGCCGTAGGGAATGACGTCGCCCGCGACCCTCGCGCCACCCCCGAGCATGGCCCCGCGTCCGACGCGTACGAACTGGTGGATGGCCACCAGGCCCGAGATGACGACATGGTCGCCGATCTCGCAATGGCCCCCCATCACCGTGCCGTTGGCCATGATGACCCCGTTGCCGATCTTGCAGTCATGAGCGACGTGGGAATTGGCCATGAGGAAGCAGCCGTTTCCGATGCTGGTCAGCCCGCCGCCATGATCGGTACCGACATGCGCCGTGAAACCCTCGCGCAACTGGCAGTCCGCGCCGATCACCAGCCGCGTGTCGGACGCCCGGTTCTTGAGATCCTGCGGGGCGCCGCCCAGCGCGGCATGCGGGAAAACACGTGTGCGCGCTCCGATCTCTGTCACACCCGAAACCGAGACATGGCTGATCAGCTCGACCTCGTCGCCGAGCCTGACGCGACTTCCGACGTGGCAGAACGGCCCGACGCGAACCCCTGTGCCGAGTTCGGCGCCGTCCTCGATGACGGCGGTCGGGTGCACCACGACGGGCATCGGGCGCTCAGGCGGCGTCGGCAAGCGTCACCATCGCCTGCACTTCGGCTTCCGCCACCTTGGCGCCGTCAACGATCGCCTGGCAGCCGAATTTGAAGATGCCGCCACGCTGCTTCTGCTTCCTGACGTGGATTTCGAGCCGGTCGCCCGGCACCACCGGCTTGCGGAACTTGGCGTTGTCGATGGTCATGAAAAACACCAGCGCGGTCTCCTTGGCCCCCATCTTGTGGAGGACGATGGCACCGGCGGTCTGCGCCATGGCTTCGATGATCAGGACGCCCGGCATCACCGGGTTGCCGGGGAAATGGCCTGTGAAATGCGGCTCGTTGAAGGTGACGTTCTTGATGCCGACGGCCGAGTCGTCTCCGTCGACTTCGATGATGCGGTCGACCAGCAGGAACGGGTAGCGATGCGGCAACAGTTGCAGGATTCGCTCGATCTCGAGCGTCTCGAGTGTGCCCTTCTCAGTCATCGCCTCCACCCTTCTTGTCGCGGCCGTTTGCAGCGAGTGCCCGGATCGCGGCGACTTCCCTGAAGAACTCCCTGACCGGCTGCGCGGGCGCACCGGCCCATTTGGCGCCGGCTGGCACGTCATGCATCACCGCGGCGTTCGCGGCAAGCTGTGCTCCGCTACCGATCGTTGCGTGGTCGATGATGCCGACGGCACCCCCCATCAGCACGAAGTCGCCGACGACCACGGAGCCTGCAAGCCCGCTGCGGCCCGCGATCAGGCACCAGCGCCCGATGCGGACGTTGTGGGCGATCTGCACCAGATTGTCGATCTTGGTGCCCTCGCCGATCACGGTGTCGTCGATCGCGCCGCGATCGACGGTCGTGTTTGCGCCGATCTCGACATCATCCTGGATGACGACGCGACCGATCTGCGGGACCTTTTCCGCCCCGCGCGCGCCCGGAACGTAGCCGAAACCGTCCTGCCCGACGCGCACGCCGCCATGCAGGAACACGCGGTTGCCGACGAGTGCGGTCTGCAGCGACACGCCGGGCCCGATGTAGCAATCCCGTCCGACCTGGCAGCCCCGCCCGATGACCGCTCCGGGCGCGACAATCGTTCCGCTGCCGACGGCTGCACCCGGCCCGATGACGGCTGTGGCTTCGACGATGGCCCCAGCCTCGACCTGCGCTCCCTCGGCAACGATCGCGGCGGGCGAGATGCCGGTCTCGCCCGTCAGAGGCTCCGGGCGTACGGATTGCGGATAGATCAGTCGCGCGGCGGTCGCAAACGCGCGCTGCGGATGCTCGGACAGGAGCGCCGCCACACCGGGGCGCACCTGGCCCGCTAGTTCAGGCTTGCAGATGACGGCAGCCGCGCGCGTCGAACCCAACAGGTCGGCGTGCTTCTTGCTGTTGATGAAGACCAGGGCACCGTCGCGGCTTTCCTCGAGCGAGGCCAGATTGCTGATCTCGGCCGCAGCGGAGGAGACGTCCGCGAGGGTTGCGCCAATGGCGGCTGCCAGTTCGCCGGCCGAAAAGCGGCGTGCTGGCTCGAAAAACACCGGATCTGCCATGGGAACCTTCGCCCCGGGCGAAACCCGCCCGGGCAGCGCTGCATCAGAACCGCGTCGAGATGCCGAAGTTGAAGTTCTGGATTCGGTCACCCGGCTGACTTAGCACGGGAATGGCATAGTCCACGCGCAGCGGACCGAACGGCGATGCCCACATCAGGCTGGCGCCGACCGAAGCCCGCCACTGCATGGCCGTGCTGCCCGGCGTAACGCCTCCCAACGGATTGCCGTAAAGCGTTGCCGCGTCCGCGAACAGTGCACCGCGGAAGCCCATGCTCTGCGGAACGCCCGGGAACGGGAACTGGACCTCGGCGCTGGCATTGAAATAGGTCGTGCCGCCTAGTTGCTGACCAGTCGTCGCATCCACCGGGCCGATGCCGTTATAGGCAAAGCCGCGGATGATGCGGTCGTTCGACTGGAACAGGTCGAACACGCGCAGCCCCCCGGCACCGAAGCCAATGACGTGGCCTCCGCCCGCCGAGGCCACGCCGATCAGGTCCATCTCCTCAGACAGCGTGTGATAGTAGGTGCCGCGACCCGTCAGCTTGACGAAGCGGGCGTTGCCGAAGATGCCGGCAACTTCCGCAGTGCCGCTGACATAGAAGCCCTCATGCGGGTTCTTCAGGTCGTCGATCGTGTTGTAGATCAGCGTGCCGCTGATCGACGACTTGATCCAGTTGCCCTGCATGATCGCGCCCTGGATTTGCGGCGCAACCGGACAGGCCCCCACGATCGCTGCCGGATTACAGCCGGCGTTGGTGCCAGTCGTAGTATATCCGTATGCCTCGGACGTGAAGTTGTAAGCCAGCTGAGTGCTGAGCGTCTCGGTGATCGGCAGGCCGAAGCGGACCGTGCAGCCGGTGATCGCGCTGTTGTAGTTGTTATTGTAGGTGCGAGTCTGACGGTAGATGTCGAAGCCGACCGCAATCCGCCGTCCCAAGAAATAGGGCTCGGTGAAGGAAAGCATGTAGTCGCGCGCGCTTGCCCCGCCGGAGATCGAGAG
>Ga0182792_1002805_pt1 | contig 11883 bp, 11 predicted proteins | sample Passage237B_FD_130497 | JGI IMG/M metagenome (GOLD analysis project Ga0182792, IMG submission 130497) | Cellulose adapted compost microbial communities from Newby Island Compost Facility, Milpitas, CA, USA - Passage2 37B (version 2) (version 2) ...
CCCGGCTCCTGGCCCCCTTCCCCGGCCTGGCGGAGCCGGCGGCCGCGCATTTCGAGGAAACCTTCCGCGGGCCGAGCCTGCCGTCCGGCGACGTCGCCCGCGCGGAGGAACGGCGCCTGGCCGCGCGCGACGTGGCCGACGCGCTGGAGCTGCCGGTGGGCAACGCGGTCGACTTCTGGACCGAGGCCTCGCTGTTCTCCGCCGCGGGCTACACCGCGCTGGTGTACGGCCCCGGCGACATCGCCCAGGCGGGGGAAGGGGGCCAGCAGCCGGTCGATGTCCATCGACGGCAGCGGGCGGAAGCCGAAGCGCAGCTCGGCCTCCGGCGCGATCATGTTCGCCTTGATGCCGCCCTCGATGCGGCCGATGTTGAAGCGCAGGCCGGTCAGGCCGCCGAAGCGCGCGTGCGCCAGCGACTGCACGTGGTCCAGGGCGCGCGCGCCCCAGCGTACCGCCTGGTGCAGCGCGCTGGCCGCCGCGTCCTGCGGCCCGGAGGCATGCCCCGCCCGGCCCTGGAACCGCACCAGCACCGAGGAGATGCCGCGGTGCGCCAGCACCGCCTCGCCCATCGTCGGCTCGGCCACCAGTACCGCCTCGTAGGGGATGCCGCGGGCCAGGAACGCGGCGATGCAGCGCGGGTCGTTGGCCTCCTCGTCCGAGGAGAACAGGAACGCCGCATCCCCGTCGCCGGCGTTGGCCGCGGCCAGCAGCGCGGCGGCCGCGCCCTTGATGTCGCACACGCCCAGGCCGACCACGCGGTCGTCCAGGCGGCGCATCGCGTGCGGGTCCGCGCTCCAGTGCGGCGAGTCCGGCACCGTGTCCAGGTGCACGTTGAACAGGTACCGCGGCCGGCCGCGCACGGCGTACAGGCTGACCGCGCCGGCGCCGTGGTCGACCACCTCCACGCGGAACCCGGGCAGATGCGCGCGCAGGTAGTCGAAGATGCCGCCCGCCGGCGCGATGGCGCGCGGCGGGTTGCGGGTGTCGAAGGACACCAGCCGGTCCAGGTGCGCGAGGGGGGATTCGAGCAGGTCGGTCATCGGGGTCAGCGGGCCGGGGCGGCCTGGTAGATGTCGGGGCGCAGGATCTCCATCAGCGTCTCCGGCCTGGCGGGCGCGGCGAAGCCGTACTGCGCGTACAGGCCGTGGGCATCGCTGGTGGCGAGCATGAAGCGGCGCAGGCCCTGGAGCTGCGGATGGGCCATCACCGCGTCCATCAGCTGCTTGCCGAAGCCCCGCCCGCGCTGCGACGGCAGCACGAACACGTCGGCCAGGTAGCCGAAGGTCGCGCCGTCGGTGGTGACCCGCGCGAACGCCACCTGGCCCTCGCCGTCGAGGTAGCCGCCGAAGCACAGCGAGCCGGCGATGGCCCGCTCCACCGTCGCGCGCGGGATGCCGCGGCTCCAGTACGCCTCCTGCGAGAGGAAGCGGTGGATCACGTCCACGTCCAGCTCGTCGCGGTCGGTGCTGATGCGCAGGGTGTCCATGGCTGGCGCAGTCCTTTCGCGTGCCCGGCTCAGCGGTTGACCTCGGCCCACAGCGTGCTGCTCATGCCGAACAGCTTGATGAAGCCCTCGGCCTCCTCCACGCCCCAGTCGGCCGACTGGGCATAGGTGGCGCCCTTGGCGTTGAGGATGTGCGGCGAGCGGATCGCCACCGCGTCCACGCGGCCGCCGCGGGTCTCCAGCACCACCTCGCCGTCGACCTTGGCCTGGGACGACGCCAGGAAGGCCTCCAGGTCGGCCTTGAGCGGGTCGTGGAAGAAGCCCTCGTAGACCAGCTCCACCCACTTGCGCGCGGCCTCGGGCTTGAACCGGTTCTGGTGCTTGCTCAGCACCGCCTCCTCCAGCGCGCGGTGCGCGACCAGCAGCGCGGTCAGGCCCGGCGCCTCGAACACGATGCGGCCCTTCAGCCCGATCACGGTATCGCCGGTGTACATGCCGCGGCCGACGCCGTACTGGGCGAACATGGTGTTCAGCCGCGCCAGCAGGCGCGCGCCCTCCATCGGCCTGCCGTCCAGCTCCACCGCCTCGCCGTTGACGAACTTCAGGGTCGCGGTCAGCGGCTCGGCCGGCCATGCGCTGCGCGGCGCGCACCAGCCGCGCGCGCCCTCGCCCGGGGCTTCCCACTTGTCGATCTCGCCGCCGGACATGGTCACGCCCAGCAGGTTCTCGTTGATGGTGTAGCTCTTCTGCTTGGCGCGCACCTCGTAGCCGCGCTCCTCCAGGTACTTCTGCTCGTAGGCGCGGGTCTGGGTGTGCTGCTTCTGGATCTCGCGGATCGGCGCCACGATGCGGTAATCGCCCTGCGCCTTGACCGCCAGGTCGAAGCGCACCTGGTCGTTGCCCATGCCGGTGCAGCCGTGGGCGATGGCGTTGGTGCCCAGCTCGGCCGCGCGCGCCAGCGCCGCGTCGACGATCAGGTAGCGGTCGGAGACCAGCAACGGGTACTGGCCCTGGTAGCCCTCGCCGGCCCAGACGAACGGCTTGACGAAGCCCTCCCAGATGGCCGCGCCGCCGTCCACGGTGACGTGGCTGGCCACGCCCAGGTCGGCCGCGCGCTGCTCGATGTAGGCGCGCTCCTCGGCGTCCACGCCGCCGGTGTCGGCGAACACGGTGTGCACGTTCCAGCCCTGCTCCTTCAGGTAGGGGATGCAGAAGCTGGTGTCCAGGCCGCCGGAGAAGGCCAGGACGATGTCGCGGGAGTCGTTCGGGTTGCTCATGGGGAGGTCCGTGGGGAATGCTGTGGGATTGGTCCGGGTCCGCGGCTCAGCGCACCAGCGCGGCCATGACCGCCTTCTGCACGTGCAGGCGGTTCTCGGCTTCCTCGATGGCGATGCAGTTGGGCGAGTCCATCACCGCATCGGTCGCCTTGACGTTGCGGCGCAGCGGCAGGCAGTGGCTGAACACGCCGTCGTTGGTCAGCGCCATCTTCTGCTCGTCGACGATGAAGTGCTTGAAGCGGTCGCGGATCGGCTTCTCCGGCTCCCAGTTGCCGAAGTAAGGCAGCGCACCCCAGCTCTTGGCGTAGACCACGTCGGCGCCGCGGTAGGACTCCTCGATGTCGTGGCTGATGCGGAACGAGCCGCCGCTCTCGGCGACGTTCCGGTGCGCCCAGCCGATGTAGCGCTCGTCGAGCACGTACTCGGGCGTGGGGCACAGCAGGGTCACGTCCATGCCCAGGCGGGTGGCGATGGTCAGCGCCGAGTTGGCCACCGCGGTGTTCAGCGGCTTGGGGTGGTAGGTCCAGGTCAGCACGTATTTCCTGCCGCGCAGGTCGGTGGTGCCGAAGCGCTCCTGCAGCGCCAGCGCGTGCGCCAGCTCCTGGCAGGGATGGGTGATCGTTTCCATGTTGATCACCGGCACGGTGGAGTACCGGGCGAAGGCGTTGAGCACACGGTCCTCGCGGTCGTAGGCCCAGTCCTTGAACTTGGGGAAGGCGCGCACGCCGATCAGGTCGACGTAGCGGGCCAGCACCCGCGCCACCTCGGCGATGTGCTCCTCGGTGTCGCCGTCCATCACCGTGCCCAAGTCGAACTCGATCGGCCAGGCGTCCTTGCCCGGCTGCAGCACGATGGCGTGCCCGCCCAGCTGGAAGGCGCCCAGCTCGAAACTGGTGCGGGTGCGCATGGACGGGTTGAAGAAGACCAGTGCGATCGACTTGCCCTTGAGCTCGCTGCCCAGCCGGTTGCGCTTGAACAGCGCGGCCTGGGTCAGCAGCGCGTCCAGCTCGGGACGGCTCCAGTCCTGGGTGTTGAGGAAGTGCTTGGGCATCGATCGTTCCTTGCGGTGGTGGGCCCGGCGCGGGCGCTGCGTGGAGCGGCTTTTCTTGCGGTTGAAACTTTTCCCCGGGCCGGAAACGAAAAAACCCAGCCTGGGGCTGGGTTTTCGGCGGACAGCACGACGCTCCGGTCACCCAGCAGGAAGGTGGGCTTCCGGTCGGCGCGCGCGCGAGGTCATCCCGGAGGCCATCCGGGCGGCGCTGGCGGCGTGCGGCTGCAGGTCGGTGTTCATCGGCCGCGCATCCTCGCACGCGCGCGTGCGGGGCGCAAGCCCGGCCGCGTCAGGGGTTGCGCGCCTGCGCCTCGGGCACGTAGGGCGTCACCGAGACGCGGATGCGCAGGCGGTTGCCCGGGTCCTCGGCCAGGCGCGAGCGGTACTTGGTGCCCTTGTAGACGTAGTCCACGTCGTAGGCGATGGGACGCTGGAACTCGCGGTCCACCTGCACCAGCCGGCAGTTTTCCCGGCGCGGCGGCGGCGCCGGCTGCGGCGGCGGCGCCTGCTCCCCGCGGCCGAAGGCTTCCTTGACCGAATCGAGCATGCGCGAGAACACGCCTTCGTCCGCCGCGTCGCGGGCCGGGCGGCTGGGCGGCGGGGGCGGCTCGGGATCGCAGCGCTCCTCGGTGCGGGTGGCGCGCAGGGTCTGGTAGACCGGCTGGACGCGCAGCACCTGGGCGTAGTCGATCTTGACGTTCTCCACCGGCACCACGCGGATCTGCGGGCCGCCCTGCCCCTCCTGCCTCTCCTGGGCCAGCGCGGGCCGCGCCGCGCAGCAGGCCAGGCCCAGCAGGGAGAATTTCAGGAGGTGGCGCATTCGGTACCGGAGGCGGAAATGCAAGCCACCAGTTTAGGCCGCACGGCTTGCAGGCGGCTGAACCGTACCCTGCCCGCGGAGCGGCCGGCGCGACCGCGCCGCGCCTTCCGGCGCGCGGCGGCGGCCGGCACCGCGGGCCGCGCGCTAGAATCGCCGGCTCGCCTCCCGCTGCCGCCGCCACCGATGCCCCTGCGCCTGTACAACAGCCTGACGCGCCAGGTCGAGCCCTTCGTCCCGCTCGACCCCGACTGCCCGACCATGTACCTGTGCGGTCCGACGGTCTACAACTACGTGCACATCGGCAACGCGCGCGGGCCGGTGGTGTTCGGCGTGCTGGCGGCGCTGCTGCGCCGGCGCCACGGCGCGCTGAAGTACGCGCGCAACATCACCGACGTGGACGACAAGATCAACGCCGCAGCCGCCGAGCAGGGCGTGCCGATCTCGGCCATCACCGGCCGCTTCGCCGACGCCTACCGCGAGGACATGGCGGCCCTGGGCGTGGACGGGGCCTTCGGCCCGGACCTGGAGCCCACCGCCACCGGCCACATCGCGCAGATGGTCGCGATGATCGGGCGGCTGATCGAAGCCGGCCACGCCTACGCCGCCGAGGGCCACGTGCTGTTCGCGGTGGGCAGCTTCCCCGGCTACGGCAAGCTGTCCCGGCGCGACCCGGAGGAGATGCTGGCCGGCGCCCGCGTCGAGGTGGCCCCGTACAAGCGCGACCCCGGCGACTTCGTGCTGTGGAAGCCCTCCCCCGAGGGCCTGCCGGGCTGGGACTCGCCCTGGGGCCGCGGCCGCCCGGGCTGGCACATCGAGTGCTCGGCCATGGCCGGCGCGCACCTGGGCCGGACCATCGACATCCACGCCGGCGGCGTGGACCTGCAGTTCCCGCACCACGAGAACGAGATCGCGCAGAGCGAGTGCGCCCACGGCGGCGCGCCGTTCGCGCGGTTCTGGCTGCACAACGGCATGCTCAACTTCGGCGGCGCGAAGATGAGCAAGTCGCTGGGCAACATCGAGAAGGTGCACGACCTGGTGCGCCGGCACCCGCCGGAGGCGCTGCGCTACGCCCTGCTCTCGGCCCACTACCGGCAGCCGCTGGAGTGGAACGACGCGCTGATCGAACAGTCGGTCCGCACCCTGGGCCGCCTGTACGGCACGCTGCGCGACCTGGCCGCGGTGGAGGTCGCGCCCGCGATCCCGCTGGCGGTCGAGGACGCGCTGGAGGACGACCTCAACACGCCGCAGGCGCTGGCCGAGCTGGCGCGGATCGCCGGCGAGGCGCGCAGGGCCGACGACGCGGCCGAGAAGGTGCGGCTGAAGAGCGAGCTGCTCGGCGCCGGGCTGGCGCTGGGCCTGCTGCAGCAGGCGCCGGAAGCGTGGTTCAACCGCGGCGCCTCCGGCGACGACGACGCGCGCATCCAGGCGCTGGTGGACGAGCGCGCCGCGGCCAAGAAGGCGCGCGACTTCGCCCGCGCCGACGCGATCCGCGACCAGCTCGCCGCCGAGGGCATCCTGCTGGAGGACACGCCGCAGGGCGTGCGCTGGAAGCGCGGCTGAGCCCGGAACGGCGCACCCCCCGCAGCCCCCCCACCGCCACCGCGAACCGAAACCCGTGACCGACACCCCCTTCCCGCTCGAGCCCACCGCCGCCGAGGCGCAGGCCGCCATCCGCGACGAGTTCGCCTTCTTCGCGGACTGGTCCGAGCGCTACCAGTACCTCATCGACCTGGGCCGCAAGCTGCCGCCCTTCCCCGAGCAGTGGAAGACCGAGGAGCACCGCCTGCACGGCTGCCAGTCGATGGTGTGGATCGTGCCGCAGGGCAACCGCGAGCGGCTGGACTTCCACGCCGTCAGCGACTCGGCCATCGTCTCCGGGCTGATCTACCTGGCGCTGCGGGTGTACTCCGGCCGCCCGGCCGCGGAGATCCTGGCCACCGAGCCGGAGTACATCGCCGACATCGGCCTGGCCCGGCACCTGTCGCCGACCCGCAGCAACGGCCTGGCCGCGCTGCTGGGCTTCATCCGCGACACCGCGCGCAGCCAGGCCTGAGGTGGAACCGGCCCGGCCCGCGGCCGCGATCCCGCCGCCGCTGCGCGAGCGCGGCTTCCGGGTGCTGCTGGGCTACCGGCTGAGCGCGATCCTGTCCTACCAGATCGTCGCGGTCACCGTCGGCTGGCACGTCTACGAGCTGACCCGCAACCCGTTCGCGCTGGGCCTGATCGGCCTGGCGGAGGTGCTGCCGTACATCGCCACGGCGCTGTTCGCCGGCTATCTGGTGGACCACCTGCCGAAACGGCGGCTGGGCGCGGCGGCCTGCGCCGGCCTGTGCGCGACCGCGGCGCTGCTGGCGCTGATCGCCGCCGGCCGCCTGGCGCCCGGCGCGACCTGGCCGATCTACGCGGCCATCGTCCTCACCGGCCTGGCCCGCGCCTTCCTCACCCCGGTGTACACCGCGCTGTTCGCGCAGGTGCTGCGCCGCGAGCAGTTCGCGCGCGGCGCCAGCACCGGCAGCGTGGCCTTCCAGGCGGCGATGGTCTGCGGCCCGGCGCTCGGCGGCGCCATCGTCGGCTGGGCGGGCAAGACCACGGCCTACGCGACGGCGGCGGCGCTGGCACTGGTGGCCGGCGCAGTGCTCCTGGCCCTGCGCGTGGACGAGCCGCGCGCGGAAGGGCCGCGCGCGCCGGTGTTCGCCAGCATCGGCCAGGGCCTGCGCTTCGTGTTCGGCAACCAGGTCATGCTGGGCGCGCAGGCGCTGGACCTGTTCGCCGTGCTGTTCGGCGGCGCGATCTCGCTGGCGCCGGCCTTCATCCAGGAGATCCTGCACTATGGCCCCGAGGGCCTGGGGATCCTGCGCGGCGCGCCGGCACTGGGCGCGGTGGCGGTGGGCATCGTGCTGGCGCGCAGGCCGCCGGGCCGGCATGCCGGCCGGCTGCTGCTGTGCGCGGTGGCCGGCTTCGGCCTGTGCATCATCGGCTTCGGGCTGTCGCGGCACTTCTGGCTTTCGGCGCTGTTCCTGCTGCTGTCGGGCGTGTGCGACGGCGTGTCGGTGGTGTTGCGCTCGACCATCATGCAGCTGGTCACGCCCGATGGCATGCGCGGCCGCGTGGCCTCGATCAACGGCATCTTCATCGGCTCGTCCAACGAGCTGGGCGCGTTCTACGCCGGTTCGATGGCGCGGCTGCTGGGCCTGGTGCCGGCGGTGGTGCTCGGCGGCTTCGTCACCCTGGGCGTGGTCGGGGTGACGGCATTGAAGGCGCCGCAGCTGCGACGGCTCGACCTGAAGCAGCTGTAGGGCCGGCCTCGCGGCGTCCTGCCGGATCGCCCGCGGCTGCGACCGGCGCCGCCGCGCCGCAGTGGACCGCGAGCGCGCCCGCCGCCCTTCCTTTGGCCGGACGCGACAGGGAGCCGGAAAAGGCGAAGCCCGCCGGGAGGCGGGCTTCGCCGGAAGGACCGCGCGGGTTACTCGCCCTGCTGCTTCTGCAGGTGCTCCCAGCGCTCCTGGGCATCGATGGTGCGCTCGGCGGTCAGGCGCGCCTCCAGGCGCTCCAGGCCGATCTCCTCGCCGGTGTCCACGCAGTAGCCGTAGTCGCCGGCCTCCAGGCGCTTGAGCGTGCTGTCGATCTTGCCGATGAGCTTGCGGTAGCGGTCGCGGGTGCGCAGTTCCAGCGAGTTCTCGGTCTCGCGCGTGGCGCGCTCGGCCTCGTCGCCGATGTCGCGCACCTCGTCCTTGAGGTTCTCGATGGTCTGCTTGGACTCCTCGACCAGGTCGGCGCGCCACTGGAGCAGCCGCTGGCGGAAATACTCCTGCTGCAGCGGGTTCATGTACTCCTCCTCCGGCGAGGGCCTGTAGCCCGGCGGGAGGATGGGGCGGCCGGTGGCCTCGTCGACCTTGTAGTCGACGACCAGGCGGCGTGCGGGCTTCGGGGCCGCGTTCTCCGGTTTCCGGGAGACCACGGCGACGGCGACCTTGCCGGGCGCGCGGGCGGGGCCCGGCGACGGCTTGGCGGTGTTCTTGCTGGGGGATTTCGGTGCGGGCACTGGCTTGGCTTGCGGGGTTTCGGCGGCCGGAGCGGGCGGCACCTTGGCGGGCACCGGCCTGGCAGCGGCGGACTTGGTCGCTGCCGGGCGGCTGACCGGCTTGGCGGCAGCGGAAACGGGGGTTTTCTTGGGGGCGGGCTTGGCGGCCGGGGCGGCAGCCTTCTTCGCCGGCTTGGTCGCGGCGGCCTTCTTGGCCGGCGCGGGCTTGGTGGACTTGGCGGGGGCGGCCTTGGCGGCCTTCTTCGCCACGGGCTTGGTCGCCTTGGCGGCCTTCCCGGCGACCGGCTTGGCCGTCGCCTTCTTGGCCGCGGGCTTCTTCGCCGCCGGCTTGCTCGCCGGCTTCTTCGCCGCCGTCTTGGCCACGGGCTTCTTGGCGGCAGGGGCAGGCTTCTTGGCCGGCTTGGCGGCCTTCTTCACGGGTTTCTTGGCAGCCACGTACGAAGGTTCCTCCAGGGTTTTCCCGATGCACGGGAAAGCGCGCCTTTATAGCTCACCCTACCCGGAGCGGCAACCTTGTACAGGCGCAGGTATCATGACCGCGTGATCGCCCGCCTGCTCATCCTGGCGCTGCGTGGCTACAAGCGCTTCGTCAGCCCGCTGCTCGGCCCGCGCTGCCGCTTCGTGCCCAGCTGCTCGGAGTACGCGATGGAAGCCATCGCCCGCCACGGCGCGGCGCGCGGCGCGTGGCTGGCCGTGCGCCGCCTGGGGCGCTGCCATCCGCTGCATCCGGGCGGCCACGATCCCGTCCCGCCCTCCCCCGACACGCCGTCCTGCTCCTGCCGAGGAACCCACCGATGACCGCCACCCTCATCGTCAACGCCCGCCTGGTCAACGAGGGCCGCCAGTTCGAGGGCGACCTGCGCATCGGCGCGGACGGCCGCATCGCCGCGATCGGCAGCGGGCTGGCCGCGCGCCCCGGCGAAGAGGTGGTCGATGCGGCCGGGCGCTGGCTGCTGCCGGGCATGATCGACGACCAGGTCCACTTCCGCGAGCCGGGCCTGACCCACAAGGGCGACATCGCCACCGAATCGGCCGCGGCGGTGGCCGGCGGGCTGACCAGCTTCATGGACATGCCCAACACCAACCCGCCGACGCTGGATTCGGCTGCGCTGGAAGCCAAGTACCGGGCCGCCGCCGGCCGCGCCTGGGGCAACCATGGCTTCTACCTGGGCGCCAGCAACGACAACCTCGAGGCGATCCGCGCGCTCGACCCGAAGGCGGCGCCCGGCATCAAGGTGTTCATGGGGGCCTCCACCGGCAACATGCTGGTGGACGACCCGGCCACGCTGGACGCGATCTTCCGCGAGGCGCCCACGCCGATCATCACCCACTGCGAGGACACGCCCACCATCGACGCCACCCTGGCGCAGTTCAAGGCGCGCCACGGCGAGGCCGGGCTGACGCCGGAGATGCACCCGGACATCCGCTCGCGCGAGGCCTGCATCAAGTCCACGCAGCTGGCGCTGTCGCTGGCGCGCCGGCACGGCACCCGGCTGCACGTGCTGCACATCTCCACCGCCGACGAGCTGGCGCTGTTCGAGCGCGGCCCGCTGGTCGGCGCCGACGGCAAGGTGCGCAAGCGGATCACCGCCGAGACCTGCATCCACTTCCTGCGCTTCGACCGCGGCGACTACGCGCGCCTGGGCAACTTCATCAAGTGCAACCCGGCGATCAAGGACGCGTCCGACCGCGCGGCGCTGGTCGCCGCGCTGGTGGAGGACGTCATCGACGTGCTCGCCACAGACCACGCCCCGCACACCCTCGAGGAGAAGCAGAAGCCGTACCTGCAGGCGCCCTCCGGCCTGCCGCTGGTGCAGTACGCGCTGGTGGCGGCGCTTGAGCTGGTGCACGAGCAGCGGCTGGACGTCGCGCGCGTGGTGCAGAAGTTCGCGCACGCACCGGCGCAGCTGTTCGACGTGCGCGAGCGCGGCTTCCTGCGCGAGGGCTACTGGGCCGACCTGGTGCTGATCGACAACACCCCCTTCACCGTGAAGCGCGAGGACGTGCTGAGCAAGTGCGGCTGGTCGCCGTTCGAGGGCACCGCCTTCCGCTCGCGCATCGGCGCCACCTGGGTGAACGGCCGGCTGGCCTGGAACGGCCACGAGCTGGTCGGCAACCCGAATGGGCAGCGGCTGGAGTTCGACCGTTGAAGGATTCCGCGCGATGAAGGGAGCTCATCGCATCGCCTGCGCGGCAGCGGCGATGCTCCTGTTGTCCGCCTGCACCACGGCTCTCCATGCGGCGCCGGCGCAGTCCGCGCCGGCCGCAACGGCGCCCGACGGTCCACAGCCCCGGGTCGGCGGCGGGGGCGCGATCCCGGCGCGCGCGACGATCCTGCCGAAGTCGGTTTCGCAGGGATCGCTGGTGTTCGGCAACACGCATCCTGCCGCGGTGGTCGAGTACGCGGGGCGCACGCTGCGGGTCTCGCCGTACGGCACCTTCGTGTTCGGCGTCGGCCGCGATGCCGGGGGCCGGCTCGCCGTGAAGGTCAAGCAACCCGCTACGGGATGGATCGAGCATCGCATCGAGGTCACGCCACGCGACTGGCCGATCGAGCACGTGAAGGGGGTACCGCCGGCGACGGTGGATCCGCCACCGGCGATCGCGGCGCGCATCGAGCGCGAGCAGGCGCAGGTGGCGGCGGCACGGGAGCGCGACGACAACCGCACCGACTTCGCGCAGAAGTTCATCTGGCCGGTGCAGGGCCGGATCAGCGGCCGCTTCGGCAATGCGCGTGCCTACAACGGCGTGCCGAAGTCGCCGCATTCGGGCATGGACATCGCCGCGCCGAACGGCACCCCGGTGAAGGCGCCGGCCGCGGGGGTGGTGACCTTCGCCGCCCCGGACCTGTACCTGACCGGCGGCACGCTGTTGCTGGACCATGGCTTCGGCGTCAGTTCGAACTTCCTGCACCTGTCGCGCATCGACGTGAAGGTGGGCGACCGGGTGGAGCAAGGCCAGGTCATTGGCGCAGTCGGCGCCACCGGCCGCGCGACCGGGCCGCACCTGCACTGGGGGATGAGCTGGTTCGATGTGCGGATTGATCCGCTGCTGGTGCTCGAACGTCCCTGACGCCGGCGCTCCACCTCCGCAGCGCGCGGCGGCGCGTTCCTCCGCATCGCCCGTTCGGCGCACCGGGGCGCGGTCGGAAACTACATGATGGAAGGCGCAGGCCAGCCCGCCATCCGGGTCCGGCGAACGGGCTAGGGCGTCCCGCCCACGAACGCCGCGGCATCCACCCTGGCGCCG
>Ga0182792_1002809_pt1 | contig 11867 bp, 7 predicted proteins | sample Passage237B_FD_130497 | JGI IMG/M metagenome (GOLD analysis project Ga0182792, IMG submission 130497) | Cellulose adapted compost microbial communities from Newby Island Compost Facility, Milpitas, CA, USA - Passage2 37B (version 2) (version 2) ...
CCATTAAGCGCAGCTTGCCCTCTTCCAAATAAATATCGGCGTTGGGCGGCGTTATATAAACAACTTTGTTTTGCGGTTTTTCGCCGTCTTCTACTTCTTTGACTTTGAGATTGGTGGACTGCGCCAGAATTTCCACTAATCGACTTTTATGGCTCGGCGCCAGGTGCTGTACCACAATAAACGCCATGGGAACTTCATCGCGCAAGGCGCCAAACAGCGTGCGCAACGCTTCCAGCCCGCCAGCTGAAGAACCTATACCCACTACAAAGCGAATGTCCGTGGACTTTTTCTTTTTCGGACTTTTTTTCTCTTCCACTTCACTCATGCTGTGATTCACTTCCACCTGATACCCGTCATCAACTCAATTCCAGTGCGTCAACCAGCGCTTCCTGGATGGAGGCAGAGGTGATCGTGTCTTTCGAAATATATTTCACCGCGCCCCTGCGATACGCCTCGCTGACCAGCAGCGCTTCCGGCTTGCCGGTAATAAAAATCACCGGCACCCGCATTTTCGCCTGTATCTGTTCCAGCAGCGTAAGCCCATCCAGATCGGGCAGGCGATAATCCATAAGGACCAGATCTGGAACTATTTCAACGCAGCGGTCGTAGCCCTGCTGCGCTGACGCTTCTTCGAATATTTCCAGCTCGTATTGCTGCTGCCCTTGCAAAAAACGCCGGTAAATACGCCGATCCGCTGCACTGTCGTCAATGATCAATACTTTGATGTGTTTATGCGTCAAGATTCGACCTGCCATTGCTGTGCCGGGGGACGAAGAGTAAAAAAGAAGGTGGTCCCCTCTCCCGGATAGGAATCCAACCATATGCGCCCGCCGTGTCGATCAATGATGCGTTTTACGATCGCAAGACCAATGCCACTGCCGCCGCCATAGGCTTCTTCTGTGTGTAACCGTTGAAACATGGCGAAAATACGCTCTTTATTGTGCGGCTGTATACCTATGCCATTGTCTTTCACGTAAAAAACCGGAACACCCCCAGCAAGGTTTGCGCCCACTTCGATCCACTTCGCCGGCTGATCATTGTATTTCACCGCATTGGTGATGAGGTTGGCAAAAACCTCACAGACGCGGACGCCGTCGCAGAAAACGCCGGGCAGCGGGCCTTTGATCTGCAACTCTGCGTCGTTCTCGGCAAGATAAGCCGCGAGCCGCTCCGCCACATCGCCCAGGATAAGGTCCATATCCACATCCGCAAAGGCCATGTCGATGGTGGCCACTTTGGAGTATTCGTAAAGATTGCTGATCAAGTCGCGGGTTTTTTCCGTGAGCTGACGAATGCCCTGCAGATGACTGAGGGATTCCTCGTTCAGCAGATCCGCCGTGTCCTCCAGCAAGAAGTCGGCATAGTGCGCGATACCGCGCAGGGGCTCCTTCATATCGTGGGAGATGATCGAGGCGAACTGATCGAGTTCGGCATTGCTGTCCATCGCCACCCGTACCTGATTTTCCAGATCCACTTCGATAATGGAGCGGCGCAGCTCCTCCACTGCCTCGATATCCTCCCGCAGCCATGGCAGGGCGGTCAGGCGCACCGTCTCCTGCCACGCCGCAAAAGACGCCCGCGGTGTGAGTCCACCGGTGCTCTCATCCTTGCGCGGATCGCCACCCCAATTGACGGTTTGAATCACCTCCGGCTTGAACCAGAGCAGATAACAGGGCTCCACCTCCGGAATGGAAATCACCAGCAAGCCGGCGGCACTATCTTTAAAGCTCTCCGCCGCCGGATAGTGTTTTGCCAGAGATGCCGTATGAAACAGCGGACACCCGTCGAGAAAACCTTCCAGCCAGTCGGTCAATTGACGGAGTTCCTCTTCGCTCGGCGTCTGGCCAACGCGGGACAATTTGCCTCTATGCAAAATGGCGCCGCCGCAGCATCCCTGTGCCATCGCGGTAAAATCCGGCGCATGGCGCAGCAGGCCGTCCATAAATTCCGCCTGCTGTTTCATTTTGTCTTCTAAACGTTGGCGCAACATGCGCAGATGATTTTTGTAATCGAGATTTTCGAATTTTTGCCGCGCCGCCTGCTGTAAGGAAAAAATTCGCCCGATAAATTCCAATCCCTGACGCACCTCAAAGGGCAAATACGCCGGCTGGTTGTGATGCAGAGCGATCAGCCCCCACAACACACCGTCTTTGATCACCGAAACACTCGTAGAGGCGCCTACCCCCATATTTTTCAAATACTGAATATGCACCGGCGACACGCTGCGCAAACTGCAACCGCTGAGATCCAAGGGCGCACCGCTGGCATTTCCGCTCGCCAAAATCGGCGACGGCGTGTAATGCACATTGGGAATACTGCGCAACCAGTTGGTGGTGTAAAGCCGGCGCGCCTGCGCGGGAATATCAGAGGCGGGATAATGCAAACTGAGAAAAGGCTCCTGCTCCGCGGCGCACTTTTCCGCGACCACTTCGCCGTTCCAGTCGGCATCGAATTGATAAATCATCACGCGCTCGTAACCAGTGAGCTCGTGCACGTGTTCGACGGTTACGCGATACAACTCCTGCAGATCCCGCGCCGCGCCCATGTCCTCCACGGCCACATTGATCTTGCGATAGACGTCGAGAAAGCTCGGGTCAGTCTGTAACGACCGCTCGAGCTCGAGAAACAAATACCCCTGCGAGCGCTGCGCCACCACGTCCCAAGTTTCCGCCGCACCGGCAAACTGGATCTGCAGCGGATTCACCCGGCGCAAATCCGCATTGGTGAGTTTTTCCCGCAACTGTTCCAAGGACTCGGGAGCAAGGAATTGAGCAATGGGTTGATCAAGACCAGATCGGGCAGATTGCCCAAGGAGTTCTTCGCAATTGCTGCTGAGCTGGCGAATGATCAGGTCCGGTTCTTCCAGAACAAGCAAATAACCGTGGGATTGGATACTGCCGGGAATATGAATCGGTTCATCGGCGCACTGGGTAATTTGAATATCTATACGGGTTTCTGTCTGCCTCATGCGGTCCCCCCGGGTCCGACTGCGCTAATTGCACGAATGGGAAACTCTGCATGAAATCACGTTGGCTTCCCACTCTCTGTGCGGCGAGTCGCGCAGCTTAGGGGTGATAGGTGAGGGATTCAAGGAGCACGGGTAAATCGTCACGGGAGAGCAATCCATATGCTGGGATGTGTATCGCTTGAAAAATACCACCTGACCAAATCGGTCAGGTGGTTGGGGATGAGCACTAAAGAGTGCCAAGAAATTATGGAGTGGCGATTACGAGGCGGTCCTCGCTGGGTTCAAAATCCACTACATCATAAAAGATGGAATTATCTAACAAGCGCAACACGTCAAGCCCTTCGCCTAGAATTAAAGGAATGCCAACGCTGTGATTGAGGTTAACGCGGTCGTTACCTTCGCCCATATTAATCTCATTCTTTCCGAACCACTCCGCGTCGCCGACCGGAAATGGGCTGTTAAACGTCAATGTGTCGTTACCACCAAACAATTGGATTTGCAGATGCGCCAACAAGCCATCAGATGCAAACGAATCATTCGTAGCATAGGGACCAAACACTACACGGTTATCGGAATCGTCACCGGTGATACGGAACATGGGCGCGTAGCTGCCGACTGACCACGGGCCATTGATAGTCAGGGCGTCGCCAAATTTTAAATCCAACGCGTATCCTGCATTGACAGAGCTGCGCCCGGCGGAGCCGAGCGCCAAATTGTCGGCTTCCAGATCTATGAAGTCCGCTTTCAACGTCGTATTAGCAGCTTGGCTAATGGTGTTGCCCTCACCAATAGATCTCACATCCAAAGAAACTTCGTCATCAGTCACCAAATTGCGCAGCGTCAGATTATTTTTATCCACATAGGTCAGCCAGCCAAAAGCTGGCCCGCCACTGCCCTGCAAACTGGCGATATCATTGTCCGGATTGGTTAAGGTCGCTGCGTATGAATTCCAAGTCAGAGAACCGGTGAGAAAAATAGGGGCAGTCTGGTAGGTTTCTGTGAACCCGCTGAGAGTCGCGCTATTGCCGCTCGTGCCATGTAGAGTGAGCTGATATGAATTGGCATCGTACTCGGCGTTGAGATCAATAAAACGGTCTCCTCGCAGATCCACGAAGAGATCACCGTACTCGCGATCTACGCCGCGAATACGAGATGTAGCGTAAAAATCTCCCGTATAAGGCAGTAAGGATATAGAGCCATTGGTGGCAATGCTGGTATGGAATTCCGCTACTAATGATGCACCAACCAAACGTGTGGTAGCTCCACTCTCTCCCAGCACAATATTGTCTGCAGCAAGGCGCAAATCGCCCGCGCTTAAATAAAGCCGACTATCCGGTGCCTGTCTAATATTACCGCCTTCTCCCAGGGAGTCCACACGGAGAGAGGAATCATCCATTTTGATTTCTCCCAGAACTACGTCATTGCGATCACTAATTCTCACCGAGTCGTTATAGCCGGTGTTAATGGTGACCAAATTAAAATCGTTGTCAGTATTGGTCAGACGGATATCACCACCGTCAGTGGTCGAGATATGTGTAACACCCGCAACTTCTGCAGCGGCAGCCTGGCTGACGGTACCAACGCTGGAGATTTTTAGATTTTCAGTGGTAATTCTGGGTGTGCGTGCGTTCAGATATCCACTGACATAACTGTTGCCCGTTGTCGCAATGGTGGCAGCACTTCCCGCCTGTATATTATCTGCCCGAACACTGATCTTGCCGCTGACGTTATTTGCCTTAGCTTCGATCTTCCCGGCACCTAAAATTCTGGCATTTTCATAACCATTTAAATAAACGGCACCCGCGCTATTGGTACTCAACGCATTGGCAATGATGGTGCCGCGGTGCTCAACATTGCCCCCAGCAACAATCACAGTGCCAGCGTCACGGTTTGATGTTGCATCAGTGGAAACATTTAAATTTCCTGAGTTGATCACATCGTTACCGCCGCCGATGGAGAAACTGCCATCGTCATGGAACACCACATCGGCATTGCCCATGCCGCCGCTATTGACCGCAGCACTGAATAAATCCGCGCTGACGCTGGCATTTAACAGAATTTTTCCGCCCTTCGCCTCGATCGTGCCGCTGTTATTAACCGCGTATGCCGTGCCGAGTTCGTCGGCAAGCGTTGACTGATCAATTCGCACACCAATCAATCCCTGATCATCAAATGTCACCACCGCTTCGCTGCCCGCAGCCAAAGCCACGTGGCCGAGTTCCGCAACGATCAGCCCCTGGTTGGTAACACTTTTCCCCAGCAGAGCCACATTGCCGCCAACAGCTGCGTTGATAAGACCTCGGTTTACCACCGTACCAGCGGTATTTTCGAGACCGCTGAAAACCAGATCGCCATTCATAAAATCATCGCTGCTGACATTCAGGCCTGATGCCACCAAACCACCGACATTAATTACTGCCTCGCGGCCGAAAATAATACCGTTGGGGTTCATCAAGATGACCTGTCCGTTGGCATCAATGCGACCGAGGATTTGTGAACCGGAATTATCGAGAATGCGGTTCAGCGCTATAGCATCAGCACTGGGCTGAACAAATTGCACGCGTTCATTACGCGCGACATTAAAGGTATTCCACTCAAGGGACAATCGATCACTTACCTGATCGATACGGGTATTTGCACCGGCTTGAATAATAGAGCCGGCACCATCCACCACTACACCGCCAGTAGGTCCTGCGTGAGCAAAAGGTGGGACAATCGCGCATGCAGCAATAGCTGCGACAAGCGTTTTAATGGAAAAGGATTTCGCAAAGGAATGATCTGCTTTCATAATGTAACACCTTGCTGAATGCGTCGCTTATTAATGAGAGGGGAGCCCCCAGAGGAGCAGCGCCGGCTTTACCGGTCTGTATTTATCATTCCGTGGGAAAAGCAAGGGGCGTGCCTAACTTTTGTTAAAAAATGTTGTCGGGCAATGAATTACATTCGTCAAAGGCAGGATTACCGGCTTTAGAGTGGTTTAAAGCGAACAAAGCGAACCATGAAAAAACTTGGGTGGATATTGAAAATGAAAAAAGAGAGTAAAAACTGCGGCCGTAGTGAAAAATGTGCCACGGTCGATTCTGCAATGTAAAAAAGCCTGACTAGGCAACAGATGGCGTTACGCAAATATTGTTGCCTAAGGCGTCACAAAGAGATTTTACATTCCTAATAGGATAGAAAAGCAGGATACCGAATGGTTAAATTTCCGACACACGTTAATTTTCTGCAGCTTCGTACAGACGCGCTTTATACGCGCCGGTACGAAGCTGCCTAGGCCTCAACGCCGCAACTGATTAATCGAAAGACCCGCCTCTCCCATCCCATCCGCCACCATTCCGCTCATCACGCGTGCTCCGTGTTCTTGGAAGTGGGTGCCATCGACGGTGCCGTCGGCTCGCAGTAAGAAGAAATTCTCCGGCACGGGTGATGGGCAGATATTTCTTAAGTAGTTCACCACTTTGGCGTTGAGGTCTGCCAAAGGTACATTGTTGGCGGCGGCGACTTCGCGCATGGCTTGGGCGTGGGCGCCGGTGCCGTTGCCGCCGGTGCAGTAGGCGGAGTTGCGTGGCGGCGGGGTGACGAATACCAGTTGCACGCCGCGCGCTTTGGCGCCGTCCACGTATTTTTGCAGCCAGAATTTAAAGTCGGTTTGTGGTTCAAGGTAATAGGGAATGGTCTGGCCATTGATGGTGTAAGTCGCGGTGGTGTGACCGTCGTTGGTACCGAATTGCACCAGCAGATAATCTCCCGCGCGAATATCCCGCCAGATCGCATCCAACAAACCTTCATCAATAAAACGGCGGGAGCTGCGACCACCGATGGCGCGGTTGTCGATGGTTACCAGATTGTTGTATTGCTCGTGCAACATTTGCCCCCAGCCGGCCTGATCGTTGGGGCTGGCGGTGTCGGGATAAGTGGAAACGGTGGAATCACCGGCGATAAACACTTTGATCGGGCCGGCTGCATTTTGGATATCAATCGTTTTTTGCACCACGGATTGGTCGCCCTGGCGATCGGTCATGGTTAAAGTCACGGTTTTTTGCCCGCTTGCACTGTAATGATGATTAACGCTTTTACCACTGCCAGCGCCGCCGTCGCCAAAATTCCAGTCGTAGGCGGCAATTAAATCGCTACCTAACGTAAATGTTTCCGCAGTAAATGCCACTGATGAATTAACGGCGAAATTTCCGGAGGTTGTGATACGCGCAGTTGCGCAATTGCCCGCGCGAATATCCGCTCCGCTCAGAGTCAGCGAATCAATATTCGGCAAACCTTCCACCTGGGTTGCGCTCAGGGTGAGGGTGTTATTGCCGTGGGAGAGTTCTACGGTTGCTGCGAGTGCTTGCCAACTTGTCCAGGCGCCGGTCGCTGCAAAATTCAGGGTTTGATTGGCTTTGCCATTGATGTTCAAAATTCCGGGGCGCGCGCCTGTAGCGCCGTTGGCATAGCGTACGCTCAATTCATAACGACCAGATTGCCCGGCGTTAACGTGCCACACCAGCCCGGCTCCAATCGCATTGTTGCTATTGGCGTAGCCGGCGCCGGTAAATCCCTGGTGCTCGGACTCCACTACACCTTCCAACAAACATAAACCCGCTTGCGACTCCTGCAACGTCAACACTCCGCCGGAGGATGAAGAACTGCTGCTGGACGATGAACTGGAACTGCTGGAAGAGCTCGAACTGCTGCTCGAGGAGCTTGAACTGGATGAGCTTGAGCTGGACGAACTGCTGGAACTGGAGGACGATCCGCTGGAAGCATTTTGCCCGCCGCAACTGCACAACAGCACAACAGCACACGCGAGAAAAATGGATTTTTTCATAAGGCGAAATTTCCCAATATTAAATTCCGGCTGAAAATGAATTTTGTTCATAGGATTACTCCGCCTCAATAATTCAAATAATCAGCCAGCGGAATTCCCTGCGCGCGCAGAGCATCCGCGATCACCTTGGCGATCTGCCGCGCACCCGGGGTATCAAAGTGCGTGTGATCGTCACAGAAAAATTCGCCCACAGGTCCCGTTGTCGATGCGGAAACTCCGCCACCGGGCACAGGACAAAACGCCAATTGGTTATAGAGATTCGTGCCCAAGCTGTGTAAATCAATCACCGGAATATTGAGTTGGTTGCCCACAGCAAAGGTTTCGGTTAGAAAACCGCGACTTGCCACCGCGGTGCTGCCACTGCAGCGAATTGCCGGTGCGGGAGTCAACAACACTGGACGTACGCCGCGTTTGATGGCCTCGTTCGCCATGTAGATATATTCATTTTTAAATGCATTGGTGCCGACGTGGCGCGGGCAATTACTATCGCCATCGTTGATACCAAATTGGATAAATAAATAATCCCCCGCGCGCATCTGCGCCAACATGGAACTCCAGCGGGACTGCAGAATAGGTGAACCATCACCATTGGTTTGAATGCGGCACTCGCCGTCACCGCCCTTCTGATCCAACACGTCGTACAACCAGGTACGCACACTGCGGCCGCCGGCAGCGGCATTTTGTACAACGACCTTGTCATTGAAATAAGAACCGAACACTTTGCCCCAGCCGACCGGGCACGGCGTATTGCCGTTGGCTACCGTTGAATCCCCCGCTAACCACACGGTAATTGGCGGCTGACTCGGGCACATGGCCGCGCTTGCTGTGGCGGGTCCACTCAGGGTTAAAGAATCGATATTCGCCAAGCCATCGCCGACATTCGCTGTAAGCGTTATTTGATTGGCACCCGCAGCGAGAGTGAATGTGGCCACTTCTTCCTGCCACACATTCCACGCGCCGGTGGGCGAAAAATTCAACGTGCGCGACTGCCCGCCCAGCGCCAATACTCCAGGCCGCGCCGCAGTGCCGCCATTGGCATAACGCACTGCCACGGAATAATTCCCAGGCGTTGCGACGGAGACCGCCCAGGTCAGCGTTACCCCAGCAGCATTGGCAACATTCACATAACCCTGGCCGGTAAACCCGCTGTGCTCACTTTCCACAAAACCATTAAAAGGGCAAAGCGCTCGATCGCCCTCTTCAATTACCGTCACCAGCGTCGCATTGCCAGACGAGCTGGAAGACGATGAGCTCGATGACGAGGAACTGGATGTGGACGAACTTGATGAGCTGGACGAAGAACTGCTGCTCGATGATGAGGAGCTTGAGCTCGACGATGAAGAGCTGGAAGAAGATGAACCCGTATTGCCGCCACACGCGACAAGACCAGAAAGCAAAATTAACGCTGGAATAAGTTTTCGCATAGTGTCTTCGTTTTTATTATTGATGACGCAATTAAAAAAATCGCCCCGGATAAACCAGGGCGATTTTTTACTTCTGGCTCTGCACCCCATTGGTCGGTGCAGACTGAATAGTGCTGCCCACACGCGATGTATTGATATCCGGAATCGGCTGAGGCGCCATGCCGTCACCCAGGAAAAAGCTCGGGTGTGGCGGTTGGTTGTAAGCCACGTTTTGCCAGGCGATGGCAGCGCGATATTGTGGATCGTGCATCAAGGTATACAGGCGATGGTCAGTTGGAATTGTGGTGGTGTAAATCACCAACTGGGTATTGTTGCTGTTACGGAAAATAATTTCCTCACGCCAGTCGCCAAAGATATCCGCCGACAAAGCCGGATTGGATTTGGTGCCATTGTTAGACGCAACACCGGAGGGGCTGAATAACGTGGAAACATTGCCCGCCTGATAATTCCATTTGTAAATGGTGGTGCCATCGAGCAGCTCGCGCAGCAGATCGCCATCCCACCAGATCATAAAATTCATCTGTGATGGTTTGGTGGAAAGCTCTTGTCCAGTAGAAGTGAACAGACCATTGCGGGATGCCCACACTTCCATGCCGGGATAACGCGGATCAATATCGCCCGCCACACCGCGCCCTACGTCCTGAGCGTTGCCGTTGCCGCTGTAAAGAATTTGTCCGGTGCGCGCGTCATGCACTTCCACGCCGTGGTTGCCATAGCAGGACGGACACTCGTGCACCATAAACACTTCCAAACCTGGGCGACTCGGAATGATATCTGCCACATGCAGCGCATCGCCGTGACCGAGGTTGGTGTTGTAGAGACCGCGACCGTTATCGTCGATGGTGGCAGCGCCAAAAATAATTTCGTGCTTACCATCATTGTCGACATCGGCAATGCTCAGGCTGTGCGCGCCCTGGCCGCGATAAGCCTGGTTCTGGTTGGCATCGGCGGTAAAGGTCCAGCGCGTAGACAATTGACCGTTGCGCCAATCCAACGCGGTGATCATGGTTTTGGCGTAATAGCCGCGGGAGAAAATCATGCTCGGCCGCTGGCCGTCGAGATAGGCCACGCCGGCGAGAAAACGGTCGACGCGGTTGCCGTAGGTATCGCCCCAATCGCCGACGTTGCCGCGCGCGTTGGGATAATTAATGGTCTGCATAATGCGACCGGTCTGGCCGTTAAATACGGTGAGATATTCCGGGCCCGACAAAACATATCCGGAGCTGTTGCGGTAATCCGCGTTGGCATTACCGATCACGGTGCCGCCGGCATCGCGGGTGCCGTCAGCGGTTTTCATCACCACTTCCGCTTTGCCATCGCTGTCAAAGTCGTAAACCAGAAATTGCGTGTAGTGCGCACCGGCGCGGATATTGCGGCCGAGGTCGATACGCCACAAATGTTGTCCGTTGAGTTTGTACGCATCGATTAACACATTACCGGTATAGCCGGCATTGGAGTTGTCCTGCTGATCGGACGGATCCCATTTCAAAATAATTTCGTATTCGCCGTCGCCATCCAAATCACCGACAGAGGCATCACCGGGAGAATAGGTATAACTGCCGGAGGGATTGCTGCCGCCGTTAGGGCGATTGAGGTTAATAGTCAGCGATTGCTGCGCCCAAACGCTGGTGGTTTTATCAGCCGGCTCTTCCCGACCGTTCACCACTGCTTTCACTTCATAAGTGGAATTGTTGCTGCCGGCGGTATCGACATAGTTGGTCACATCCGTCAGCGGACTGCCATTTACCAGGGTGCCGTTGCGATAAATATTGAAAGCCACATTTTGCGGATCTGTTCCCAACAGGCGCCAGGACAAAAACACGCCGTTATTCACCTTGACCGCCACCACGCCGCGATCCAACCACTCCATATATTTGCCAGTCGGGCTGCCGGATGAGGAGCTGGAAGAGGACGAACTGCTGGAAGACGAGCTGCTGGAGCTGGATGACGAACTGCTGGATGAACTGCTTGAAGATGAACTGCTAGAAGACGAGCTGGAAGAAGAACTCGAACTGCTCGACGACGATGAACTGCTGCCAGACGATGTTCCGCCGCCACACGCTGCCAGCATCAACAACGCCATACCTAAAGGCACGAATTTTTTATTCATAGATTTCACCAAGAATTGTGAACTACTTATTATTTTCCCTGCCATCGTTAACTTGCCGCCTCCCACCCTGGAGGCGCGCTGGCATCAAAGTTATAGCCCTGGAGTTTTTGTCTCACTGAAAGGTAATAAAGCGGACTTACCAATGATAACGCCCTGGCCAGCCAGGCGCTGAGAAGGAGAGCAAAGAACGGAGGATACAGCAGCGCCTGGCGGCGTTTGGGGTGGAGGTCACAATCTGGCAACGGGACAATTCCTTGGATTCAAAAATCCGTTTTCTGGCCTGACCAATTGTTTTATGGTGCCGGAGTCGCTGTGGGACAAAAATCCAAAAAATTAACGGGTGCCACATGCAATTTTTGAAAACAAGTTAAGTTGGTGGGCCAATTACGTACCCAATCAGGATGGCCGGGATGTATGGGCGCCGGATATTCACCATTTCAACAATCGCGTATGGATGTATTACTCCATTTCCACTTTTGGCTCGCGCCAATCCGCCATCGGCCTCGCATCCGCATCGAGCATTGCCAGCGGCGACTGGCGCGA
>Ga0182792_1002811_pt1 | contig 11865 bp, 10 predicted proteins | sample Passage237B_FD_130497 | JGI IMG/M metagenome (GOLD analysis project Ga0182792, IMG submission 130497) | Cellulose adapted compost microbial communities from Newby Island Compost Facility, Milpitas, CA, USA - Passage2 37B (version 2) (version 2) ...
CCTCGCCCGACCGCCTGCACGCCGACTGGCTGGCCGCCCAGCGCAGCCGCGGCCGCACGGCGGGGCTGGGCGAACGCAGCGCAAGCCCCCTCCAGCGCCTGCTGGGGCCCCCGTCGCGCGACGCGCGGCTGGTCACGGTGCTGGACGGCCATCCGCTGGCGCTCAGCTGGCTGGGCTCGGTGCGCGGCCAGCGCACGGTACCGCTGGGCATCGAGGCGTTCGGCCAGTCGGGCGACATCCCCGACCTGTACCAGGCCTACAAGCTCGACGCGGCGGCGATCGTCGACGCGGTGGCGCGGGGGATCTAGCCGGATCGCCCCCTCTCCCAACCTCTCCCCCAGGGGGAGAGGTACATGAGGAGGCGGCGCCCTCGGGCTCCTCTCCCCTTTGGGGGAGAGGCTGGGTGAGGGGGTGGCCCGCACCTCGCCCGATCACCCCCTCTCCTAACCTCTCCCCCAAGGGGGAGAGGTACATGAGGGGACGAGCCTCGAGCGGCGACAGCCGAGCATGCCTTGACCTGCCACGCCTCACGACCCTATCTCCGACCGCATGAAGGTCGACGGCACGCCCTACCGCACGATCTGGCTCGGCGCCGACGGAACGACCGTGCAGGTGATCGACCAGACCCTCCTGCCGCACCGGTTCGTGGTGCGCGACTGGCGGACGATGGAGGAGGCCGAGCAAGGCATCCGCACCATGGTCGTGCGCGGCGCGCCGCTGATCGGCGCCGCCGCGGCTTATGGCATGGCCCTTGCGATGGCGGCCGAGACGTCCGACGACATGCTCAAGCACGCTTACGACACGCTGCTCGCCGCGCGCCCCACCGCGGTCAACCTGCGCTGGGCGCTGGACGACCTGCGTGCGCGGCTGGCGCCGCTGCCGCCGGGTGAGCGGCGGGAGGCGGCCTACCGGCGCGCGGCCGAGATCTGCGACGAGGATGCCGAGATCTGCCGGCGTATCGGCGAGAACGGGCTCGGCCTGATCCGCCAGATCAGGCCGCGCGGCGAGCGGATCAACGCGCTGACCCACTGCAACGCGGGGTGGCTGGCCACCGTCGACTGGGGCACGGCGCTGGCGCCCCTCTACCAGGCCCACAATGCGGGTATCCCCATCCATGTCTGGGTCGACGAGACGCGGCCGCGCAACCAGGGCGCCAGCCTGACGGCCTGGGAGCTCGCCAAGCACGGCGTGCCGCATACCGTGATCGCCGACAATGCCGGCGGCCACCTGATGCAGCGCGGCCAGGTCGACTTCTGCATCACCGGCACCGACCGCACGACCCGCCGCGGCGACGTCTGCAACAAGATCGGCACCTACCTGAAGGCGCTGGCCGCGCAGGACAACGGCGTGCCGTTCTATGTCGGCCTGCCCTACCCCACGATCGACTGGACCCTCGAGGACGGCGCCGCGATCCCGATCGAGGAACGCCCTGCCAGCGAGGTGTCGCGCATTGCGGGGCGCACCGAGGCGGGCGAAGTCGTCACGGTCGACGTGCTGCCCGAGGGCAGCCCGGCGGCCAACCCGGCCTTCGACGTGACGCCGGCGCGGCTGGTGACGGCGCTGATCACCGAGCGCGGCGTCTGCCCGGCCAGCGAGGCCGGGCTGCTGTCGCTCTATCCCGAGCGAGCCCGGGCGGCGTGACCCTCACGCCCGCCGCCAAAGCGACGCACCTGGCCACGGCCGGCCTCGGCTTCACGCAGATCGTGGGCTGGGGCACCACCTTCCTGATGCCCTCGGTGCTGGGCCGTCACATCGGCGAGTCGCTGGGCCTCGCGAGCGAGATCGTCTTCGCCGGCATCACCGTCATGTTCGGCATCGGTGCGCTGGTCGCGCCGCGCGTCGGCCGCCTCATCGACCGCGAGGGCGCGCGCATCATCATGACGGCGGGCTCGGTGCTCTACGCGGCTTCCCTCGCGGCACTGTCCTTCTCGCAGGGCATGATCTCCTATCTCGCCTGCTGGGCGGCCCTGGGCGTCGCCTCGACCCTGGCGCTCAGCACGCCCTCCAGCATCGCCCTGGCGCAGATCGCCGGCCCGGCGGCACGACGGGCGATCGGCCTGCTGGCCATCATCGGCGGCTTCGCCTCGACCGTGTTCTGGCCGCTGTCGGGGGCGCTCGACGCGATGGTGGGCTGGCGCGGCACCCTGCTGGCCTATGCCGCGATCCATCTCCTCGCCTGCGCGCCCATCCACTGGCTGGTGCTGCCGCGCCGGCCGCCGACGCACCCCGTCACTGGCCCGGCCGGCCCCGTCCCGACGGGCGTGCCGGCCGATGCCCGCTCGCGGGCGTTCCTGCTGCTGTCGCTCACCCTCTCCAGCGGCGCCTTCGTCTTCACCGGCGCCATGGTGCACATGATCGAGTTCATGCGCGGCCTCGGCCACGCGCCGGCCGCGGCGGTGCTGCTGGCGTCCCTGCTCGGCCCATCGCAGATCGGCGTGCGGCTGGTCGACCTGCTGTTCGGCCACCGCTACTCGATCATCACCTCGGCGATCTTCGGCTCGGCCGTCCTGCCGCTGGGGCTGGGCCTGGCCCTGATCGACGGCGGCAGCTTCGTCGTCGCCCTGCTGGCCATCGTCGGCTTCGGCATCGCCAACGGCCTGAAGGCCGTGCAGCGGGCGACGCTGCCGCTCGCGCTGTTCGGACGCGGCCAGTTCGGCGCTTACATGGGCCGGCTCGCCCTGCCGCAGGGCATCGTCTCGGCCGCCGCACCGCCGATCCTGGCCGCGGTGATGACCGGCTACGGCACGATCGGCGCGCTGTGGGTCGTGTTCGCGGCGGCGATGCTGTCGCTCGTCGCCATGCTGATGCTGGCGCGGGTGGCGCACGCGGTGCGCTGAGCGACGGTCGCAGCGCCGACCGTCAGGCCGCGCTGCGCAGGACCAGGCCCGGCCGGTCGCCGGTGTCCGCGCCATTTTCCTGGATCACCTTTCCGTTGACCATCGTCGCGACGTAGCCGCGCGCCTTCTGCATCAACCGAGCCGCACCGGTCGGCAGATCGTGGATCATCCATGGGCGCTCGAAGGACAGGGCCTCGAAGTCGATCAGATTGATGTCTGCCCTGAAGCCCGGCGCTATCTGCCCGCGATCGGCGATCCCGAACAGGCGTGCCGTATCGGAAGTCTGCTTCCTGACGACGAACTCGAGAGGCAGCCGCGGCCCACGTGTGCGGTCGCGTACCCAATGCGTCAGCATGAAGGTCGGCATGCCGGCGTCGCAGATCACGGTGACATGCGCCCCGCCGTCGCCGGCGCCGATGACGCTCCGCGGGTCGGCCAGCATCTCGCGGTGCGCATCGAGGTTGCCGCGGGCATAGCCCAGCAGGTGATAGCTGATCATCCCGTTACCGTCGTTCTCAAGCAGGATGTCGAGCGCGACCTCGCGCGGATCGCGCTGCTGACGGGCGGCGATCGCCGCGATGGAGCTATCCGGATGAGGTTCGTAATCGACCAGCGCGTCCACGCGGTACATGTACGGCCAGGGATTGCGGAACAGGCCCTGGTATTCCTCGTTGCCGTCGCGCGGCCGCCCTTCGGGCGGACCGATGGTGGCTTCCGCCGCGATCCTGCGACGAAGCGCCGGATCCTGCGCCAGGCGCCGCAGCATCTCCGCCCGCGGCAACGCCTGCAGTGCCTTCAAGGTCGGCGAACCATGGAAGGGATGGAAACGGCTGGCGAGCGAAAGCAGCGACCCGGTGCTGCGACCGAACACCTGTGGCACGACGCGTGCCCCGCGCCGCCGCCCCGCCTCGCAAGCCGCGAACTGATCGCGCCACGAGTCCGGCCGCACCATGTTCTGCGGGCAAAGGAAGGTCACCGCGACTCCCAGCCGGGCGGAGACGTCGTTCATCCAGGCGATCTCGGTCGCCTGCACGTCGAGATCGTCGCCCGTGAGTCCGGCCGGCGCCACCTGCACCAACCCGTGCCCGCTGGCGGCGACCGCTGCACAGAGCGCCTCGAGCTCGTCGAGAGCGGCGAACGTGCCGGGCACCCGCTCGCCGTCAATGGCCCGATGGACCAGCGTACGCGACGTCGAGACCCCGAAGGCCCCCGCCTGCTGCGCCTCGCCGACCAGGCGCGCCATCTCGCGGATGTCGTCGGCGCCGGCCGCCTGGTTGCGCGCGCCGCGGTCGCCCATCACGTAGGCTCGCAAGGCCCCGTGCGGCAGCAGGGCGCCCACATTGAGCGCATGACGCCGGCGGGCCAGCGCCTGCATGTACTCCGGAAAGCTCTCCCACTCCCACTGGATGCCGTCGGCAAGGGCCGTACCGGGAATGTCCTCCACGCCCTCCATCAGGCCGATCAGCCAGTCGCGCTCGCCGGGCCGCACCGGCGCGAAGCCGACACCACAGTTGCCCATGACGATCGAGGTGACGCCATGCCAGAACGACGGTGCGAGCTGGGAGTCCCAGGTCACCTGGCCGTCATAGTGCGTATGGATATCGACCCAGCCTGGGGTCACCAGGAGGCCGTCCGCGGCGACGGTCCTGCGCGCCGCGCCCGTCAGCCTCCCGACCTCGACGATGCGGTCGCCCTCGATCGCCACATCCGCCGTGGCGGGTTTGGCGCCCGTGCCGTCGACGAGGGTCCCGCCCCTGATGAGCACGTCGTACATGCACCCCTCCATCATCAATGCCCCGTCGCCTCGCCGGGTCACGCCACCGACAGGCCGCCATCGACCACGATGTCGGCGCCGGTGATGTAGGAAGCGGCATCGGAAGCGAGGAAGAGGACCGCCGCGGCGACCTCCTCGACGTGGCCTTCGCGGCCCATCGGCACCTTGGCGACCATGCGGCTGCGCCACCGGGCATCGACGGCATAGGCCGTGCGCATCGGCGGCATGAAGCCCGGATGGACGGCGTTCACGCGGATGCCGTCCATGGCGTAGCGCACGGCAGCCGACCGAGTGAAGCCGACAATGGCGGCCTTCGAGGCGCCGTAGCCGGGATGCAGGCCAGCCTGGCCGCGGAACGCCGCGATCGAGCCGATATTCACCACGGCGCCCCTGCCGCGCCGGCACATCGACGGCGCGACGTGGCGCAGCCCGAGGAAGGCGCCGCGGGCATTGACCGCCATCAGCCGCTCCCACTCCTCCTCGCCCATCGCTTCCGCGGCCCCGATGCCGCTGATGCCGGCGTTGTTCACCAGGATGTCGATCCCGCCCAGCGTCGACTCCGTCCGGGCGACGGCGTCGCGCCAACCTTCCTCCCTGGTCACGTCGAGCGGCACGAAGACCGCCCGGCTGCCCACAGCAACGATCTCCTCCACAAGAGCCCTGCCCTGCGCTTCCAGCAGGTCGGCGACGGCGACCGCCGCGCCCTCGCGGGCGAACAGCCTAGCCTGTGCGGCGCCCATGCCGCCGGCGGCGCCGCTGATCAGCGCGACCCTGCCCGCAAGCGTCATGTCGGCTCGCCCTTCCACTTCAGCAGCACGGCCTCTGCCCGGACGACAACGAAGTTGAGAACGAGGCCGATCATCGCCAGAACCAGGATCGTGCCCAGCACGCCCTCCGCGCGAAAGCTCGCGGCATAGAAGGCGATGCGCTGGCCCAGCCCCATCTGGGCGGAGATCATCTCGCCCACGACGACCGCCAGAAGGGCATAGACCACGCCCAGCCGCATGCCGCTGAAGATCGCCGGCACGGCGCCGGGCAGCATGACCTTCCAGAAGAGCTGCCGATCGGTGGCGCCAAGCGCCCGCATGGTGACGATCAGCTCGCGGTCCAGGGTGCGGATGCCGGCCTCCGTGCTCAGCATCAGGATGAAGAAGACGAGGCTCACCGCCAGCGCCACCTTCGACCCTTCGCCGATACCGAACCAGATGATGAACATGGGCGCGAGCGCGACGCGCGGCAGGACGTTGAGGATGGTCAGGAAGGGATTGCTGACATCGGCCACGAAGGGGAACTGCATGCGCACGATGCCCGCCGCCACGCCGGCCGCCGCCCCGAGGGCGAAGCCGACCAGCGTTTCGCGCAACGTCACGATGACGTGCGGCCAGATGCTGCCGTCGCGGATCTCCTCTTCCAGGAAGCCGGCGATGGCGCTGGGCTGGGAGAAGAAGAACGGATCGATCAGGCCGGCATCGACCGACCACTGCCAGGCGCCCAGGAACAGCGCGAGCACGATCGCCCGTGTCGTCCATACCGACAACGTGCGGCGGCGCCTGCGAGCCAAGCGCTCCGCCTCGCTCCTTTCCAGGATATCGAGCACGCGACCGGAAGCGGTGACTTCGGTGCCCGTCGTCATGGCGCGGCCTCCCCGGCCTTCAGCGCCTGCCAGACCTGCTCGCTGAGCTTGAGGTAGCGGGCGTCGAAGCGGATACGCTCCGGATCGCGCGGCCGTGACAGGTCTATCGCGATATCGGCCTGGATGCGCCCCGGCCGCCGCGTCAGCACGATGACGCGATCGGACAGGGCGACGGCTTCCGACAGGTCGTGCGTCACGAAAAGCACCGTCTTGCGGTCGCGCTCCCAGATGCGCAGGAACTCGCCCTGCAGCATCAGCTTGGTCTGCGCGTCGAGCGCGGCGAAGGGTTCGTCCATCAGAAGCGTGTCGGGATCGACGGCCAGCGTGCGGGCGATCGCGACCCGCTGGCGCATGCCCTGGGAGAGCTGCCAGGGATAGGCGTGCCCGAAGGCGCTCAGCCCGATCATGTCGAGCAGACGCGTGCCGACGGAGGCGCGCTCGGCGGCCGGGACGCCCCGCAATTCGAGGCCGACCTCGATGTTGCTGCGCGCCGAGCGCCACGGGAGCAGCCCGTCGCGGGCGAACATGTAGCCGGTACGCCGTGACGGCCGCAGGATGCGTTCGCCGTTGACCGTGACCGATCCCGCCACCGGCTGCAGCAGCCCTGCCGCCATATTGAGGATCGTCGTCTTGCCGCAGCCGCTGGCACCGACCAGCGCAATGAACTGTCCGCGCGGCACGTCGAAGGACACGTCGTCGAGGGCAAGGATCGCCTTGCCGTCGGGAGTCGGAAAAGCGTGCGAGACGCCTTCGACCCTGATGGCGAGGTCTTCGCGCGCGGCCGTCGGCGCCACGGTCGTCAGGACGGTGTCCATGCCGCCTAGGATCGCGCGTCGCGCCCGCCGAGCGCGCGGTCCGCGAGGTCGTCGGGCACCGTGCGGCCGACATCGGTGAAGGCGCGACGGACCGCATCGACGCTCGGAGCGAAGATCGACTTGCGGTTCTCGCGCGCCCATTCGTTGGAGTCGCGCAACGTCGTCAGGGAGTCCTGGAACTCCGGCATGACGTAGCGTGCAAACAGCTCGTAGCTGCGCATCGTATCCTCCCGGTTGGCCCATTCATGGGCCCGGAACAGCACGCCGCCGAAGCCGCCGCCGCTCAGGCCGTAGAGCCTGCGGATACCACGCGTCACCAGGTCCGGCGAGCCGACCAGGGTCGTGCCCATCTTCACGCCGTCGCGCAGCGGATCGTCGGATCGCCCTGCGGGACGGCCCAGTGTGCGATCGAAATAGTCGACCGTCTCGGCGCGCTCGCCGCGCCGCACCTGAGCCAGCGCCGCCTCGTCGTCCTCGCCGACATGGACGTTGACGACGATACGCCACCGCGCGCGGTCCATGGTCTTGCCGTTCGCGGCCGCGGTGCCCTCGGCGATCTGCCACTGCTTCGCCAGCGCCTCCGGACCCCCGGGCAGACCCGCGCCGATCGACAGGACGCCGAGGCCATGCTTGCCCGCCGCCATCATGCCGAACGGCGTGATGGTGCTGGCCACGACCACGGGGAAATGCGGCCGTGTATAGGGGGCGAGGTGCAGCCGCGCCTCCTTCAGCTCGAACCAGTCGGTCTTCGCCGTGACCGGCTCGCGACAGGCCAGCAGGCGCATGATGACATCAAGCGCTTCCTCCATGCGCTTGCGCTGCAGGGCCGGCGGGATGTTGAGCATGTAGGCGTCGGAGGTGAGCGCGCCCGGACCGCATCCCAGCATGGCGCGGCCGCGCGTCATGTGGTCGAGCTGCACGAAGCGGTTCGCGACCATCAGGGGATTGTGGTACGGCAGGCTGGTCACGCCGGAACCCAGCATGATGCGGCGCGTGCGCGCCGCCGCGGCGGCGATCATCAGTTCCGGCGAGGAGACGAGCTCCCATCCGGCCGAATGATGCTCGCCGATCCAGACCTCGTCATAGCCCAGCCGATCGAGCCATTCGATCAGCTCCATGTCGCGCTCGAGCGCGAGCGTCGGATTCTCGCCCAGGCGATGGAACGGCCCAAGGAAGATGCCGAATTTCATGGCGCCCATCATGGGACCGCTCCTCCGCTTCGATTGATCAGGGCAGGTACTTCGCGGCGCCGGACCAAGCGAGCTGCCGGCAGGTCTGCACCTGCTCCGGCTTGATCAGCCCGTTATCGACCTGGAACTTGCCGACGTTCTCGGTGCCCTTGCAGTTGAACTTGACGTCGAACGACTTGCCGAGCCGGGTCAGCACGCCCGTCATCTGCTCGGGCGTCAGCGACTTGTTGTACTTGGACCAGACGGCGGCGACCTTCTGCGCATTGGCGGGATCGCGAACGAAGGCGATGGCCTCCTCCTGCGCCGCCTGGAAGCGCTTCATCATCTCCGCGTTCTTGTCGGCATGGGCCTTGGTCGTGTGATAGACGCTCGACGTCCAGCTCGCGAACTCCGGAATCGTCTTGTCGGCCAGCAGGTCGAGCAGGACCTTGCCACCCATGTTCACCAGGACGGTCTGCACGGGCTCGATCGCCATCACGGCATCGAGCTGGCCCGCCTTGAAGGCCGCTAGGGCGTCCGGCCCCAGGCCGACGGCCAGGAACGTCGCGTCCTTCTCCGGATCCATGCCTGCATCCTTCAGGAACCGGCGCGCGAAGTTGTGGCCGTCGGAGCCGATCGCCGGCACGCCGATCTTCTTGCCCTTGAGGTCGCGGATCATCGCCGGATAGCCGGCCGCCTTGCCGGCGGCCGGCACACCCTTGCCGGTGACGATGCTCCAGACCGGAGCGGGATAGTTGTCCACGACCGCCACGAGATCCCGGCCCCGGCTGTTGACCAGCATCATGTTGCCAGGACTGTTGCTCATCAGGTCGATGGCGCCGCTGAACAGGGCCGCCGTGGCATCCGGCGCTGCCCGGAAATCGACGAGGGAGACGTCGAGTCCGTGCTTCGCATAGATGCCGAGATCCTTCGCGACGTAGGCCGGCACGGCGACCAGCGAGCCGGTATAGACTCCGACGTTGGACTTGATCGGCGTCTGCGCCATTGCCGCAGCCGGCAGAAGGGCCGCCACGGCAGCCGCCATCATGGTCCGTCTCTTGATGCTCATCCTTCTTCCTCCCGCTTTCACGTTCTTCATGTCTTGTCCGGCAGCCGGATTGCTCCATCGCGCGCCAGCTGATCGATCTCCCCGGTACTGAAGCCCGCCCGCACCAGGATATCCGCCGTCTCCTGCCCGAGCCGCGGCGCCGGCCCCGGCACAGGGGTCTCCAGCCCCGCGAAGCCCGGACCGAGCTGAAGGAAGCCCGAGGCCGCATCCCCGAGCCTTTCGAGATCGAGCGGCACATGCCGCCCCTCGCGTGCCTCCCGCAGGAACTCGCCCATGCGCCGCACCCGTGCGGCCGGCACGCCGGTCTCGTTCAGGCGCGCCTCGAGCGCACCCGCCTCATGCCGCGCGAAGGCCTCGTCGAGACGGCGACCGAGCTCGACGGCATCCACCGCCACCACGTTGCTGGTGGCGCCGTGGCCGACCCGCGAGACCAGTGCCGGATCGTCCGCGATGCCGGGAAGCCCGAGCGCGACGCACAGCGCCGTGAACTGCCGGCGCGTATTGGCCGCCACGGCCAGCCAGCCGTCGGCACAGCGGAAGGTCGCCGCGCCCGGCGAGCCGCTGAAGCCCCGGTTGCCCGGGCGCACGCCGTCACGCTCCGTCGCCAGCACGCGGCTGGCGATGGGGCGCATGAGCTGCAGCGCGGCCTGGGCCAGCGACGTATCGATGTGGCTGCCCACCGCGCCGTTGCCGCGCCGATGCAGCGCCGCCAGTACCGAAAGCGCTCCCAACATGCCAGTGGCGATGTCGACGACAGGGAAGCCGACCTTGGTCGGCGGTCCATCCTCCTCGCCATTGGCCATCATCATGCCGGTCAGCGCCTGCACGACCTGATCATAGGCACCGAAGCCGCTCCACGGCCCTTGCTGGCCGTAACCGGAGATCGAAAGATAGACGATGCGCGGATTGACTCTGCGGACGGCCTCGTAGTCCAGACCCAGGCGGGTGGCCGTGCCGGGCCTGAAGTTCTCGATGAAGACGTCGGCATCGCGCACCAGGTCGAGCAGCAGGTCGCGCAGTCGCGGCAGCTTCAGATCGATCGCCAGCGACCGCTTGCCGGCATTGAGGGTGGCGAAGGTCGTCGACATGTCGCCGTCGCGCCCAGCCTCGACGAAGCGCATGACGTCGGGAGCGCGGGGATTCTCGACCTTGAGCACGTCCGCACCCAGCGCAGCAAGGTACATCGACGCGACCGGTCCCGCGATGACATGGCTGAGATCTATCACCCGCACGTCGGAGAGGCACTGAACGGCCATTCGCTTCCTTCCCTTGCCTTCGAGGGTAAGGCGGCCAGTGATAATCCTGTAATACCGATTTTGGATTTCCTGATAATCTCTGGTTATCATGGAACATCTCAGGCTGCGCGCCCTCGCCCTCGTCTCGGCCCTGGCCGAGACCGGCTCGCTGCACCAGGCGGCGCGCCGGCTGAACACGTCGCAGCCCGCCTTGTCGGTGATGCTGCAGGAGATCGAGCGCACCCTGGGCGGACAGCTCTTTGAACGCTCGCGGCACGGGCTCGCGCCGACCGAGAAGGGACAGTACGTCATCCGGCAGGCGCGGCTGGGGCTGGCGGACCTGCAGCGCGTGCAGAGCGAGCTGGCCTCCGCCGCCGACGGGCGCGCGCTGCTGCGCGTCGGCGCCCTGCCTCTCGTCATGCTGGAGATCGTGCCGCGGGCGCTCGCCCTGCTGCGCCGTTCGCATCCCGGTATACGGGCCGAATTCCACGAAGGCGCCGCCTCGGAGCTCCTGGCCGGGCTGGCCGATGGCGTGCTGGATTTCGTGATTGGCCGCATGCTGCCCGAGTTCGCCGCCAACGAGGATCTCGAGCCGTCATTCCTTTTCACGGAATCGTTCTGCATCGTCGGCGGCCCGCACCACGCCCTGGCTCGCCAGCGGCGCATCTCCTGGCCGGTACTGGCGGCAGCCGACTGGATCGAAGCGCCCCGCAACACCGCCCTGCACGACTTCTTTGCCGAGGCCTTTCTGCGGCGCGGGCTGCGCCCACCACAGCCGGTCTATCAATCGGCATCCTTCTATTCCTGCATAGCCATCCTGGGCACGTCGGACTGCCTTATGCTGGTCCCGCGCGAGGTCGGACGGCATTTCGCTCGACAGTCTCGTCTCTGTGTCCTGCCGGTAAAAGTCGAAGAAGCCTCGGCGCCCTTCTCGATCATCCACCGGCGCTCGCGCGCCGCGACGCAGGCCATGCTGGCATTCGACGCCAGCGTGAGACAGGCTGTGCGGGGGAGGAGACGTGCATGACCGAGGATCGTTCCTTCGTCCGCCTGTCGACGGTGGCCCATGTCGGCTGGCTGGAGTTCGACCGGCCGCCGGTCAATGCGTTCACCCGCGCGATGGTGGAGCAGACGCACGACGCCATCGCCGCCGCCCTGGGTGACCGCGAGGTGCGCGTGCTGGTGCTGGCGAGCGCCGTCGCGGGCTACTTCAGCGCGGGCGCCGACCTGAACGTGTTCAGGGGCATCACGCCGGACGGCATGCGCGCCTGGACGGAACGCTGCCACGACATCGTCCGGCTGCTGCGCAGCTCACCCAAGCCGCTGCTGGCCG
>Ga0182792_1002819_pt1 | contig 11845 bp, 10 predicted proteins | sample Passage237B_FD_130497 | JGI IMG/M metagenome (GOLD analysis project Ga0182792, IMG submission 130497) | Cellulose adapted compost microbial communities from Newby Island Compost Facility, Milpitas, CA, USA - Passage2 37B (version 2) (version 2) ...
CGCCGCGGTAGGGAACATGGTGCAGCTTCACGTCGGCACGTTGCTCCAACAAGCCGATGGCAAGGTGGGCGACAGTCCCCAGCCCCGGCGATCCGATGTCTATTCCGTCGGGATCCTTTCTTGCGGCGGCGATGAAGCCGGCAAGGTCGCGGACGGCAATGCGCTCCGGATTGACCACCAACACATAGGGCACGCGTGCGAGGGCGCAGACAGGCGCGAAGTCGCGGCCGAAATCGAAGCCTGCATTAGGATAGACGATCGGCGCATAGGTGAGTCCGGTATCACCCACCAGCAGCGTGTAGCCGTCGGCCGGAGCGCGGGCGGCCACAGCCGTCCCGATGGTGCCGCCGGCACCGCTGCGGTTGTCGATCACCATGGTCTGCCGGAGCTGTTCGCCGACCCCTGCCGCCACAGGCCGCGCGAACATGTCGGAGCCGCCAGCGGCGGGATAGGGCACCAGCCATGTCACCGGCCTGTCCGGCCAGCCTGCCGCCTGCGCGCCGCCGATACCCGCCCCGCTTGCGGCGGCCGTCAGCAGGCCTGCCATCGCGGAGCGTCTCGATAGGTTCTTCATGCAGACAAAGCCGCCTCGTGCGGGCCGCGTCGCCCTCGCCGGGAGATTAGCGGGCGGGCGCCGCGCTGGCTATCGCCGTGCCGCGGCCGATGCCCGCGGGAGCCCCTATTCCGTGGGCAGCTCCAGCATGGTCGGCCGGTCGCCGCCGGTCAGGACCGTAAGCCGCGGCGGCCGGCCATGCGGCGCCTGGACGAAATGATCGGCATCACCGCCCGCAACGGAGAGCCGTAGGCAGCTGCCCTTGGCGAAGCGCCAAGCCGTCGGCAGCAGGGCGAAGCGCAGCAATTGTGGCTGACCGACGGGCATCGGCTTCGCATCCCCGCGCGCGAAGCTGCGCCACGGCCACGTCGTGCGATAATGGCGTGGCGCCGGCGCTTCCGCACGATGGATCGCGCGCAGCAACCCTTCCGTCACATAGCGCACCGTGCCGTCGGCCTCGATTTCCGAGAGATAGACGAACACCGCCGCATCGGGCTCGCTCGCGGCGAGCCACAGCGACACGACCGGATGCCCGGCGATCTCGAGCGGCGCATCGAGCGGCGCGCTCGTAAAGCAGAAAAGCGCCTCCTGCCGCCGCTGCCAGTCGGCGTAGTATTCCGTGGCGTCTATCCCGGCGATGCGCTCGTAGCGCGTCTGGAACCCGGTGCCGAAGGTGAAATCGGCCTGGAAGGAATCCTTTCCGGCATCGGAGGGAGGACCATCCGTCAGGGCCTGGTGCGGGGCGGCAAAGAAACGGCGATTGCCGTGGACCGGCGGCCACTGGTCCGCCGCGCGCCACGCCTCCGCATGCATGCTGAAGTAGTGGACGGGCCGTTCAGCGGCGAGGCCCGCGTCGCGGCCGGCCAGATGCTGGTCGAAGAAGCGCAGGACCTCGCCCAGCACCGGCAATTCCGGCTCGATCCTCGCTCGCCAGGGAGAGACGTTGACCCGGGCACCATGGTCCCAAGGCCCGAGCATCACCCGACGCTCGGCATTGGGCAGCGTGAGGAAGCGGGACAGCGTGCCGTTGGCATAGCCTGCGCCGTCCATCGAGCCGAAAACGGCATAGACCGCGACGTCCTCGGGAATCTCGTCGAGATACTTGTAGGGGCTGAACGATGCGGAGCTGAAGCCGGGATCGTAGGGCAGCGTATCGTCACGAAAGCGAAACTCGCCGATGAAGTCGGGCATGCGGAAGTTCGCCAGGTGCCCCTGCACGGCCTCCCGCGCGAGAGCGCCGCCGACGTCGGCATCGACGGGCATCGGCCCCAGCAGCGCGGGATCGGCGAAGTAGCCGAACTTTGCGCGCAGGTCGCGCCGGTCATGGTCGAGTGCCAGCATCAGCTCGTCATAGACCTGCGCCAGGCGCTTGATGAGCAGCCCGCCCGGGTAATAGTTGTCGGCCCATGTGTCCCAGACAGCGAACAGGGGCGCGATCGCCCTGACCGCCGGATGGCCGGTGCTGGCCAGGAAATCGCAGGCTGCCCCGAGATAGGAGATGCCGGTGGCGCCGATGCGCCCGTCGCTCCAGGGCTGGGCGACGATCCAGTCCGCGATGACGCGATAGTCCTCGCGCTCGCGCGGGCTGCGAAAGGAATCGCGCGTGCCGAAGCTCGCCCCGTGCCGCGCGCATCGACCACGACGAGCGCGTAGCCGCGCGGCACGAACATCTCACGATACTTCCAGGTGTTGGGCGACGGCTCGACATCGCTGCCGGCGGTCACCTCGAACCGGCGCACATAAGGCGTCAGGATCAGGATCGTCGGCCACCGGCGGCTGCGGTCGCCGTCCGGCAGGATGACATCGACGGCCAGCCGGCAGCCGTCCGTCATGGCCACGTAAACCGACCGGGGCGCGCCCACGCGATGCTCGGCGGGACGTGACGCGAGATACTGGCTGGGGGCCACTTTCCAGGCCGAACCGAGACTGTCACGATCCGGCATCGCCCATCCTTTCCCGATCGTGGATTCTGCTGGCGGAGTCGTCGGGAGCAGCGTATCAGCGCCCCAGCGGCCACACAAAAGACCGGCTGATCCATGAACCGATTTCTTGCTGTCCTGTTCTCTGCTTTGCTCGGCAGTCTCGCTCCAGCCCAGGCGCAGCAGTGGATCGAGCATCGGCTGCCCGGCGCTGGCTACAAGGTGGAACTCCCCTCGGCACCGACGATCGAGAGCGAGGACGTCCCGACCGAGTTCGGCCCGATGCCGATGACGATCGCCGAAGTCATCGTGCCCGACGAGATGGTCCTGCAGACCTCGCACGCCATCCTTCCTGAGAAGGCCGGCGGAGCCGATGCCAACGCCGTCCTCAAAGGGATGAGTGACAGCACCGTCGAACATGCGAACTGCAAGCTGCGTCGGGAGAGCCGGCTCAAGGTCTCCGACGCACCGGCCCGTCGTATCGTCATGGACTGCGCCGACGGCAAGGTGGCCGGCATCGGCCTCCTCGTGTTCGGCGGCGACCGCGTCTATTCGGCGCTGATCGCCGTTCCCAAGGGCCAGGAGGACAGCGCCAACGTGCAGCGCTTCCTCAAGTCGTTCGCCCTCGTGCCGCGATAGGGCGGTTTGCCGCCGCGGCGACGAGGGCGCGCCTCCTCACTGCGGCTCGATCTTCGCGATCTTGATGGCCTTCGTCCAAATCTCGCGTTCCCTCTCCACGAACGCATCGCACTGCTCGATGGTCCAGTCCTGCGGCACGGGAATGAAGCCGAGCTGCTTGACGCGCTCCATGACGGTCGGCGAGTAGATCGCGTCCATGACCAGGCGGTTCAGCTTCTGCTTGATGTCCGCCGGTGTCTCCTTGCGCACCGAGAAGCAGGAGTAGGAGATGATGCTGTACTCGGGGTAGGTCTCGGCGATGGCCTCGACGTCGGGAAAGAGCGCCGCACGCTCAGGCGACGTCACGGCGAGCGCCCGCACATAGCCGGACCGCACGTAGCTTTCGCCCACCACCTGGTCGGGGAACACGACGTCGACGCGGCCAGCATGCAGGTCCTGGATCGACGCAACGGCATCGCGGTAGGCGACCTCCTCGAACTTCACGCCGGTGATCACCTCGAACAGCGCGGCCGGCACGCGCGAGGAGGCGTTGCCGTAGGCCGAGAACAACGGCTTCGGCTGCGCCTTGGCATAGGCGACGAACTCCTTCACGGTCTTGTAGGGCGCATCCTTGTTGACCAGCATGAAGTTGCCGATCGAGCCGTTGATCGCGATCGTCGTGAAGTCCGACGGTTCGTACGTCATCTGCTTGTAGAGGCTGGGATTGGCGGCGAGGGTGCTGGTCGAACCCAGCAGCAGCGTGTAGCCGTCGGCCGGGGCATTCTTGACCTGCGTCGTGCCGATCATGCCGGTCGCGCCGGGCTTGTTCTCGATGACGAACGGCTTGCCGGTCACGGTCTCGAGCTGCTTGCCGATCAGCCGGGAGATGATATCGGTCGAGCCGCCGGGTCCGAACGGTACCACGATCTTCACCACGTGATCCGGATAGGGCGACTGCGCACCGGCCTGCCGGACGGCGGCTGCCGTGAACGGCGCCGTGCCAATCAATGCCAACGCTACTCTACGCTTCATCTACGCGACCTCCCACGCTACCGGGCCTCGGTATAGGTCGCCGCCGCGAAAAAGCGAGCATGTCGCCGTGAATGTTCCGGTTCGCGGATTCATCTTCCGGATCGCAGTTTTTCCGCGATCCGGAAGCCGTCGAGGCGGTCCTCGCCGCCTGTATCCCTGCGTCGCCTACATGCCGAGCTGGCTGACGAACTTGGTGTTCAGGTAGGCTTCGAGCGCCTCGATGCCGCCTTCGGAGCCATAGCCGGAATCCTTGACGCCGCCGAACGGGACCTCGGGCAGCGCCAGACCGTGATGGTTGATCGACACCATGCCGCTCTCGAACGCCGCGCCGATCGCCGCCGCGGTCTTGGTGTTCTTCGTATAGGCATAGGCGGCGAGGCCCCAGGGCAACCGGTTCGCCTCCTTCACAAGGCCTTCGAAGTCCTTGAACGGCGTGATCGGCGCCAGCGGGCCGAACGGCTCGTCGTTCATGATCTTCGCGTCGAGCGGCACGTCGGTCATGACCGTGGGCTCGTAGAAGTAGCCCTTGTTGCCCTTGCGCTGCCCGCCGGTCTGGATCTTGGCGCCCTTGGCGATGGCGTCGCTCACGAAGCTGTCCATCGCGTGCAGGCGACGCTCGGCGACGAGCGGACCCATCTTGACGTCGGCCTCGAGGCCGTTGCCTACCTTCATGTTCTTGGCATAGGCAGTGAAGCGCTCGACGAACTCGGGATAGACCTTCTCGTGCACGAGGAAGCGCGTCGGCGCCACGCACACCTGGCCGGCATTGCGGAACTTGTTGGCACCGAGGACATTCACCGCCTGCTCGAGGTCGGCATCCTCGAACACCACGGCCGGCGCGTGACCTCCCAGCTCCATGGTGACGCGCTTCATGTGCTGGCCGGCCAGCGCGGCGAGCTGCTTGCCGACTGGCGTCGAGCCGGTGAAGGTGATCTTCCTGATGACGGGATGCGGGACCAGGTACTCGCTGATCTCCGACGGGATACCGTAGACCAGCTGGATCACGCCCGCCGGCACGCCGGCATCGACGAAGGCCTTGATGAGCTGGGCACACGAGCCCGGCGTGTCCTCTGGACCCTTGATGATGATCGAGCAGCCGGTCGCCAGCGCGGCCGAAGCCTTGCGCACCACCTGGTTGATCGGGAAGTTCCACGGCGTGAAGGCCGCCACCGGACCGACCGGCTCCTTGATGACGAGCTGGTACACGTTCTCCGCGCGCGCCGGCACGATGCGGCCGTAGGTGCGACGGCCCTCCTCGGCCATCCAGTCGATGATGTCGGCGGCGAGGTTCGTCTCGATCTTGGCCTCGAACAGGGGCTTGCCCTGCTCCATGGTCATCATGGTCGCGATCTCGTCGAGGCGCTGGCGCATCAGGTCGGCGGCCTTGCGCATGATCTTGTAGCGCTCGTAGGCCGAGACCTTGCGCCACTGCCTGAAGCCCTTGTCCGCGGCCTCGAGCGCGCGGTCGAGATCGGCCTTCTCGGCATGGGCGACCTGGCCGATCACCTCCTCCGTGGCGGGATTGATCACGGGAATCGTGCGGCCTTTGGCGCCCTTGGTCCAGGCGCCATCGATCATCAGAGAGACATCACTGTAGCTCATCGGTTTTCCTCCTCAACTTCCTCGATAGGTCGAATAGCTCCAGGGCGTGCACAGCAGCGGGACGTGATAATGCCCCTCGGGCTCGGCAATGGAAAACCGCAAAGGCACGACATCCAGGAAGGGCGGATCGCCGCTGTCGATACCCCTGCTGCGAAAGTGGTTGCCGATCGCGAAGCGCAGCTCGTAGCGGCCGATCGGCAGCGGCCGGCCGCCGATCAGCGGCCGGTCGGTGCGGCCATCGGCATTGGTGACGGCCGTAGCGATGCGATGCGCCCGTTCGCTCGCGAACTCGTACAGCTCGACGGCGATGCCGATGGCCGGACGACCGGCATGGGTATCCAGCACATGCGTGCTCAAGCGCCCGTTGACGGTGGGCATCCCCTCCCCCGTCCCCTTCGCGGCCCCCCTCAGGCGCGTGATGTAGAACCCCTCCTGCATCGCCGCCGCGAACTCGGTCGCCGCATCGTGAGCCAGCCGCCGCTCGAACCGTGCCAGGATCGAATCCCGCGTATGCCGCCGCACGCAGACGATGAACGGAAAGCCGAACTTTGCCTTGTAGGCGTCGTTCAGCCGATGGAAGCGCGCGAACTCCTCTTCGCTCAGGCTGTCGAGCCCGGCGCTCGTCTGCTCCCGGTGCGAATCCTCGGTCAGAGCGCCGGCGCGCGCCGCCTTGCCGGCGAGATCGGGATGGCCGCGCAGGAAGGCGAGCTGCGTCTCGCGCGGCGCGGCCCGCACGATTCCCATCATCGCCTGATGGAGATCCGTCACCGTGGCGAAAGGCCGGCGGCCGGCAGCCCCTTCCGCGACCCACGGCGCCAGCTCGAACGTGTCGCCCAAGGCTGCCACGAAGTCCGAGGCGCTGATCCGGTTGATGTCGCCGAGGACGTGCGTCATGTCGGCCACCTAGCATGGCCGGGCGGCGGTCTCTATAGTCCGGCCAGAAAATTCAGGGAGGGGTTCCCGTGACTGACCACACTCGTTTCACTCGCCGCCGGCTCGGCAAGACCGCGCTGGCGGGCGCGGCGCTGCTCGGCGCGCCGCTGCCGCTGCGCCATGCCGCCGCACAGGCCGCCAATCTCAAGGTCGCCCTGCTGCTGCCGACGTCGGGTGTCCAGGCCCAGATCGGCCAGGCCTGCCGGCGCGCTGCCGACCTGGCCAACGACGTGTTCGCCGACATGAAGATGCCGGTGAAGCTCGACATCGTGAACTACGATACCGAGACCAAGCCCGACGTGGCGCGCACGCAGGCCGAGAAGGCGATCGACGCCGGAGCGCAGATGCTGGTGGGGGCCTTCGACTCCGGCCAGACCATCGCCATCGCCCAGGTCGCCGAGCAGCGCGGCATTCCCTTCGTCGTCAATATCGCCGCCGCTCCCCAGATCACCGAGCAGGGCTACAAGTTCGTCGTCCGCAACTTCCCGACGGCGCCCATGCTGATCACCGGCGCGCTGGCGCTGCACAAGGAGATCTTCAAGGTCTCCGGCGTGACACCCAAGACCGCCGTGCTGATGAGCGTCAACGACACCTTCGGCACCGCGATGGTCAACGGCATCAAGGCGCTCTTCCCCAAGCTCGACATGCCCTACGAGATCGTCGAGACGATCACCTACGATCCCGCGGCCAAGGACCTGTCCGTCGAGGTCGGCAAGGCCAAGGCGACCAAGGCCGACATGCTGATGCCGGTGAGCCGCCTGAACGACGCCAAGCTGCTCATCCAGGAAATGGTCAAGCAGCGGTGGGAGCCGATGGCCGTGATGAACCCCGGTGCGCCGGGCCTCTACGAGCAGGACTTCCTCAAGACCATGGGCAAGTACGGCGACTTCCTGATCTCCAACGTGCCCTGGCTCGATCCGAAGTCGGCGATGACCCAGGCCCTGGAGAAGCGCCACGCGGCCAAGTTCCCGAAGGACCAGCTCGACCTCAACGGCGGCTTCACCTTCGAGGCGCTGCTGATCGCCGCCCAGGCGTGGCTCACGGCCAAGTCCACGAAGCCCGACGCGCTGATGGACGCGCTGCGCAAGACCAAGATCGACCAGCACGTGATCATCGGCGGGCCGATCCAGTTCGACGCCAAGGGCCAGAACGTCAACATCAAGGCGGCCGCCATCGAGAACCTCAAGCGCAAGCCGACCGTGGTGATGCCGCTCGCATCGGCCGCCGCGCCGCTGGTCTTCCCGATGCCCGGCTGGAACGACAAGCGCCGTACCTAGGGCCTCGTCATCCTGAGCGCAGCGAAGGATCTCATGGCGCTTCATGCGGCGATGAGGTCCTTCGCTCACGCTCAGGACGACGGAAGACCATGACCGCCGACTTCCTCCTCGCCCTCGCCCAGGCCATCGCCAAGGGCCTGTTGACCGGCATGGTCTACGGCCTGATGGCGCTCGGCCTGTCGGTGATCTTCGGCGTCATGCGCGTCGTCAATTTCGCCCATGGCGAGATGATGGTGGTCGGCATGTATCTCGCGTGGATGGCCTTCGAGTACCTCGAAGTGTCACCGATGCTCAGCCTGCCGCTGATCGCGGCGCTGTTCTTCGTCGCCGGCTACGCCTTGCAGCGCAGCCTGATCTCGCCCTTCATCGGCCGGCCCGAGCATCAGCAGTTCCTCCTGCTGCTGGCGGTCGCCATCCTGCTGGTCAATGCCTGCCTCGCCATCGCCGGCCCGGATTCCCGCGGCGTGCAGATGGAAGCACAGTTCGAATCCTACGAAGTGGGACCCCTGGTGTTCGACGCGGTGCGCCTGCATGCCGCCCTGGCCGCCGTCGTCATCGCGGCCCTGCTGTGGCTCTTCTTCACGCGGACACGCACCGGCAAGTCGATCCGCGCCGCCGCCGACAACAACCTCGCGGCTCTGGTGGTCGGCCTCGACGTGCGCCGCCTCTATGCCATCACCTTCGGCGTCGGCGCCGCCTGCGTCGGGGCGGCCGGCGCGCTTATGATCACCATCATCCCGGTGACGCCCTTCCTCTCTGTCGAATACACCCTGCTCGCCTTCGTGATCGTGATCGTGGGCGGCCTGGGCAGCATGACGGGGGCGCTGCTGGGCGGTCTTCTGATCGGCGTCAGCGAGGCGGTTGCCGGCCTGCTCCTGCAGCCTTCGCTCAAGAGCATGTTCAGCTTTGGCCTGCTGATCCTCGTCCTGCTGCTCAGGCCGCAGGGGCTGCTGGGCCGCAAGCCGTCATGATCCCGCCCGCGAGTCGCCCGTGACGTTCCTGCGCCGCCTCGTCGGCGATGCGCCGCCGCGCGTGCTGTGGAGCCTTCTGGTGCTGCTGGCACTGCTGCTGGTGGCGCCGGCCGTGCTCGGCAAATACTGGCTGTCAGTCCTGATCCTCGTCCTGTACTTCGCCTATGTCGGCCAGGCCTGGAACATCCTGATGGGCTTCGCGGGTCAGCTCTCGCTCGGCCATGCGCTCTATGCCGGTCTCGGGGGCTACATCGCGGCCGGACTCTACTTCCACTATGGCATCGGTCCCTGGGCGGGACTGTTCGCCGCAATCGCCGTGGCGGGCGTGGCGGGCGCCATCGTCGGCTATCTCGGCTTCCGCTTCTCCCTCGCCGGGGTCTACTTCGCGCTGCTGACCATCGCGTTCAGCGAGTTCACGCGCGTGGCCTTCGACCACTGGGCATGGGCCGGCGGCTCGGCCGGCCTCTTCCTCAAGGTGGAGCCCGGCACGGACCTGCTGAACCTGCGCGGCGGACCGTTGCTGTTCTACTACGTGATCCTGGCGCTGGCGGCGGGCGCCTTCATCCTCTGCCGCGTCCTGCTGCAGAGCCGGCTGGGCCGCTACTGGCTGGCCATTCGCGAGGACGCCGAGGCCGCGCAGGCCGTCGGCGTGCCGGTCCTGCGCTGCAAGATGATGGCCATCGTCATCTCGGCCGGGCTGACGGCGCTGGCAGGCGTGTGGAACGCCTTCTACTACAACAACCTCTTCCCCGAGACGGCCTTCGCCATGGGCCGCTCTATCGAGATCACCCTGGCACCGATCATCGGCGGGCTGGGCACGCTGTTCGGCCCGATCGTCGGTGCGGTCGTCCTGACCGGCCTGGGCGAGGCGTTCACCGACGTCGGCGACATGCTGCGCATACCGGGCAGCAAGCAGATCTTCTACGGCCTCGCCCTGCTGATCATCGTGATGTACCGGCCGGCCGGCGTCTGGCCGTGGCTTGCCGACAAGCTCGGCCTGAAGGATCGCCAGCCATGAGCGGCGCGCGGCTCCAGCTCGAAACCATCGGCAAGAGCTTTCGCGGCCTGCGGGCCGTGCACGACGTGAGCTTCGCCGTGCCGGCGGGTGCCATCCATGCGCTGATCGGCCCCAATGGCGCCGGGAAGACCACGATCTTCAACATGATCGCCGGCGTCTTCGCACCCGATGCGGGCTGCGTCCGGCTGGACGGCGCCGTGATCTCCGGGCTGCGCCCCGACCGCATCTGCGATGCGGGGGTCGGACGCACCTTCCAGCTCGTCAAGCCGTTCAAGGAGCTGAGCGTGCTGGAGAACGTCACCGTGGGCGCTCTCCATCGTCGGCGGCACCTGCCCGATGCACGTGACGCGGCGGCCGCGATCCTGTCCCAGCTCGGCCTGTACGACCGCCGCCACCAGCTCGCGCAGAGCCTGACCCTGCCCGACCGCAAGCGCCTGGAGGTCGCGCGTGCGCTCGCCACCGAGCCCAAGCTGCTGCTGCTGGACGAGGTGATGGCAGGCCTGCGGCCGACTGAAGTCGACGTCATGGTGGGCTTCCTGCGCGAGCTCAACCGGCGGACGGGACTCACCATCCTGCTGATCGAGCACGTCATGCGGGCCGTGATGGCGCTGGCGGCCGAGGTCGTGGTCGTGAGCTACGGCGAGAAGATCGCCGAGGGCACACCACAGGAAGTCACGCGCAACCAGGCCGTTCTCGACGTCTATCTCGGGCAGGAGGAGCTGTGAGCGCCCTGCTGGAGGTCGAGGGTGTGGACCTCTTCTACGGCGATGCCCAGGCACTCGACGGCGTCTCGCTCGACATCGCCGATGGCGAAGTCGTCGCCATCGTCGGCGCCAACGGCGCCGGCAAGAGTTCCCTGATCCGCGTCATCCACGGCATCGAGAAGCCGGCGCGCGGCCGCATCCGCTTCGACGGGCGTGATATCGCGGGCTGGCCGTCCCATCGCGTGTGCGAGGCCGGCATCGGCCATGTCGCCGAGGGCCGCCAGGTGTTCCCGAACCTGTCGGTGCTGGAGAATCTCGAGATGGGCGCCACGCCGCGCCACGCCCGGCCGCTCGAGAAGCAGACGCTGGAGCGCGTCCTCTCGCTGTTCCCGCGGCTGGCCGAACGGCGCCGGCAGGCGGCCGGCACGCTCTCCGGCGGCGAACAGCAGATGCTCGCCATCGGCCGCTGCCTGATGGGACGGCCGCGGCTCATCATGTTCGACGAGCCGTCGCTCGGCCTTGCGCCAGCCATCGTGCACGAGGTCTTCCGCATCGTCCGGCTGCTGAACGACGAGGGCCTCACCATCCTGCTCGTCGAGCAGAACGTCATGGCGTCGCTCAAGATCGCCCATCGCGGCTACGTGCTGGAGAACGGCCGCATCGAGCTGTCCGGCAGCGGCGGCGAGCTCCTGAACGACGATCGGGTCCGCCAGGCCTACCTGGGCCTCTGACCGGGCCGACCGACCGCAGGTCGAGCCGGGCTGGTTGACGCCGGCCGCGGCGACCTGCGATCGTCCAACCATCCGGTACACGACCGCTGCCGCGTGCGGCGCGGGCCCTGTCCGGGACGGTCAGGGCAATTCCGACGACGGACTTGCCTCCCCTCCCCGGCGATCTCAGCCATGGGAGGGAAGACATGAATCGCCGACAATTGCTGAAGGCCGGCGTCGCAGCCGCCGGCACAATCGGCCTCGCACCGCGCCTCGTCTCGGCCCAGGCGATCTATGCGCCTGCGCCGAAGGGCTGGCGCCATTATGTCATCACGATGCGGGTCGAGCCGACCGACGACGCGCGCAAGGCATGGCTGCCGCTGCCCTCCTTCCAGGCGGCCGACTGGCAGCGTCCGGGCGATATCACTTGGACCGGCAATGCGCGTGTCGCCGAGCGCGTCCGCGCCCCCGGATACGATGCCGAGATGCTGCGCGTCGAGTGGAGCGC
>Ga0182792_1002822_pt1 | contig 11830 bp, 12 predicted proteins | sample Passage237B_FD_130497 | JGI IMG/M metagenome (GOLD analysis project Ga0182792, IMG submission 130497) | Cellulose adapted compost microbial communities from Newby Island Compost Facility, Milpitas, CA, USA - Passage2 37B (version 2) (version 2) ...
ACCGTCAAGGCGACCATGGAGGCGCCTTCGCAGCAGGTGGTTGCTTCGCGTCTTCGCGATCGTGGGCTGACACCGCTGTCTGTTGAGGACGCCACGCCCAAGGGCCTCAACATGGAGATCAACATTCCTGGCATGGGTCCCAAGATTGTCCTGAAGGACATCGCCATCATGGCCCGGCAACTCGCAACGATGATTGGCGCCGGTCTCTCATTGCTCCGTGCCTTGACGATCCTGGTCGAGCAAACCGAGAACAAGGCCCTGGCTGCGGTGCTGAGCGAGGTACGTGGCGACGTTGAGACCGGCCGCGCCTTCTCCGCCGGGCTGGGTCGGCACCCCAAGGTCTTCCCCCCGATCATGATCAATATGGTCAAGGCAGGCGAGGTGGGTGGATTCCTTGACGAGACCCTCGTTGCCATCGCAGAGAACTTTGAGAAAGAGGTGGCGCTGCGCGGCAAGGTGAAGTCGGCGATGACATATCCGGTTGTGGTGTTCTTCATCGCCATACTGGGTGTTTCTGTAATGCTGATCTTCATCGTGCCGATTTTCGCGAGCATGTTCTCGAACCTAGGCGGCGAGTTGCCCTTTGCGACGCAGATCCTTGTGATGCTGTCAAACATCCTGAAATTCGGCGCGCCGTTCATTATAATCGGTATCATTGCGTTTGTAATGTGGTGGCGAAAGCACAAGCATGACCGAGCTGTCCGCGAGAAAGTAGAGCCGCTTTACCTCAAGGCGCCAGTATTTGGCAGCCTTGTCCAGAAAATCGCCGTTGCCCGCTTCAGTCGGAATTTTGGAGCGATGATTAGCTCCGGTGTCCCAATCCTTCAAGCTCTGGATATTGTTGGCCAAGCGTCGGGAAACGTGGTCATCGAATCGGCGACTAGGGCTGTCCAGGAGTCGGTGCGCCGTGGCGACTCACTCGCGGGCCCCTTGTCGCAGCACAAGGTCTTTCCCCCAATGGTGGTACAGATGATCGCCGTGGGTGAGGACACGGGTGCGCTCGATGCGATGCTCGACAAAATCGCCGACTTCTACGATCAGGAAGTGGAATCCACCACAGAGCAGTTGACCTCGCTGATCGAGCCATTGATGATTGCGGTACTCGGCAGTCTCATCGGTGGCATGGTCATCGCGCTCTACATGCCGATCTTCAAAGTGTTCGACCTTATTGGCTAGACAAATTAATAGACGTCTCCGCGAAACGTCAGTCTGAGGGCGACGTGCGGCGGAACGGCCGGGGAACCGGCAGCTTACATAAAATGCAAATGAAAGGCAGTATTGAAATGATGGCTCGCATTCGTAAGGCCATGGAAGAGAAGGAAGAGGGCTTCACCCTCGTTGAGCTTCTCGTGGTTATCATCATCATCGGCATTCTTGCCGCTATCGCTATCCCGCTGTACCTGAACCAGCAGGCAAAGGCCAAGGACGCTGCTGCGAAGTCCGACCTCAAGAACGCGCAGATCGAGGTTGCCAACCAACTCGTTGACGACCCTGCGGCCACTTCGGTGTCTATCGCCAGCGTCGAGACCTCGCCTGGCGTGACGTTCGCTTCCACCAGCATCTCGATCTCCACGGGCGGTTCTTCTGCCGGATTCTGCGTTGGCGCGACTGTGAGCGGTGGTGACGTCGGCACGTGGTCCATCGACGAGTCCGGAACGCTATACGAGAACACTTCCTGCAGCTAAGTAGTTGCTGCTGAGCCTAGGCTCACTTTGGTCCAATCCGGTGTGCGTCTCAAGGGGCGCACACCGGATTGACCGCATACACGGAGGATGAGCGCATGACGCGTACGCGCCGATTGATGAGCCGCGACGAGGGCCTTGGTCTCGTCGAGGTGATGGTCGCCATTCTGCTTCTGGCAATCCTCTTGCTGTCAATGCTGGCGCTACTCATCCAGGCACTGTCGACAGTGGCGCGAAACCAGACTCGGGCGTCGGCAACGGAACTTGCCACTCAACGTCTCGAAAATGCGAGAACTGAAGCGCTCACGGGGGATTGCGCCAATGTGAAGGCCGTCGTTGAAGACGTTCTCGAGACATTTGACGGGCGTGGAGTCCCATTGCGGGTTGTCGGCGTGACAGACTGCGCACAGACTTCAGCCGACCCACACGATGAACCTGTCCTTGCGCGCGTCACGGTGACGGTGACGACGACGCTCCCGGGCTACCGCAATCCCGTGGCGACAGCATCCAGTGACGTGTACGTAAGGTTCCAACCGTGATCGGGCGAATTGCCGCGCGGGCGCGCCGCGACGATGCCGGCTTCACCCTTGTCGAGTTGATCGTCTACTGCGTCATTCTGCTTGTGGTGATGACCATTGCTGGATCGATCTTCCTTCAGATCGTGCGTGCGCAACGTGACATTGGAGACATGGCGTCGGCCAACAACGAGGCACAGCTGACATTTAAGGAGTTGGAGCGAGACGTGCGCAACGCCGCTGCCATCCGCATCGCTGACGGCGGCAAGCTCATCGTGATGCGCACACGCGTGGCGTCTGATTCCAACACTGACGCATGGCAATGCGTCGGCTACTACCTCGATACGGGAAACGAGGTACTTCGCGTCACTCGATCTTCGAACTCGACCGCCACTCACAACGTGCTCGCTCAAGCTACGTCTGCGGGGATTCGCACGGCGGCATCCGCGTGGCCCGTTGCGCGAGATGGCTTCATGGCGGTGGGCACGACTCGGCCGTTCGGCACGATCGATGGAAGCTTCGTGTACCCGGGAAGCGTGAATTTGCGCCTTGCGGCAGATAGCGAGAACGGGCACGATCCTGTAAAGCTCACAAAGACGGTGGCGCTGCGTCCGCAGGGCTCTGCGTCATTGGACTGTATGTGATGAGAGGGGCTGAGGGATGAGCAGCATGACGAATGCCATCCGCAGGCGGATGAATGGCGGGTCCGATGCCGGCATCGCTTTGGTGATGACGCTCGGGATCATGATGGTCGGAGCGGTTCTGTTGGTGACGCTCGCTGCGGTGACGGTGTTCAATACTCAACGGACGCTGAAGACGAGGGTCGAGGCACAGGCTCTTCAAAGCGCTGACGCCGGTATTGACCTCGTCCAGCAGATGCTCGAGGGCCTCAAGTACAACGAACTGGCGACAGTGTGTGGGACAAACATCGGCGACTTCGTCATCAATGGCGACACCGTTGAGGTGACGACGCAGTACACGGTGTCGCGTGCCGGCGCCACCGTCGAGGTCGAGTGCCCGCTAGCGAGTGACATCACGCAGGCTCTCGAGGTGACCGCCACGGCGACGGCGCGTCCGCTTATTGGGGACAGCACACCGGTGACTCGCGCGGTCCGCGCCACCTTCGTTCCGACGCCGCCTGAAGCTTTCCTCGACAAAGCGATCTTCTCGGAAGGCTCCACGACCATTACGAACAACTCCAAGTTGTATGAGTCCAGCCCCGGTGCGAACGACGCCCACGTCTACTCCAATGGAGGCGTTACCTGCAAGACGCAGGTTGACACGGGTGGTTCGATCTACGCGGCTCAAGGTGACGTCATCATCGAGAACACATGTGAGATCGGCAACTCGGTTTGGGCATCCGGCAAGATTACGCTTTCGTCGCAAAGCAAGATCTATGGCGATGCCTATGCTGCGAGTTCCGCGGCGACGTATGGTATTTCACTCGCGAACAGCAACTCTCAGATTGTGGGCGCGGCGCTAACGAACGGCGGAATCTACAACGCAGGCCGGATTTCTCAGGGTGGAGGCATCCTGGGGAGCGCGTTCGCGCGCACTGGAAAGATTGTCCTGGACAACCAGGGCGAGATCGGCGGTTCTGCGTATGCCGGTGGAAACATCGAGTTCAACAACGGCTCAAAGGTTGGCCAGGATGCGTACGCCAAAGGTGGCAATATCACTGCGCAGAACAGCAATAACACGGCGGGCGGCCACGCCAGGGCCACGGGCACAATTGCGAGCAACCTCATCGCGGCGACGAAGACCCCGAACACCACTGTCGTGTTTCCAAATACACCCAACCCTGCAGATGTGTTCCCGCCGTCCGTTGGCTACCCCAACGCGATCCAAGCACCACCGCGGGAGCAGTTCCCAATAATCAAAATGTACGACGGAACTCCGCCCAACTACGACGATGGATCGCAGGGTATGTGGAGGGCCGGTGGGTGGGCTATTGTTACAGTGAACAACCAGTGCACGGGCAACAACGCGGCGAACGCGGTCAACTCGATTCAGGCCTCGGCCACCGGGCCAACAATGATCATTTTCAAGGGTTGCGCTTCGCCCGTCCAGTTCAACAATCACCAGTTCACCATTTCGCAGGACATCGCTCTGGTTTCAGACACTGGGTTCCAGTCTCAAAACCTCCATAAGATCTACTCGAGCAACCTGAGCGTTCGCCACAAGTGGTTCTGGATTGTGCCTGCTGATGCGCCCGGCGTGTCTTGGACATCGACTTCCCTTGGCCAGTTGAAGCCGTCCTGCACTTCTCCGGCAGGCAACATCACCGTGGACAAAATTAAGGTGTGGTCTATCGACTTCATGTTCTACACGCCTTGTACTTTCAACTGGTCGAACGGCACCGACCTGGGCGGCGGATCTGAGCCATTTACCGGTCAGATCTACAGTGGCCAGGTCAACATGCCCAACGCCACGGAAATCAAGATGCAGAGCATGCCTATCCCATCCCTCGTGCAAGGCGCCGCGAACCCTGACTCGGAGGCAAAGATGAACCTCACGGCTCGCTTCGACGTGCACAGCTAGGCGGAGAACGGGAATGTTGCAGCTTGCGGTGGCGTTCGCCGCCTTGCTCGGTCTTGTCATCGGGTCGTTCGCGAACGTGGTGATCTATCGCGTGCCGCGGGCAGAGTCTGTGATCTCACCGCCTTCAGCGTGCCCCCGATGTGCCCACCGCATCCGGCCCCAGCACAATGTGCCAGTGTTGGGTTGGCTCTTCTTGCGGGGGCGCTGCGCTGACTGCAAGGCACCTATCTCGGTGCGCTACCCATTGATCGAGCTGTGCATGGGTGGCGCCTTCGCGGTAGTGGTGGCTGTGTGGGGCGTCAGCTGGGCTGCTGCCATGCTGGTCATACTTGCCGCGTTCACGATCATCCTCTCGGCGATCGACGTTGAAGTACAGCGTCTGCCTAACCGTCTCGTAGGACTCCTCGGTGCACTTGTTCTCGCTGTGATCATTGTCGCTGCGCTTGCAGAGGGGTCGGGTACTGAGGCGCTTCGTGCCGCAGCGGGGGCCGCAATTGTCGGGACGCTTTACGCTGGCGCATTCGTCGCTTATCCCAAGGGGCTCGGGTTCGGTGACGTGAAGTTGGCGCCGATTCTCGGTGCCGCTATGGCTTGGTTCGGGTGGCGCGAACTTGCTGTAGGAACGTTTGCCGGCTTTCTGTGGGGCGCGCTGTTCGGCGTCCTTGTGATCGCGGTGACTAAGCGGATGAGGCAGGTCCGCATACCGTTTGGCCCCTGGATGTTCCTCGGTGCGTGGACCGGAATTGCAATTGGTGGCGCTGTCGCGGGCTGGTACCTGGAAAAGATGCTCAACGCATGAGCCTTGAGTCTGTGCCGGTATCTGCCGATATGCGGTACGTCAACATGAGGAGGGTGGTCCACTGTGGGCACTAGGTCCGTCGCGATCGACATTGGCGCATCCGTTGTCCGAGTCGCGGAACTCGAACTCGCCAACGGCACGGATCCGCGCGACGGCGCCACACTTCACGCGTACGCGGAGCGCCCTGTTCCTGCCGGTGTAATCCGAGACGGCGTGGTCGAAGAGCCCGGCGCGCTGGCGGCGCTTGTCAAGCAGGTTTTCGCCGCAGCGAAGCCTTCCTCGAAGAACGTTGCCGTTGGCATTGGCCATCCGAGCGTTGTTGTCAGAGAAGTGGACATTCCTGCGCAGCCAATGGACAAGGTGCGCGAGTCGCTAGCCTTCCACGTTCAGGACCAACTGCCCATGGCGCCAGATGAAGCACTCCTCGACTTCTATCCGACTTCGGAGTACGAGGCACAGGCAGGACCGACGTTGCGTGGCTTGCTTGTAGCAGCACCGCGCGAGCTCGTGCGCGACCTAGTCTCGGTGTTGGACCAAGCAGGGATCACGCCGGCAGCGATCGATCACTCAGCTCTTGCGCTCTGGAGGGCCAGTTGCCGCGGGCCGCTGATCGAGCGCAGTGTTGCTCTCGTAGACGTAGGTGCCACTCATACACTCGTCGCGGTGTCCCAAGGGGGCGCGCCCCGACTAGTTCGTGCGCTTCCGCAGGCGAGTGGCGATGCCAATCGGGCGATCGCGGCCGCGCTCAAGGGACAGGCCGCGGACCCGGAGACATTGAAGCGTGAGATTGGCATGGACCCAGCGGCCTCTGGAAGCGCCCGCGTCATCGCCGACGCAGTTGGGCACGCGTTGACGCCTCTCATTGAGGCGATTCGCAACACCATTGTTTACGTGTCGAGTTCGAATCCTGGCGCTGGCATTGAACGCCTTGTGCTCGGCGGCGGTGGCGCCTATGTACGCGGCTTTGGGCAGGCGTTGTCAAGTGCGACGCGATTGCCCGTGATCATTAGCGAGCCGCTAGCAGGAATGAAGCTTGGTAAGAAGGTTGATGCCTCGGCAATCAAGGGTCAAGAGGCAGGACTTGCGACAGTAGTCGGTCTTGCGATGGGAGGTCACAAGTGAACCCCACGGCCGTCAAGTACGGCGCGCCGCCACTCGCGTCGGTGAACCTCGTACCAAAGGACATTCAAGAGCGCCGCAAGATGCGGGCGGTGCAGTTGACTGCGGTTGTCGCCGTACTTATCGCGATCGGTGCAGTCCTACTGGCTTTCCTGACAGCGATCGGCACCCAGGCCGCAGCCAAATCCGGACTCGATAACGCTCTAGCTCGCCAGAACGAGGCGATTGGTCAGCGAGACGGAAAAGTGAATGTCTACACCGCATACGCAACGCGTGAGGCGCAAGAGTTTGCGCTGGCTCAGGCAGGGTTTGGTGAGATCGATTACTCGCAGTTTGCAACAGCCTTTGCCAACGCGGCCTCTGACGGAAAGACAAGCTTCGAGACCATTGCATACTTCGGTCCGAGCGCCCTGGGCTTCGGTGGCTCAGATCAGGACCCATTGTTCGGCACGGGTGTCGGTTCGATCCAGTTCACTGCGCGCGCGGTGAGTACAGTCGAGGCAACCCGATTGATCAAGCGCCTAGAAGCGCTGCCCGGGGTCGCCTCGGTTCGCGCGACAACGGAGAGCTTCCAGTCGAACTCCGGGGAGACCTTCTGGATGGTTGACGGCGTTGCGATCATTACGCCCTCGGTGCTCACGATGCGCATCGTGCCGGAGGAGACCGTCACGGGTGTGGATGCCATGGTGATGGTTGCAACGCAGGGCTCCGATGCGCCCGGCGTAGCGCCAACTCCCGCTCCGAGCGCGGCTCCATCCGTCGCGCCAAGTCCCGGTACCGAGAGCGAGAACTGACCATGAACTCGAAGTACGCACCTATCGCTGCACTCACCGTGCTGCTGATTCTGGTGATAGTTGCATTGGGCTGGTTCTTGGCGATCAAGCCTCGACTTGCCGAAGCCGCCGACATTCGAACCCAGACGGAGGAAGTCGACCAGAACATCACTCAGATTCAACTTGCTACGAGCAAGTTGACTGAGTACGAACAGAACTTCGCAGCACTACCGTCCATCGACGAGACTGTCGCACTGAATCTGCCGTCGCGTCTTGACATGACACGTGTCAGGGAGCGCATCACCGACGCTGCCGAAGGGGCCAAGGTCACCCTGATTGAGTTGTCCACCGATGCCTCGTATCCCGTGGATGGTTGGGAGATGCCTGCGAATGCTCGCGTCTCCTATTCCATTGCTCAGTTGTTCTCGAAGGGACCGGTCCACGCTCCCGCGTCGCAGGGCGAGTCCGCCCCAGCACCCACTCCCGCTCCCGCTGAAGGTGAGCAGCCCACGAACCCGGGCGAGTATCAGCCCGTCGTCACCGCTGACGCAAAGCCTGGCCCCGTTGTGACGAGCATGCAGGGCGTGCCGATCAAGATTCGGGTAGCTGGGTCATACGATCAGGTTGTCGCGTTCCTAAGGGAACTCGCATCGCCCGGCCAGCAGTTGTTCCTCATCTACCAGTTGGAGCAGGACGCGCGTAACGCCGGCGAGTCGTCGGAGCCGGGGGTGCCTGACCCAAAGGATGGCGACGTGATGATGACGCTCACCGGTGCGTTTTACCTTCTGAACGTGGATAGTTCGGTGGTCGATGACGACCCAGCGGAGACGGTTCGCCCGAGTTCTCGGTCTCCGTTCGCCCCATCAACGCCCGTTAAGTAGCAGACTGGTGGCCCGGCACGCGAGTGCCGGGCCACTGGCCTGTCGAGACATGGAACAATGACGACCATGCTCAGATGGCTCACTGCTGGTGAATCGCACGGCCCGGCTCTTGTCGGCACCCTCGAGGGGCTCCCTGCGGGCGTACCCGTCACCTCGGACGTCGTCCGCGACGCCCTCGCGCGCCGTCGCCTCGGCTATGGCCGCGGCGCACGCATGTCCTTCGAGCAAGACGAGGTCACGTTCCTTGGGGGAGTGCGGCATGGCCTGACCCAGGGCGGCCCCGTGGCGATCATGGTGGGCAACACGGAGTGGCCCAAATGGGACAAGGTCATGGCGGCCGATCCGGTGGACCCAGCAGAACTCAAGGGTGCCCGTGGCGCCGCATTGACTCGTCCGCGCCCCGGTCACGCCGACCTCGTGGGCATGACCAAATATGGCTTCGACGACGCGCGTCCCGTTCTTGAGCGGGCTTCTGCTCGAGAGACTGCCGCAAGGGTCGCGCTCGGTGCGGTCGCAGAGGCATTCTTGCGCGAGGCGGCGGGCATCGAGCTCGTGTCTCACACCGTCCAGGTTGGGCACATCACTGTTCCTGAAGACGCGCCGCTTCCACCGGCGGCCGCCACCAAGGCGCTCGATGAGGACCCCATTCGCTGCTTCCACGCGGAGACCTCCGCTGCGATGGTTGCGGAGATCGATGCATGCCAGAAGGACGGAGACACGCTCGGCGGAGTGGTCGAGGTCGTTGCCTACGGCGTTCCGGTGGGTCTTGGCAGTCACGTCCACTGGGACCGCAGGCTCGACTCGCGCCTCGCCGGCGCTCTCATGGGCATCCAGGCGATCAAGGGAGTCGAGGTTGGAGACGGCCTGCGCACCGCTGGCCGCCGCGGATCTCAGGCCCACGACGAGATCGAGTACTTTGACGGCAAGGTCACGCGTCGCACCAACCGCGCTGGCGGCGTCGAGGGCGGCATCACGAACGGCGAGCCCCTGCGCGTGCGGGCCGCGATGAAACCCATCTCCACGGTGCCTCGCGCGCTTGACACGATCGACACGTCCACTGGCGAGCCTGCCAAGGCGATCCACCAGCGCAGTGACGTCTGCGCCGTGGCGCCTGCGGCTGTTGTGGCACAGGCGATGGTCGCACTCGTGCTGGCGGACGCAGTTCTCGAGAAGTTCGGCGGTGACTCCCTCGGTGAGGTGCGCCGCAACATCGCGAACTTCAAGGACGCGATCCCGGAACACCTGCGCTGATGCCTGCACCGCGCGCGGTTCTCATCGGCCCTCCGGGCTCGGGAAAGACCTCGGTGGGCAAGGCACTTGCCAAAGCGCTTGGCGCCTCGCGCAGGGACACCGACTCTGACGTCGAGCGCGTTGCCGGCAAACCCATCGCCGAGATCTTCATCGACGATGGCGAAGCAGCCTTCCGAGAACTGGAGGCGGCTGCCGTCGCGGCAGCCATGAGCGAGCATGACGGCGTCCTGTCGCTTGGCGGCGGCGCCATTCTCAACGAACGCACGCAGGAGCTCCTTCGCGACTACGTCGCTCACGGTGGTCGCGTGGTCTACCTCGAAGTGTCGATCAACGCGGTCGCGCCCCGAGTAGGCCTCAACAACGCCCGCCCGCTGCTGGTAGGCAACCCGCGCAAGCAGTGGGCCGATCTCATGGAGGTGAGGCGCCCCATTTACGAAGCGCTCGCCACCGATGTCGTGAACACCGACCACATTCGAGCGGATCGCGTCGCGCGCGAGCTCGTTGAAAAGGGGATCTGATGCCGCAGACAGTGCATGTGCCTTCCGCCTCGCCATACGACGTCACAATCGGCTCCGGTCTCACGGAGGCCATCGCCACTGGACTGCCGGAGAACGCAGCGCGGGCGCTCATCGTCCACTCCGCACCACTTGCCACCAGGGCAGACCAGATCAAGTCGGCGATCGAGGCCACTGGCCGCAGCGTCGTCCTGGCTGAGGTGCCCGACGCTGAGGCAGGCAAGACCGCGGAGGTCGCGGCGTTCTGTTGGCAGGTTCTGGGAAAGAGCGACTTCACGCGAACTGACGTCGTTCTGGGCGTTGGCGGGGGAGCGGTGACCGATCTTGCGGGATTTGTCGCCGCAAACTGGCTGCGTGGCGTCAAACTTGTTCAGGTGCCCACGAGCCTGAACGGGATGGTCGACGCGGCCGTAGGCGGCAAGACCGGCATTAACACCGCTGAAGGAAAGAACCTCGTGGGTGCGTTCCACGAGCCGCATTCCGTGTGGTGCGATCTGGACGACCTGCTGACGCTTCCCAAGAACGACGTCGTCGCGGGCCTCGCGGAGGTCGTGAAGGGCGGGTTCATCCGCGACACGGAGATTCTCGCCATTGTCGAGCGCAACCTCGAGTCGCTCGCTCAAGGCGCCAACGAGGGAAACCTCGATGTGTTCGCGGAGCTCGTTCGCCGCAAGGTGCAGGTCAAGGCAGACGTGGTGGCTGCGGACCTCAAGGAGTCATACCTGCGGGAGATCCTCAACTACGGCCACACCTTTGGGCACGCGATCGAGTACACAGAGCGGTTCCAGTGGCGTCACGGTGCAGCTGTCTCGGTGGGAATGGTCTTCGCGGCAGAGCTCGGACGCCTTGCCGGCAAGCTCAGCGACGCGGAGGTGGAGCGCCACCGAGCGATACTGACGGGCCTTGGCCTTCCGACGTCGTACCCCGCCGGACGCTGGGATGCCCTGCTGACCGCCATGCGGCGGGACAAGAAGACACGCGGTGACCTGCTGCGCTTCGTGATCCTCCAAGGCATCGGCCATCCTGTTCGTCTTGAGGGACCGGATCCCGCTCTGCTCGTGGCCGCTTACGACGCTGTGAGTCGCTAGGCCGCTACTGTGTCGCCATGAGCACCGTCCTCGTCCTGAACGGCCCCAACCTCGGCCGCCTCGGCACCCGCGAGCCCCAGAAGTACGGCACAACCACCCACGACGAACTGGTGGCGCTGGTCGCCGAATGGGGAGCCAGCGTCGGGCTGGAGGCAGTCGTCCGCCAGAGCGACAGCGAAACTGACCTTGTCCACTGGATTCACGAGGCCGTAGACAACCGCTGGCACGTCGTCATCAATCCTGCCGCTTTCACGCATTACTCGTACGCGTTGCGTGACGCCTGCGCGCTCGTCCCAGAGGCAGGGCTGTCCCTGGTAGAGGTGCACTTGACCAACCCTGCCGCTCGCGAGGAGTTCCGCCACACGTCGGTCATCTCGGGGGTCGCAACGGGCACCATCGCAGGGTTCGGCGTCGACTCGTACCGGCTCGCCATCGAAGCGATCGCCGCGCGTCAGCTAGACTAGCCAGCCGTGGCTACCTCGAATGACATCAAGAACGGCTCCGTACTGAACCTCGACGGCAACCTCTGGTCCGTCATTGAGTTCCAGCACGTGAAGCCCGGCAAGGGCGGCGCGTTCGTGCGCACCAAGCTCAAGAACGTGCTCACCGGGAAGGTCGTCGACAAGACCTTCAATGCCGGCATCAAGGTCGATTTCGAGACCGTTG
>Ga0182792_1002824_pt1 | contig 11826 bp, 5 predicted proteins | sample Passage237B_FD_130497 | JGI IMG/M metagenome (GOLD analysis project Ga0182792, IMG submission 130497) | Cellulose adapted compost microbial communities from Newby Island Compost Facility, Milpitas, CA, USA - Passage2 37B (version 2) (version 2) ...
ATCGCACGATTTCAATATGGGCGACTGGGAGGCCGAAAAGACCATCGAGGTGGGCAATGACACCATTTATTTGTGGACGATTGGCCGTTAGTTGTCAGGATAGAACACGGATAACGCCGATTCGCTGAATCTCTGTGTCATCCGTGTTCTTTTGTTTTCCATATCACGCGAATATTACAATCTCAACCGAAACGCATCAACCAAAAAACTGATAACTTGCATGCCGACAGCAATACAACACTTAAATCGTCATGCATAACCGTTACATCTTGTTATTTTTTGCATGCTGCGTGCTCAACACCGGAATCGCGCAAGAGCAACTGCAGGCCCCTAAGGCAAACTACCAGTTAGCCAGCCGGTTTTCCCCCGAAAAACTGAAACGGTTGATTTTTTCAACCGCGGTCAACCCGAATTGGCTGAAGCATTCCTCCCGGTTTTGGTATGCATACGAAACCACCGAAGGAAAAAAGTGGTATCTCGTGGATCCTGCAGCCCGACGGAAGGAACCACTTTTTGACCCGGCGAGACTTGCAGCACAGCTCACACGAATCGTCAAGGATCCGTTCGATGCGCAGCACATGGACCTCCGTGGCTTGAAATTCACCGACGACGAGCAGCGTATCCGCTTTGAGGTGAATAGCACCAAGGATACGCTGAAAAGCAAAGAAGAACGCGAGAAAAGCACCAATAAAACCGATTCCCTGAAAAAGAAAGTATTTTACCTCGAATATGACCTGCGAACCCAGCAATTGGTGGAGCTCGCGGATTCCCTCAAACCGAAACCCCACCCTTCCTGGGCTTCTTTTTCGCCCGACACGAATACCGTGGTCTTCGCGAAAAATTACAACCTGTACTGGATGGACCGGGAGAACTACGAAAAAGCCCGCAAGGACGAAAAGGACAGCACCATCGTCGAACATCAGTTTACCTCGGATGGCGTGCAGTATTATGCGTGGGGTGGAGACGAGTATAGCACAACCACCGGCGACGAGAAAAAGGACGAGGAGGAAAAGGACAAACGCAAACGAGCAGGCATCATTTGGTCGCCGGACGGCAGCCATTTTGTGGTAACTCGCAAAGACAATCGGCATCTCCATGCGCTTTGGGTCATCAACAACGTCGGCGGGAAACGCCCCACGCTCGAAACCTACAAATACCAGATGCCGGGCGAAACGGATAGCACCGAACAGGAGCTCCAGCTTTTTGACTTTGCGACAAAAAAGCCTCGTCGTATCCCCGTGGCAGCATTCAAGAACCAGACCCTCTCGATATGGACAAAACCGCAACCCGCCAACAGCCGACCCGACGACATCCGGATCAGCACGTGGTTGGGTACCAACGAGCGGTTTTTCTTCGCGCGCAGCAGCCGCGACCTCAAGCGCATCGACGTGGGCACGGCAAATGTTACGGGGGAAGTAAATGTCTTGTTGGAAGAACGCTCGAACACCTACCTGGATGTGCGGCGCCCCGAACTCATCGATGGCAGCGAGGAATTCGTTTTCTGGTCGCAACGGGACGGTTGGGGCCACTATTACCTGTATGATGGGAAGGGCAACCTGAAAAACCAGGTTACGTCCGGCGAATTTTACTGCTCCGAAGTGGTTGGACTCGACGAACAAACACGCACACTGTACTTCATTGCTAATGGTCGCGAAGCCGGTGAAGACCCCTACTACCAACACCTTTATCGGATAAACCTGAACGGCAGTGGTCTAAAATTGCTCAATCCGGGCGACTTCGACCACCAATCGGAGTTGGACGAAAGCAACCGGTTCTTCGTGGACAACTACTCGCGGGTGAATACGGTCCCCGAATCGGTTTTGTACGGCAACGACGGACAGAAAATCCTGCAATTGGAGACTGCTGACCTCTCGCAACTGTTTGCGACCGGATACCGATTCCCCGAACCGTTCAAGGTGAAGGCCGATGATGGCATCACCGACCTCTATGGGGTCATGTACAAACCGTTTGATTTTGACTCCACCAAAACGTACCCGCTCATCGAATACGTATATCCCGGTCCGCAGACCGAGGCTGTAAACAAGGCCTTTGGTCGCAGCATGGACCGCGTAGACCGCTTGGCCCAGTTCGGCTTCGTCGTCATCACCGTAGGCAACCGGGGCGGGCATCCCGCCCGTTCGAAGTGGTATCACAACTATGGGTATGGCAATCTGCGGGACTATGGCCTGGCCGACAAGAAAGCGGCAGCCGAGCGGTTGGCCGACCGCTATCCGTTCATCGACATCAACCGCGTGGGCATCACAGGGCATTCGGGTGGTGGATTCATGTCCACGGCTGCCATGCTGGTGTACCCCGACTTTTTCAAGGTGGCGGTGTCCGGTGCGGGCAACCACGAAAATAACATCTACAACCGTTGGTGGAGTGAGCGACACCACGGGGTCACCGAGCGCGTGACGGCTAAGGGCGATACGACATTCTCCTACGCCATCGAGCGAAACACTGAACTGGCCAAGAACCTCAAGGGGCGTCTGCTGCTGGCCACGGGGGACATCGACAACAATGTGCACCCTGCCAATACCATCCGTATGGCCGAGGCGCTCATCAAGGCCAACAAACGCTTTGACTTCCTATTGCTGCCGGGCCAACGCCACGGTTTCGGCGATATGACCGAGTACTTTTTCTGGAAAATGGGTGATTACTTCTGTGAGCATCTATTGGGCGATTACGATGATAACGTGGATATCACCGAAATCAACCGGGAGATTCCGTTGAAACGGTTATAAAATATTAATCCTGTTCTACCGGATGGGAGTCACGCCAAGTTAATCCGCAGCTTCCTTCTTGTTCCACATGAAAAATACCGGGATACCCAACAAGACGATGATCAAGCCCGGCCACGTGAACGTGGGCTGGTAAATCAGCAGTCCCACACATATCGTAAATGCGGCCAGCACATAAAGAGCAGGGAGTACCGGGTAGCCGAAGGCTTTGTAGGGACGTTCGGCATCCGGCCTTTTCTTTCGTAGGATAAATACCCCAATGATGGTAAGCGCATAAAAAATCAGTACCACGAAGATAACGTAGTTGAGCAAATCACCATACCTGCCGGTGAGGCACAGGATGGATGTCCAGACGCACTGTGCCCATAATCCCCAGCCGGGTACCTCGAACCTGTTGAGTTCGCCGGCCTTCTTAAAAAACAACCCGTCCTGCGCCATGGTGTAATAGACCCGCGCTCCGGCCAGGATCAGCCCGTTGTTGCAACCGAACGTGGAGACCATGATCATCACCGCGATGACCAGCGTACCTACTTGGCCGAAGATGGCCTGTGCTGCCACCACGGCCACGCGGTCGGCGGGTGCATAGGCGATTTCCTGCATGGTGAGCGTGGCCAAGTACATCAGGTTGGCTGATACGTAGATGACGGTCACGATTACCGTCCCCAAGAACAAACTCAGGCCGATATTCCGCTTGGGATTACGGATTTCGCCGGCGATAAACGTCACGTTGTTCCAGGCGTCGCTGGAAAACAAGGAACCCACCATGGCGGACACAATCCCCGCAAACACCGCTGCACCGCCAATCGATACCGCGCTGCCCGTGTCTGCATCCCAGCGGATGGTGTCCCATGAGGTGGACCAATTGGCGGTCCATACTTCGGCGTTGAATGCGCCAAGAAGCCCCGCCAGAATCAATCCGCCCAATGACAGGATTTTGACGATCGTGAACGCCGTCTGTATGATTTTCCCTTTTTTTACGCCACGGGAATTTACCCAAGTGAGGATGACGATGGTGCCGATGGCCACCAGTTGGGCGGCATTGATTTTCACGAAACCCAGATCCCACAGGATGTTGTCGTCGCCCAGTGAAGGGAAGATATAGGCGGTAAACTTGGCAAACGCCACGCCGACGGCTGCTATCGTCCCGGCTTGAATCACCATGAACAGCGACCATCCGTACAGGAAGGCAACCAACCGGTTATAGGCTTCCCGCAGGTAGACATACTGCCCACCTGCCTTCGGGAACATCCCCGATAATTCGCCATAGCTCATCGCAGCGATGACGGTAATCAGGCCGGTCAGCAGCCAGATGGAAATAAGCCATCCGGCACTGCCTACATGGCGAGCGATATCGGAGCTTACGATAAAGATCCCCGAGCCGATCATCGATCCAGCCACCAGCATGGTGGCGTCGAGCAGGCCCAGCTCGCGTTTCATATGGTCATGTTGTTCAGGTGTTGTGTTCATTAGGCAATAGCAATGGTGTTAGTACCGCCGAATGTAGGCAAATATTATAATTCATTGCAAATAAATTTGATTATTGCAATAAGCATCTTATTTTTGGCGACTCTTTGTTGGAACCTATTTTAACAATGTAGTATTTTATAAACAATTGAATCGGTATACATGGAATGTTTACAAGAAAATCTGATTTATTTAGTTCCGGTACTTGCCTTGATCGGCATCATCGTCATGATTGTCAAATCAGCTTGGGTAATTAAACAGGATTCCGGTGAAGATCGGATGAAAAGTATCGCGAAGAGTATCCAGGAAGGTGCTATGGCATTTCTTAAAGCAGAATACCGGATTCTTCTTGTTTTTGTGGTCATCGCATCCGTTGCCTTGTTTGCGGTCTCTACGGTCGTCGACACCACGCACTGGATCATTGTCGTTGCGTTTGTTTTCGGTGCGTTTTTTTCTGCCCTGGCAGGAAATATAGGCATGCGCATAGCCACCCAATCCAATGTGCGTACCACACAGGCAGCAAGAACCAGCCTGCCTAAGGCCTTGAAAGTTTCTTTTTCCGGCGGTACGGTGATGGGTCTGGGCGTAGCTGGACTAGCCGTACTGGGCCTGAGCATTTTCTTCTTGGTTTTCCTCAACATGTTTGTCACCGGCGGTGGCAATTTCTATCGGGAGATGACCATCGTGTTGGAAGCGTTGGCCGGGTTCTCCTTGGGAGCCGAATCCATTGCGCTTTTTGCACGCGTAGGTGGCGGTATCTATACCAAGGCTGCTGACGTCGGTGCTGACCTCGTTGGAAAAGTAGAAGCGGGAATCCCGGAAGACGATCCGAGGAATCCGGCCACCATCGCGGATAACGTGGGTGACAACGTAGGGGACGTGGCTGGAATGGGCGCCGACCTGTTCGGTTCATATGTCGCTACGGTATTGGCCTCGATGGTCCTTGGAAACTACATTATCAAAGACATGACCGAAGCCGCAGGAGCGGCATATACGGACGCATTCAATGGTCTTGGCCCGATTTTATTGCCAATCGTAATTGCCGGGGTGGGGATTATCGCTTCCATCATCGGTACGCTCTTCGTCAAGGTTTCTTCCAATGATGCGAAAGAAAGCCAAGTGCAGGGTGCGTTGAACTTAGGCAACTGGATAGCGATTGTCTTAACGGTTATTGCGTGTTTCTTCTTGATTCGCTTCATGTTGCCTGAGACGATAAACATGAAATTTTTCGGCGAAGGGTTCAAGGAAGTATCCCGGATGAACGTATTCTATGCAACCATCGTAGGTCTGGCGGTCGGTGGCTTGATTTCGTCCTTCACGGAGTTTTATACAGGGTTGGGTAAAAAGCCCGTATTGAATATCGTCCGGAATTCCTCGACCGGGGCGGCGACCAATATCATCGCCGGATTGGCAACGGGCATGAAATCAACCTTTTCTTCCGTATTGCTGTTCGCTTTGGCGATTTGGGGTTCATACGAATTGGCTGGGTTTTATGGGGTGGCCATTGCCGCATCTGCCATGATGGCTACTACAGCGATGCAATTGGCCATCGACGCGTTCGGACCGATTGCAGACAATGCCGGAGGCATCGCCGAGATGAGCGAATTGCCCAAGGAAGTTCGCCAACGTACCGACATCCTGGATTCCGTGGGGAATACGACAGCAGCTGTCGGTAAAGGGTTTGCGATTGCTTCTGCGGCATTGACCGCTCTGGCGCTCTTTGCAGCTTATGTGACATTTACCGGAATCGACGGTATCAACATCTTCAAAGCAGACGTATTGGCGGCATTGTTTATTGGTGGAATGATTCCGGTGGTCTTCTCGGCTTTGGCCATGCAATCCGTTGGAAAAGCAGCCATGGATATGGTCAATGAGGTGCGTCGCCAGTTTCGCGAGATTCCCGGAATCATGGAAGGAACGGGCAAACCCGAATATGGCAAATGCGTCGATATCTCGACGAAAGCGGCACTTCGTGAGATGATGCTCCCCGGCGCGATTACCATCATCACGCCCATTATTGTCGGGTTCGTGATGGGAGCAGAAGCATTGGGTGCCTACATGGCAGGTGTTGCGGTTTCAGGTGTACTTTGGGCGATTTTCCAGAACAATGCCGGTGGTGCTTGGGACAATGCGAAAAAATCCTTCGAGGCCGGTGTGGAGATCAATGGGGAAATGACCTACAAAGGGTCCGATGCACACAAGGCTGCTGTAACCGGGGATACCGTAGGCGATCCATTCAAGGATACTTCCGGTCCTTCGATGAACATCCTGATCAAATTGACCTGTTTGGTCGGATTGGTCATTGCGCCGATTTTGGGTGGCCATACCGATGGCCAGGCGAAACTTGAAACCAAAGAAGTGAAAGAAAAGGTAATCATAGCCGAAAAAAAACAGGAAGGTGCCCTTCAAGGGTTGAGATAATTAGCCTATCATAATTGCTAGAATCCCCGCTCCATGTTTTTTGGGGTGGGGATTTTCTTTGCATCGAATGCAAGCCGTTTTGTGCGTTTTGCAATCATTGGCTAGCCATGTATAAAAAAAATTGCATTTTTTTCCGCATAAAAATTTGTAGGTTTGGCGCGGTTACTAACTGTAATCGCCTAAATTGGTAAAAGAGAAAGTGTATGATATTCAAAAAATCGATTCCTGCCTTGATTGCGGAAGCCGCGGAAAGCGGTGAAGGCACACTTAGACGGACATTATCAAGCGGTGGTTTGGTAGCATTGGGTGTCGGGGCCATCATCGGTGCCGGCCTCTTCTCCCTGACCGGGATTGCGGCGGCAGAAAATGCTGGGCCTGCAGTAACCCTTTCCTTTATCGTGGCAGCTGTTGGGTGTGCATTCGCCGGGCTCTGTTATGCGGAATTCGCCGCCATGATTCCTGTTGCCGGTAGCGCCTACACCTACTCCTATGCTACCATGGGTGAATTCGTGGCGTGGATCATCGGTTGGGATTTGGTACTGGAGTATGCTTTGGGTGCCGCCACCGTGGCGTCCAGTTGGTCCCAGTACTTCAATCAACTGCTATTGGTGTTCGGGGTCCAGCTTCCCGAGAGCCTGCTTCACGGTCCTTGGGAAGGGGGCATCGTCAATATCCCGGCCATCGTCATCGTCTGTCTCCTTTCGCTTTTGTTGATTCGGGGGACGCAGGAGTCGTCATTGGTCAACAATGTCCTCGTTGTCGTCAAGGTAGCGGTCGTACTCGTATTCATTGCCTTGGGCTGGAGTTTCATCAACCCACTTAACCACGACCCCTTCATTCCCGCAAATGAGGGTGAGCAGTTACTCAAATCCGGTCAGCTGGGCTTCTTTGAATTTTTCAAAAGCGACTATTTCGGCCACTTCGGGATTAGCGGCATCATGCGCGGTGCAGGTGTCGTGTTTTTTGCGTTCATCGGGTTCGACGCCGTGAGCACGGCTGCCCAGGAAGCCAAAAATCCGCAGAAAGGGATGCCTATCGGCATTATCGGATCGCTGCTGGTCTGTACCCTGTTGTATGTGTTGTTCTCTTACGTGATGACAGGGCTGGAGCATTACACGAAATTCGCCGGCGATGCCAAACCCGTTGCAACGGCGTTCGCCAAGACCGGATATACGTTTTTGAATACCGCGTTGATCATCGCCATCCTTACGGGCTACACATCAGTGATTTTGGTGATGCTGCTCGGCCAAAGCCGCGTTTTCTATACCATGAGCAAAGACGGGCTGCTGCCCAAGTTTTTCTCGGACTTGTCCAAGAACCAAACCCCTTGGAAGACCAATGTGGTATTCATGATTTTCGTCAGTATCTTCACGGGATTCGTTCCGGTGTCTGACTTGGGTCACATGGTAAGTATCGGCACGTTGTTCGCTTTTGTCTTGGTATGTATCGGTATCATGGTATTGCGGAGGACGAACCCGGATACTCCGCGGCCATTCCGCACACCCTTGGTTCCCCTTGTTCCCGTGCTGGGCATCGTGGTTTGCATTGCCATGATGGCCTCCCTGCCCATCGAAAGCTGGGAGCGGTTGGCCATTTGGATGGTCATCGGGATTGTGTTTTATTTTCTCTATGGAAAGAAGCATAGTAAAATACGTGCAAGGATAAAATCGGGAGCCCCCCAGGGCCCAACCGTTTAATTCTCCTATAAAGTCACAAAAGAGCACCGGCTTTGCAGTAAGTCCGGTGCTTTTTTATATTAGATTGTTAGATAACAATTTATTAATAGTGATTTTACATGGAATCGATTATCTTTGTGTCGTAATTAATCCATTCATATCATGAATGTATTGTTTCTCCTGCCGCATGAGATAATTTTTCCTCTCCTTTACGAGAAACTTTGCATTCAACGAGAAAATCACCTCAATTTTTTTCAGTATGGCAAGAAAAGTGACTAAATTGACAATTCTGGCTACTATTCTCATGTTGATTAGTGGCAATTCCTGGGCGCAACGCGTGCTAACCGGAAAAGTAACCGATGGGGATGACCCAATCGCAGGTGCTACGGTCTCCATAAAAGGGGTTTCAGGAGGAACTGCCACCGACGGAGAAGGGGGCTTTAGCCTCTCCACGACCCTCGAATCTGGTGAGCTTGTCATCCGTATTCTCGGTTATTCGAGCAAGACATTGCCCTTTTCGTCGCAGTCGGCTAATTTGGGCACTATCGTATTGTCGCCGTCGGATTCTGAGTCGCTGGAAGAGGTAATCGTAATCGGTCGTGGCATCATCGACATCGCCGAAGATCGAAAGACCCCCATAGCGGTGTCCACGGTCTCCCGTGCCGAAATTCAGGATAAAGGCATCGGAAACGTCGAATTTCCGGAAATCATGAAAAACACCCCTTCGGTATTTGTGGCAAACCAAGCGAGTGGTTTCGGTGACGGACAAAATTTTCTCCGTGGTTTCGACCAATCCAATACCGCTTACCTGCTGAACGGCCAACCAATCAATGGCATGGAAGATGGCAATATGTATTGGTCCAATTGGAGTTCAATTGCCGATGTCGCCAATGCCGTACAGGTGCAACGGGGCTTGGGATCATCTAAATTGGCCATTTCGTCGGTGGGCGGTACCGTTAACATCGTCACCAAGGCTACCGACTTGGAGAAAGGTGGATTTGTCCGCCTGATGACCGGCAACGATGGCTATTTTAAAGGGACGGTAAGCTACAATACCGGACTCCAAAACAAGTGGGGATTTTCCATGATGGTCGACTACTGGCGGGCTGACCGCAAATATGCCGTTGGAACATGGGGTGAAGGGCAGAGCTACTTTTTTTCGGTAGGGTACAAACCGAATGAACGCCACAATTTCAATTTCATGGTCTTCGGCGCACCGCAGAAACATGGCCAGAATTATTCCAAGCTGATGGAAACCAGCTATTGGAATGACGCGCCCGGTAACGTCAGTGGCGGCTACAATGGTGAGGTCAATACTCCCGGATACGATTTGACGGGCATCAAAGGCAACCATAACTATGGGCATTATAACGGCGAAGGGCTGTCATTGGTTGCTAATTTCTATCACAAGCCGGTAGCTAACCTCAACTGGGATTTTAGTATTAATGAGCAATCGTCGCTTTCTACGGTGCTGTATGCGTCCATAGGAAGGGGAGGCAGCACGGGAAGCCTAGGCAACGGGCAAAATAGACTGAACAGGCAGTTTGGCCCCGCTTACGGGCCGAACGGCGAATTGATGTGGGACAATATTGCAGCATACAACGCCAGTATCCCCAATGGCGTGAGTTCGGGGTTTAACGGCACTATGCTGCGTGCATCGATGAACAACCACTTCTGGTACGGGATGGTCACCAATTTCAACCATGAAACGGATTTGGGACTGACATTCAATGTCGGTGCTGACCTCCGGTTCTACCACGGAGATCACTTCCGTCAGGTCATCAATAAACTGGGATTGGACAGTCGGATTGAATCGAATGAGGCGCGCGGAGAATTTGAAGTCACAGAAACCTATAAAGCCAATCCATGGTCAGCGCTATTCAACTATGCATCCGAAAATCAGCGTGTAGGCTATGACGATTCGGAAGATATCAACTACCAAGGCGTTTTCGGACAGGTTGAATACAGCATTGATGGCTTCACCGTTTTCGCTCAGGGTTCGGTCTCCAACCAGTCGTATATCAAATACAACCGTTGGAATTACGCAGGAGGCGAAGCCAAGTCGGATACGGACAGCAAGGTCGGTTACAACATCAAAGGTGGTGCTTCATATGGTTTCAACGACCAGCACACGATTTTCAGCAATGTAGGTTTTTATTCTCGGCAGCCTTTCCTCGACAATGTGTTTGTGGAAAGCACCATCGATTTCACCGATCCGGCCGTTGACAATGAAGAGATTTTCGGCTTGGAGGGCGGATACCGGTTTACCGCGTCAAACTTCGTCGTAAACCTGAACGGTTACTATACGTCATGGGCCAACCGTTTCCTTGCGTATGACGGTTCCTATGGGCCTGACCAGGAAGACGGCACCTACTTGCTTACCGGTGTGACCCAATTGCACAAAGGGCTGGAGTTGGACTTCCAGACAAACATCACACCGCAATGGATGCTGCGTGGCTATGCCTCCATCGGTGATTGGCAGTACGATGGGGATTCACCCTATCGAATCCGCGACGGCGAAACTTCCCAAATCGTGGAAACAGGCAACCTGCCGCTTTCGGGCGTAAAGGTGGGCAATGCCGCTCAAACTTCCTTTGGACTGGGCACCAAATACAACATCTTGAATGACTTGGCTGTTGACGTAGACTTTAACTTCTACGACAACCTGTATGCGAATGTGAATGCCGAGGATGTGGTGGCTTCTGCGTTGGAAGGTGAAGTGTATGAACCCGAAAAACTGAATTCCTTCGGCGTCGTCGATGCTGGCCTGACTTACCGGTTCCGTATAGGTACCCAATACATGAAATTCAGGGGCAATGTCAAAAACCTGTTCAACAAAGAATATATCGGCAGAAGGGATGCTTTCGGCTACTTCTATGGCCTAGGCACCACATGGAATGCAGGGCTTACTTATAGCTTCTAGTCGTCGCTTTAAACGCTTGACTCAAAAGGCTGCTTCGTCCTTGGCGAAGCAGCCTTTTTCAGGAGTTATAATAAAACTCCTCCACATAACCGAGGCTCATCATTTCATTGTTGAATTGCTGCAGGTTTTTCCGGTCTGCACTCAGCTCAAATACAACGGAAAGCTTCCGGGCACGTTTGCTGACCGTCTTGCGCTTGTACTTGATGCGATGCTTGTCCATCACCGCTTTCAGCGCCTCGAGGTTGTCGGTGTCCATATCCTGGAAAACAACGAAAATCGTGCGGGTGAGGAAAATCCGCTCCATGGCGCTTTCGACCTTGTTGAAGACCGATAGGACAAAAACGGTGATTACTGCCAACGAAAGCGCTAGCCCATGATAGCCGATTCCCGCAGCCATCCCGATTCCAGCCACGACCCAAATAACCGCAGCAGTGGTAAGCCCCATCACGGAAAACTTATCCTTGAAAATCACCCCGGCACCGATGAAACCGATTCCGGTAATGATGTTCGCCGCTATCCGGTCATCGCTGCCCACCCCATAACGTGACACCATGGTAAAAGCGGTAGCGCCCAAGCAAATCAGTACAATCGTCCGGAAGCC
>Ga0182792_1002826_pt1 | contig 11820 bp, 8 predicted proteins | sample Passage237B_FD_130497 | JGI IMG/M metagenome (GOLD analysis project Ga0182792, IMG submission 130497) | Cellulose adapted compost microbial communities from Newby Island Compost Facility, Milpitas, CA, USA - Passage2 37B (version 2) (version 2) ...
AGACCAGCATGTTCTCCAGCGCGCACAGCTGCAGGAAGCGCTCCAGGCGCGCGGAGCTGTGCTCCGGGCCCTGGCCTTCGTAGCCGTGCGGCAGCAGCAGCGTCAGGCCCGAGATGCGGCCCCACTTGGCCTCGCCGGCGGCGATGAACTGGTCGATGACCACCTGCGCGCCGTTGGCGAAGTCGCCGAACTGCGCTTCCCAGATGTCCAGCGTGTTCGGGTCGGTGGTGGAGAAGCCGTACTCGAAGGCCATCACCGCCTCCTCGCTGAGCAGCGAGTCGATCACGGTGGCCTGCTCGGGCACCTCGACCAGCTGGCGCAGCGGCAGGTAGTAGCTGTCGGTCTTCTGGTCGTGGAGGATGGCGTGGCGATGGAAGAAGGTGCCGCGGCCGGCGTCCTGGCCGACCAGGCGCAGGCCGTGGCCCTCGGCCAGCAGGGTGGCGTAGGCCAGGTTCTCGGCGAAGCCCCAGTCGCCCGGGACCTCGCCGGCGGTCATCTTCAGCCGGTCCTCGTAGATCTTGGCCACGCGCGGGTGCAGCGCCACGCCCTGCGGGATGGTGTTGATGATCCTGGCCAGCTGCACCAGCGTGGCCTTCTTGACCCGGGTGTCCACCGCGTCGGAGAGCTTGCCCGACAGGTACCGGGACCAGTCGATGGTCAGCTCGTAGTCCTCCGGCTTGGAGGCGGCCAGCTCGGTGGTGACCTCGCCGGCGTCGAGCTTGGCGCGGTAGCCGTCGACCAGGGCACGGGACTCGTCGGCGGCGACCACGCCCGCCTTCTCCAGGCGCGCCGCGTACAGCTCGCGGGTGGTCGGGTGCTTGCGGATGGTCTGGTACATCAGCGGCTGGGTGGCCGCCGGCTCGTCGGCCTCGTTGTGGCCGTGGCGGCGGTAGCACACCAGGTCGATGACCACGTCCTTGCGGAACTGCTGGCGGAACTCGTAGGCCAGCTTGGCCACGAAGACCACCGCCTCGGGGTCGTCGCCGTTCACGTGGAACACCGGCGCGCCGACCATCTTGGCCACGTCCGTGCAGTACAGGGTGGAGCGGGCGTCTTCCTTGTGGCTGGTGGTGAAGCCCACCTGGTTGTTGACCACCACGTGCACGGTGCCGCCGACGGCGAAGCCCCGCGCCTGCGACATCTGGAACAGCTCCATCACCACGCCCTGGCCGGCGAAGGCCGCGTCGCCGTGGATCAGCACCGGCAGCACCTGGCGGCGCTCGCTGTCGCCGCGGCGCTCCTGGCGCGAGCGCACCGACCCGGCGACCACCGGGTCGACGATCTCGAGGTGCGAGGGGTTGAACGCCAGCGCCAGGTGCACCGGCGAGCCCGGGGTGGCGATGTCGGCGGAGAAGCCCATGTGGTACTTCACGTCGCCGGCGTGGGCGCGGGCGTCGTGCTCGAACTTGCCCTCGAACTCGTCGAACAGCTTGCGCGGGTTCTTGCCCAGGGTGTTGACCAGCACGTTGAGGCGGCCGCGGTGGGCCATGCCGATCACGATGTCCTTGACCCGGTCCACGCCGGCCTGGCGCACCACCGTGTCCAGCAGCGGGATCAGCGAGTCGCCGCCTTCCAGCGAGAAGCGCTTCTGGCCGACGTACTTGGTGTGCAGGTAGCGCTCCAGGCCCTCGGCGGCGGTCAGGCGCTCCAGCACGCGCTTGCGGGTCTCGGCGCTGAGGTTGTAGTCGCCGCCGGCGGCTTCCAGGCGCTGGTACAGCCACTGGCGCTGCTCGACCTCGGGGATGTGCATGAACTCGGCGCCGATGGAGCCGGTGTAGGTCGCCTTCAGGCGCGCGAGCAGGTCGCGCAGCTTCATCCGCGGCTGGCCGGCCAGGCCGCCGGTGCTGAACTCGCTGTCCAGGTCGCGTTCGGACAGGTTGTGGAAATCCAGGCCCAGGTCGGGCGGGTTCATCGGCGGGCTCAGGCCCAGCGGGTCGAGCCGGGCGCCCAGGTGGCCGCGCGAGCGGTAGGCGGTGATCAGGCGGCCGACGTTGCGTTCGCGCTCGTCCCCCGCGCCCGGCGCCGCGGTGCCGGCATTGGCGGCGTGGCGCGCGGCTTCGGCGACGTGGGCGATGACCGCCGAGTGCGGGACGTCACCGGCCTCGCGGCCCTTGAAACCGTCGAAGTAGGCTTTCCACTTCGGGTCGACGCTGTCGGGGGAGACCAGGTACTGCTCGTACAGGTCCTCGATGTAGGCGGCGTTGCTGCCGAGTTGCGAAGACTGCGCAAACTGCTTGAGTAGGTTGTCCACGATGAGGTCGCGTCTGGGTGGGGGGCGGGCCCGGTGGGCCCCGGCCCGACGGGCGGGCAGGACAGCCGCAAAAGTATAACCCCCAACGCGCGGCTGGGCGCGGGTTCGCGGCCCCGCGGCCGGGCCGCGGGGCACCCCGGCGTGCCGGGGTTCACACTCCCAGCACGCGGTACTCGGTGCAGGGCCGCGAGCGCTCCCAGACGCGCTCGAATTCCAGGCGCAGGCGCCGCGAGGCCGGCGGGTCGTACACGCCGCCCTCGCCCTCGAAGCGGTGTCCCAGCGGGCGGAAGCAGGCGCCGCCGGTGTCGTTGAAGGCGTAGGCCGACGGGTAGGCCGCGTCCACCGGGTCGCGCACCTCGCGGAAGGCGAACACGCTGGGCAGGCGCTGGGCCAGCGGCAGCAGCGGGGCGCCGGCGCGCTGCGGCGCGGCGGCGTTCTGCAGCAGGATGCGCACGCGGTGTTCGCCCGGGCGCACGGCGAAGCGGCGCAGCGCCTCCAGCACGTCCTCGCGGTCGAGCAGTTCCGGGTCCAGGGTGCGGCTGTACAGGCCCAGCTCGCGGCGCGCATGGGTGGCCAGGGCCACCAGCACGGCGGCCGCGGCGTCCGCATCCTCGATGGCGCTGGAACCGGGCAGGCGCCGGCGCATCCCGCGGTGCACGATGCCGGCCTCGACGAAGGCCGGCCCGCAGGGCACGAAGCCGGCGCGGGCGTAGAACGGCAGGGCGTGCGCCTGCGCGTGCAGGGCCACCTCGGGCCAGCCGCGGCGGCGGGCTTCGTCCAGCAGGGCCTCGAGCATCGCTTCGCCGATGCCGCGGCCGCGCTCGGCGGCCAGCACGGCCATGCGCCCGATCCGCCGCTCGGGCGTCAGCCGCGCGGTGCCCACGACCCGGCCCGCGCCATCGCGGGCCAGCACGTGGTGGCTCAGCGGGTCCAGCGCGTCGCGCTCCAGCTCCGGCGGCACGCCCTGCTCGCGCACGAACACCGCCTCGCGCACCGCGTGCAGCTCGGCGTGGTCGCGCGCGTAGTCGGCGGCGGCGACGGTGAAGCTCACGCGTCCTCCGCGTCCCCGTCCGCGTCCGGATCGTCCGCCCTCAAGGCGTAATGGCCGGCCTGGTAGAGCGCGTACACCGCGTCGCGGCCGGCGTCTGACAGCGCGCCGTAGCCCGGGCCGTCCAGTTGCGCGGCGGCGGCGATGCGGCGCGCGTCGGCCACCGGCAGGGACAGGGCCTGGCCGCTGCAGAACAGGCTGGCGCCGCGGCGGTTGCGCCGCCAGGCCATGCGCGACCACGGGTGGCGCTGCAGCGCCGCGCCCTGCGAGAGATCCCATTCCAGCTCGATGCGCGGGCGCGGCTCGCCGCCGGGGACGACCTCGCCGGCGGCGCGGTAGGTGGTGATGAAGCGGCCGAACCAGTCGCCCAGGCGGTCCGGGTCGTTCATGCGGATGGCGTTGAGCGCCTCGACCACGCGGCCCATCGCCGCCGCGTCGATCTCGTAGGGATCGGCCGGCGGGGCCAGGTCCTGGTCGCGGTAGCGGATGGACTCGTCGGCGCCGGACAGCACCTCGTCCAGCCAGTCGCCGATCAGCTCGGCCGCGGCCGGCGCGCGCATGCCGACCGAAAAGGTGAGGCAGGGGTCCTCGGCCACGCCGTGGTGGGGCACGCCCGGCGGCAGGTAGAGCATGTCGCCCGGGCCCAGGACCCAGTCGTGGGTCGGGGCGAAGCGGCGCAGCAGCTTGAGCTCGACGTCGTCGCGGAAGTCCTGCGGCGGGTTGGGGCCGGCGTCGATCTGCCAGCGGCGGTGGCCGTGGGCCTGCAGCAGGAACACGTCGTACTGGTCCACGTGGGCGCCCACCGAACCGCCGGTGGCGGCGAAGCTGACCATGATGTCGTCGATGCGCCAGCGCGGCAGGAAGCGGAAGTGCTCCAGCAGCGCGGCCACGTCGGCGTCCCACTTGTCCACGTCCTGCACCAGCAGGGTCCAGTCGTGGTCGGGCAGGGCGGGGAACTCCTCCTCGGCGAACGGGCCGTGGCGCACGCTCCAGGCGTCGCGGGCGCGGTCGTGGCGCACCAGGCGCGCCAGCACGCCTTCCTCGCAGGCCAGGCCGGCCAGGTCCTCCGGCTGCAACGGCGAGACCAGGCCGGGGAAGGCGTTGCGGATCAGCAGCGGGCGCTTCTGCCAGTAGTCGCGCAGGAAGCGGGCCGGGTCCATGCCCAGCGGCGGCAGCGCGGCCGCGTCGATCTCGATCGGGAGAGGGCGGGGGGCGGGCTTGCGTTTCATGTGGCGATCTCGTCGCATGCGGTGCCGGCCGCCGCTCAGGGCGCGGCGGCGGCCTCTCTGGCCAGGCGCGCGTCCAGCCGCGTGCGGCCCTGGGTGGCGTAGTCGCGGCACGCGCCCTCGTGCGCCAGCGGCCGGTCGGCGCCCGGGCCCAGGCGCGACCACAGGCCGCTGGCGGCCGGGTGCGGGGTGACCAGCACGTCGCAGGGCAGGGCGGCGACTTTCTCCAGCGTCCGCCGGAAGTCGGCCAGGTAGCCCGGGTGGGCCGCCTCGTCGCCGAAGCGGTATCCCGGGGCGGAGATGGCGGTCAGGCTGTCCACGTAGGCGATGTCCAGGCAGCGCCCGGCCTCGCAGGAGCGCCAGGTCCAGCTGGTGCTGCCGGGCGTGTGCCCCGGAGTGGCGTGCGCGGTCAGCCGCAGCGGGCCCAGGGCCAGCACCTCGCCGTCGGCGATGCGGCGCACCCGCGGCACCGGCGCCATGTCCTCCAGCACGCCGAACTGCGGGTCGTCGCGGTCGCTGGCGCCGCGCTCGAGCACGCGCGCGGCCGGTTCGCGCGCCACCACGGCGGCGCCGCTGGCGCGCTGCAGGGCGGCGATGCCGCCGGCGTGGTCGAAGTGCTCGTGCGAGCCGGCGATGTAGCGCACGTCCTCGACGCGGAAGCCCGCCGCGCGGATGTTGGCCTCGATCAGGGCCGCGCCCGCCGCGGTGCCGCCGTCGAGCAGGACGTGGCCTTCCGGCGAGGTCACCAGCAGTGCGCTGATGCCGCAGGTGCCCACGTACCAGGTGTCGCCGTGGAGGCGGTAGGGCGGCGAGGGCTCGTCCCAGCCGGCGTCGGCGGGGCAGCCGGGCGCGGCGGCTGCCGCGGGGCCGCCGGCCAGCGGCAGCACGGCCAGCAGCAGGCCGGCGGCGGTGCGCGGCACGCTCACAGTTCCCGCGCCAGTTTCTCGGCCAGGCCGGTATAGCCCGCCGGGGTCAGCGCCGCCAGGCGCGCGCGCGCGTCCTCGGGCAGGTCCAGCGAGGCGATGAAGCCGCGCATGGCCTCCGCGTCGATGCCCTGGCCGCGGGTCAGGGCCTTGAGCTGCTCGTAGGGATTGGGCAGGCCGTGCCGGCGCATCACCGTCTGCACCGCCTCGGCCAGCACTTCCCAGGCCGCGTCCAGGTCGGCGGCCAGGCGCTCGGGGTTCACGCTCAGCTTGCCCAGGCCCTTGGCCAGCGAGTCCAGCGCCACCTGGGTGTGGCCGAAGGCGGTGCCCAGCGCGCGCAGCACGGTGGAGTCGGTCAGGTCGCGCTGCCAGCGGCTGATGGGCAGCTTGGCCGAGAAATGCTCGAACAGCGCGTTGGCCAGGCCGAGGTTGCCCTCGGCGTTCTCGAAGTCGATGGGGTTGACCTTGTGCGGCATGGTGGACGAGCCGATCTCGCCCTCCTTCAGCTTCTGCTTGAAGTAGCCCAGCGAGATGTAGCCCCACACGTCGCGGGCCAGGTCGATCAGCACGGTGTTGGCGCGGCGGACCGCGTCGCCCAGCTCGGCGATGTTGTCGTGCGGCTCGATCTGGGTGGTGTAGGGGTTGAACGGCAGGCCCAGGCCCTCGACGAAGCGGCGGGCGAAGGCCGGCCAGTCGAGCTCGGGGTAGGCGATGGCGTGGGCGTTGTAGTTGCCGACCGCGCCGTTGATCTTGCCGGTCAGTTCCACCGCGGCGATCTGCCGGCGCTGGCGCTCCAGGCGCGCCACCACGTTGGCGATCTCCTTGCCCAGGGTGGTGGGCGAGGCGGTCTGGCCATGGGTGCGCGAGAGCATGGGCCGGGCCGCCTGCTCCTGCGCCAGCGTGCGCAGCGCGGCGACGATGCCGTCCAGCGACGGCAGCAGCACCGCGTCGCGGGCCTGGCGCAGCATCAGCGCGTAGCTGAGGTTGTTGATGTCCTCGCTGGTGCAGGCGAAGTGGACGAACTCCAGCGCCGGGCCCAGCTCGGCGTCGTCGCGCAGCCGTTCCTTGATGAAGTACTCCACCGCCTTGACGTCGTGGTTGGTGGTGCGCTCGATCTCCTTGACCCGCGCCGCGTCGGCCACCGAGAACCCGTCGGCCAGCGCGCGCAGGCGCGCGGCGGCGGCGTCGGAGAAGGCGGGCAGCTCGGCGATGGCCGGCTCGGCGGCCAGCGCCAGCAGCCACTCCACCTCGACCCGGACACGGGCGTGGATCAGGCCGTACTCGGAAAAGATCGGGCGCAGCGCGTCGACCTTGCCGGCGTAGCGGCCGTCGAGCGGGGAAAGGGCGAGCAGGGCGGATTCCGGCATCGGGGGGCGGCTGGCTGGGAACGGGGCCGCATAGTTTAGGGCCTGCGCGCGCCCCACGCCGTGCAGCGGCCCGTGCCGCGGGAGCGGGCGGCGCGCGACCGGCCCGCGTGGCAGGGGCGCGGCCGCCAGCGGCGCAGGGCCGGCGTCCTGCCCGGCGCGCGCCGACGCCGCGTGCGCGACGCGGGCTGGCGTATCCTGCCCAGCCTCAGCCAGCCGCCGTTCCCGGCTGCCCGCCGTAGTCCACCCTCACTGGAGACGGTCAATGAGCAAGACTCCCGATCGCGCGCGCAGGAAGGCCAGGGCCGGCGCGGCTTCCGTCGCCTCCGCCCCGCCCGGCGAGGGCGCGGGTCCGGCCCGCATCGAGCACGACAGCATGGGCGAGCTGCAGGTCCCCGCCGACGCCCTCTGGGGCGCGCAGACCCAGCGCGCGGTGCAGAACTTCCCGGTCTCGGGCCGGCCCATGCCGCGGGGCTTCATCCGCGCGCTGGGGCTGGTCAAGGCGGCCGCCGCCGAGGTCAACGGCGCGCTGGGGCTGCTGCCCAAGGGGGTCGCGGCGGCGGTGCGCGCCGCCGCGCTGGAGGTGGCCGGCGGCCGCCACGACGCGCACTTCCCGGTGGACATCTACCAGACCGGCTCGGGCACCTCGTCGAACATGAACGCCAACGAGGTCATCGCCACGCTGGCCAACCGCTCGGGCCGCGCGGGCAAGCGCCCGGTCCACCCCAACGATCACGTCAACCTGGGCCAGAGCTCCAACGACGTGGTCCCCACCGCGATCCGCGTGTCGGCCCAGCTGGCCGTGGTCGAGGACCTGCTGCCGGCGCTGCGGCACCTGCGCAGGACCATCGAGCGCAGGGCCCGCGAACTGCGCAGGCAGGTCAAGACCGGCCGCACCCATCTGATGGACGCCATGCCGCTGACCTTCGGCCAGGAGTTCGGCGCCTGGGCCTCGCAGCTGCGCTCGGCCGAGGCGCGCCTCGACGACAGCCTGCGCCGGCTGCGCCGGCTCCCGCTGGGCGGGACGGCCATCGGCAGCGGCATCAATGCCGACCCCCGCTTCGGCGCGAAGGCGGCCAAGGTCCTGTCGACGCTGGCCGGGACCCGCTTCGAGAGCGCGCAGGACAAGTTCGAGGGCCTGGCCGCGCAGGACGACGCGGTGGAACTCTCGGGCCAGCTCAACGCGCTGGCGGTGGCGCTGATCAAGATCGCCAACGACCTGCGCTGGATGAACTCCGGGCCGCTGGCCGGGCTGGGCGAGATCGAGCTGCCGGCGCTGCAGCCGGGCAGCTCGATCATGCCGGGCAAGGTCAACCCGGTGGTCCCGGAAGCCACGGTGATGGCCGCGGCGCAGGTCATCGGCCACCACACCGCGATCACCGTGGCCGGGCAGAGCGGCAACTTCCAGCTCAACGTCACCCTGCCGCTGATCGCGGCCAACCTGCTGGACTCGATCCAGCTGCTGTCGGCGGTGTCGCGGCTGCTGGCCGACTCGGCCATCGCCGGGCTCAAGGTGCGGCAGGAGCGGGTCCGGGAGGCGCTGGAACGCAATCCGATCCTGGTGACCGCGCTCAACCCGGTGATCGGCTACGAGCAGGGCGCGGCCATCGCCAAACGCGCCTACCGGGAGGGGCGACCGGTGCTGGAGGTGGCGATGGAGGCCACCGGCATGTCGCGCCAGGAACTGGCGCCGCTGCTGGACCCGGCCGTGCTGGCCCGCGGCGGCATCCACGGCAAGCCCGGAGGAGGGGGGTGAGCCGGACCTGCTTGCGCGGCATTGCCGCGCAGGTCCGGCGAACGCCCGGCGCGCTGCGCCGGGCCGGATGAGCCGAAGCAGGTGCTTGCGCGGCATTGCCGCGCAGGTCCGGCGAACGCCCGGCGCGCTGCGCCGGGCCGGATGAGCCGAAGCAGGTGCTGCGCGGCATTGCCGCGCAAGTCCGGCGAACGCCCGGCGCGCTGCGCCGGGCCGGATGAGCCGAAGCCCCCCGCCTAGCGGCGCGCCGCTGCGGCGTCGGCCTCGGCCGCCGCGTCCATGCTGCCGGCGTCGGCGTCGGCGTTCGCATCCGCATCCGAATCCGCGCCGGCCTGGCCGGTCGCGGCGTCGGCGACGGCCTGCGCCGCCGCACGCGTCTCGTCGCGGCAATCCTCGATGTCGGACGCCTCCATCGTGGCGTAGGGCTTGAACGCCGGCAGGGTCGCGGCCAGCGCCTGCTGCGAGGACAGCAGCGCGGGCAGCCGGTCGCACAGCTTGCGGGCCTCGGCCTCGATCTTCGCGCCCTCGGCCTCCATGCGCTTCTCGAACTCGTCGGCCTTGCCGCTGAACACGCTGACCAGGGCCTCGGTGGCGGCGCGGGTGCCGAGCTTGGCGCCTTCCATGCCGATGGCGATGCCCGCCTCGGCGATGGCCATGATGTTGGCGCGGTGCTCCAGCAGCAGCCGGCGCTGGTCCTCGGTCACCGGCACCGGCTTGCCGCCGATCAGCAGGTCGCCGGCCGGGCTGATCTCGGCCTTGGGCAGGTGGCCGCTGCGGCTGTCGCTGCCGGCGACCGCGACGCCATTGATGTTCATGCTGCCGCTGCCTTCGCCGCCGACGGCGATGTTCCCCGACGCCATTTCCCTGCGCGCTTCCTCCAGCGCCTTGCGGGTGGTCCGGGCGATGAAGCCTTCGTCCGCCGCATCGGCAGCGGGGGTGGAGGCCGGGGCCTGGTCGCGGCTGCAGGCGGTCATCGGGATGGCGCAGGCCAGCAGCAGGGGCAGGGCCAGGGCGTGGATGCGGGTGGTGTTCATGCGGGTGCTCCCTCAGGTTCAGTTCTTGCGCGGCAGCTCGACCGGGCCGGTCACGCCGCGGTGGCTCACGTCGCCGCTGCCGATGGCGTCCACGGCCAGGGCCGCGGCGCCGGCCACTTCCACCTCGCCCGAGCCGATCGAGCCGACCCGCACCGCGCCGGCCACGTCCTCCAGCCCGGCATCGCCGGAACCGATCGAGCCGATGCGCACGTCGCCGCGTGCGCCCTGCAGGACGAAATCGCCGGAGCCGATGCTGCCGACCTCGACCGCCCCGCCGATGGACCGGGCCTGGACGTCGCCCGAGCCGATCGACAGCACCTTCAACGTGCCGGCGCCGTCGATCTCCAGGTCGCCGGAGCCGACCTTGGCGGTGACCGGGCCGCGCACGCCGCGCACGTGCACGTCGCCGGAGCCCACGTCGGCGCTGAGCGCGGCGGCGCCGCTGGCGTGGACGTCGCCCGAGCCGACCACCAGCTGCACCAGCACGTGGTCGGGCACGGTGCCTGCCAGGTCCAGGTAGGCATAGGTCTCGCCCAGCAGGCCGGAGAGGGCCGACTGCTTCTCGCGGCGGACGCGCACCACCAGGGTGCCGTCGCGCTTTTCCTGGGTGACGGTCAGCTCCGGCAGCCAGTCCGCGCGGGAGGCGCAGGCGCGGCCGCGCAGCGCGTGCGCGGCACCCGGCGCGGCCTGCACGCGCACGGTGTGCGGGCCGGTTTCCAGACGCAGGGTCTTCACGCCAGCCAGGTCCAGCTGCAGCTGGCGCGGGGCCGAGTGGGCGCAGCGCTCGCCGGCCTGGGCCAGGCCGGGGGCGAGCAGCAGGAGCGGGAGGATCGGCAGGAAGCGCATGTCGGGCTCCGTTCGCGGATGCGGGTCAGGCTTCGTCGCGCCAGCGGCGCAGGTGGATGGCGGCGTACAGGAAGGCCACGCCCACCACCGCGCCGATCCACAGGTCGACGGTGGCGAACATGTGCCAGCTGGTGGTCGGATCGATGGCGCCGGCCAGTTCCTGGGGCGTGTCGATCCCGGTGGCGTGCGCGGCGTCCTCGCCCAGCACCGCGAACCACGTGCCGGGCACCACGCTCATCAGCCCGCGGTAGACCACGGTGTACCAGACCTTGTCGTGCGGGATCTCCAGCCCGGGCAGGATGTCCATCATGCTGAGGATCACGCAGCCCAGGATCGGCACCAGCACCGCCCACAGGAACGGCTTGGACCGCGCCCAGGCCGAGCACAGCATCAGCCAGCCCACCGCCGGCAGCGCCCACAGCACGTACACCGGCAGCGAGGCCAGCACGCCGCCGATGATGCGTAGCGGGTGCGACTGGGTGAACACCGCCGAGGTGGCGGGCCCGCCGTTGACGGTGAGCGTCAGCGCGGCGATGACCCACAGCGCCAGGCCGATCAGCAGGCCCACGCCGGCGGCCAGCAGCGGCGCCAGCAACAGCGCCCACGCCGCCTTGGACAGCACGGTCTGCGTGTCCGACACCGGCAGCGACTTCCAGAACAGCAGGCTGCGGTCGCGGCGGTCGTCGTACAGCGAGCCCAGCGCATAGAAGAACACGACGAACGCCAGGACCACGCCGGCCAGTCCGACGCCGGCCAGCATGGTGCCGTCGCCGAACGAGCCGAGCACGGCGTGCGCTTCGTCCGCCGGGCCGTCGAAGACGAAGCCGTCGCCGGAGCGGCGGCCGGCGATGGTGCCGACGATGGCCAGCAGCAGGAACAGGACGCTGACGATGGAACCGGCGATGGCCGGGGCCCAGAGGAAGCCGCCGCGGTTCTCCCAGTATTCGCGGCGCAGCAGCCAGCCGAAGGTCTCGAACCGGCCGCGGCCGGGGGCGGAAGTGGCGTTCATGCGTAGGTTCCTTTCATCAGGGCCACGAACAGGTCGGCCAGGCCGGGCGCGCGGACCTCGCCGAGGGCGGCGGCGCGCTCGCGCGGCAGCCCGTCGAACAGCATCACCGTCTTGCCGAAGGGCAGGGCGCGTTCCTCCACCGGGCCCAGCGCGCGGGCCTCCTGCACCCGGTCGGCGCCGACCAGCACCTCGCTGTAGCGCTCGGCCAGGTGCTCCATCTCGGCCGACAGCACGATCCGCCCGTCGCGGATGAACAGCACGTCGGTGAGGATGTGCTCGATCTCCTCGACCTGGTGGGTGGTCACCAGGATGGTCTTGTTCTCGTCGAAGTAGTCCTCCAGCAGGCGCTGGTAGAACTGCTTGCGG
>Ga0182792_1002827_pt1 | contig 11816 bp, 13 predicted proteins | sample Passage237B_FD_130497 | JGI IMG/M metagenome (GOLD analysis project Ga0182792, IMG submission 130497) | Cellulose adapted compost microbial communities from Newby Island Compost Facility, Milpitas, CA, USA - Passage2 37B (version 2) (version 2) ...
ATTGACTTGTTGCTGTTTCAAACGTCTGCAAGATGGACAGTCATCCTTCCTGCAGGCGTCCGCACAAGTTACCTGCGCACACTTTCAAAGAACCTCGGAATCGGCCTCAGCGCCTTCTTCCGTGTCCCGGCGTTTCCGCCGAGGTGAGCCGCACATTCTGGCAGCTCGTTTTGGAAGTGTCAACACCGCGTCGCGGCATCTTCATCTTCCCCTCGGCTTCAGCGGCGAACCGCTTCCGTCGAGGTGAGCCGCACATTGTGGCGACTCGTTTCGGATCCGTCAACACCCGTCAGGGCCTTCCGTTTCCGCCCCTCGCCGTAGCGGATCGTCGATCCGTTCCGTCCGAGGGAGCCGCCCATTATAGGGGGCTTTCGGAGAACTGCAACACCTTTCGCGGCGTCCGTTTTCCTTCCCTTCGCCGTCGCCACTCGTTTCCGAGGAGGCCGCCCGTCGAAGGGGCGCGCATTGTGCACGCAACCGCGGCCGCTGGGAAGCCTTCCGCCTCAATCGGCGGCGGGCACCAGGCGGCACGCGAGGCCGGCCGTGGCGCAGGCCTGTGCCACGGCCACGCGCGTAGCCGCGGCCTGCGCAGAATGCAGGTGGACGACGCGCTGGCCGTCCCGCGCCAGCGCCACGACGCGCGCAGCGGCCTCGTCGGCAGGCACGCGCAACCTGCGCGCGTCGCGTCGCGCGGGCTCGAGCAGGCCCTCGTCCACGTCCTCGCCGACGACCAGCACGTCGGCCTCGTTCAGGGCGCGCAGCGCGCGCAGGGTGTACAGGTCGGGGGCGGCGGCCTGCACCACGGCCACCGATCCGCCTGGCTGGACGCCGGCGGCGGCCCGGTCCAGTTCCGCGAGGAAGGCGGGCTCCAGGCGGGCCGGGTCCTCCTGCGCGATGCCGTCCATGCGCCCGTCCAGCATCTGCTCGAACCAGCGGCGCCGCGGCGACGGATCGGGAAACACCTCGCGGATGCGCTCGCGGTGGCTGCCGAACAGCGCGGCCAGGGCGCCGAGCGACGGATCGAGCAGCGTCTCCAGCCGTTCGCGCACCCGGCGGGCGAGCATGGGCGCGGCGCCTGCGGAGGAAACGGCCACCACCAGCGGGCTGCGGTCGACCACGGCCGGCACATGGAAGGTGGACAGGCCCGCGTCGTCGACCACGTTGATCAGGCGCCGCCTGCGGCCGGCCTCGGCCGCCAGGCCGGCGTTGAAGGCGGGGTCGTCGGTGGCGGCCACCACCAGCCACACGGTGTCCAGCCAGGCCGGGTCGAAGTCGCCGGCCAGGCGCCAGACGCGGCCGTCGGCGACGGCCGCAGCGATGTCCGGATGCAGGATTTCCTGCGCATTCACGCGCACGCCGGCGCCAGCCTTCAGCAGCGCCGCGATCTTGCGCGCGGCGACTTCACCGCCCCCGACCACGAGCACGTCGCGGCCGCGGAGGTCGGCGAACAGCGGATAGAGCCCCATGTGTCTGCCCCGTGGTGTGCCACCGGCATCCTGTCCGCTGCGCGGGCGATTGTCGATGCCGCGTCTAGGCGCCGGCGAGGAAACCGCCGAGCGCGGCGGCCACCGCGGCGGGCTGGTCCATGTGCAGGTGATGGCCGCCGGGCAGGACCGTCAGCCTGGCGCCGGGCAGCGCGGCAAGGCGCGCGCGGCGGCGGTCTTCCGGGAAATAGGGCTGGGCCGGATCGGCGTAGAGGACGTGGACCGGGCAGGCGATCGCGGCCAGCAGCGCCAGGACCTGCTCCTCGGCCAGGCGCAGCGGCGCCGGCACCGTCAAGCGGGGATCGCTGCTCCAGACGTGGCCGCCGGGCACGGCACGGGTGCCGCGCTCGACCAGCAGCCGGGCGTTGGCCTCGTCCAGCTGGCTGGCCTGCATGCGCGCGCGCACCGCCACCGCCAGGTCCGGGAACACGCGCAGCGACTTGCCCGCCAGCGCGCGTGCACCGGCCACGCCTTCGCGCAACCGCGCGACCGTGCCCGGCGGCGACTCGGACAGCGGGCCGAGCGTCTCGATCAGCGCCAGCCGCTCCACCCGCGCCGGAACGGCCGCGGCGACCAACGCCGCGATCGCCGCGCCCATGGAATGGCCGAGCAGGGCGAAGCGGTCCCAGCCCAGCGCGTCGGCCGCATCGAGCGTGGCGTGCAGGTGCGTGTCCAGGCGGTAGTCGGCGCCGGGCGGCAGATGCGCGCTGCGGCCGTGGCCCGGCAGGTCGAGCAGCAGCAGGTCCAGTCCGTCCAGGTGCGGCAGCAGCGGCAGGAAGCTGGCCGCATTGTCCAGCCAGCCATGCAGGGCGATCATCCGCGGCCGGCCCGGGCGCTCGTGCCGCAGCCCCGCCAGCGCCCCCCGGGGAACGGAAAAGGCGACCTCGCGCGGGCTCATGCGCCGGCGGCGCGGCGCGCCAGCCGCGCCAGGGCCTCGGCGTGCGCGGGCGCATCGTTCAGGCAGGGGATGTAGCGCAGCTGCCCGCCGCGGCCGGCGAAATGCTCGGCCAGGCCCATGGCCACTTCCTCCAGCGTCTCGATGCAGTCCACGGCGAAGCCCGGGCAGACCACGTCCACGTCGCGCACGCCGGCCGCGGCCAGGCGGTCGAGCGCGTCCACGGTGGCCGGCTCGAGCCAGCGCTCGCGGCCGAAGCGCGACTGGTAGGCCAGCGACCACTGCCCCGGCTCCAGGCCCAGGGCCGCGGCCACCGCGGTGGCCGAGTCCAGGCAGCGCTGCGGGTAGGGGTCGCCGGCGTCGGCCACGCGCTGCGGCAGGCCGTGGAAGGAGAACAGCAGGTGACGGCCGGCGCCGTGCCGCGCGCGGTGGCTGCGGACCGAACCGGCCACCGCCTCGACCCAGCCGGCGTCGCTGGAGTAGTCCTCGATCAGGGTCACGTCCATGCCCTGGGTTTCCTCGGCCACCACGTCGGCGACCGAGGCGGTGGTGGTGGTGGAGTACTGCGGATACAGCGGCAGCACCACCAGGCGGCGCACGTCGGAAGCGCGCAGCTCGCGCAACAGCGCACGCAGCGCCGGCGCGCCGTAGCGCATGGCCGGCAGCACGCGCCAGTCGGGCAGGCGCTGCTGCAGCGCGGCGGCCAGCCGCCGGGTGTGGACCAGCAGCGGCGAGCCCTCGTCCATCCAGATCTTGGCGTAGTTGGCCGCCGAGCGCGGGCCGCGCAGGGGCAGGATCAGGCCGTGCAGCAGCGGCTTCCACAGCAGCGGCGGGATCGACACCACCCGCGGGTCGCCGAGGAACTCGGCCAGGTAACGCCGCACGGCCGCGGCGGTGGGGGCCTCGGGCGTGCCCAGATTGACCGTGACCAGGGCGGTTTCGGCGGCATCGTGCATGGCACCATTCTGACAGACCGGGCGCGGCCGCAAGGCGGGCGGGCCTCAGGCCCGATTCATTGCGCCGTCACTAAGTTCGCCTGCATGCGGCCTTCGCCGCCGTCCTCACTGGGAGCCCAAGCATGTCGCGTCTGCCGAGAATCCTGCTGTCGCTGGCCCTGCTGACCGCCGCCGGCCATGCCGTCGCCGGCCCGGAGGAGGAGGACCGCGCGCGCAACGCGCTGCGCGTGCTGACCGAGATCCAGCAGATCCCCGAGCAGGCCATCCCGGACAAGCTGCTGGACGAGGCCCGCGGCATCGTGGTGATCCCGGACACGATCAAGGCCGGCCTGGTGGTAGGCGGCCGCCGCGGCCACGGGCTGATGTCGGTCAAGACGGCCGAGGGCACCTGGTCCAACCCGGTGTTCGTGACCCTGACCGGCGGCAGCATCGGCTTCCAGGTGGGGGTGCAGTCCTCGGACATCGTGCTGGTGTTCCGCAACGACCGCAGCCTGGACGACATCGTCAACGGCAAGTTCACCCTGGGCGCGGACGCCAGCGTGGCCGCCGGCCCCGTGGGCCGCAACGCCGCGGCGGCCACCGACGGCCAGCTCAAGGCCGAGATCTGGTCGTGGTCGCGCGCGCGCGGCCTGTTCGCCGGCGTCGCCCTGGACGGGGCGGCACTGCAGATCGACCGCGACGCCCAGGCGGCGGTCTACGGCAGCAGCACCACGCCGCGCATGGTGTTCGAGAACCGTGCGCAGGCGGCGCCGCCCAACGCGGTGGTCGCCTTCCGCGACCAGCTGGAGGAAGCCACCCACGCCGCGCGTGTGGCGCGCAACGGCGGCCAGGCGGCCGTTCCGGCGCCGGTGGCCGCGCCGGCCGTGCCAGCCGCGCAGACCCAGCCGGTGCAGCCCGCGCAGCCGGCCGCGCCGCCGCCGGCGGGGCCGGCGCCCACGCAGGGCTTGGAGCCGGTGGACAACGGCGGGGTGCGCTCCGAGCCGCTGCCGTAGCCGGCGCGCGCGTGCGCTATCCTGTGCGCCTGTTCCTCTCTCCTGCGAGCGTGCCATGGGCGGTCTGAGCATCTGGCATTGGATCATCGTGCTGGTGGTGGTGCTGCTGGTGTTCGGCACCAAGCGCCTGCGCAATGCCGGCCGCGACCTGGGCGAAGCCGTCAAGGGCTTCAAGGAAGGCATGCGCGACCCGGACAAGCCCGCCGGCCGGCTGGGCAACGAGCGCACGTCCGAGTCGCAGGAGCAGTCCGAGCGCGACCGCTCCGAGCGCTGAGTCCGCGGCGGTCGCGCGCGGATGTTCGACATCGGCTTCGGCGAGCTGCTGCTGATCGCGGTGGTCGCGCTGGTGGTGCTCGGCCCCGAACGCCTGCCGCGCGCGGCGCGCTTCGCCGGGCTGTGGGTGCGGCGCGCGCGGGCGCAGTGGCACTCGGTCAAGGCCGAACTGGAGCGCGAGCTGGAAGCCGAGGAACTCAAGCGCAGCCTGCAGGAAACGCAGGCCTCGCTGCGCCAGGCCGAGGCCACGCTGCGCGAGGAGGCCGATGCGGCGCGGCAGGAGCTGGACGGGCTGCGGCGCGAGGTGGAGGACCGCCCGGCCGGCGGCAACGATGCGGAGCAGGGCGATGAATCCCGCCGCCCCTGACCCCGAGGCCGAGAGCAGCCTGATGGAGCACCTGCTGGAGCTGCGCTCGCGGCTGATGCGGGCGCTGGCCGGACTGGTGGTGGTGCTGCTGGCGCTGCTGCCGTTCGCCAACCGCCTGTACGCGTGGCTGGCCTCGCCGCTGCTGGAGAAGCTGCCGCCCGGCGGCCAGCTGATCGCGGTCGAGGTGGCGTCCCCGTTCTTCACCCCGATCAAGCTGGCGTTCTTCGTCGCGCTGCTGGCCAGCGCCCCGTGGCTGCTCTACCAGGCCTGGGCCTTCGTCGCCCCCGGGCTGTACCAGCGCGAGAAGCGCCTGGCCGTGCCGCTGCTGGTCTCGGCCGTGGGGCTGTTCTACGCCGGGTGCGCCTTCGCCTTCTTCGTGGTGCTGCCGTCGGTGTTCGGCTTCCTGACGCACATCAAGCCCGAGGGCGTGGCGATGATGACCGACATCAACGCCTACCTGGACTTCGTGCTGGTGATCTTCCTCGCCTTCGGCGCCAGCTTCGAGCTGCCGGTGGCGCTGGTGATCCTGGTGCTGCTGGGCTGGGTCACGCCCGACCAGCTGCGCGCCGGCCGCGGTTACGCCATCGTCGGCATTTTCGTGCTGGCGGCCATCATCACCCCGCCGGACGTGGTCTCGCAGCTGCTGCTGGCGGTGCCGATGTGCCTGCTGTACGAGGCCGGGATCCTCGCCGCCCGGATGATCGACCGCCGCCGCGCGGACTGAGCCGGCTCAGGCTTCCAGGCGCCCACTCAGCTCCGGCGCTGCCGCCACGGCTGCCGTCCCGCCGAACAGCTGGCCCCAGGCGGTGAACACCGCGCCGGCCAGCACCGGCATCACCACGGCCATGAACAGCAGCTGCGCCAGCCAGGCGGCCGCCAGCGGGCCGGCCAGCAGCTGCACCGGCAACGCCAGCAGCATCACGGCGAAGTAGATCCCGAACAGGGCAATGCCGGCCAGCAGGAAGAACACCAGCAGCGCCGGCAGGTTCAGCCAGGCCGCGCGCAGGCTGTCGGCCATCGCCGCCAGGCCGCCGCGGCGGTCGAACAGGATCCGCGGCACCGCCACGAACACCGTCATGGCCACCGCCACGGCCGCCGCCACGCCCAGCAGCAGCCACAGCAGGATGCGTCCGGCCGGCAGCCCGGCGACCAGCGCCTGCACCTGCTCGGGAGTGGGCTGGGCGCCGGAACGGGCCAGCGCGTCCAGCTCGTCGCGCACCGCGACCAGCCGCTCCAGTTGCTCGGCGCCGACCAGCGTCAGCAGCAGCATGCCCAGGACCAGGCCCGCCACCAGCTGCGGCAGCAGCGTGGCCAGCAGCGGCGGGACCAGGCCTTCGCGCAGGCCCTGCAGCAGGTGGCCCGGCTGCGCCGGCCGGCCCTGGGCCACCTCGCGCGCGGCCCACACCAGCCCGGCGAACAGCAGCGGCCCGGCCAGGCCCAGCAGCAGCTGCAGGGCCGCCGCCAGCGGCGGCAGCGCCAGCGCCACGGCCAGCACCAGCGAACCGAGCAGCCCCCACAGCGCACCCAGGGTGCCCAGCGCCAGGGGCGCCCGGCGCAGCAGGGCCAGGCCGCCCAGCAGCCATTCCGCGCCGGCCGAGGCCGGCAGCTTGCGAGTCGTTTCCATCTCTTTCCCGTTTGCGCGCCCCGCGGGGCGCGGGTGGATTATCGGCGATCGGCGGCCACGGCGGCGTCCACGCGGCCGTGGCCGCGCGCATGCCGGACGAAGCGCCGCAGCAGCCGACGCGCCTGCGGCGCGGCGCTGACCTCGCGCGCGACCGTGCGCGGGCAGCGCCCGTGGTTGCGCAGGCACTCGGCGCGTGCGTGGACGTAGCCGCGCATGTGGTGGGTGGCGAACTCGGGGTGGAACTGCACCCCCCAGGCGCGCTCGCCCCAGCGGAAGGCGTGGCAGCCGTCCTGCTCCGAGCGCGCCAGCACGGTGGCGCCCTCCGGCGGCCGCAGCACCGTCTGCAGGTGGGTGGCGTGGGCGGCGAAGCGGGCCGGCATGCCGGCGAACAGGGGGTCCTCGAACGCCGGCGGGTGCAGGTCGATGAACACCGTGCCCGATTCGCGCCCGGCCGGGTTGTAGTCCACCTGCCCGCCCAGGGCGTGGGCCAGCAGCTGGTGGCCGTAGCAGATGCCCAGCAGCGGGACGCCGGCGTGGGCCGCCTCGCGCAGCCAGGCGGCGGTCCGCTCGCTCCACGCGGCGCGGTCGGTGACGAAGGCCGCCGAGCCGCTGACGATGACCCCGGCCAGCCCGGCCAGCGCCGGCAGCAGGTCGCCGCGCTCGGGGTTGGCCTCGACCACCTCGCCCGCGCCCAGCCCGGCGGCGACCCGGATCCAGTGCGGGAAGCGGCCGTAGCGCTTGAGGCTGTCCACCGGCTGGCCGGTCTCGACGATCAGGAAGGGCGCGCGGCGGGCGGCGTTCACGGGCGGGGGCGGACCGGCGGAAAGTGGCGATTGAAACGGCGCAAACCCGCATGGCGCGGGGCTCGGCCCTATACTAGCCCGCTTTTCCGCAGCGCAATAAATGCCGATGACCGGACCGACCTTCCAGGGATTGATCCAGGCGCTCAACAGCTACTGGGCCGAACAGGGCTGCGTGCTGATCCAGCCGCTCGACTTGGAGGTGGGCGCCGGCACCTTCCACCCGGCCACCTTCCTGCGCGCGCTCGGGCCCGAGCCGTGGAACGCCGCCTACGTGCAGCCCAGCCGCCGCCCGACCGACGGCCGCTACGGCGAGAACCCCAACCGCCTGCAGCGCTACTACCAGTACCAGGTGGTGATGAAGCCCAGCCCGGACGACATCCAGGCGCTGTACCTGGGCTCGCTCCGGGCGCTGGGCATCGACCCGCTGGTGCACGACCTGCGCTTCGTCGAGGACAACTGGGAATCGCCCACCCTGGGCGCGTGGGGCCTGGGCTGGGAGGTCTGGCTCAACGGCATGGAAGTCACCCAGTTCACCTACTTCCAGCAGGCCGGCGGCCTGGAATGCAAGCCGGTACTGGGCGAGATCACCTACGGCCTCGAGCGCCTGTGCATGTACCTGCAGAACGTGGACAACGTCTACGACCTGGTATGGACGGTCGGCCCGCAGGGCGTGGCGACCTACGGCGACGTCTACCACCAGAACGAGGTCGAGCAGAGCGCGTACAACTTCGAGCACGCCGACGTGGCCGAGCTGTTCCACCGCTTCGACGCCTGCGAGCGCGAGGCGCAGCGGCTGGTGGAGGCCGGCCTGCCGCTGCCGGCCTACGAGCAGGTGTGCAAGGCCAGCCACAGCTTCAACCTGCTGGACGCGCGCCGCGCCATCAGCGTCACCGAGCGCCAGCGCTACATCCTGCGCGTGCGCGCCCTGGCCCAGGCGGTGGCCAAGGCCTACCACGCGCAGCGCGAGAAGCTGGGCTTCCCCGTGCTGAAGGACGAAGCCGCACGCGCCAGGCTGGGCCTGGCGCCGCCGGGCGCGGAGAACGCCGCATGATCCTGATCGGCATGTACGACTCCTCGTACACCCGCCGCGTCGCCATCGCGATGTCGGCGTACGGCATCCCGTTCGAGCACCGCGCCTGGTCGGTGGGCAAGGACTTCGACCGCATCCGCCAGTACAACCCGCTGGGCCGCGCGCCCACGCTGGTGCTGGACGACGGCGAGGTGCTGACCGAGTCGGCGATGATGCTCGACTACCTCGATGACCTGGTCGGCCCCGAACGCGCGCTGATGCCGGCCACCGGCAAGGACCGCCGCGATGCGCAGCGCCTGATCGCGCTGGCCACCGGCGCCATCGACAAGGCCATCCTGATCGTGATGGAACGCATCTTCCGCCCCGCGGAGATGCACAGCGAAGCCTGGCTGTCGCGCTGCCGCATCCAGGTCGAAGGCGCCCTGCAGGAACTCGAGAAGCACTGCGCCGCGCGCGCCGGCCACGAATTCCTGGTCGGCGAGAAGATGACCCACGCCGACACCACCGTGGCGTGCTACGCCACCCACGTGCGCGAGTCGGTACCGTGGGACCTGAATGCCTATCCGGCCCTGCGCGCGCACGTGGAGCGTTTCGAGGCGCTGCCGCTGTTCCGCCAGCATTACCTCCCCTTCGCCGCACCGACCGCAGGGTGATGGACGCGCGCCTCACTCCTGCCGCCGCGCTCGCTGCACTGGCGCGAAGCGACGACGGCAAGCCGTTCCTGACCCTGTTCCGGCACGGCTCGCTGGAAGTGGAGATCTACCGGCCCCAAGGCCGCGACCTGCAGCAGCCGCACGTGCGGGACGAGGTCTACGTGGTGGTCTCCGGCAGCGGCGAGTTCGTCCACGGCGGCCAACGGCGGCCCTTCGAGCCGGGCGAGGTACTGTTCGTGCCCGCCGGCGCCGAGCACCGCTTCGAGAACTTCAGCGACGATTTCGCCACCTGGGTGCTGTTCTACGGCCCCGAGGGCGGCGAGCACTCCACACAGGAACAAGCATGAGCAAGCGACTTCCCCTGCTGATCGAACTGGGCACCGAAGAGCTGCCGGTCAAGGCGCTGCCGGGGCTGGCCCGGGCCTTCCTCGACGGCGTGCTCGCCGCGCTGGACAGGCGCGGGATCGGCTTCGACGCGACCGAAGTCCGGCCGCTGTACACGCCGCGGCGCCTGGCCGCGCTGCTGCCGGCGGTGGACCTCGAGCAGCCGGAGCAGCGCTCGGAGCTGCTGGGCCCCTACCTCAACGTGGCGCTCGACGCCGAGGGCAGGCCCACGCGCGCGCTGGAAGGCTTCGCCGCCAAGGCCGGCGTGGACTGGACCGCGCTGGAGCGCGCCGCCGACGCCAAGGGCGAGCGCTTCGTGCACCGCGCGGTGAAGCCCGGCGCGGCCACCGCGGCGCTGCTGCCGGAGGTGGTGGCCGAGGCCATCGCCGCCATGCCCATCCCCAAGCCGATGCGCTGGGGCGACCACGACTACGCCTTCGCCCGGCCGGTACACTGGCTGGTGCTGCTGCTGGGCGGGGACGTGGTGCCGGCGCAGGTGCTGGGCGTGGCGTCCGACCGCATGAGCCGCGGCCACCGCTTCGAGCACGACAGGCCGGTGTGGATCGGCCGCCCGGAGGATTACGTGGACGCGCTGCGCGGTGCGCGGGTGCTGGCCGACCCGGCCGAACGCCGCGCGCGCATCGTCGCCGAGGTCGAGGCCGCCGCTGCCGGCGCCGGCGGCCAGGCGCGCATCACCGACGACAACCTGGACCAGGTGGTGTGCCTGACCGAGTGGCCGAAGGCGGTGGCCTGCTCCTTCGAGGAGGCGTTCCTGGCGGTGCCGCAGGAAGCGCTGATCGAGACCATGGAGGTCAACCAGAAGTTCTTCCCGGTGCTGCGCGAGGGCAGGCTGACCCGGCATTTCGTCGGCATCGCCAACATCGAGTCGAAGGACGAATCGGAAGTGCGCAAGGGCTACGAGCGGGTGATCCGCCCGCGCTTCGCCGACGCCAGGTTCTTCTTCGACGAGGACCTGAAGCAGGGCCTCGTCTCGATGGGCGAAGGCCTGAAGACGGTGACGTACCAGGCCAAGCTGGGCACCGTGGCCGACAAGGTCGCGCGCGTGGCTGCGCTGGCCGAGACCATCGCGAAGGAAGTCGGCGTCGATCCGGCGCAGGCGCGCCGCGCGGCGGAGCTGGCGAAGAACGACCTGCAGAGCCGCATGGTCAACGAGTTCCCGGAGCTGCAGGGCATCGCCGGCCGCCACTACGCGCTGGCCGCGGGCGAGCCGAAGGAAATCGCGCTGGCCATCGACGAGGCCTACCGGCCGCGCTTCGCCGGCGACGACATCGCGCTGTCGCCGCTGGGCAAGGTGCTGGCGATCGCCGAGCGCCTGGACACGCTGGCCGGCGGCTTCGCCGCAGGGCTGAAGCCGACCGGCAACAAGGATCCGTTTGCGTTGCGGCGTAATGCCTTGGGTTTGGCGCGTACGATCATCGAGAGCGGTTTCGGCCTCGACCTGAAGGCCCTGCTCGCCACGGCCAACGGCAACCTCTCGGCGAAGAGCGTGCAGGCCGACATCGGCGAGATCTACGACTTCATCCTCGACCGCCTGCGCGGCTATTACGCCGACAAGGGCGTGCCGGCCGCGCACTTCAACGCGGTGGCGGAACTGAAGCCGGCCTCGCTGTACGACTTCGACACCCGCCTCGACGCCATCGGCCAGTTCGCCCGGCTGCCGGAAGCCGAGGCCCTGGCCGCGGCCAACAAGCGCATCCACAACATCCTCAAGAAGGCCGACATCGCCATCCCGCAGGCGGTCGACCGCGCGCTGCTGGCCGATCCGGCCGAGGCCGCGCTGGCCGAAGCCGTCGAAGCCGCCATCGGCGATACCGACGAGGCCCTGCATCGCCACGACTACGTGCGCGTGCTCGGCCGCCTGGCCCAGCTGCGTCCGCAGGTGGACGCGTTCTTCGACCAGGTGCTGGTGAACGCCGAGGACCCGGCCGTGCGCGGCAACCGCCTGGCCCTGCTCGGGCGCCTGGCCGACCGCTTCGGCGCGGTGGCCGCCATCGGCCACCTGTCGGCCTGAGCCCGCTCAGCCTGCCGCGGCCACCCGCGGCAGGCGCAGACGGAAGGCGCTGCCCCGGCCGGGCGCGCTCTCGGCCTCCAGGTGGCCCCCGGCCGCCTCGACCAGGCTGCGCGCCACCGCCAGCCCCAGGCCGGTGCCCTGCCCGGCGGGGCGCGTGGTGAAGAAGGGTTCGAAGCAGCGGGCCAGCGTCTCCGGGTCCATGCCGCACCCGGTGTCGGCGGCCTCGACGACGACCTGGCCCGCGGGCGTGCCCTCCGCCTCGCGCCGCAGCGCCCGGCGGGAGCGCCCGCCCCCCGGCCTGGGCCGGGGGGCGGTGGCGGCCC
>Ga0182792_1002829_pt1 | contig 11805 bp, 8 predicted proteins | sample Passage237B_FD_130497 | JGI IMG/M metagenome (GOLD analysis project Ga0182792, IMG submission 130497) | Cellulose adapted compost microbial communities from Newby Island Compost Facility, Milpitas, CA, USA - Passage2 37B (version 2) (version 2) ...
AGGGCAAGAAGATTGCCGTCAAGTTCACGGCTAAATCCGGCAAGGTCAAGGCCCGTGCGACCAAGAAGGTCAGGGTCAAGTAAGACTGCCTCAATCAACAGCGAAAAAGGGCGGCCTCCGGGCCGCCCTTTTTCGTGAGCATTCGGGTTCGAAGTCGGAAAAGTTGGCAACTATTGCCAACTTTTGCGAGTTCGGCGGGTGGTGCAGAGTCAGACTTCGGCGAGCCTTTTTTCGTCGAGTTCGATGCTGACTGGGCAGTGGTCTGAGCCCATTACGTCGGTCAGGATCTCGGCTCCGGTGATGGCGTGTCTTAGGCGTTCGGAGGCGAGGAAGTAGTCGATTCTCCAGCCGGCGTTTCTTTCTCGGGCCTTGGACATGTAGGACCACCAGGAGTAGTGGCCGTTGCCTTCGGTGAAGAGGCGGAAGGTGTCGACGAAGCCGGCGTCGAGGAAGTTCTGGAAGCCCTGACGCTCCTCGTCGGTGAAACCGTGCTCGCCCTTGTTGGCTTTGGGGTTGGCCAGGTCGTCCTCGGTGTGGGCGACGTTCATGTCACCGCAGACAAGGACCGGCTTCTTGGCGTCCAGCATCTTCATGTGGTGGAGCAGGGCGGGGTCCCAGCGTTTGTCGCGCAGCTCGAGGCGGGAAAGGTCACGCTTCGCGTTCGGCACGTAGGTGGTGATCAGGAAAAAATGGTCGTACTCGGCGGTGATCACCCTGCCCTCGGCTCGAGGGTCGCCGTAGGAGTCGTTGTGGAGGTTGTACTCGTCGGAGATCTCGGCGGCGAAATCGTTCAGCACCCCGATCGGCTTCGGCTTGGTGAAGATCGCGGTGCCGGAATAGCCCTTCTTCTCGGCTGAATTCCAGTACTCCTCGTAATGAGGTAGATCGATCTCGGCCTGGCCTTGCTCGGCCTTGGTTTCCTGCATGCAGAGGATGTCGGGGTCGTGCTTCTCGACGAACGAACCGAAGTCGCCCTTCTTGATGACGGCTCGGATGCCGTTGACGTTCCAGGAAAAGATCTTCATCGGTTCGATGCGGCTGAGAGGAGTCGAACCTCCACGTTCTTGCGAACACAGGCACCTGAAGCCTGCGCGTCTACCAGTTCCGCCACAGCCGCGCGGAGGCGAAACTCTACCGGCTCAGGGAGTCTGAAGGCGCCCCGGCCCGGCATCGACTGGGGCCGGGCAAGGATCCGGTCATGCGTGACTCGCCTCACCTTCGACGCCGCTGCTTAATTGTTAGAATGCCCGCCACGCGCCGCTATCGTCCAGGGGTCTAGGACGCCGGATTCTCAGTCCGGAAACCGGGGTTCGAATCCCCGTAGCGGTACTTGGGAAAAACCCGCCGTCCGGCGGGTTTTCTCGTTGCAGGGAGAATCAGTTCGCGACTGAGCGACCGATCGGAGGCGCGATTTCGGAACTCGAGCGAATGCTCTGGCGGACTCGAAACTGCGCTTGGCGGCGCTTCGAAGAGGGTTTGGCCCCCGTCGGTTTGAAGGTGATATTCAATTTGATCGAGCGCGTATTACCGGTTCGCTTGAGCTTCCGGTAGAGCCGGGGCCGAAGCTTCGCCACCAGCGTGTAGCTGCCGTAGGCGCCGGTCCGCTTGGTGGCCTTGCGGACCAGGTCGGGAGCCGATGCGTCGTCAACTTTCAGCTTTCCTCGACCTGGCACGGTGACAGGGATCGCGACGCTGCCATTGTTGCGAGTCTTGGGTTTGCCGACCGTGAAGCGGTTGCTGGTCGGCATATCGGGTGTGGCGGGAGCACGAACCGTCGTCGGGTCATCGTCAGAGTTGTTTCCGCTCGCGCCGGCCGGCTCGCCTCCGCCTGCCACCCTGGCCGAATTGATCACGCTTTCAGGTGGGCTGTCGGCAACCCCGACTGAGACCGTCACGTCGGGATAGGAAAGGCCCGAGCCAAGCGGGTCCGAACGAGCACACGAAAGCGAACTCAAAACGCAATTCCAGCCCTCGCCGGAAATGTCGGTGGCGGTCAGGCCCACCGGGAGAAGGTCGTAGACCACGACCTGGCCCGATGTGGCCTGATTGCCGCTGTTAGTCACCGTCAGCTTGTACTCGCCGGTTCCGCCAGCGAGGAGGTCACCCTGATGGTTCTTGTCGACGATCAGATCCGGCCCAAGCACCTTGACCTGGGCGAGGTCCGTCTCTGCCGCCGGCTGGGGCCAAGGGCGGCCGTCCGCATCGCTGACCCCCGTGATCGTGGGCTGACTCGAGTAAGTGCCCGGCCGCAGATAGGTTCGGGCACAAATGAAACGCCAGGTCTCGCCGGGGTCCAACACGGGACCGGGCTCGGTGGTGAGGTCAACATCGCCGGAGAGATAGACGATCGACCGGCAGTTGGCGTCGGTGATCACGTCCCGAAGGCCATTCACACCGTCTGGGAGCAGGCCTGGAGCCGCCGCGTCTCCGACCGGGGCGGGGCTGGTGTTGGTCAGCGAGTAGGTGGTGGTGGCGAGCAAGGGGGAGGTGCCGGTAGCCGGGGATGACTTGATAACGAGGTTCGTCCGCGGTCGAGTGAGACTCAATTTGACCGGGGCGCCCTCTCCGCTCACCGAGCTGTTCTGCTCGCCGTCGTGGATCTGAGCCTGCCAGGAGATCTCGAGCGGGGCCTCGAAGACACCGTCGTCCAGATCGACGACATATGGCTCGGCCTCGGTGAATCCCTCGACCCCGTGACCGGCGGCTAGGAAAGCCCCGCTGGTCAGGGTGCGGTAGGTGTCACCAGGGGTCCCATCCGGGTCAGGGAGGCGGACCCGGATCTTCAGTTCACTCAGGTCGCAGGCGGACTCACCCTTGTTGGTGATCCGGGCGCCGAGTACCACCGGGTCGCCTTGGCGCACGGGGGTTTTGAGCTGGTCGAGCGTCTCGCTCGCGAAGGTCACGGTCGGCGGGCTGCCCGCACAGCCGGCGGGGCTCTGGTCGGCTAGGGCAGCAGGGGCCACGGTCAGCGCGATCACCAGCGCCGCTGCTGCTGCGAACAGATGTCTGATCTCCCTCATCGAACCCCTTGCCTTCACCTAAACAGTAGCGGTCGCGAGATGGACCGAAAAAAGGCGAGAGTCAGACCTCGGACTCGACCGGGTGGACGGGTTCGCCCTCTTCGTCGATCGGGTTCTCAAAAGGAACCGGTTTCTGGTGGGAATCGGCTTCGCGCTTGGCTTTGCGGATCTCAAGCGCGACGGGGATCACGGAGAAGGCAACGACCGCGATCAGAATGAACTCGATGTTGTTCTTGATGAAATCGACCTGGCCGAGAAAGTAGCCCAGGGTGGTCACCCCGGCGCCCCAGAGGACGCCGCCGATGATGTCGAAGGTGAGGAAGGTCCTGTATTGCATCCTGGAAGTTCCGGCCATGACCGGCACAAAGGCCCGCACGATCGGCACGAAACGGGCCAGGATGATCGCCCGAGGGCCGTGTTTCTCGAAGAAGGCGGCAGTCTGGTCGACGTATTCGCGCTTGAAGAAGCGACTGTCGGGACGGTTGAAGAGGGGCGGGCCGAACTTGCGGCCGATCCAGTACCCGGTCTGATCGCCGGCGATCGCGGCGATCGGGATCAGGATCAAAAGTACCCACAGATCCGGCAGCACATCGGTGGTCGCCGAGAGCAGACCGGCAGTGAAAAGCAGCGAATCGCCGGGCAAAAAGAATCCGACCATCAGCCCGGACTCCATGAAGACCACGATCAGAAGCCCGATCATCGAGAACTTCTCGATCAGGGTCTGTGGGTCGAGCCAACTCGGCCCGAAGGCGAGCGGCAGGTTATGTAGGGCGGCGACGAAGAAGTCCATGGGCGAGGAAGGGAATCCGGAATCTTGACAGGTCACGACGGATCAGGACGCTTTATCATCCGCTGCGAAGTCGGTCGCACCCCACAGCGGGGTCAGGGAATCCGGTCCAAGTCCGGAACTGACGCGCAGCGGTAGGGACGTCCTTGAAGGCACATAGCCACTGGACCAAGGTCTGGGAAGGCTGCCTCCTCGAAAACGTCCGAGTCCGAAGACCTGCCGGCTTTGCGCCATATGGCGCACCGAAAAAGCGGCCTCGCGTAAGGCCGCCGGACAAAAGGAACGCATGACCAATCGATTCACCTCACCCGCCCTCGGGCTGCTGCTCGGGTTGGCGCTGCTGCTTGGCCTCGCCTCGCAGCCGGCCGTCGCCGCGAACAAGATCCCGGTCAACCTGCGGGTGGTCACCCACCAGGGCAAGATCGTCTTCGACAAGAAGGTCAAGACCGGGACGGCGACCATCAAGCCGACCTCGGCCTGCCCGACCCTGGGCGGACGCACCGGACCGGCCCGAACAGTCACCGGAGCGACCGCACTCGGCCTGCTCTATCAGGCATCGCTGAAATTCAAGGCGCTGCGGCCATTCAAGGTCTCCGACAGTGACTTCGGTTTCGGAGTCTGTGGGATCGGTGGCAACATGGCCAAGAACGAAGAATGGTGGGTGGTCCGCCAGAACTTCAAGACGACAAGCACCGGCGCCGAGACGACCAAGCTGAAGCGCGGCGACAAGATCCTGTTCTACCTCGCCAAGACCTGGCGGGAAGAAATCCCGTCGGAGCTCTTCCTCAAGGCACCCGCCAAGGTGAAGAAAAAGGGCGCCAAGGTCAAGGTTCGCGTCTTCGCCTATGACGCGGCCGGCAAACGGACCCCGGTCGAGAACGCCAAGGTCTCCGGGGCCAAGGGTGCCTTGACCGACGCTCAGGGCTACACCACCCTGAAGATCACGGGCAAGACCCGCCTGGTTGCCCGGCAGGGCAGCCTGATCCCGTCGAATCGCGTGTATGTCTCGATCAAGAAGAAGAACAAGAAGCACCGCAAGTAATCGGGACCGCATGAACCGTGCAGTCACCAGCCGACGGTCCGGGGGCTCGTTTGCCCGGGCCGTCGGCATGGTGGCGGCGTTGCTCGCCGGGTTGACCATGACCGGCCTCGCCGTGACGGGGTGTGGGCTCGGCCCTGGCGAAGACACCGGGGACGCGACGCTCTGGGTGACCCGGGACTACGGCTCCGATGTCCTGGTCGACAAGCCGGACCTGCCGGTCAACGAATCGAGCAGTGCGATGCGCATGCTCGATGGCGAGTCGGATCTCGAAACCACTTATGGAGGCGACTTCGTCCAGACGGTCGACGGCTTCTCCGGCGACACCAAGGGTGGACGGCGCTTCGATTGGTTCTTTTCCGTCAACGGGGTCGTCGCCGAGCGTGGTTCGGCCCAATTCCCGACCACCGGCGGCGACATCGTCTGGTGGGACTTCCGCGATTGGACCGATGCGATGGAAGTCGGCGCGGTGGTCGGCGCTTACCCGGCTCCGTTCTCGACCGGATACGACCGACGTGACTGGGGGGTAGAGGTCGATTGCATGGGTGAAAAGACCGCCTGCCGCATGGTCACCAAGCAGCTCGAGGGTGACGGCGTCACTCTGAGGGACTCGGGAGAGAACATGCGTCTGATCGTCGGCACCCTCCCCGATCTGCTTTCCACCCCAGAACTCAAACGGCTACATCGCGGACCCGCGGCCAGCGGCGTCTTCGCAACGTTCGGCGTCGGTCCGCTCACGCGGAAGGATGGTCGTCCGTCACCCACCCTGCAGGTCAAGGGGATCAAAACCGACGGCAGCGCGGGCGAGGACTACGGACCGGATGCGGGTCTGGTCGCGGCGATGCGCAGAAACGAGGATCCGCCGGTCTGGTTGATCACCGGTGGCACCGAACATGCCGTCCAGATGGCGGCGGCGGCACTGAATCCTGAAGACCTTGAACGGAGATACGCAGCGGTGGTCAGTGACGGCCAGGTTTCCTCGCTGCCCGTACCCTGAACGGCCGGCATGAAGAAGCTTTCGCCAATCGCCTACGTGCCCCGGCGGGAAACCGTCCAAACCGCCTCGCTGGCACCGGTCACGCTCTACCTGGGCGCGTATCTGCTGGTCTGCTTTTTCTCCTCCGATCCGCTGGTGCTGGTAACCGCAACCATCGGGGCGGTCATCGCCGGGTACGGATCCGGTGCGAAGCGAGCTGTGAATTTCTCGCTGAAGCTGGGTGGCTTCCTGGCCCTGACCATGGTCGTCGTCAACGCGCTGGTCACCAGCCGTGGCACGACGGTGCTGGCCCGGCTCGGAGATTGGCCGATCCTGGGCCGGGTCGATGTGACTGCTGAGGCGATCGCCGCCGGCGGCGTGATCGGCCTGCGGGCGATGGGCACGATGGTCGTGATCGGCGTGTGGTCGGCCTGCGTCGACCCCGACCGGATCCTGCAGGCAGTGCACGGCGTCGCCCGGCGTTCCGCCCTGACCGCAACCCTGATTTCCCGTCTGGTGCCCCTCGCCGCGACCGACTACGCCCGCATCGGCGAGGCCGCCACCCTGCGGGGCCCCGCCGCGAGCCCCGTCGGTCGCGGCGCGATGGCGCACCGGCTTCTGGCCGGATCGCTCGACCGAGCGGTAGACGTGGCGGCGACGCTCGAGCTCCGCGGTTACGGCAGCTCGGGAGGCTCGGCCGGGTTCCGGGCGGCCCCATCCCGCTATGACCGCCGATTCTGGGTTGCGGGCGTCTTCCTGATGGCGGTGGCTTTGGCTGAACTGGCCTTCGGTTCGGGACGCTTCGATGCCTACCCGGAGATCAGCTGGGAGTTCGGGCTCGAGGGCCCACTGGCCGCGATCGCGTTCTCGCTGGGTGGATTCGTCACTTGGCGACGCGGCCGTCGGAAAGGTCGACCGTGAATCCGGCGGTCAGTCAAGAGAGCGCCCGCCGGACCGGGTTCGCGCTCGAATTCGACAATCTCGGCTACCGCTATGCCGGGGCGAGAGCAGCTGCTCTCGAGGATGTTTCACTTTCGATCGAGCCGGGGGAATTCGTTGTGCTGGCCGGTGCCTCCGGTTCCGGTAAGACCTCGCTGCTCCGGGCCGGTTGCGGTCTGATCCCCCATTTCCACGGTGGTGAGATATCCGGCACGGCTAGGGTAGCCGGCCGATTGACCACCGAAAACGGCCCGGGTGAGCTATCCGACGTTGTCGGCTACGTCGCTCAGGACCCGGAAACCCAGATTGTTTCCACCACGGTCGCGGCCGAACTCGACCTGCCGCTCCGTTTCCGCGGTGACCACCCGGCCGAGCGGGCCCGGGCGGTGGAAGAGGTCGCGCTGGCGCTCGGGATACCGCATCTGCTGCCACGCACCGTGACCACCCTCTCGGGCGGCGAGCTGCAACGGGTTGCGCTGGCGGTCGCGCTGGTCACCCGGCCGCCGCTGATCCTGCTCGATGAGCCGACTTCGCAGCTCGATCCGGTTTCCGGCGACGAGCTGATCTGGCTGCTCAGGCGTCTGAACGAGGAGTGGGGGGTGGCCGTGGTGCTAGCCGAACACCGGCTGGAACGTTGCCTCGCCGCCGCCGACCGGGTGATCGCCATGGACGCTCACCGGATCGGCTTCGACGGCAGCCCCCGTGACTTCCTCTCCTGGGCGGTGGCCGAGCGGCCGGAGCTGGCCACGCCGTCAGCCCTTGTTTTCGCTGGCGCCGGATTCGAGCCGCTTCCTACCGGGGTTCGCGACGCCCGCCGAACCCTACGGGGAGCAGTTCCGATCACCAAATCCTCGCCAGGATCCACGAAACCCTCCGAATCTGGGGGCGATCGCCCACCGAAAACGTGGGTAAACGCCCCCAGAAGGGTGGGGGGTGATGGGTCCGAATCGGCTCGGGGGCTGGTCTTGAACGCGACGCGGCTTTGGGTCGAGCTCGATCCTGGAGATGGTGCGATCGACGTGCTGCGTGGGATCGACCTCAAGGTCAGGGCCGGCGAGAAGGTCGCTTTGATGGGTCGCAACGGGGCCGGCAAGTCAACCTTGCTGCGGACGGCGGCCGGGTTGCTTGATCCGGTTTCGGGCAAGGTCGAGGTCGGGGCGGGGATCGCGCTGCTGACCCAGAATCCGAGTGACTTCCTGGTCCGCGAGAAAATCGGGGACGAGCTCTCCGGACCGGCGGGCGAAGCAGCTCTCCGCGCAGTCGGTCTGGACCTTTCTCCGGAGCGCGATCCGCGCGATCTCTCTGGCGGGGAACGCCAACGCCTGGCCCTTGCCATCGCTCTGGCCGGTCGCATGGAAGGGGAGGAGCTGCCGGGAATCGTCTGCCTGGACGAGCCGACCCGCGGCATGGATCGCGGTCTGAAGGAGCACCTGACCGAGTTGGCCGACCGGCTCGTGGCCCGGGGCGCCGCGGTAGTGATCTCCACCCATGACGTGGAGTTCGCGGTGGCCTTCGCCGAGCGGGTGGTCCTGCTGGGCGACGGCGAGATAGTCGCCGACGCCGACATGCGGACCGTGCTCAGTGGCGGCTGGTACTTCGCCTCCGAGGTGGCGCGGGTCTTCGATCGCCCGGGCCTGGTGTCGATCGAGCAGGGGATCGAGCTGCTGGCAGCCGAGTCCGACGCCGGGGGTGGATCATGAGCTGGCAGTTGGTCAGCGTAGTGGTCTTGATGTTCGCCCTGGGGGTGGGAATGCTCTGGTACGAACGCTCGCGGCCGCCCTCGCAGATCGTCGCCCTGGTCGCCGTGCTGGCGGCACTGGCGGTGGCGGGCCGCATCGTGCTCGCGCCGATCCCCAACCTCGTCGCGACCACAGACATAGTGATCATCGCCGGCTACGTGCTCGGCCCGGCTCCAGGGTTCGCGGTCGGGGCGCTGGGCGGCTTGGTGTCGAACTTCTGGCTCGGTCAGGGAGTGTGGACGCCCTGGCAGATGGTCGCCTGGGGACTCTGCGGGGTGGCGGGCGGCCTACTCTGGTACCTGACCCGCGGTCGGGTGGATCGCTGGACGCTGGCGGTCTTCTGTGGCCTCGCGGGGGTTCTATTCGGTGCCTGGATGAATCTTGAGAGCATGGTCAGCTTCGGGGGGGAGATCTCCCTCGACCGGTACCTTGCACTTGAGGTAAGAGCAATTCCCTTCGATATCGCACATATGAGCGGCAACATCATCTTCGCCCTGGCTGCCGGCCCGGCGATGATCGCCGCCCTGACCCGTTTCCGGGAGCGCTTCCAATGGCGCCAGGTTGAAATAGCAGCGGCCGGAGCGCCGGGAAACGACTCCGGAACAAGTATCGGCGACGTCGGTGGGGGCGGCCGAACCGCGAGCGGAGTGACCATCATGCTGCTCGCCGCTCTGCTCTTCACCTTCGGCGGAGCGAGCACGCAGAAGGCGGAGGCTGCCTACGCGGCGCAGGCCGGTAAAGCGGTGACCTGGCTCAAGGGCCAACAGAACTCGGATGGTGGATTCCCTTCGATGCCTGGGGGCAGCTCCTCGGTCAACATCACCACTCGGGTTATGTTCGCCCTCGCTGCGACCGGGATCAACCCGCTCGACGTGAAGAGCAACGCGACGCCCTATGGCTACCTGGTCAACAACCGCAAATACATAACCAAAGCCAGCGATATCGCCTTGACCATCCTCGCGATGAAGACCGTCGGGCAGAACCCACGCGATTTCAAGGGTAGGAACCTGATCGAGGCACTACGCAACCGCCGCGGCAACGGCTCCTTCGGCAACGACGTCAACGTGACAGCTTTCTCGGTACTCGCGTTCCGCTCGGTCGGCGCGACCAAAGATGCCCAGTACTCGATCAAGTGGCTTTACAAAGCGCAGAACAGCAACGGTGGCTGGGGGATCGCCAAGGGCGCGACCAGCGACTCAGACTCGACCGGGGCAGCCCTGATGGCGATCACCGGCAACAAGCAGGCGAACCGGGCCTTCGGGTTCCTCGACGGCATACAGAAAAGCTCGGGTGGTTTCGGCAACAGCGGCACCGCAAATGCCCAATCGACCGGGCTGGTGATGCAGGGACTGGTCGCGCAGGGCCGAAGCGTGAATTACCTGCGAAAGAACGGCAACACCGCCGCCGACTACCTGCTCTCGCTTCAGCAGCCCGACGGCAGCATCTTCTACGCGAAGAACAACGACCAAACCAAGGTCTGGGTGACCGCCGACAGCACCACCGCCCTGGCCGGCAAGACGCTCCCGATTGGCGCACCACCCAGGGAAAAGAACGACAACAACAGCTCTGACAACAACGGCGGTGTCACCCCGGGGAGCAGCAATCCACCGGATGACAACTCGACCTCAACCCCGACCTACACGCCTTCTCCCGGCTCCCTCGCAACTCCGCCCGACACCTCGCCTGACCCGGTTGACACGGGCAACGGAGGAAACGGGAACATCGGCGCCGGTAACCCCGGCAACGGCAACAGCGCGAACGATCCGACAGATGATCCGACCACGACCGAACCGCCCGCCGACACCTCGATCCCGCTGGTGCCGGTGGCTCCGAGTTCCGCCGTGCTGGCCGCGTCGGAGGCCGGTCCGCAGCCGTCGCCGCTGATCGCGACCCTGATCGCGCTGGTCGTAACCGGCGGGCTTTGCGGCGGCACGATCTTGCTCGCCCGGCGGTTCAATTGGTAAGCCGCGGCGAGTCACTCGAAGCAATTGCCGGCGCCCACTTCGAAGTAGTGGTCATCGGCGGCGGGATAACCGGGGCCGGAGTCGCGTTGGACGCCGCTTCCCGCGGCTACTCCGTCGCCCTGCTGGAGGGTCGCGACTACGCGATCGGCACCTCGTCGCGTTCGTCGAAGATGGTCCACGGCGGGCTCAGATATCTCGAGAACTTCGACGTCGGCCTGGTCAGGGAAGCGCTCCTGGAACGGCAGCTGATGGTCGAGCTGGCGCCGCACCTGGTCTATCCGACGCCGTTCTTGGTCCCGACCTTCGGCGAGGAAAAACCCGACCGGATGATCGGCTTGGGTCTCAACGCGTATGACGTCCTGGCCGGCGCCACCGGAGGTCGAAATCGGCGCGAACGCCGCTGGCGCCGGAGGCCGGCCGAGGCAGAAGAATCGTGGTCGCCGGACCGTCACCGGACCATCGACCGGGAAGAGGTGCTCGAGCTGATCCCATCGCTGGACAAGCGGGCTCCGGAATCCGCATATCTCTTCTATGACTGCCAGACCGATGACGCGCGGCTGGTCCTGACCGTGCTCGGTGAAGCTCAGCGCTTCGGCGCCGTCTGCCTGAACGGGGCCAACGTGACCCGGGTGCTCGAGAAGGACAGCAAGGCTCGTCAGGTCGAGTTCACCGAAGCGGCTTCGGAGGAGACCGTGATGGTCGAGGCCGACAACATCGTCAACGCGACCGGTGTCTGGGCCGACCAGATCCGCCCCGGCGAGATCGAACGGGAAGAAGACATCCCGAGGATCGCGCCCAGCCGCGGTGCCCATCTACTCTTCTCCACCGATGACGTCGACATGGGCAAGGCCGCCTGCGTCGTTCCGGCAGGCGAGGGACGACGGATCTTCGCTCTGCCCTGGTACGGCCGCACGCTGGTCGGTACGACCGATGTCGACCACGAAGGCGGGATCGACGAAGTCGCCGCGACCGAAGACGACATCGAGTACCTGATCAACGCGACCAACGAGTTCATGGATCTTTCGCTCTCCGATAGCGACATCGTCGGGGCCTACGCCGGGGTGCGTCCGCTGATCAGCACCGGGGACCCTCGCAAATCGGTCGACATATCCCGCCAGGCCGAGCTCTATGAGACCTCGTCCGGCATGCTGACGATCACCGGGGGCAAGCTCACCACCTGGCGGCGGATGGCGAAACAGACGGTCGACCGGATCGTCGAGAGGGCCGGTCGTGAGGCACGCTGCCAGACCGCCGAGATACCGCTCGGGATGGAGATCGACCCGGCCGAGCTGGATGCGCCCGAAGGGGTAAGCAGGGAATCGCTGGTCCAGCTCACTTTCC
>Ga0182792_1002830_pt1 | contig 11805 bp, 9 predicted proteins | sample Passage237B_FD_130497 | JGI IMG/M metagenome (GOLD analysis project Ga0182792, IMG submission 130497) | Cellulose adapted compost microbial communities from Newby Island Compost Facility, Milpitas, CA, USA - Passage2 37B (version 2) (version 2) ...
GACCTCGACCAGCACGCCGATGCGGCCGCCGTGCACGTAGGCGGCGACGTTGTTGCCGCTGTCGATGCGGGCCAGGCGGCGCACCTGCACGTTCTCGCCGACCTTGGCGATGACGGCGGCGCGGGCTTCCTCGACGGTCTCGCCGGAAGCCAGCCTGGCGGCCTTCAGCGCCTCGACGTCGGCGGCGCCGGAAGCCAGCGCGGCCTGGCCGACGGCCTCGGTGAAGGCCAGGAAGTTGGCGTCCTTGGCCACGAAGTCGGTTTCGGAGTTGATCTCCACCAGCACGGCCTTGCCGCCGTCCTGGGCCACGGCGATGCGGCCGTCGGCGGCCACGCGGCCGGCCTTCTTGTCGGCCTTGGCCAGGCCGGACTTGCGCAGCCACTCGGCGGCCGCGTCGATGTCGCCGTTGTTCTCGGTCAGCGCCTTCTTGCACTCCATCATGCCGGCGCCGGTGCGCTCGCGCAGTTCCTTGACCAGGGAAGCAGTGATTTCCACGGGATTACCTCGTTATGGGATGAATGTGGCTCCGCGCGGCGGAGCGGCGGGCGGCGGCGCGCCGTCGGCGCGGCTGGCCGGGCGCCCGGCCGGGCCACGGACGGCGCGGCGCGCCGTCCGGGCAGGGCGGCCGCCTGGCGGCCGCGGGGTGGATCACTCGGCCGTGGCCTCGCCTTCCTCGGCCTTGGCGCCCTTGCGCGCCGGGCCCTTGCGCGCCGGGGCGCGACGGGCCGGCTTGGCCTCGCCGTCGGCCTCGACGAAGTCGCTCTCGCTCACGTTGGCGGCGGTCGGCGCGGCGGCCTTGCCTTCCAGCACGGCGTCGGCGGCGGCGCGGGCGTACAGCTGCACGGCGCGGATGGCGTCGTCGTTGCCGGGGATGGCGTAGTCGACCAGGGCCGGGTCGTAGTTGGTGTCGACCACCGCGATCACCGGGATGCCCAGCTTCTTGGCTTCCTTGATCGCGATGTCCTCGTGGCCGATGTCGATCACGAACAGGGCGTCCGGCAGGCGGTTCATCTCCTTGATGCCGCCCAGCGAGGCTTCCAGCTTGTCGCGCTCGCGGCGCAGGCCCAGCACCTCGTGCTTGACCAGGCGGTCGAAGGTGCCGTCGGTCTCGGCCGCTTCCAGCTCCTTCAGGCGGGCGACCGACTGCTTCACGGTGCGGAAGTTGGTCAGGGTGCCGCCCAGCCAGCGCTGGGTCATGTACGGCATGCCGCAGCGCTCGGCCTCTTCCTTGATCGCCTCGCGCGCGCTGCGCTTGGTGCCGATGAACAGGATGGTGCCGCGCTTCTGCGCGATGGCCGAGATGAAGTTCATCGCGTCGTTGAACAGCGGAACCGTCTTCTCGAGGTTGATGATGTGGATCTTGCCGCGCGCGCCGAAGATGTACGGCGCCATCTTCGGGTTCCAGTAGCGGGTCTGGTGGCCGAAATGCACGCCGGCTTCCAGCATCTGGCGCATGGTGATCTGGGGCATTGCTCTACTCCATGGACGTGGAATCGCCCGCGCGGGTGCGGTTTCGGTTCGAAGCCGCGCTGGGTGTGCGGTCCGGGCGGACCGTCACGTCGATTCCGGGGTTGGGCCTCCCTGGCGCTTCCGCGTCCGAACCCGGACCGAGCCTCTGGCTCCGGTCGGCGGGCACCCCGGCACGGAGGGTGGCGACAGGTGTGTATTCGCCGGACCGGGACGGGACCCGGCACCCTGCGCCCGGCGTGGGCGGCCCCCAGGCAGGGGCGGACAGAGCCGCGGAAGTATAGCCGCCGCGGCTGGCCGCGGCAAACGCGGGTCAGGGACCGCCCAGCAGCTCCGGCGCGGGGACCAGGACGGCCGGCGCGCCGTCCACCTCGGCCTGGAAGCGGCCATAGGGCGGCCGGCCGGCGTCCGCGGGCAGCGGCCAGTGCTTGTAGCTGCCGGCCAGCACGTAGCCGGCGAGGTTGGGCGCCACCACGTGCACCTGGCCCCCGGTGCCGACGAAGGCGAGGTCGGCGACGCGGGCGTGGCGGTCGCCGCTGTTCTCCAGCCGCAGCAGGCGCCTGCCGGTCACGTCCTCCTCGATCCGCGCGCTGAGCCGCGGCCCGGCGGGCGGGCGCGCCGGCGCCGCGAAGACCGGGATCGAGTAGCGCAGCAGGTGGGCCGCCGGGTCGCCGCCGGGGAGCTGGTCGACGATCAGCCGGTAGGCGGCCTCGGCCGGCGGCGCGCCGTCGCCGGCGATGCGCACCACGCGCACCAGCTGCCGGCCCTGCGCCGGGACCTGCACCAGCGGCGGGCTGACGGCCAGCTCGCGGGTCGGCGAGAGCACCTCGCCGCCGTCGGCCTGGGACCAGGCGAAGACGCGGACCTGGGCATGCAGCGGCGCCGCGCCGCCGTTGCCGAGCCAGAGCGTGGCGGCCGACTGCCCCGGCTGCAGGGTCAGCGACACCGGCTCGATGCGCAGTTCGTCCGGCGTGGCGGCGGTGGCCGTTCCCAGCCACAGCGCCAGCGCCAGCAGGCCGCGCGGGAACCGCCTCCCGTGCATCAGAACACGATCGTGGTCACCCGCGCGCCGTGTTCCGGGTCCCCGGCCGGCACCGGCAGGTGGGCGGCGCGGGGGCCGCCGGCCGCGGCCGCGTGCGGGGCCGGGCTGGCCGCCGCCACCGTCCACGGCACGCCGGCGGAGCATTCGACGCTGGGCGCGCCCTCGCCGCCGCGCACGTCGCAGCGCTCGACCACGGTCAGGGTGACGCGCAGGGTCGTGGTGCGGCTGGAGGCCTGCACGGTCCCGGCCAGGCAGGCCAGGGCCAGGAGCATCGGGAGCGGGCGGGCGCGCATCGGCGACTCCTCGCCGGTCGGGAGCCGGCTGTCGGCCAATGTTTCGGCGGTGGGGGCCGAAAGTTGAGGCTGGAACTAGCCTGCGCCCGACCCTGGGCCGCGATCTGCGCGGACGGTCACAGAAGCGGCACCCGGTCAGTAGGTGAGGGTCACCGTGACCGTGTCCGAGTATGTCCCGGGCGCCACCGCCTGCGGCGGTACCCGGCCGTGGACCGTGAGGGTCTGGGTCGCGTTGTTGCCGGTGCCGGTCGCGTCGTTGGGGCTGGACGGGCCCCAGGCCTGGGTGCGGCCGTTGTCGCGGTAGAGCTGGTAGCCGATGTAGCCGCCGGGCCCCGCCATGCGGCGGTTGTTCCCCTGTGCGTTGGCGCCGTAGTCCAGTCCCACCCGCCAGGCGGTGCCGGCCGGGCAGTGCAGGCTGATGGCCGAGGTCCGGTCGCGCGGGGCGCCCAGCGCGGTCACGGTGCCGAAGTCCAGGTCGGTGGCGGTGGAAATGAAGCAGCCGTTCTCGTAGTTCGCCCGCACTTCGGTGTAGTGGGTGCTGCCGTTGGCGCACTCGGCCGCGCTGGGCGCGCTCGGTCCGCTGCGGTCGGCCCAGCGCAGCACCGAGGTGTTCTGGCTGACGTAGCTGCCGGCGGCCACGGTCTGGCCCGGCGCCAGCCGCGCGTGGATGGGCATGGAGCCCCCCGCCTGGCCCTGCTGCACGGTCAGCACCGTGCTGTAGACGGGATGGCCGCTGGACTCCGAGCCCAGCACCTGGGTGCGCGCCGGGTCGGCGTACAGGTCATAGCTCAGGTAGGCGTTGGGGGTGACGCCCCAGTTGACCATCCGCCGCGGCGCCACGCCGGTCGGCGTGTTGGGGTTCATGTACAGGCAGACGCGGTAGGTGCGGGGCGCCGCGTCGTAGTTGTCGCACACGAAGTGCAGCGTGCCGGTGCTGGTGGCGCCACCGGCGTTGGCGGTACCGAAGGAGATGGTCGGCGAGCTGGCGATCCAGCAGGCCGCAGCGGCCGGCCGCGGCAGCAGCCACGCGACCAGCAGGCAGGCCGCCAGCAGGGCCAGGCGCGCGGGCAGGCGGCGGGCGCCGCGGCATCCGGGAAAGTCCTGGGCGTTCATCGGCAGGCGACCTCCTCCAGTTCCACGAAGCCGCGCTCGGCGGGCGGCTCCGGCAGCACGGCCTCGCAGAAGCCGTCATTGTGGCGGATCCTCAACCGCGCGCCGGGCGGCGGGTCCTGCAGGTAGAGCGTGCCGTCGTAGCCGACCACGGTGAGCGGCGCGTCGGTCGCCGGATCGGCGCCGTGCAGCCACACGGGGCTGCCCGCGGCCACCGGCCGCCCCGCGGCGTCGCGCAGGCCGACCTGCAGCGACAGCACGGCCCGCATCGGGAAGCGGGCGAGCAGGCCGCCGCGCCCCTCGGGCACGGCCAGCAGTTCCGTCCGTTCCATGCTCACGTCCGCCGGGGCCTGCAGCGGGTCGATCGACAGGCGGTTGTTCTGCCAGGGGTTGAGGCGGTTGAGCAGGAGCAGGCCGCGTGCGTCGGTGTGGCCGACCAGGCGGTTCTCCAGCAGCACGGGCACGCCCGCGATGCCGTCGGTGGACACCAGGGCGAAGGCGTCCTCGACCCGGCGCATGGCGAACAGGTGCCGGCGCATCAGCACCAGGCTGCCACTGGCGCCGGCATAGACGGTGGCGCCGTCGGCGTCGCCGCGCCGGCGCTGGACGCCCACGTCCCAGGCGCCATGCGCGCCGATCCGGCCCAGCTCGGCCTGCCCGGCGGCCTCGTCGCCCAGCGTGCTCTGCGCGCGCCAGCTCCAGCCGCCGCGGTCGAAGTCGGCGTTGCGCCGCGCCTCCAGCGTGAGGCTGTCGGCGTCGGTCGCGTGGCGCGCGGTGGCCGCCACCGAGGTGCGGCGGTCCAGCGGCATGGACCAGTACAGGTAGGCGCCGTCGCCGCGGCCGTCCTCCAGGTCCCGGGCCAGGTTGAGGCTGAGGTAGCCCGCGCGCGGCAACTGCCAGGAGGCGGAGAGGTTGGCGTAGCGCGAGCGTGCGCGGCCGTCGTGGTCCAGGCGGATGTAGCTGGCGCCCAGCTGCATCCGGCCCAGGCCCACGCCCGCGAACGCGCGGTCGCTGCGCAGAGGCGGCGGCGAGCCTTCCAGGGTGGCGACGTCGGCGAAGCCCTCGCTGCGGCGCAGCCGCGCCAGGCCGGCGTTGAAGCGCGGCGAGGACCACTGCCAGCCGAAGCCGTACTGGTGGCCGCTGCGGCCGCCGGCGCTGCCGCGCGCCGCCGACGCGTCGAGGACGCCGCCGCGGCTGCCCAGCAGCATGCGCACGCCGGCGCCGGCCATGTGCAGCCCTTCCGTCCCCTCGGCGTGGGCCTCCAGGGTGAGGCGGTCGCTGGCGCCGTGGCGCACGGTGGCGCTGGCCATGGGCCGGCCGGCGTAGGCGAAGGAGCGGATGCCGTAGTCGCGGCGCACGCTGCCGGCTTCCAGCGACCAGTCGGTCAGGCCGTCCTGCAGCAGCTGGCTGGTGCTGTAGAGCGCGAAGTCCACCACCCGGCTGCGGCCGTTGATGTCGGTGATGACCATCTGCGCCTGGCCGGCGCCGCTGATGACCGGCACGCTGTCGATCTGGAACTGCCCCGGCCGCACCTGCTGGCTGGACTGGCGGATGCCGTTGACGAACAGGTCCACGGTCGAAGGCAGGGCCGCCTCGCCGGCGAAGGAGGCCAGCGGCGTGGTCACGCGGTACGGCTGCAGCGCGAAGTTGCGCGACACGCGCACGCCGCCGATGCGGGTGGGCCGCGTCCAGTCCAGCGCGCCGGTGTAGCTGTCGCCCACGGTCACCGAGACCATGCGGTCGGGCAGGTCCAGCTGCCAGTAGGTGTCCAGGCGCACGCTGTCGTGCGACGTGCCCGCACCGGCGAGGTCGTTGCGCCGGCTGACCATGCTGTTGCTCCAGGTGCCCGGCCCGGCGCCGAACAGGCGCAGCTCGTGCCACCCGCTGAGCGCGCGGTAGCCGCCGTCGCCCTGCGCGTAGAAGTCGTAGTTGAGCAGCAGGCCCGGCACGCGCGCGGCCGGGTCCACGCGCGGCCGCGGCGCCTCGGGCGGGGCGAAGCGCTCGCGTTCGCCGGACAGGGCTTCCAGCGGCACGGTCAGCGCGAGGAACTGGCGGCTGGCGTCGTAGCGCGCCTGCAGGCCGGGGACCGTGTCCAGCGGGACCAGACCGTCGGCCTCGCTGCCCGGCCAGTGCAGGCCCGGGCCGCGCAGGGTCGCCGCGCTCGCGTGCAGCCGCCCGCCGGCCAGGACGAAGCGCGCCAGCTGGCCGGTGGCCGACTCGTTCACCGAGACTTCCAGGTACAGGACCTGGGCGCCCTCCGGCAGCGCCGCGTCCGCCTCCGGCGCGAGCAGGTCCAGCGCGCCCGGGGCCGACAGCGCCACGGCCGCCCGGCCGTCCGCGGGCGGGGCGGGAGCGGCGGCGACGGCGGCGGCGGCGCAGGCGGCGGCGATGCTAGCCGCCAGCGCCGTCCAGCGGCAGGGTCCGCTCGCTCGGGTCGTCATTGAACCTGGCTCTCAGGCTGCCGCCGGCGGCCAGCGCCTGCGCGGAAAGGGGAACGGGCCACTGCATGCGCTGCCCGGCCAGCACGTAGCCCACCAGCCCCGGGACCAGTTCGGTGCGCCGGCCGGCCCGGTCCACCCAGGCCAGCGCGCTGAGGCGGACGCGCTGGCGACCGGGATTGGCCACCTCCAGCACGCTGCCGCCCTCCCGCGGCAGCAGGCGCGCCCCCAGGGTCGGGGGCGGCGCGGGCGCGGCGCCCGCCTGGCGCGAGGGACTCAGCGGCGCGGTGCCTTCGGCCAGCACGAACGCCGGGATCGAGTAGCGCAGGAGGAATTGCAGGCCCGGGTCCTGGCCCGCGGCACGCTCGCGCGGCAGTTCGTCCACGGTCAGCCGGTAGGCCGCCTCGACGGGCAGCGGCTGCGGGCGCGGGCGGACCAGCCGCACCAGCTGTCGCTGGCCGGCCGCCACCTCCAGGATGGCCGGGCTGGGAACCAGGTCGCGGCTGGGTTCCAGCCGCTCCTGGCCGTCCTGCTGGGTCCAGCCGGAGACGCGAACCTGGGCGCGAAGCGGTTCGGTGCCGGTGTTGGTCAGCCACAGCGCCTGGGACTGCTCGCCCGGGGCGAACTCCACCAGGATCGGGTTGACCTGCAGGTCGGCCGCCTGCGCGGCCGTGCCCGCCAGCGCGATTGCCGCAGGCAGCAACAGCCGGGCGGCGCGGAGGGCGGCCGCGCGGACGCGTGCCGGCCCGGTTCGCAGCAAGCCCTCCATCGCCACCCCGCCGCGGTCAGTAGGTGATCGTCGCGGTGATGGTATCGGCGTAGTCGCCGGCCGGCACGTTGACGTTGCTGCTGCCCAGAACGCGGCCGTAGACCTGCACCGTCTGGTCGCTGCCGTTGCCCACGCCCGGCTGGGTGGCGCCGGCGGCGTCGCCCCAGTTCTGGGTCATGGCCGCGTCGCGGTACAGGCTGTAGGGGATGGTGGCGGTGCCGGTGGCGTGCTTCATGAGGCGGCTGGTCACCGACGAGCCGTAGGTGCCCTGGTCCAGGCCGATGGCGTAGGGGGTGCCGGTGGTGCAGTTGACCACCAGCGCGCCGGTGGCGGTGACGTCCCCGGCGGAGGAACGGACCTTGTCCGGGAAGTTCACGTCCGAGCCGCCGGTCCTGAACTCGCAGGATTCGGTGACGGTGATCCGGACCTGGAACGTGGTGGTGTCGGTGGCGGCGGTGGCGTTGCCGGTGGCGGCGAGGGCCAGGGCGGCGGCCAGGGCCAGCTTCATCTGCTTCATGGTGCTGTCTCCGTTGTGTCGGGCGCGGGGTGGTTGCGCCGGCTGCGGGCCCAGTCGCAGGATGCGTGCCAGCTTTCCGTCGCGTTCGTCCCCGTGTTTTCCGCCTGGGGCCGAGGCGTCCCCGGTTGCTGAACAGGGGAAACCGTGACGGACAAGGCGAAACGGGGCGACCTTTTAACAGAAATTGACGTTGTGCGTCACATTTATGTCACCCCGTCGAACGGTGCGGGGCGCGCCCGTAGCAAACATGAATAGGCAGGCGTCGGCTGGCTGGCGCGTCGCGGCCGCGTTCAGCCAGCCCCGAGAATGGGGGATAATCCCGGGATGAGCCTGCACCTGAAGACCCCCGAGGAAATCGAACAGATGCGCGTCGCCGGCCGCCTGGCCGCCGAGGTGCTGGAGATGGTGGCGCCGTACGTGAAGCCGGGGGTGACCACCGGGGAACTGGACCGCATCTGCCACGACCACATCGTCAAGGTGCAGGGCGCGATCCCCGCCAACGTGGGCTACCGCGGCTATCCCAAGACCGTGTGCACCTCGGTCAACAACGTGATCTGCCACGGCATCCCCAGCGAGGGGAAGGTGCTCAGGGACGGGGACATCCTCAACATCGACGTGACCGTCATCAAGGACGGCTGGCACGGCGACACCAGCCGCATGTACTACGTCGGCACGCCGTCGGTGATGGCCCGCCGCCTGGTGGAGACGACCTTCGAGGCCATGTGGCGCGGCATCCGCGCCGTGAGGCCGGGCGCCACCCTGGGCGACATCGGCCACGCGATCCAGGCCTATGCCGAATCCGAGCGCTTCTCGGTGGTGCGCGAGTACTGCGGCCACGGCATCGGCAAGGTCTACCACGACGAGCCGCAGGTGCTGCACTACGGCCGCCCGGGCGAGGGCATGGTCCTGCGGCCGGGCATGACCTTCACCATCGAACCCATGATCAACGAGGGCAGCCGCCACACCCGCGTGCTGCCGGACGGGTGGACCGTCGTGACCAAGGACCGCAAGCTCTCGGCGCAGTGGGAGCACACCGTGGCGGTCACCGAGGACGGGGTGGACGTGCTGACGCTGGCTCCCGGCCAGCAGCCCCCGGCGTGAGCGCGGGCATGGGCGCCGTGCCGCAGGCCGGGGAGGCGCCCGGCGACGACGCCGGCTGGACCGCCCGCGCCCGCGAAGGACTGGCCCAGACCGACGCGCGCCTGGCCCGGCGCTACGGGCCCGGCGTGGACATCGACCGCCTGCTGGCGCTGCGCGCCCGCGCGGTGGACGCCATCCTGCGCGATGCCTGGGCGCGCTGCCTGCCCGCCGGCGCACCGCTGGCGCTGTTCGCGGTCGGCGGCTACGGCCGCGGCGAACTGTTCCCGCGCTCGGACATCGACGTGCTGGTGCTGGCCGCGGCCGAGGCGCAGCAGGCGCACGAGGCCGCGCTCGCGCGCTTCTTCGCGCTGCTGTGGGACGCCGGGCTGCCGGTGGGCCACGCGGTGCGCTCGCCCGCCGAGTGCACCGCCGCCGCGGCCGCCGACCAGACCATCCTGACCGCGCTGCTGGAATCGCGGCCGGTGGCGGCCGATGCGGCCGCGCGGACGGCGCTGGCCGAGGCCATCTCGCCCGCGCGGGCGTGGCCGGCGCGCGACTTCTTCGAGGCCAAGCGCGAGGAACTGCGCGCGCGCCACCAGCGCCACGGCGACACTTCCGACAACCTCGAGCCCAACATCAAGGACGGCCCCGGCGGGCTGCGCGACCTGCACACGCTGGGCTGGATGGCCGAGCGCGCGTTCGGCGTGCGCGACCTGGAGGCGGTGGTCGGCCTGGGCCACCTCGGCCCGGACGAGGCCGCCGCGCTGGCGCGCGAGCGCCGCGCCCTGGGCTGCCTGCGCTTCGGCCTGCACCTGGTGGCGGGGCGCCCCGAGGAGCGCCTGCGCTTCGACTACCAGAAGGCGCTGGCCCAGCGGCTGGGTTTCGCCGACGACGCCCACAGCCTCGGCGTCGAGAAGATGATGCAGGGTTTCTACCGCAGCGCGGCCATCGTGCGGCGCATCAGCGACCGGCTGCTGCAGCGCTTCGAGGAGACGTTCGACGGCGAGGCCGCGCCGCAGCCGCTGGACGGGGACTTCGTGCTCCTGCGCGGCTACCTGGCCGCCTCCGGGCCGTACTGGCCGGAGGGCGACCTGCGCGAGGTGCTGGCCCTGTTCGCCACCTGGGCCGCCCATCCGCAGGCGCGCGGGCTGCATTCGCGCACCGCGCGCGCGCTGGCCGAAACGCTGCCGCGGCTGCCGGCCTACACCGAGGCCGGCCCCGCCGCGCGCGAGCGCTTCATGGCGCTGCTGCGCGGCCCGCGCCCGGTGGAGACGCTCACGCGCCTGGCGCGCCTGGGCGTGCTGGGCCAGTACGTGCCGGCCTTCGCCCAGGTGTCCGGGCGCATGCAGTTCGACCTGTTCCACGTGTACACGGTGGACCAGCACACGCTGATGGTGCTGCGGAACATCGCCGGCTTCGCCGCCGGCGCGGACGAGCGCTTCTCCATCGCCCACGAGGTGTGGCCGCGGCTGCGCAAGCCCGAGCTGCTGCTGCTGGCCGGCCTGTTCCACGACATCGCCAAGGGCCGCGGCGGCGACCACTCCGAGCTGGGCGCGGTGGACGCGCGCGAGTTCTGCGCCGCGCACGGCCTGAGCGACGCCGACACCGGGCTGGTGGCCTGGCTGGTGGAGCAGCACCTGCGCATGTCGGTCACCGCCCAGAAGCAGGACATCTCCGACCCGGAGGTGGTGCACGCCTTCGCCCGCCTGGTCGGCGACCGCGAGCGTCTGGACTACCTCTACCTGCTGACCTGCGCCGACATCGCCGGCACCAGCCCCAAGCTGTGGAACGCCTGGAAGGACCGCCTGCTGGCCGACCTGTACCTGGCCACGCGCCGCGTGCTGCGCGAAGGCCTGGAGGTGCCGGTGGACGCCGAAGCGCGCGTGGCCGAGGGCCGCGAGGCCACGCGCGCGCTGATGCGCGCCGACGGCTACGACGACGACACCATCGGCCGCCAGTTCGCCGAAATGCCGGACGAGAGTTTCCTGCGTTTCCGCCCCGAGCAGCTGGCGTGGCAGGCGGCCTCGCTGGTGGAAGTGCGCAAGGGCGGCACCCAGGTCGCGGTGCGGCTTATCGGCGGCTGCGGCAGCGGGCACGGCGACGCGCTGGAAGTGTTCGTGCACTCGCCCGACCGCGACGGCCTGTTCGCCGCCATCGTCGCCACCCTGGACCGCCACGGCTACGGCGTGCACCAGGCGCGCGTGCTGATGGGCCCGCACGGCACCGTGTTCGACACCTTCGAGGTGCTGCCGGCCGATAGCTTCGCCAGCGGCGACCCGGCCCAGCTGGAGGCGGCGCTGCGCCAGGCGCTGTCCGGCGCGCTGGACCAGGTGCGGGCGCCGCGCCGCGCCGCGCCGCGGCAGCTGCGCCACTTCCGCTTCGCGCCGCGCATCGAGTTCAGCACCACCGGCGACGGCCGCCGCAGCCTGCTGGGCCTGGTGTGCCCGGACCGCCCGGGGCTGCTGGCCGACGTGGCGCAGGCGCTGCGCGCCTGCCGCCTGCGCGTGCACGACGCGCGCATCGCCACCTTCGGCGAGCGCGCCGAGGACCTGTTCCAGATCACCGACGAACACGACCGGCCGCTGGACGAGGCCGCGCAGCAGGCGCTGCGCGAGGCCCTGCGCCAGCGCCTGGACCCCGACAGCCCCGACAATCCGCCAGGAGCCCCACGCTGATGGCCCAGACGCCGAAGAAGACCCCCGCCCGCAAGACCGCGCGCAAGCGCGCCGCCGCCCCCGCCGGCACGGGCGTGGCCGAGCTGAAGTTCTCGATCGAGAGCGCGTTCGAGCGCCGCGCGGCGCTGACCCTGGACGAGATCGAGGGCTCCACGCGGCCGCTGGTCGAGCGCGTGATCGACGGCCTGGAGAGCGGCGAGTTCCGCGTGGCCGAGCCGGACGGCAAGGGCGGCTGGCAGGTCAACGAGTGGCTGAAGAAGGCCGTGCTGCTGTACTTCCGCGTCAACGACATGGCGGTGATGGAGGGCGCCCCGGCCCCGTTCTGGGACAAGGTGCCGGCCCGCTTCGGCAGCTACGGCGAGGCCGAGTTCCGCAAGCTGGGCGTGCGCGTGGTCCCGGGCACGGTGGCTCGCC
>Ga0182792_1002837_pt1 | contig 11789 bp, 7 predicted proteins | sample Passage237B_FD_130497 | JGI IMG/M metagenome (GOLD analysis project Ga0182792, IMG submission 130497) | Cellulose adapted compost microbial communities from Newby Island Compost Facility, Milpitas, CA, USA - Passage2 37B (version 2) (version 2) ...
CCGTGAGGCCGCCCACGATGTACTTCTGCAGGAAGAGGAAGAGCGCGACGACGGGGATCGCGCTGACCACCGCGCCCGCGGCGAACAGGCCCCAGTTGGCATCCGTCTGGTTCGAGACCCACTGGTACATGCCGACGGCGAGCGTCCAGTTCTGCTCGGACTGCAAGATCAGCTTCGCGAGCAGGAAGTCCGAGAAGGACGAGATGAAGGACAGCAGCGCGACGACCGCGAGGATCGGCGCGACGAGTCGCAGGATGATCGTCCAGAAGATCTGCGCGTGGCTCGCTCCGTCGATCTTGGCCGCCTCGTCGATCTCCTGGGGGATCGTGTTGAAGAAGCCGTACATGAGGAAGGTGTTCACGCCGAGCGCGCCGCCCAGGTAGACCATGATGAGCGCGAGCCGCGAGTTGAGGCCGAGAGAGGGCACGACCTCGCCGAGCGTGAGCAGCAGCAGGAAGACCGCGACGAAGGCGAGCAGCTGCGGGAACATCTGGATCACGAGCAGCGAGGCGAGCGCGACGCGCCGGCCCTTGAAGCGGAAGCGCGAGAAGGCGTAGGCCGCCGCGGCCCCCATGATCACTGTCGCGACGGCGGTGATGCTGGCGATCACGAGGGTGTTGACGACCCACTGCCAGAAGCGCGTGCCGGACAGCGCCTCGTAGTTCGTGCTCGAGACCGTCGCGAAGAGCTGGTTGGAGCCCTGCAGGCGGCCACGGGTCGCGAGCGAGGCCGAGACCACGTAGACGATCGGGAAGGCAGCGTAGACGATCGCGAGCGCGCCGACGACGTAGCGCCAGCCGAGCTCGGAGAACCAGCGGCCCGCGGACATCCGGCGGGGGGACTGGACGGAGGTCGTGGCCATCAGTGGATCTCCTCGAGCGCCTTGGTCTTGCGGAAGCTGATCACCGAGATGGTCGCGACCACCAGGAAGATGACGATCGACAGGGCGCTCGCAAGGCCGTAGTTCTTGGCTGCTCCGCCGTCGAGCCCGGAGATCGAGTAGACCATCGTGATGAGGATGTCCGTCGCGCCGACGGGCACCGAGGCGTCGGGGAAGCGTGGGTTCCCCTCCGTGACCATCTCGATGATGTTGAAGTTGTTGAAGTTGAAGGCGAAGGACGAGATCAGCAGCGGCGCCACCGCGACGAGCAGCAGCGGGAGCGTGATCGAGCGCCACACGCGGAAGCGGCCCGCGCCGTCGATCCTCGCCGCCTCGAGGACGTCCTGCGGGATCGCCTGGAGGGCGCCGGTGCAGATGAGGAACATGTAGGGGAAGCCCACCCACAGCTGCACGACGAGCACCGCGATCTTCGAGAACCAGGGGTCGGAGAGCCAGTTGATCTGCGCCCCGCCCAGCAGCACGGTGTTGATGAAGCCGAAGTCCTTGTTGAGCATGCCTCGCCACAGCAGGAAGCTCATGAACGCCGGGAAGGCGTACGGGAGGATCAGCAGCGAGCGCATGAGCCGGCGGAACCACAGCCGCTCGTCGTTGAGGACGACGGCGAGGAAGAGGCCGAAGAAGAAGGTGATGACCACCGAGAGGATCGCGAACACGAAGGTCCACACGAGCACCTTGAAGAAGGGCGTCGCGTAGCGCGCGTCGGAGAAGGCGGCCGTGAAGTTCTCCAGCCCCACGTTCACGCGCCAGCCGACCGCAAGGCGCTCGCCGTCGGCGGACTCGAACTGGCCGCGATCGTTGGGGGTGTACTCGACGCCCGTCTCGAGGTTGATCATCGTGTCGCGGGACTCGTCGAAGACGAGGATCGAGCGGTACACGTAGCCCTGGCGAGCGTCCTGGGTACGGATCGAGCCGGCCTCGGCGTCCTCGGAGACGGGGACGCGCAGGCTCGTGACCTCGTTCTGACGCTGGAGGATCTCCTGGCGCGAGAGCACCTCGAAGCCGGGGACCGAGCGGATGACGCCGTCCTCGACGACGGCGTTGACGTCCGGGTACAGCGGGACCTCGGCGGTGCCCACGCGGACGGTCGCGCCGTCGAGGATCGCGAAGCCGAGCTCCTCGCCGTCGGCCACGACCGCGAGCGGGTAGGCGGCCGAGCCCTCGACGCGCTTCTCGTTCTGGATGAGCAGGGCGTCGACGGCGTGCGCCTTGGTCGAGTTGTGGCCGTCGCCGTAGTTGGTGAAGGCGACGTAGGCCGTGTAGCCCATCGTGAAGATCTGGTACACGAGCAGGAAGACGAGCCCGGGCATGAGGTACTTCATGGGAAGCGCGCGCTTCGTGAAGTAGACCCAGTTGACCGCGACGAGCGCCACGACCATGCCCCAGAAGACGCCCATGGATCCTTGGGCGAAGGAGGTCATGGCGATGTAGACGCCGAGGGCGTCGATCAGCGCGACGAGCGCGAGCTTCACGAAGAAGCCGCGTCCGAAGTCGCGGGCGTGGGAGACACGTCGGGGCCGGGACTGGTCGGGGTTGACGACCGGCGCCTCGGTCGGGCTCATGGTTCGCTCCGAGTTCTTCGCCGCGACCGTGCGGCGTGGACTGATTCTGCTCCGGGTGCGAGCGTGGCGCGCCGCCGGGGGAAGGGGGCCCCGGCCGCGCGCCCTGCGCTCAGGTCAGGAACCAGAGGCGTCGATCGCGCCCTGGATGTCCTCGACCATCTTGTTCCACGCCGCCTCGGGCTCGAGGCTGCCGGAGATGATGCCCGCCTCGGTGACGCCCCAGAAGGACCACACGGAGCCCATCTCGGGGATCGAGGGCATCGGGACCGCGTTGGCGCCGACGGCGCGGAAGCCCGCGACGATCGGGTCGGAGGAGACCTGCTCGGCCGCCGCGACGAGGGCCGGGGTGCGGCCGCCCGCCTCGTAGAGCGCGACCTGGGCGTCCACCGTGGCCATGTAGTTCACGAGGAAGTCGGTCGCGAGGAGCTGGTTCTCGCTCTGCGCGTTGAGGTAGAAGCCCTGCACGCCGGTGAAGGGCTGCGCCGGCTCGCCGCCGGCCGAGGGGATCGGGTCGATCGCGACGTCGACGCCCTCGAAGGAACCGAGCATCCACGGGCCACCGAGGATGTACGGGGACTCGCCGTTCGCGAAGGCCTCGACCGCGATGTCGTAGGTGATCGAGGTGCTCAGGACGCCGGCTGCACCCTCCTTGGCGAGGAACTCGGCGAACTTCACGCCGTTCTCTCCGCCGAGGCCGAGCTCGGAGGTGTAGGAGCCGTCCTCGTTCTGGACGAAGACCGGGGCACCGAAGGAGGTCTGCAGCGGGTACAGCGTGTAGCCGTCACCCGTCTCGCCGACCTGGACCAGGAAGGGGTACTTCGCGCCCGACTCTTCGCCCATGGCGATCATCTCCTCCCAGGTGGCGGGAGTCTCGTCGGCGAGCTCGGTGTTGCGGATGATCGCGATGTTCTCGATCGCGTAGGGCAGGCCGTAGACCTGGCCGTCGTAGGTGAAGGCGTCGAGCGCGACCTGCTCGAACTCGCCGGCCTTGTCGCCGAGCTCGATCGGGGCGACGACACCGTTCGCGGTGAGCTCGCCCAGCCAGTCGTGCGCGCCGACCGTCAGGTCCGGGCCCTCGCCCGTGGGGACCTGCGCGAGGAAGTCGGGGCGGATGTCGTCGAAGTTCTTCAGGACGAGCTCGACGGTCGCGCCGGTCTCGGCCTCGAAGCTCGAGGCGGCGGCCTGGACGGCAGCCTCTCGGGTCTCGTCGACCCAGACGACGAGGGAGCCGCCGTCGGCAGGAGCCTCGGTGGGCTCCTCGGAGGTGGCGGAGTCGGTGGTCTCGGGGGCCGAGGACGTCGGCTCCGAGGGAGTGGTCGAGCCGCAGGCCGCCAGCGTCAGTGCCAGCGCGGCTGCGCCCGCGAGAGAGATGCTGCGTCGCATCGTTCGTCTCCAGAGGGGTTCGGTGGAGGGCCGTGGCAACGGCTCATTCACACCGTCGCTGGCCTGGACGATGCAGACGCTAGACCAGCATGTGGACGGCTTGCAACTTCTTGCAGTAACTTTCAGGTTGCGATTTCAGATCCAGTAAGGTGTGACCGGTTCAGGCTCATACATCCCTCGACGAGGAGGTCATCGGTGGCCAGCTCGACGCCTCACCCGCGCACCCGACTGACCGATCTCGCCACCCAGGCGGGCGTCAGCACGGCGACCGTCTCGCGCGTGCTCAACGGTAAGCCGGGGGTCTCCTCCGCCGCGCGCCAAGCCGTCCTCGAGGCCCTCGACCTGCTCGGCTACGAGCGCCCCGAGCGCCTGCGCATGCGCTCCCAGGGCCTCGTCGGCCTCGTCGTGCCCGAGCTCACCAACCCCGTGTTCCCGCTCTTCGCGCAGGTCGTCGAGTCGATCCTCGCGGAGAACGGCTACACGCCCCTGCTGTGCGCCCAGGAAGCCGGCGGGACCACCGAGGACCAGTACGTCGAGGTCCTGCTCGACCACAAGGTCGACGGCATCATCTTCGTCTCGGGCCTGCACGCGGACACCACCGCCGACCTCGGCCGCTACCACGCGCTGCGCTCGCGCGGGGTCCCCCTCGTGCTCGTCAACGGCCACACCGACGAGATCGACGCGCCCTCGATCTCGTGCGACGACGTCGCGGCCCTCGACCTCGCCTTCCGTCACCTCGTGCAGCTCGGCCACCGCAAGATCGGCCTCGCGATCGGTCCCGACCGCTTCACGCCGACGCAGCGCAAGATCCGCGGCTTCCTCGACGCCTACGCGCGCCACCTCGACGTCACCGACGCCGAGGAGCACGTCGTCACGACCCTCTTCACGGTCGAGGGCGGTCAGGTGGCCGCGGCCGAGCTCATCGAGTCCGGTCACACCGCGATCGTGTGCGGCTCGGACCTCATGGCGCTCGGCGCCGTCCGCGCGGCTCGTCAGCGCGGGCTCAGCGTCCCCGGCGAGGTCTCCGTCGTCGGCTACGACGACTCCCCCCTCATCGCCTTCACCGACCCGCCGCTCACGACCCTGCGCCAGCCCGTACGCTCGATGAGCCAGTCGGCCGTCTCGGCCCTGCTGAGCCAGATCGCCGGGCAGCCCGCGCCGAAGGCGGAGATGCTGTTCCTTCCCGAGCTCGTCGTCCGCGGGTCGACGAGCGTCGCGCCTCAGCCCTGAGGCTCCTGACTGTCCCTCCCCCGCACGATCCCCTTCCCCCGAACGACCAGGTGATTTCTCCGTGACCTCCATCGACACCGCTGCCATGACCACGACCCTCGTGCACCGCGCGAGCGAGCACGACGCGTGGTGGCGCAACGCCGTGATCTACCAGGTGTACCCGCGCTCCTTCGCGGACGCCTCGGGCGACGGCATCGGCGACCTGCCCGGCATCACGTCCAAGCTCGACCACCTCGCGCGCCTCGGCGTGGACGCCGTGTGGCTCTCGCCCTTCTACCGCTCCCCCCAGGCCGACGCGGGCTACGACGTCGCCGACTACCGCCAGGTCGACCCGCTCTTCGGCTCTCTCGAGGACTTCGACGTGCTCATCGAGCGCGCCCACCACCTCGGCCTGCGCGTGATCGTCGACCTCGTGCCCAACCACACCTCCGACGAGCACGAGTGGTTCCAGGCCGCTCTCGCCTCGCCCAAGGGCTCCCCCGAGCGCGCGCGCTACATCTTCCGCGAGGGCAAGGGCCCCGAGGGTGCCGAGCCGCCGAACAACTGGCAGTCGATCTTCGGCGGCCCCGCGTGGACGCGCCTGCCCGACGGCCAGTGGTACCTGCACCTCTTCGACTCCAAGCAGCCCGACCTCGACTGGACCAACCCCGAGGTGCACGAGGAGTTCCGCTCCGTGCTGCGCTTCTGGCTCGACCGTGGCGTCGACGGCTTCCGCGTGGACGTCGCGCACGGCATGGTCAAGGCCGAGGGCCTGCCTGACTGGGACGGCCACGTCGCGATGGTCGAGGGCGTCGACGAGGAGGGCTCGACAGGCGCGGGCAACCAGGGCCCCATGTTCGACCAGGAGGGCGTGCACGAGATCTACCGCGAGTGGCGCGCCGTCCTCGACGAGTACGAGGGCGACCGCATCCTCGTGGCCGAGGCCTGGGTCGAGCCGCTCTCGCGCCTCGCGCGCTACGTGCGTCCCGACGAGATGCACCAGGCCTTCAACTTCTCCTACCTGACGACCAAGTGGGACGCCCAGGCGCTGCGCAAGGTCGTCACCGCCTCGCTCGTCGCGAACGACGAGGTCGGTGCCCCCTCGACCTGGGTGCTCTCGAACCACGACGTCGTGCGCCACCCCTCGCGCTACGGCCTGAGCGACCCGGGCTCGAAGCCCCAGGGCATCGGGATCGGCGACGAGCAGCCCGACGAGGAGCTCGGCCTGCGCCGCGCCCGCGCCGCGACGCTCATCACGCTCGGCCTGCCCGGCTCGGCGTACCTGTACCAGGGCGAGGAGCTCGGCCTGCCCGAGCACACCGAGCTCGACGACTCGCTGCGCCAGGACCCGGCGTGGTTCCGCACGGGCCACACCGAGCGGGGCCGTGACGGTTGCCGCGTGCCGATCCCGTGGGACGCCGAGGCTCCCGCCTTCGGTTTCTCCCCCACGGGTGCCGCATGGCTCCCGCAGCCTGCGAGCTGGGCCAAGTACGCCCTCTCCGCGCAGCGCGGGGACGCGACCTCGACCTACGGCATGTACCGCGCCGCGCTGCGCATCCGCCGCGACTTCAAGCTCGGCTCGGGCTCTCTCGCGTGGGTGGACGGCCTGCCCGAGGCCACGGCGGCCACCACGGTGGCCTTCGTGAACGGAGACGTGCTCGTGCTCGCGAACCTGGGCACCGAGGCGCTCCCGATCGGCCCGGAGTACGGCCTCGAGCTGCTCATCTCGAGCCAGCCCCTCGTGCACGGCGCCCCGCTGCCGCCCGACACCGCTGCGTGGTTCCGCCTCCCGCGCTGAGCGACCGACCGACGCGCCTCGCAGCTCCGGCTGCGGGGCGCGTCGTCGTTCCGGGGGACGCCCGGGGGCGCCAGGGGCAGGCCCGAGCGGGCAGAGCTCGGCCGGGAGTCCTCGACGCCTAGCCCTGCGCGAGCGCGCCCACGTGCAGCGCGACGAGTCCGCGCGCGGGGATCGTGAGCTCGGCGAAGCCCTCCTCGTCGACGAGGACGGGCTCGCCCACGCACGCACCGTCCTCGGCAGGAGAGCCCTGGGCCACGTCGCAGTAGGCGCCCGGCTCGAGCCCGGTCGCAAGGCGCTGCGGCGTCGGCTCCCTGTTGCCGTTCGCGACGAGCCAACCGCGCTGGCCGCGACCGATCGCGACGACGCGTCCGTCGACGGACATGCTCGCGTCCTCCCCTGCGGGGCCGACGGCCGCGCGCCAGCCGACGACTCCTTCGATCGAGGGCCAGGCGTGCTGGCAGACCCAGTCGCCCTCGGCGAGCTCTGCCTCGGGGCCGACCCCCTCGGGGCACTCGGCGTCGAGCACGGCCCCCTCGGCGTCCTGGGGCGGGCCCGCCTCGCGATCGCGGAAGGCGAAGCCGGAGTAGACGACCGGTCGCCCGTAGTCGCTCGCGAGCATGAGCGCCGTCGCGAGCGCGTAGTCCTGCCCGTCCTTGTAGCTGAGCGTCTGGTCACCGCGCTCGGTGTCGTGGTTGTCGACGAAGATCCACGCCGCCGCGCTCGGCAGGTAGGTGCTCGAGCCCTCCTGGGAGCCCAGCTCGAGCGCGAGGCGCAGGGAGCCGCCCTTGACGATCCCCGCGAGGTCCCGGCCCCACGCGAACTCGAAGACGTCCCCGGCCTCGAGGTACTCCTCGGGCCGGACGGGCTCCTGCGCGCCACGGATGACCTCGGAGATGACCAGGAAGTCCTCGGGCAGCTCGGCCGTGATCGCCTCGACGTCGGCCGGGCTCATGTGCTTCGCGGCGTCGATGCGCACGCCGGTCACACCGAGGGAGACGAGGTCAGCGAGGTACTCGCGCAGGCGGGAGCGCACCGGCACGGTCTCGGTCGCGAGGTCCGCGAGGTTCACGAGCTCGCACTCGCGCACCTGCGCGGCCGAGGAGTAGCTCGCGATGTCGTCGTTCGTCGTGAGGCCGCAGTGGTGGAAGTGCCCCTCGGAGTCCGACCACAGGCCGGGGTAGTCGTAGTGGTCGTAGCGCGAGCCGGCCCAGCCCTCGCCGGGCTCGTCCTGGCCGGTCATGTGGTTCAGGACGGCGTCGGTCACGATCCCCACGCCAGCCTCCGCGCACGCGGAGACCATCGCGGCGAACTGCTCTCGCGACCCGAGCCGTGACTCGATGCGGTAGCTCACGGGCTGGTAGGCGGTCCACCAGGCCTCCCCGAGGATGTGCTCCTGCGGCGGGGAGGTGAGCACCCAGCCGTAACCCGTCTCGGCGAGCGAGGGGCACTCGGCGGCGATCGCGTCCCAGGTCCACTGGAAGAGCTGGACGCCCACGTCCTTCGAGGCGAGGGGCTCGGGGCGCTCGGGGCGCTCGGGACCGCTCGAGGCGGCAGGAGAGCAGGCGGTCAGGCCGACGACGGCGAGCGCCAGGCCGAGCAGCGCGCTCGCGACCCGGGCAGCGGGGTGGTCTCGCACGGCTCAGCCGCCCGAGGTGTCGAGCTCGGCCTCGCGCAGCGTCTCGCGGAAGGACTCGTCGCCCTCGCGCGAGTCGAGCCAGCCGTAGGGCAGGTGCGGCTGCTTGGGGGAACCGGCACGGCCGCGCGGGCCCTCGGCGGGCTCGCCCGGGTAGGGCTGGTCGAGGTCGAGCTGGGCGATGAGGTCCTCGAGCTCCGCGAGCGTCGAGACGAGGCCGAAGGAGCGGCGCAGGTCCCCGCCCACGGCGTAGCCCTTGAAGTACCAGGCCATGTGCTTGCGCATCTCGCGCAGCGCGCGGTCCTCCTCGCCGAAGAACTCGACCATGAGGCGCGCGTGCCGAGCGATACCCTCGGCGACCTCGCGCAGTCCCGGGCGCTGGCGCTCGTCCGAGCCGGCGAAGGCTGCGGCAAGGTCCGCGAAGAGCCACGGGCGGCCCTGGCAGCCGCGGCCGACGACGACGCCGTCGCAGCCCGTCTGCTCGATCATGCGCAGGGCGTCCTCGGCGGACCAGATGTCTCCGTTGCCGAGCACGGGGATGTCCGTGACGGTCTCCTTGAGGCGAGCGATCGCCTCCCAGCGCGCCTCGCCCGAGTAGTACTGCGCCGCGGTGCGCGCGTGCAGGGCGACGGCGGCGACGCCCGCGTCTTGCGCCACGAGGCCGGCCTCGAGGTAGGTGAGGTGCTCGTCGTCGATGCCCATGCGCATCTTGATCGTCACGGGGATGTCGTAGGGCGCGGCGGCCTTCACCGCTCCCTGGACGATCTGCTTGAACAGGTCCCGCTTCCACGGGAGGGCCGAGCCCCCTCCCTTGCGGGTGACCTTGGGGACGGGGCAGCCGAAGTTGAGGTCGATGTGGTCGGCGCGATCCTCCGCCGCGATGATGCGCACGGCCTCGGCCACCGTGCCGGGCTCGACGCCGTAGACCTGGACCGAGCGCGGGAAGGCGCCTTCGTCGTGCGTGAGGATGCGCAGGGCCTCGGCGTTGCGCTCGACGAGGGCGCGGGAGGTGACCATCTCGGCCACGTAGAGGCCGGCACCGTACTCGCGGCAGAGCCTGCGGAACGGGGGGTTCGTCACGCCCGCCATGGGGGCCAGGACGACGGGGGTGTCCACCTCGAAGCGCCCGATGCGCAAGGGCTTCAGGGCGCTCGCCGTCGTCGTCTCGGTCGTTGCAGTCACCGCTCCAGTCTCCCACGCTCAACCTGCGAGGCACCTCGTGCGTTACCCCTATCGTGAGCGTCATGGCAGCAGGCCCGACTCGCGGGCAGAAGGGCGAGGAGCACCTCCTCGTGCAACCCCGGGGCGAAGGTCTCGGGAGGGACGCGGAGTTCACCGCCTTCGTCATGGAGCACCGCAAGACCTTGCTACGGGCCGCGTGGTTGCTCGTCGGGGACGCGCATCGCGCCGAGGAGCTCGCCCAGCAGGCCCTCGAGCGCACCTATGTCGCCTGGCCCCGGGCCAGGACGGGAGACCCTCTCGCCTATGCGCGACGAATCCTGGTGAACCTGCGGACCGACACCTGGCGCCGCCGCCGTCGCGAGGTGCTCGTCGAGCCCTCCGAGATCGTCGAGCACGGGGGCGCGTACCGGGACGCCGACCGCGCCGGTGACCGCGACCGGCTCGCCCGGGCGCTCGCGACGCTCACCGAGAAGCAGCGCCGCATCGTCGTGCTGCGCTACCTCATGGACCTCTCCGAGGCCGAGGTCGCCGACGACCTCAGCGTGAGCGTCGGGACGGTGAAGTCCACAGCCTCCCGGGCACTGGCAGACCTGCGAGCCGCCCTCGTCTCCCGAGACGGCGACCTGGAAGGAGGTGCGCGATGAGCACCCCCCAGCACGAGGAGATCTTCGCGGCCGAGCTGCGCGCCCTCGCGGACCTTGAGCAGCCCGCGCTCGACCTCGAGCCTGCCGTCGCCCTGCGTGGCGGTCGGGTGCGCCGCCGCCGACTCGTGGCCGCGCGCTCCGTCGGGGCGCTCGCCGTCCTGGCCGGCCTCGGCCTGGGCATGGCGCAGCTGGGAGACCTCGAGGGGCCCGACACGCCGCCGGCCACGGCGACCCAGGGCCCCCGGCCCGAACCCTCGCAGGGACCCCGCCCGATGGGATCGAGCCAGACCGTCGAGCTCGCCCCCGGGGTCATCGCGTCGAACCTGCCGAAGGAGACCGAGCTCGCCGGGCAGAAGGTCCTCGACCTGGGGTTCACGACGCGCTTCGTCAGCGAGGTCGACGGGACGCCGACGCCGCCGATGGACTCGGTGCTCGTCCCCGTGGAGGACATCACCTTCGCCTGGGAGACCGAACCTGTCTCCGGACCGCACGGTTCCGGGGTCGAGCTCAAGAACATCCTCGAGGGCGAGCTCCTCGACGGGACGGCCACGTCCTGGCTCGCGAAGGAGACGCCCCAGGACTTCGCGACCGACCCGCAGGGCCGAGGGAGCCTGGTCTCGACGATCGGGATGCCGAGCTGGAGCCACGAGCAGGTCATCCTCGGCTCGGTGCCCTCGTGGCTCGAGGCCCCGAGCGTCGTGATCTTCTCCTCGCGAGGATTCACCTTGCCCGAGGACGGCTTCTCGTACTGGCTCGAGGTGCCCACCTTCGCCTCCCCCACGCAGGACGAGCGCCTCCTCTTCGCGCTCAAGATCACCGAGGAGCAGAGCGAGTTCCGGGGAGACGACGCCGAGTTCCTCGTCGACGTCGTCATCTCGCGCAGCGCCGACGGCGCGGTGTTCGTGGGCGACCAGTGCGGGCCTGACGGCGTGGCGAGCTGCGCCGAGCGCTTCGGCGGGACGTTCCTGGATGCGGCTGGCCTGCTGCTCGAGAGCTCTGAGCCCGGAGACGTGGTGGTCCAGGTCGATCGCCTTCGCACCCTGCCCGAGGGCCAGCTTCCCGAGAGCCGAGTGGTCCGCGGCGGCCGATGGGTGCTGCGGCACCGTGTCGAGGACGTCGTCGTGGCGAACCACTTCACCTCCGAGACGCCCGACGCGCCCGAAGGCGGGCCGGACTGGGAACCCTTCGTCGTCGGCATCGAGGCGGAGTCCGGCAGGGAGCTGTGGCGCTGGGAGATCGGCGACGGTGCCCACCCTGAGTGTGGACCGGCGCACGAGGGCACCGGCTACGAGAGCAGCACCCTCGAGTGCTGGTGGTACCCCGAGGAGGACGTCGAGGAGTACCGCCACAGCTTCCACGACAGGCGGACGGGCACCCTGCTCTCCGAGGAGGTCCGGCCCCGGCTCGAGGCCACCGCCTGGGAGCAGTACGGGTTCTTCTCCGACCACGTGGTCGTCCGTGGGCTCGTCATCGGTCCTGA